>ERZ772909.1112-NODE-1112-length-15360-cov-3.206011_pt1 | contig 15360 bp, 14 predicted proteins | sample MGYA00511137_ERZ772909 | MGnify/ENA primary metagenome ERZ772909 (study PRJEB29015, sample SAMEA2738095) | human oral metagenome | biome: human oral; feature: human-associated habitat; material: saliva | place: China | collected 2270 ... | reverse complement strand
TTCTATCATGTTCTTTGCTATTTCCGTGCAAATTACATCAAGTTTCGTTTCTTTTAAGACAAAGATGTTATTTGATGTATCAATAAGACTAAGTTTTTCCTTTGACAGAACCAGTTTTTTTAGACCTACAATTTTATTTCTAAATAATGTGTATTGAGATTTATCAAAATTAAAGGCGTTATATTCTGGAAAAATTAAAGAGTAATATATATCCCAAATAGATTCTTTTTCTTTATAAAATAACTGTGTTGGTAAAACTTCAATTTTTTCATTTAGTTGCTTTATTATCTTAAGCATTTTTTCTGAAACAAGTTTTGAACCCGCTAAAGGATAATCACCAGGATTATATTTATTATTTACTGTCATTGTTACTGGTAGCGGTAATTTTCTATTTCTCCATTCATTTTTCCATAAAACTTCTTCTTCCCATTCGCCAAATAGCTCAGGCTCACAGTATTTTGTTTCTTCACCACCTCTATCTAATTCATAATATTTCATTTTAATCCTCCGCAACAAGAAATTTAATCTAATATATACATTTTTTCAATATTATTCATAATTGTGTGGTCTTTTTTCACAATGTCTTGCATTTCAGTTATAATTTCAGAAACTTGGGAATTTATAATTGTTATTATTTCTTCATCTTTTAAAAGTTTATCTATCCCAATTTTATTTTCTAAGGACAAGTCATCCAATGTAGATTGGAGCATATCTAATTTCTTATCTAGTAAATCATTATATGCTTTTTTATGGCTTCCGTTGTGACCGACTATCAGAGAAAGATTCTTCTTGTCCGTATACAAATCTATTTCCATTGGTGGCTTTTTCAGAAATTGATATTTTCTTTTGCCAATTCTTGACTTTTCAATCCAGTGGTGCTCTTGCATAGTTTTCTTCTTGCCAAAATCATTATTAAGTTTCTCAATAAAATCCATAATTTCTTTTTGCTTCGTTTCTGGCATTGCAGATATAGATTTAGTTGCTCTGTCTACATATTTTTTAGGAACTAATTGATTTAGTTTTTTATTAACATTTTTGACTATATCCGTATTTATTTCACTTGAAATACTGGTATATTTCTTTCCCGTTACCTTCTCCCCAAACTCATCAATCTTGCTAGTAACAAAATCAGATGCCTGGCGTAGTTTTTCTGCAGCACTGCTCAAAACGTCATCTATTTTGCTTCCATATTTTGAGTTGCCGGCTTCTTTTATCCATTTGTTCACCATCGCAGTTGCATCGTCAATGCTTGATGTGAACTTGCTTCTGAGTATCTTGAACGCTTTCTGCACATCGTCCGCATCGAGTTTTCGCAGGATTTTCAGAACGATGTCATCAGCTCCCTTTATGATTGCCTTGCAGCCAGCTTTTACCACATCGCCAGCATACGGAACGCAGCCAATAGCAGTGAGCAGGAGAGTAACCCAAATCATTATCTCATTTACTCGTTTTTCTATGACAAGTTTTTTGAGACATGCCGTTATATCGCGTACATCACAGGCCTGTCCGACAAAAGGAATGAAGTTCAGCCCCATATCGATGAGGATTTCCGTTCCTGTCGGGTTCTCGTTGTATTCGCCCTGCAGTGCTCCCCATAATGTGTTCCAGAAAGATTTCTCATTCTCGATTTTGTCAGGATTCAATTCTGTTTCTGTCTTTTCATCCTCAACAATTTCAAAATCTCCTTGCGGGAATTCTGATTTCAAGGACAGATTATTATTCTCTGCCATTTTCTTGCACATAAGCAGGAATTCTTTCAGGTCTTCGAGCGGCATTATTTCAAGGTCATGCTTGTAATCTTCATCATCATTAAGTATAGAAATGACATCGTGCATCTGCTCGTAAAGTTCTTTATCTTCTTCCGTCAGACTCTCCATATTGCTGGTGCAATAACAGGCATGGGAAAATGTAAAGCTGTCTATGGAGTCGTTTATGAGATATATAGCCCTGCTTCTCGTGAGCGATTCCGCTTTCATCACCTTATCCTTTCTTTCACGGCTCTTATCATGTCGGTGACGAATTCTTTCTCGGTTTTCCAAAGGTGTTTCCTTATATATTCCTCTTTTTTGAGGTAGTAGTTCATGTTTCCGAACTTCATCTCGCCTTTCGTGATTTGGGCTTTGTCCTGCTCGTAATGCTCGTTGATAATCCGCATCCGCTCTTCTTCTGTCATTCTGCTACCATCTCCTTAAATTGAAAGGTTCGTCGGAAAAGTCGTTTGCCCATTCTTGCAGGGAAAGTAAATATTCCAATTGTTCAGCATCGGTCATGCTTCGCAACTTGCCCTCTGCCTCGCTTTCAAATTCAGCGGCAACCTGATTCAGAAATCTTTTGTACTCTTTTTCTGTGGTTGCCCAGTATTTTCCAGGAGCGTACTCGACATATCTGACTTCTTCGCCGTTGTGAAGGCGAAGCGTTTCATTGAAATTTGCCTCCATTTCAAGCTCATCAACGGATTCATTTGTGCGTCCTTCAGAATATTGCTGGACATGTGTAAGCTCATGCTCGATGATTTGGTCGGTTTCAGTCGAACCGGGATTGTACTTGCTTTTTCTTATGTGGATTCTGTTTTCGACAGCAAAAGCCAGGAGCGCGGGGCTTAATCTGAAATTATAATCTGGGTCAAGGTAAATCATCGTGTCCTTGAGCTTAGTGTCGTGCCGTAACTCAAAGTCGTTCTTTGTCTGCTCGTCAAGCGGTATTATTTGCGTTGGAGTGGCTGATTTTCTTGTTTTCTTGCGTTTACAAGATTTAGTCACGAAGTCAAAGATTTTTTTTGTAGATGTACTGTATTCCATTTGCTAACCGATATATTGTAAAGGCAATTATATACTTTTGTTATTTTGAAATCAAATTTTTTGATATGTCACAATACCATGCCAGTGGCGTGTGAGCATAACTAACGCTTAACCTGCATTTGCGCCTTTGCCGATGCGCATAGCAGCGGCAAAGTTGGCGCGAAAGTTGCATTAAAAGGGAGTTGCGCTAGCAGCGACCGCCCAAGCAACTTTCGTGACAAAACAAATGTCAGGTTGAAGCGGGTGTTAGGCTATTGAATAAGTGTAATATCATGAACTTCGATTGTTTGAAGTTTTTTCATGGTAGCCTTAAGCTCATTCTCAAGTTTATTTGCAATAATTTTAGAATTCCAACTATCAAATAGTGATTTACTTAATGAATATGTTCTATCAGTTTTAGACTCTAAGAATGGCGCAAGTGAACTGATTACAACACAATATTCTATACCTATTTTATCAAAAGCAAAATCTGAGTCTGCAATTCCATTTGTTAAATTTATGATTTGTTTTTCAATTTGTTCAAGAATATTTGTAATTTTAGTATTTTCTTCTACATTAAAGCTTTCAATATATTTTTTAATCTTTTGTCTTTCATTTGTTTGCATAGACTTAAATGTTATACTTTCCATCTTATATATTTCTTTTGATGTTTTTACGATATCTGATATAAAACTATTATAGCTGGGTATTACTGACGACTTAAAATAACCTACAATCTCCGAAGCCATTATTCTGGCTTCTCGTAAGGTTCTAATATTTGTTTCATGCTTCATTATTCCTAATTGTTTTAATGCAACTAATGCAGTGATTGCTAAACTGATTCCAGATAAAAAATATAATATCTCGATATATGGTCGCAGAAAATTAATGAGATTGAGCATTTTTCTTAATTCTCCTGAGAGAGCCATCTATTAATGCTATTTTCAAATTGTTGCCGCATCATTTTTTCAATCTCTTGAACTATTGGCTCAACATCATCTTTTGTAATTTCTGTAGAAATCTGTATTTCTTCACTGTCTTGAAAAAACTTTACTTTCCATCCATTATTGGTGCGTTTAATTCTTGGTATAAATTTATAGTTATTTTTTGGGAAAGTATTTTTATCTGTTTCTAGAGTTAAAAGAATACCAAATCGTGTCCAACCATCATTATCTTTAATTATTGCCCCTACAGGGCTATACTCTGTTTTAGATACTTTTTCATCATCATCATCAGGATTAATTAGTCTAATAAGTCTATCTTCAACTTCCATTATCTCTTTAATGTTATTGAAGACCTTACCAGCGGCCATTCCAACACTAATATTATACTCGAACCAAGCGGTGCGACTATCCGACCATAATTTTACGATTTCTTTATACTTCATGTATTTGTTTCTCCTTTTGTGCTGAAAGCATCAACCTAACATCGTTTTAAACCGCAACACGGCTTGACCGTGTTGTCGGCTTTGAAAACAGTGTTAGACATTTTTTCTAATCAACCCATGTTTGTCAAAAACAATTTCTGAATTATCAAAGATATTTTTTAATATATACCCAACCATCTTTGAACCATCAATCTCCATTACATCTTCAATGAGACCATTTGATACGATTGCTTTTACAGCTTTTATTTTCATTTTTGGGAAAGCTTTATTGCCCGTTTGAATATATCGAGCAACTTCCATTGGTATTAAGATTTCTTTACCATAAACTTCATGCATACCAATTTTTTCTGATTCTTCTTTTTTTATATCATATAAACTTTTCCATAAGCTTCCATCTTCATTTTTTATTAAAATTTCATTTTCTTGTCCACTTATAACAAGTTTTAACTCTTTAAGATTCAGTCGCTTTAATTCTTCTTGTAACCATTCATTATCCGCAATAACTTCAACTTTAGTATTTGGGATATATGCTTTAATACTCAAAACAACTGTTTTTATTCGACCTTTCCAATCTTCTTCAGTGGGCTCTCTTAATTCATAAGTTATTATTCCATTTGCTTTTGCTATGTCTAATGCTCCTTGTTGGTAGCCAGTTCTTGTTATAAAAATACCTCGTGGTTGACCCGGCAAATCTTCAATAATTGCTTTTGTAACACTCGTTTTTCCTGAACCAGTACCCCCAGCAATTCCTACAATAATTGTTTGATTTCTCATAATATAATTCCTTTCTTTATTACTATGAAAAGTATATACTAGATATGAAAAATTTTCAAGTATAGAATAAAATTTTTATTGAAAAAATACAAAAAAAGTTATAAAATAAACTAACTTAAAAATAAGAGGTAAAAGCATGATATTAGGATTAACAGGAGGAATAGGAACGGGTAAAAGTACAGTTGCAAATATGTTAAAAGGGAAAGGAATTCCAGTAGTTGATACAGATCTTATTTCAAGAGAAGTAATTGAATATCCGGAGATTATAGAAAAAATAAAATTAGAAATATCAAATGAAGTTTTTGATTTTAATAATAAATTGGATAGAAAAAAAATGAGTGAGATAGTTTTTGAAAATCAAGAAAAATTGAAAAAATTAAATAAAATAATGCATCCGGAAATATTAAAAAAAATGTGGGATGAAGTAGAAGAATTGAAAAAGAACCATAAAATTATTGTAGTTGATGTTCCGTTATTATTTGAAATAAATATGGAGAAAGAAGTTGATAAAATTTTATTAATTTATGCTTCAAAGGAAATACAATTAAAAAGAATAATGGAAAGAGATGGGAGAACTCGTGAAGAAGCAGTTAAAATAATTAGTTCTCAGATGCCATTGTATAAAAAAAGAGAAAAAAGTGATTATATAATTCAAAATAATGATAGTCTGGAAAAGTTAGAGAAAAATTTAGATAAAATTGTACAAAAATTATAATTTTAGGAGAGAAAGTTATGAAAAAAATAATAAAATTATTGTTAATATTATTTGGAATTTGGTTATGTACACCATTTACAGTTTTAGTTTTAGGAAGTGATGCTTATAAAGGGAAACCGTTAAAAGGTTCACGGACTGATGGAATGATTTTAGTAAAAGTTACACCACTTTTAGCTAAAGTTCGTATGGTTTCAATACCGAGAGATACTTATGCTGAAATTCCGTGTGAAATTGGGAAAAATGATAAAATAACGCATGCACATGCTTTTGGGGGAACCAAATGTGCAAAACAAGCTGTAGAAAGATTGCTTGATACAAAAGTAAATAATACTGTGCTATTTAGATTTGATGATGTCGTTTCTTTGACGGACATAATAGATGGAGTTGATATAGTAGCAAATCATAGTTTTGTGCAAGATGGACAAAAATTTGTAGAAGGTGAAAGTTATAACATAAAAGGAGAAAGAGCTTTGGCGTATACAAGACATAGAAAAACGGATAGTGCATTTAAAAGAGATGAGCGTCAAAGACAAGTAATTCAGGGAATTGTAAAAAAATTATTGAATCCTTTAAATTGGAAATATATTCCAAATGTTGCTAGTTATACACTTAAAAATATGGAAATAAAATTTAATCCTATAAGAGTAATTTCAGCAGTACCAGCATTATTGATACATGGAGGTAAATTTGAACAAATGGAAATAAAAGGTGATGGAATGAAAAAAGGTGGAGTTTATTACTTTAATCCAAGTGAAGAATCTATGAATGAAGCTAAAAGAAAATTTAAAGTGTTCTTTTAAAAAAATAAAAGATGAGAAAGGTAAAATAAATGAATATAAAAAAATCAGAATTTGTAAAATCTGCCGTATATGAACAAGATTATCCACAATTTATAGGCTTGGAGTTTTCGTTTATAGGAAGATCAAATGTAGGAAAATCATCATTAATTAATTCTTTAACTGGAAGAAGAAGTCTTGCGAGAACAAGTAAAACACCAGGTCGTACTCAATTAATAAATTATTTTTTAATTGATGAAAGTATACACTTTGTAGATTTGCCGGGGTATGGGTTTGCAAAAGTTCCAGAAGCAGTTAAAAAAAATTGGGGGAAAACGATAGAAACTTACTTAAAATCACAAAGAGATAAAATTGTATTTTTATTATTAGATATAAGAAGAATACCGTCAAACGAAGATTTAGAAATGTTAAAATGGCTTGAACATTTTGATATAGAGTATTATATAATTTTTACAAAAACAGACAAATTATCAAATAATGAAAAATTTAGACAGTTAAAAGAAATTAAGAAAAAAGTCGTGTTTAATAATGAAGATGTATTCTTTTATTCTTCATTAAAAAACATTGGAAAAGATGAATTACTTGAATTTATTTATAAAAAAACAAACAAATATAAAAAATAATTTAATTTTGTATAAAGACATAAAAAAGTCGATTTTGTCAAAAAACAGGCGTTGATAGAGCTTAATTTTGTAAATACAAATAAAAAACATAAAAAAACTTTAAAAAAAACATTTGATTTTTATATGCAAATGAGGTATACTCATAATGTAAAATAAATATATGTGTATTAAATAATACAAAAAATGAGAAAGGAAGTGTTACTTGGATGGACGCTTGGAGAGGATTTAAAGAAGGGAAATGGACTAATGAGGTAGATGTTACAGATTTCATTAGATTAAACTACACAGAATATACAGGAGATGAAAGTTTCTTAGCAGGACCAACTGAAGCTACTACAACTATGTGGAAATCATTAGCTGAAAAATTCAAAGTAGAAAGAGAAAAAGGTATTTATGATGCAGAAACAAAAATACCATCTCAAATAGATGCATACGGAGCAGGATACATAAATAAAGATTTAGAAAAAATTGTTGGATTACAAACAGATGCACCGTTAAAAAGAGCAATCTTCCCTAATGGTGGATTAAGAATGGTTAAAAATAGTTTAGAAGCATTCGGATATTCATTAGATCCACAAACTGAAGAAATATTCACTAAATATAGAAAAACTCACAATGATGGAGTATTCTCAGCTTATACTGATCAAATCAAAAAAGCTAGACATACTGGTATTATAACAGGATTACCTGATGCATACGGAAGAGGAAGAATCATTGGAGATTACAGAAGAGTAGCTTTATATGGAGTAGATAGATTAATTGAAGAAAGAAAAGCTGAACACAAAAAAAGAGATTCTTCAGAAATGACTGAAGATTTAATTAGAACAAGAGAAGAAATCTTTGAACAAATTAAAGCATTAAATGCATTAAAAAGAATGGCTGCAGCTTATGGATTTGATATTTCAGGACCTGCAACTACAGCACAAGAAGCAATTCAATGGACATACTTTGCTTACTTAGCAGCAACTAAAGATCAAAATGGGGCTGCAATGAGTATCGGTAGGGTATCTACATTCTTAGATGTATTTATTGAAAGAGATTTAAAAGAAGGAAGAATTACAGAACAAGAAGCTCAAGAATTTATGGATCATTTCGTAATGAAATTAAGATTAATTAGATTCTTAAGAACACCTGAATATGATGCATTATTCTCTGGAGATCCAGTATGGGTAACTGAATCAATCGGAGGAATTGGATTAGACGGAAGATCATTAGTAACTAAAAACAGCTTTAGAATTTTACATACATTATATAACATGGGAACTTCACCAGAACCAAACTTAACAGTATTATGGAGTGAAAATTTACCTGAAGCATGGAAAAAATATTGTGCAAAAGTTTCAATTGATACATCTTCAGTACAATATGAAAATGATGATATCATGAGACCACAATTTGGAGACAACTATGGAATCGCTTGTTGTGTATCACCAATGACTATTGGACACCAAATGCAATTCTTTGGAGCGAGAGTAAACTTACCTAAAGCATTATTATATGCAATTAATGGTGGATTAGATGAAAGATATAAAGAACATGTTGCTCCAGAGGGAACATTTGAACCAATTACATCAGAATACTTAGACTTTGATGAAGTATGGGAAAAATATGACAAAGTATTAGATTGGTTAGCTGAAACTTATGTTAAAGCATTAAATATTATTCACTATATGCACGATAAATATTCATATGAAGCATTAGAAATGGCATTACACGATGTTGATATTAGAAGAACTGAAGCATTTGGTATTGCAGGAATTTCAATTGTAGCTGACTCATTAGCAGCAATTAAATACGGTAAAGTTAAAGTAATTAGAGATGAAGATGGAATAGCAGTAGACTATCAAAATGAAGGAGATTATGTACCATTCGGAAATAATGACGATAAAACAGATAAATTCGCTGTTGATATGGTAGAAATCTTCATGAACAAAATTAGAAGACATAAAATGTACAGAAATGCAATTCCTACACAATCAGTATTAACAATAACTTCAAACGTTGTATACGGTAAGAAAACAGGAAATACACCTGATGGAAGAAAATCAGGAGCACCATTTGGTCCAGGAGCAAACCCTATGCACGGAAGAGATACAAGAGGAGCTGTAGCGTCATTAGCTTCAGTAGCTAAATTACCATTTGAACACGCAAACGATGGAATTTCTTATACATTCGCTATAACACCTGAAACTTTAGGTAAAAATGATGATGAGAAAAGAACTAACTTAGTTGGATTAATGGATGGATACTTCAATCAAACTGGTCACCACTTAAATGTAAACGTATTTGGTAGAGACTTGTTAGAAAGAGCAATGGAACATCCAGAAGATTATCCTCAATTAACAATAAGAGTATCTGGATACGCAGTAAACTTTGTTAAATTAACTAGAGAACAACAATTAGACGTAATTAACAGAACAATTTCAAACAAAATGTAATTACAGTAAAGATAAAAGAAATGTCGTAACATATACTGTTGCGGCATTTTTTTAAAGATAAATGAGTGGAAGTGAAAAGTAATTATAGATTTTGAAAGAATCGAAAATACGATAATTAAATTTGTAATTAAAGATGAAATAATAAAATTTATTTATTTTTAGAAAAATGCTGTAATAAGAAATGGAGAGAATATGGAAGTGAAAGGATTTATACATTCATTTGAATCATTTGGGACAAAAGATGGACCGGGAATAAGATTTGTATTATTTACTCAAGGTTGTCCTTTAAGATGTTTATATTGCCATAATGTGGATACTTGGGATATAAAAGATAAAAAGTTTGTAATGACACCGGAAGAAGTGATGAAAGAAATATTGAAAGTAAAAGGTTTTATAAAAACGGGAGGAGTAACGGTTTCAGGTGGAGAACCGTTGGTACAACCTGATTTCGTGAGAGAATTATTTAAACTTTGTAGAGAAAATGGTATTCATACTGCACTTGATACATCGGGATATGTTTATAATGAAAAAGCTAAAGAAGTACTAGAGTATACCGATTTAGTATTACTTGATATAAAACATATTGATCCTGAAAAATATATGACTTTAACATCGGTAAAATTAGAAAATACATTAAAGTTTGCTCAATATTTACAAGAAATTAATAAACCTGTTTGGACACGTTATGTATTAGTACCTGGATATTCTGATGATGAACAAGATTTGCATAAATGGGCAAAATATGTTTCGCAATTTAATAATATTAAAAGGGTAGATATATTACCGTTTCATCAAATGGGTGGATATAAATGGGAACAAGTTGGAAAAGTATATAAATTGAAAGACACACCAACACCTACTCGAGAAGAAGTACAAAAAACAGAGGAAATTTTTAAATCTTATGGACTAAATGTTGGAGTTTAAAATAATATTGTTTTAATTATTAAGTTTGTATTTTAAATATAAGAAGCTAGAAAGTAATAAATTTACAATCTAGCTTTTTTAGTTAAAATTTAATTAATCAATAAAATTTAAAAATAAAAAACGAAGATAAAATAAGTAATTTATCTTCGTTACGATAAAATTATTAAACTTTTAGTTCTTCTCTTTCATCAATAATTTCATTTTTATATTTTTCTAATATTGGATCAATTTCTTGAGAAATGAAGTCAACGACTTGCTCGCTAGCAAATCCTGTATAATTTACAGAGATTAAAATACCTTCCATGTCTTTAGCTTTTAGTGCTAATCTCCCATCTTTTATAATTCTATCAATTAAATTATTTGGTTTTCCATTAATTTTGATTTCTTTTGTTTCTTCCATAGATAATTCTCTAATAATTTCGTGAACTTCTTGCCTATCCATCCCTTTTCTTACAGATTCCATAATTATATTTTCTGTTGCCATAAACGGTAATTCTTTTTGTATATTAGCTTCAATAACTTTAGGATAAACAACAACTCCGTCCATAATATTTAACCAAATAATTAAAATTGCATCTAAAGCTAAGAATGACTGAGGGATAGAAAGTCTTTTATTTGCAGAGTCATCAAGAGTTCTTTCAAACCATTGAGTTCCATAAACTAAAGCACCATTTGTAGCATTAGAAATTATAAATTTAGCAAGAGATGAGATTCTTTCGCTTCTCATCGGATTTCGTTTATATGCCATTGCACTTGAACCAATTTGATTTTTTTCAAAAGGTTCTTCTAATTCTTTTAGATGTTGTAATAATCTAAAATCATTTGTAAATTTATGTGCAGATTGTGCGATATTTGATAACAAGTAAAGTACTTCTGCATCAACTTTTCTATCATAAGTTTGTCCTGATACACCTTGTTTAAGCTCAAATCCTGCTTTTTTTGTAACTAATTCATCTAGTTTTTTAACTTTTTGAAAATCACCGTCAAACAAATCTTTAAAACTTGCTTGAGTTCCAGTAGTTCCTTTAACTCCCCTAAATCTTAAAGTACTTAATCTAAATTCTAATTCTTCAAAGTCTAATAGCAAAGAGTGCAGCCACAAAGTAGCTCTTTTTCCAACAGTAGTTAACTGTGCTGCTTGAAAGTGTGTAAATCCTAAAGTCGGTAAGTCTTTGTATTCTAAAGCAAAATTTTTTATTTTTTCAATTAATGTTAGTAATCTTTTTCTAATAAGTAATAATCCTTCTTTTATTTGAATAAGGTCAGTGTTGTCTCCCACATAAGCACTTGTTGCTCCTAAGTGAATAATTTTTCTAGCATTTACAGCTTGTTCTCCGTATGTATGAACATGAGCCATAACATCATGTCTTAATTTTTTTTCAAATTCTGCCGCTACACTGAAGTCAATATCATCTTTATATTTTTTTAATTCTTCAATTTGTTCATCTGTAATAAAATCTAACCCTAATTCTTTTTCTGATTCTGCTAAATTAATCCATAATTCTCTCCAAGTTTTAAATTTGAATTCTGGAGAAAAAATGTAAAGCATTTCTTTACTTGAATATCTTTCTACAAGAGGGTTTGAATAAATGTTTGTGTCTAACATTAATAGTCACTCCTTTAGATTTGGCATTAATTATTTATTTTTTTTATTTCAAAATATTTTGTAAATCATATCTATAAATATTTTGACTTCTTTCTGGTCCAACAGAAATCATAGAAATATTACAATTTAATTTTTTTTCAATATATTCAACATATTTTTTACAATTTTCAGGTAATTCTTCATAATTTTTAATTTGAGTAATATCTTCTTTCCATCCATCTAATTCTTCATAAATAACTTTTAATTCTTTTGATTTTCTCAAGTTTCCAGGATAAGAAGTGTGAACTTTTCCATCAATTTCATATCCCACAGCAACTTTTATTTTATCAAATCCAGTTAAAACATCTAATTTTGTAAGAACAATGTCAGTCAATCCGTCGATAAGTACAGCATATTTTCCAATAACTAAATCTAACCAACCACATCTTCTAGGTCTACCAGTTGTAGCACCAAATTCATGCCCTACACTTCTTAAAGTTTCTCCAGTTTCGTCTTCTAACTCTGTAGGGAATGGACCTTCTCCAACTCTAGTAGTGTATGCTTTCATAACTCCTAAAATTCTATCTATTTTTTTAGGGGAAACTCCAGCTCCGACTGTAACTCCTCCAGCTGTAGGCGATGAAGATGTAACATATGGATAAGTTCCGTAGTCAATATCTAACATTAATGCTTGAGCACCTTCAAATAAAACTAATTTATTATTTTCAATAGCTTCATTAATTTCAACAACTCCATCAATTATTCTAAATTTAATCTTTTCAGCTAATTTCATAAATCTTTCATAAATTTCTTCTAAGTCAAAAGTTTCTTTTCCGTATCTTGTAAGCATATCATTTTTTTCGTTTACATTCCAAACAAGTTTGTCTTTAAATCTTTGAGAATCAAGTAAATCTCCAATTCTTATACCATTTCTAGCAATTTTATCTACATAACAAGGTCCTATTCCTCTTTGAGTTGTACCTATTTTATTTTCACCCATTGCTTCTTCTTTTGCTTTGTCTATCGCAATATGGTAGGGCATAATGATATGTGCTCTTTCATCTATAAATAAATTGTCTAATTTTTTACCTCTTTTTTCAAGTTTTTCAATTTCTGAAAGTAAAACTTCAATATCAACAACAACTCCAGCACCAATTACACATTTACCAGCTGAATTAATTATTCCTGATGGTAATAAATGTAAAATAAATTTATCATCATTCACAACAACAGTATGACCTGCATTATTTCCGCCTTGAAATCTTACAACATAATCTGCTTTTGGAGATAAAACATCTATAATTTTACCTTTTCCTTCATCTCCCCATTGTGTTCCTACTATAACAAAAGTATTGTTTTTCATGGATATTCCTCCTAAGTATTTTTTATATTTTTTTTACAATTCCAACGTAAGGTAATGTTCTATGTTTTTGTGCGTAATCTATTCCGTAACCTACAACAAATTCATCAGGTATTTTAAAACCGGTATAGTCAACATTTATATCAACTTCTCTTCTTTCTGGTTTGTCAAGTAAAGTACAAATCTTTATAGATTTTGGATTTCGTAGTTCCAACATTTCTTTAACTTTTTTTAAAGTATGACCTGTATCTATAATATCTTCAACAATTATAACATTTTTATCTAAGATATCTTCTTCCAAATCTTTTTTGATTTTCACATCTCTTGAGCTACTCATATCATTTCCATAACTAGAAACTACCATAAAATCTATTTTAGCTTCATCGATATTTAATTCTCTAACTAAATCACTCAAAAAGATAGTAGATCCTCTCAATAATCCAACAAAAATAATTTCTTTATTTTCATTTTCTTTCAAATCGTTTTTTATTAAAGTAGCTAACTCTTTAATTTTTTCGCTTATTTGTTCTTTTGAAATAAGAGTTTCAATAGAATATTCAAACATATTAAATACCTCCTAAGTATTTTAAAGCTTTGTAAATAATTGTTTATAAAAAATCTTTTAATTTAAAAACAATAGGCTTTTACCTCTTATTTTACAATAAATTTCTTTTTTTTTCAATCAAATAAAATGAATATAATTATAAATAGAATTAATTTATAAATAAAAAGAGTAAAAAAAACTACACATTCAATCTTTTGTAGAAGATTTTGGGTGTAGTTCACATAAATTTTTTTATAAATTTTCTAATTCTTTCAAATCGTAAGGTGTTTCTTGATAAACATAATGATTTATCCAGTTTGTGAAAAGTAAATTAGCGTGAGCTCTCCATGTAAAAAGAGGTTTTTTTGTGGGATCATCATCTGGATAATAATTAAAAGGTATTTGAATATTTTTTCCTAAGGATAAATCTCTATTGTATTCTGTAGCAAGTGTTAATCTATCATATTCTAAATGACCTGTAACAAATATTTTTCTTTTATCTTTAGAAGTTGCAATACTTACTCCAGCACCTTCTGACATAGCTAAAATATCTATTTTTCCAGTTTTTTCTACATCTTCAATTTTAATTTCTGTATGTCTTGATTGAGGCATATTAAAGATTTCATCAAATCCTCTAAAAAGTTTAGTACGTTTTGGATCAATCTGTAGAGGAAAAATACCAAAAAGCTTTTCTTTTAATGGATATTTTGGAATGTTATAGTGATAATAAAGCCCAGCTTGAGCTGCCCAACAAATATATAGAGTTGAAAATACATTTTTTTCAGCCCAAGTTAATATTTGGGTAAGTTCTTTCCAATATGAAACTTCTTCAAATTGTAAATGTTCGACTGGAGCACCAGTTATTATCATTCCGTCAAATTTTTTATTTTTTATATCATCAAATGTTTTATAAAAATTTTCCATATGTTCTTTTGAAATATTTTTTGAATCATGAGACTCCATACGTAAAAATGTAATTTCAAGTTGTAACGGCGTGTTACTTATAAGTCGTAGTAACTGAGTTTCAGTAGTTATTTTTGTAGGCATTAAATTTATAATCATAAACTTTAAAGGACGAATATCTTGAGAAGATGCTCTATTTTCATCCATTACAAAAATATTTTCTTTAGCTAAAATTTCTACGGCTGGTAAATTGTTTGGTATTTTTATAGGCATTTTATTCACCCTTTCTATTCATTAGTTGTACTAATTATATTATTATTTTAAATAAAATGCAATAAATAAAAGAAAAAAGATTGTAAATTGTGATACTTTGTTTTATAATTTTTAAAAAAATATTATGTCATAAATCTTTTCTAATATCTTTTTTGCATATACATTGTCACATAACAAATTGTAAAATCAAAAGAATAAAAAAATATATATAACGAAAATATATAATAAACATAAATAAACATAGATATATTATATTTTTT
>ERZ772909.1110-NODE-1110-length-15377-cov-7.457643_pt1 | contig 15377 bp, 14 predicted proteins | sample MGYA00511137_ERZ772909 | MGnify/ENA primary metagenome ERZ772909 (study PRJEB29015, sample SAMEA2738095) | human oral metagenome | biome: human oral; feature: human-associated habitat; material: saliva | place: China | collected 2270 ... | reverse complement strand
CGAGGATGACGCGGCCCGCCAGGCCCACGTAGTCCTCGGTCTCTTCGCCGGCCTCGAGGTGGGCGTACTTCTCACGCACCGCCTTGATGGTGGTCGTGATCGGCAGGCGCACGGGGTAGGCGGGAATGCCGGCCTCCATGAGGCGCGCGCGCTTGGCCGCGCGAACCTTGACCTGCTCGGGGGTGTCGTCTGCGGGTGCTTGCGTGGGCGTAGAAGAATCGGTCATGCGCCTATCGTACCGGGATTTGGCCCCGCGACGAGGCAGGGGCCCGGTTGGGCTCCTCACGCCCCCGGGAGGTTGGCCGCGTAGGGCGCGGATGCGGATCCGCCGATCCCCCGCGTGGAGTGGGCGGCGGCCGCGCAGGCGAGGGCGAGCGCCTCGGCCCACAGCATGCGGCGGGCTCGGAGCGCCCAGGCCAGGGCCGCCGAAAAAACATCCCCCGCGCCCGTCGTATCCACCGCGTTCACCGCGGGTGCCGGCACGCGCAGGATCTGCCCGTCAACGCACGCAACTACGCCGTTCTTGCCGCAGGTGACCACGCAGTCGCACCCGAACGACGCGAACCAACGAGCCGCGTCCTCCACGCTCTCGGTGCGCGCGTAGGCGAGCGCCTCCTCCTCGTTGGGCGTGCACACGTCAGCCACGCGCAAGGCCTCCAGGCCGGCCGGGTCCCAGGCCCCGGCCTCGTCCCATGCCGTATCCGCGAGCACCCACGTCCCGCGCTCGCGCCACGCGGACACAACCTCACTGTTCGCGCTGATTCCCCGCACGTCTGCGAGCAGGCACGCCGGTGCGCCGCCTCCCAAGCGGGGCAACGCGGTCGTCCCGCGCGTGGTCATCGCGCGATCGCCGCCGAAGGACAGGGAGACGGTCACGTTTTGATCGCCCACGCGCTCACACGAGGAGGTGTCCACGCCCTCGCGCGCGAGCATCTCATCCACGAACTGACCCATCTGATCGACGCCCACGCGAGAGTGCAGGCGCACGGGTGTACCCAGGCGAGCCAGCGCAATCGCCTGATTGGCCGCGCCACCCGCGCACATGAGCGCTCCCTCCACCCATGCCTCGCGGCCGGGAACCGGCGGACCATCGAGGGGACCCATGACCACGTCCAGGAAGGTCGGACCGTACACCGCGAACTGAGACGCGGCGGGTACTCGAGATGCCACAGGTCCTCCTAGACGTGAGCGCGACTACAATATGTCGGTGAGCCACCACTATACGTAGTCAGAGAGGATGCCCGCCATGCAGCTCACCATCGTCGGAGGAGGGGGCTTCCGGGTCCCCGCGATGATCGACGTCTTGGCCCGTTCACGCTCGGGTCGCGGCGACTACGCTTCCCTCGACGTCGATCGCGTCATCCTGTACGACACCGACGTGCGCAGGCTCGACGCGATGATGGCCGTGCTGTCCTCGTTGGACTTCCCGCACTCCCCGGCCGTGCGCGCAACGACGGACATCGACGAGGCGCTTGCCGGAGCCGACTTCGTGTTCTCCGCGATGCGCGTGGGCGGGACCTGCGGACGGGTCCTCGACGAACACTGCGGCCTCGATCATGGGCTGCTCGGTCAGGAGACCGTCGGCGTGGGCGGCTACTGCTACGCGTTCCGTTCGCTCGGACCCGCACTCGAGCTGGCCCGCGCTGCCAAGCGCCTGTGCCCGAGCGCCTGGCTCATCAACTTCACGAACCCAGCCGGGATCATCACCCAGGCGATGCGGTCAGTGCTCGGCGAGCGCGTCATCGGCATCTGCGACACCCCCATCGGGCTCGTCAACCGCACGCTGAACGCCCTGAATATCCCCGAGGAGGAGCGCGCCGGCGTGTCCTTCGACTACGTGGGCCTCAACCACCTCGGCTGGCTGCGCTCGCTATCGGTCGGCGGCCGCGACATCCTCCCGCGCCTCTTCGCCGACGAGGAGGCCCTGGGATCCATGGAAGAATCCCGCGCCATCGGCACCGACTGGATTCGCGCGCTGGGCGCTCTGCCCAACGAATACCTCTTCTACTACTACTGCCATCGCGAAGCCATGGCCCGCATCCACCAGGACCAAACCCGCGGCGAGTACCTGCGCGATCAGCAGGAAGCCTTCTACAACGCCGTCCTCTCCCACCCCGAGCAGGCGGGACGGACGTGGATCGACGCCCTCGCCGACCGGGAGGCGACCTACATGGCCGAGGCCCGCGACGTCGACGAGCGTTCCGGCAGGCGCGCCGAGGACATCGCTGGCGGCGGCTACCAGAAGGTGGCTCTCGACCTCATGAACGCGCTCGCGACGGACACTCCGGCGCGCATGATCCTCAACGTCGGGAACGGAGACGGCGGATTCTCCTCGATTCCGACGCTGCGCGACACGGACGTCGTCGAGGTTCCCTGCGACGTCGACGCCTCCGGCGTGCATCCGATTCCGGTCGCCCCCTTGAGCGGCGCGGCTCTCGGCCTCGTCCAATCCGTGAAGGCCTGCGAGAATCTCGTCATCGACGCCGCCCGCGAGCGCGATCGCACTCTCGCGTGGCAGGCGCTGGCGCTGCACCCTCTCGTCGACTCGGTGAACGTCGCGCGCGACGTGCTCGACCAGGCGATCCGCACAAACCCGCTGGTCGCCGCCGCCTTCGACTGAGGGGCGCGGGCCGGCTACCGGGCCCTCATCCGCGCGTGTCCCAGCGGAAGAATTCTTCTCCCCCCGCGTATCCGTGAGGGGACCCTGCGTCGTGGGTGCCCGCTCGGATCCAGGACTCCATCCGATCAAGGTCGTCGAATTGGGTGACGTGCTCGCGCACCGCCCTGACCTTGGCTTCAATGTCCGAGCGGTCCAGCTCGACGACGTGGTTCGTCGACGGGCCGCCTTGGAACCACACCTCTTCGACGACGTGGGGCTCCAGGCCCTCCTCGAGCAGCTCGGGGAAGGCGAAGGGGTTGCGCGCGGCCGGGTAGACGGCGTCCGTGACCGCGGCGCCCACGGCCCGATGGTCCGGGTGATTGGCGTAGATGGACGACCAGTTGTATTCGGGCGACAGCGTGAGGATCAGGTTCGGTTTCACGCGCCGAATGAGGGCGACGATATCGCGCACGAGGCCGTGGGAGGGCGTCACCATACCGTCGGGGTAGCCATCGAAGAAGACGAGCTCGGTAACGCCCAGCTGCTCGCACGCGCGGCGCTGTTCATCGCGACGCAACTCCCCCATCCGCTGATGCAGCTCCTGGTCGGATCCCCCCGCATCGCCGTCCGTGACGACTGCGACGACGACCCTCGCCCCTTCGCGCGCGAAGCGAGCGAGAGTCCCGCCCGCGTCGACGTCCGCATCATCGGGGTGGGCGTATATTCCGAGCACGGTATCCATTCGTGTACTCCTTAGTGAGGCGCCGGCGAGAACATGTCCCGCCGGCGCCTGTCCCACGTCTGTGACGACTACTGATCGATCGCCGCGTTGGCCGCGTCCTGGGCGGCCTGGACGCCATCATGCACGCCGGTGCGTCCCAGGAAGACCTCCTTGAGCACCCCGTTGTACGCGTCCATTGCCGCGCCCAGTTTCGCGCCGAAGGGAGCCATGATCGTGCCCGAGGGGGTCTTCGCCATGACCGAGGTGTCGACGCCCTTGTCCGACCAGTACGCGGTCCACGTCGCCTGGGCCTTCTCGTTCGCGGGGAAGCCAGCTCCGGTCTTACCCAGAGCGGCACCGCCGTCCTTGCCAGCCAGCCACGCCAGCAGCTTGTGCTGAGCCTCGGGGTTCGCGCTCGCCGTCGAACCGGCGGCGACGACGGAGTTACCGACCGTCACGGCACCTGCGGGACCCTTCGGCTGGGGAGCCAGGCCCCACTCGAAGGACGCGCCCTCGGCCACGTTCGCCAGGTTGTAGGCGCCGGACTGGAACAGAGCCATCTTGCCCTGCAGGAACTGATCGCGGCTGAAGTCGCCGTTGTCGTTCGTATCGGCCGCCGAGGGGGCCACGTGCTCCTTGTTGATGAGGTCCACCAGGTAGCCGACCGCGGCGTCACCCTCGGGGCTCGCGAACGTGAAGTGCCCACTCGCGTCCTGCAGCGTGGCACCGGCCGAACCCAGGTACGGGATGAACATGGCCTGGCCATCGAGTGCAGCGTTGTATCCGTACTGGACGATGTGGTCCGCGTCGAAGGCGGGGTCGGTCGCGTTGCGGCCCGACGAGTCCAGGGTCAGCTTACGGGTAATCTCCCGCAGAGAGTCGGTGGAGGCGCTCGGGTCCCACGACAGGTTCTGCAGGTCATCGATGCTCACACCGGCCGCATCCAGGAGGGACTTGTTGTAGTACACCGCGATCGACGGATCGGTGAGGACCGGGACACCGTAGAGCGTTCCGTCAACCGTGTACTGATCGATGGCGCCCTGAAGCCAGCCGTCGCGCTCGGAGGCGGGGAACTCCTCGTCAATGTTGACGATCTTGCCGCCCCGGGCGTACTCGGTGTAGTTGTTCGTGTTGGACCAGAAGACGTCCGGACCGGTGCCCGCGGCGAGCTCAGAACGCAGGCCCGTGAAGTAATCCGACCACGGGACGACCTCGACGTTGACCGTGATCCCCGTTTCCTCGGTGAACGCGGGGAGCGCCGCCTCGTACGCCTGGGCAGCCTGATCATCCCACAGACGCAGGGTCAGGGACGTGCCCGCCTCGCTCGACGCGCTGCCACCCTGCGAGCAGGCGGCCATCAGCATCGACGCGGCACCAATCAGAGCGGTAGCGGTAACAAAACGCCTTTTCATGAAGACCTCCAGTTGTGATGGGTTGTGTTGTTACTTGATGCCCGTCAGGGCAATCGATTCAACGATGTGTCGTTGAAAGACAATGAACAGAGCGATCAGGGGCACGAGCGCGATGGTCGTCGCCGCCATGACGTACGTCCAATTCGCGTTGTACTGGCTCTGCAGCGCGGCCGTCGCAACCGTGAGGACGCGCGGCCTGGTCGCGGCAATGATCCGCGGCCACATGAACGAGTTCCACTGGCTCACAACCGTGATGAGCACGAGCGTCGAAATGATCGGCTTCGACACCGGAACGACGATGGAGAAGAGGATGCGTATCTGCCCGGCACCGTCCATGGTCGCCGCATCGATGATTTCCTGGGGGATCTGACGGAACGACTGACGCAGCAGGAACACCGCGTAGGGCGAGGCGAACACGAAGGGCAGGACGATACCCCAGAAGGTGTTGTTGAGCCCCATCTTTGCCATCATGAGGTAGAGCGGAATGACGAGGACCGACGCCGGAATCATCATGGTGCCCAGGAAAAGCCAGAAGATGACTTCGCGTCCCGGGAACTCGATGCGCGCGAACGCGTAGGCGGCCAGCACGGAGGACACCAGCTGCCCGACGACCATCACCACAACCATGAGAAGGGTCGTGATGATCGCGTCGCCGAAGTTGACTCGTCCCGTCAGGATCGCCTGGAACGAGGCCAGCGAGGGCGGCGAGGGCAGCGCGAAGGGCGAGTGCGAGGCGAAGTCCTGCGGTGACTTGAAGGCCGTGACGAAGCTGAAGAGCAGCGGGACGACCATGACGAACGCGGCCAGCGACAGCCCCGCGTATATCCCCAGGGTCGACCACCAGGGCCGACGCGAGTGCGACTTAGACGAGCTCATACGTGGTCCTCTTGCGGAAGTACAGGTTCTGGGCCAGCGTCAGGCACATGAGGAGCAGCATCATCACACACGCCATGACGGCGGCGCGGCCGACGTTTCCGGTTTCGAAGGCCTCCTTGTAGATCAGGTAGGCGAGGACCTCGGTGGAGCCGGACGGCCCGCCCTTGGTCAGGGCGTAGATCTGATCGAAGACATTGAAGACCGAGATCACGGAGGTGACCGAGACAAAGAAGAAGGTCGGGCGCAGGAGGGGCATCTTGATATGCCAGAACACCTGCGAGGAGGAGGCACCGTCCACGGTCGCGGCCTCGGTGAGCTCGCGCGGGATCGCAAGCAACCCGGCGATAAAGAAGAGCGCCGTGTACCCCACGTTCGACCAGACGACGACGAAAGCCGCCGCGGGCAGCGCCCAGGTGGGCGAGACGAGAATTTCTAGTCGAGTGCCCGCCAGCGCTGAGAGGAGGCCGCCGGTGGGGGCGAAGATCCACGACCACACGACGCCGAGGGCCAGCGGAGGGGCGATCCACGGGATGACGATGAGCGTGCGATAGACGACGGTTCCTCGCACGCCCTTCGTCAGCAGGTTCGCGAGGAGCAGGCCCAGGATGATCTGAATGGGGACCACGAGGAGGACGAAGAGAATCGTCGTGCGCAGAGACGACAGGAAGGCCGGGTCACTCAGCACGTTCGTGACGTTGGCCAGGCCCACGTATCGCGTGTCCCCGATCAGATCCCACCGGTACAGGCTCACCCACATGATGACGCCGATGGGCACAACCATGAAGATAAGAACACCGATCAGGGCGGGCGACAGGAACGCGTATCCGACGAGTGCGTGGCGCGTCCGAGACGCTCGCTTGCTCATGTCCCCACCATCCTTTCGTGCGGTTCTTCGAGGATAGGTATGGCGGGCGCATCAGCGCCGAGCGAGGACAAGGTATGGACAATTGTGAACGGTGCTTGTCACTAAACGAGCAAAGGTGCACGAAACGACGCGACAACAAGGGAGCGTCCACTCGAATGAGTGGACGCTCCTGCCGGCGTGTCGATCAGACGCCGGAGCTCTTCAGCCCCAGCTCGCGGGCACGCGCGGAGTCCTCGGGGACGCTCCCCGCGTGGTCGCCGGCGCTGACGATCTTGTTGGAGCCGTCGACGAAGACGACGGACGGCTTGACCTGACGCACGAGGGACTCGGGGACCTGGGCGTAGGCCATGATGATGACGAGGTCACCGACGGTTACCTTGTGGGCGGCAGCCCCGTTGAGCTGGATCGTGCCGCTGCCTCGCTCGCCCGCGATCGTGTAGGTCGAGAGGCGCTCGCCGTTGTTGACGTCGACGATGTCGACCTTCTGTCCGGGCACGATGTTCGCGGCGTCCAGCAGGTCCTCGTCCACCGTGATCGAGCCGACGTAGTGCAGGTCGGCGCCGGTGACGACAGCGCGGTGGATCTTTCCGATCGCCATCTCGCGCGTCATTTCCATCATGCGTTCTCCCCCGCACGCTCGGCGAAACGGCCGGCAGGACCGGAGGCGTCGCGCAGCGGCACCTCCATGTTGTCGATGAGGCGGGTCGTGCCCACCTTGGCGGCGATGAGGATGCGTCCCTCGCGCGAGCCATCAGACAGGATCGTGGGCGCGCCCGCTCCTTCGCCGACGGGCACGGATTCGGTGCCCGCAAGGATCTCGAAGGTCCCCGCGTCCACGAGCGCAATGTAGTCCAGGTCGATGCCGCCCTCGGCGTCGATCACCGAGCGGCACTGCGCGACAATCTGCGTGGGTTCGGCCCCGGCCTCGGCGGCCTCGGCGCCGCGACGAAGCGCGCGCGCGAGGGCGCGTGCCCGGATGCGCTCATCGTCGCTCAGGTACTGGTTGCGGCTGGACAGGGCGACCCCGTCCTCGGCGCGCACGATCGGCACGGGGTGGACGCGCACGGGGATGTCCAGCTGGGCGAAGACGGTGCGCAGGACGGCCAGCTGCTGGGCGTCCTTCTGGCCGTACAGGGCCACGTCGGGGCGCACGAGGTTGACGACCTTGGTGCACACGAGGGCGACGCCCGCGAAGTGCGTGGGGCGCGTCTTGCCCTCGAGGACGCGCGCGATGGGACCCGGGTCGATGGTGACGGTCGCGGGCGTGGGGTACACATCCTGAGGCGCGGGCGCCCACACGAGGTCCGCGCCGACCGTCTCGAGGGCGTCCATGTCCGCATCCAGGGTGCGCGGGTATGCGTCGTAGTCCTCGCCGGGCGCGAATTGCGTGGGGTTGACGAAGATTGTGACGATCACGTGGTCGGCGAGCTGGCGGGCTTCGCGCACGAGCTGCAGGTGCCCGTTGTGCAGGGCGCCCATGGTCATGACGAGCGCCTTCGTGCCGGGCAGCTTCGCCAGCGCCTCGGCCAGCTGGGCGCGCGTGTGGGTCAGGATGGGACGGTGGGTCATGTTTCTATTCTTGCAAATGTTGATCCCCGGGCGCGAAAGAGAGTCGCTATCCTCACGCCTCGCTCTGTGGGAGACGAGGTCTGGGCGCGGCCGCCGGATGCCCGGGGTCAGGCGCCGGGGTCGAGGAGGGCGGCTTCGACGGCGGTCGCGGCTCGCTCGTCGAGGAGCCGGGCCTCGCGCAGGAGCCGTGTGAGGGCGCGCGTCATGTCCGCGTAGGTGTCGCGCTCCCCCGCGAGTTCCTCGCGCGAGCCGAGGCAGCGGGCGTGGGCCGCGATGGTGCCCGCGTCCCCGCGGGCGGCGGGTCCGGAGATGCCCGCGACGCCCTCGGTGAGAGCCCGGTCGAGGGCGGCCTCGAGGAGGGGGCGCACGTACAGGGCGGGGTTGTCGATGCCAGCCGCGGCGAGGATGCGCGTCGTCTGGACGGTGATGCCGGCGATGAAGTTGGCGCCGTGGGCGAGGCCCGCGTGGTAAAGGGGGCGGTCGTCCTCGGCGAGGACGACGGGTTCGCCACCCATTTCGACGACGAGAGCCTGAGCGATCGGCAGGAAGGGCGCCGCCGCCGTCACCGCGAAGGGGGTACCCACGAGGCGTGCCACGTCGACGCTGGTCCCCGTGAAGGTCATCGCCGGGTGGATCGCCAGAGGGATCGCTCCGGCGGCCGAGGCCGGTGCCAGCAGCCCAACGCCCGAGGCACCCGACAGGTGGATGACGATGTGGCCACTCTGCCAGGCGCCGAGATCGGCGAGGCCGGACGCGAGGGGGCCGATCTGGTCGTCGGGCACGGCCAGGATGACGACCTCGGAGCGTCGGGCAACCTCCTCGGGGGACGCCAGGGGCACCCCGGGCAGCATCGCGTCGGCCCGCTCGCGCGAGGCATCCGACGAGGCGGAGACGGCGACGATCTGGTGCCCGACGGCGCGCAGGGCGGAGCCGATGACGGGGCCGACGTGGCCCATGCCGATGATGCCGATACCGAGGCGTCCGGGGGTGCTCATGGTGTCATTGTCGCCGATCCGCGCCTTACTCGCCGCGCGCCGTCGCGCGCGAGGTCGCCTCGACGACCTCGGTGACGCGCGAGAGCCAACGTTCGGGGGCCTCGGCCTCGCGGCGCACCTTCGAGGCCTCGGACAGGTCGGCCCACAGCTCCAGGGAACGGCCCGCCTCGACATGCTCGGCCATCGACGCGACCGGGCCGGGGACCAGCTCCGCACGCACCGAGGCGACGCTTCGCCACCGCTGGATGGGCCCCTGACGCACGGACACCGACTGGATGCGCGTGAGCGGGATGATGGAGAATCGCAGGTTAAAGAACCCGTCACGGATCGCGAATACGGCATCGGTGAGGGCGAAGGCGCGGCGCTTGTACACCAGAGGATCCAGGATCCTCGCGCTGCGCGGGATCGGTGTCATCCAGCGGTCCTCGCGTGTGCCCGAACTCAGGGACTCGATGAAGCCCTCGGGATCGTCCACCCCGAGGTCGGGGATCGCGATCGCGATGGCGCGCAGGAGATCGGCTCGGTGACCCACGGGCAAGAGCACGTCGGAAGCGACGTCCACGGCCATGCCCTTATTCTTCTCATCCTTGGTGGTCGAGGCGTTACCCGCCTGCGTGATTTCCACGCGGTACCAGCCGAAAATACGCCAGATCAGCGGCTGAGTGACCTGGAGGGCGTGAATGCGCCCCGGAGGAATCGTCACCTGGCGGCGGGCCGTCAGGCCCCGGCTGATGCGTACGCCGTCGGCCGCGATGGACGCCGTGAAACCGAACTCTCGATCGAAACGCGCCCAGACGCCCGCCAAGAGGCTGAACGCGCCCAACAGGATGCCCAGGAAGCTCATCCGCGAGGTGACGCCGACGACCCCGACCAGGAAGCCGTTAAGGCCGAGGAGGAAGACACCGAAGAACAGGGCCACGGCGTTGTCAAAGGTCGCCAGCATGGAGGCCAAGAGTTTCACGAAGCCGACCTTGAAAACCGGACGCTCCGGGGCTTCCAGCGGGGACGCACCACTGCGGTACCCCACGGTCGCGGCCACGGAGTCGGCGCGAGGATCCACGGCCTCGTCGATCGCGCCCGAGGCAAGGGCGAGCAGGAGCGCACGCAACTCTTCGAGGCGGCGGCTCGTGAGCAGGCCCAGCTTGATGCTCGAATCCGCACCGCCGGCGACCTCAATGTCGAGGTACCCCAGGCCGACGATGCGACCGAGGAGCGAGTGGGAGACGTTCACCGTCTGGATGCGCGACAGGCGCGCGTGGCGCTGGGTGCGTTTGAGGATACCGGCGCGATACCACACGGCGGTCGAGGTCACCGCATAGCGCGTCATCTTCCACGACAGGTAGCAATACAGGCACGACACTGCAGCGACGATCACAGCGACCGCCACGAGGCCCAGGAAGATAGCCCCAACATTGAACTCCGAGGCAACCTCGTCGCCGGCCAGCCAGGAGCCGATCACCGAGGCATTGGCCACAGTCGCCAGACCCACGGCACCGACGACCGAGCCCACCACGCGCCGCGCATAGGTCAGCGGATGGAGATAGTGCCAGTCCTCGGGAGCAATCCCGTGCGCGGACAGGTCCTTGCTCATAGGCCCATCAACTCCGCGGAACCACGCTGAGCCAGCACGTCACGCAGGCGGGCCGCCTCGTCGACCGGCACGCCCTCAAGCTTCGCGTCGGTGTGCGCGCTCGCGGTCGAGAGTTTGATGGTCGCGATTCCCATGAAGCGCAGGACGGGGCCCTGGTAGATGTCGACATACTGGATACGGCCGTAGGGAACCGTCGTCAGCTTGCGGTTGATGACGCCTCGGCGGATCACGAAGTCAGTATCGGCCAGGGCGTAGCGCAGGGCTCGCACCTGGGCAGGGATCAGCCACAGGCAGAACAGGGCGATGAACGCGGGGATGAGCATGAGCCACCACAGCGCGGGGATGTCGACGATGAGGACGAGGCCCGAGATCGCACCACACAGGGCGCCACACAGGGCAAACGCATTGCCGAGGCGCAAGGCCGCAAGCTTGGGGGAGACATGTTGAAATTCGACACCCTCGGGGGAAAGGATGTCCACTGCGCTTCGAGATGACATGTTTCAATTCTTGCATAACCTATCCGCGCTTTTTCTTGTTGGCAGGAATGAGCCTCCGCCAAGCCTGTGACCAAGCAAACGCCCAACCTCCCATCATTCACACCCAACTATCAGGAAACACCCAGGCTCGTCCGGGACACTACAACCATGAGCACCACCGGAACAGAGGCAAAACTGCTCGTCGTCGACGACGAGCCCAACATCCGCGACCTCCTCGCCTCCTCTCTGCGCTTCGCCGGCTTCGACGTCGTCACCGCCGAGGACGGAAGCGGCGCATTTCACGAAGCCCAGGCCTCGCGCCCCGACCTGATCGTCCTCGACGTCATGCTCCCCGACATGGACGGCTTCACCGTCACGCGCCGCCTACGCGACGCCGGCATCACCACCCCCGTCCTCTTCCTCACCGCGCGCGACGACATGCGCGACAAGATCCAGGGCCTCACCGTCGGCGGCGACGACTACGTCACCAAACCCTTCGGCCTCGAAGAGGTCGTCGCGCGCATCCGCGCCATCCTGCGCCGCACGATGGGCGCCGAGGAGGATGACGCCTTCCTGCGCGTCGGAGACCTGGTCATCGACGAAGACGCACACGAAGTCACGCGCGCAGGCGTCCCCATCGACCTGTCCCCCACCGAGTTCAAGCTCCTGCGCTACCTCGTCATCAACGCCGGACGCGTCGTCTCCAAGATGCAGATCCTCGACCACGTCTGGGAATACGACTGGGACGGCGAAGTCGCCATCGTCGAGTCCTACATCTCCTACCTGCGACGCAAGCTCGCCGTCGAAGGAGCCTCCGGCGAACTGATCCACACCAAGCGCGGCGTCGGCTACATCCTGCGCGCTGAGGACTGACGTGCGCCCCGGCCTCGCTCAACGCATCGAAGCCTGGTGGGACTCCAAACCCCTTTCCTCCCAGCTCGTCACGCTCATCACCTCCCTGCTCGCCGTCGGACTCTCACTGTCCGGAACAGTCATGATCGGCCTCCTCCAGCGCCACCTCACCTCCCAAATCGACGACCAGCTCATCGCAACCGCCCACACACTGCAGGTCTCCGCCTCCACAGCCACCTTCTCCGCCGACGGCCAAGGCGGCATCCCCACCCTCTACTACATTCACATCCGCAACACCGACGGGACCGACCGCTACTTCTACTCCGAGGACACCCTCAAAGTGTCGGGCAAGCCCAACCTTCCCGACCTCGTCGACACCTCCTCGGCCCCCATCTCCTCGTTCCAAACGCTCCCAATCACCGTCTCCTCATCGAAAGTGGGCCTCGGATGGCGCGCCCTCGTCGTCCCCGTGTACGAGCAGGACTCCGGACTGTTCTCCGGATACATGACGATCGCCCTGCCCCTGTCGGACATGCAGCACACCCTGCGCACCACTGCCTCGTACTTTGCGGTCGCCGGCTCAATCATCGTCCTCATCGGGGGCTGGACCGGGCGCGTCCTCGTGCGCCGCGCGCTCCTCCCCCTGCGTTCCATCGAATCCACCGCCGGAAAGATCGCCGCCGGCGACCTGACCAAGCGCGTCACCCCGCACCCGCCCACGACCGAGGTCGGCTCACTCTCACTCTCCCTCAACGCCATGCTCACCCAGGTCGAGCAATCCTTCGAAGCCCGCCAGGCCTCGGAACAAAAGATCAAGCGATTCGTCTCCGACGCCTCCCACGAGCTGCGCACCCCACTCGCGGCCATCTCCGGCTACTGCGAGCTCTACGCCATGGGCGGCGTGCCCGCCGAGCGCATCGAGGAAGTCATGGGGCGCATCGCCTCCGAATCCTCACGCATGGCCACGCTCGTCGAGGACCTCCTCACCCTCGCCCGCCTCGACGAAGGACGGCCCCTCGAGATCACCGAGATCGACCTCGTCAAGCTCGCGGACAACGCCGTCTTCGATCTCCAAGCCCTCGACCCCACGCGCACGGTCGGGCTCACCGGCATCAGCAGCCGCACTCCCCCGATGACCCTCATCGTCCCCGGCGACCGCGACCGCATCTCGCAGGTGTTCACCAACCTGATCGGCAACATCGTGCGCTACACCCCCGAAGGCTCCCCCGTCGAAATCGCGCTCGGACGCAGCGGCGACACCGCCATCGTCGAACTGCGCGACCACGGGCCCGGCATCGACGAAACTGACCGCGGACGCGTCTTCGAACGTTTCTACCGCGCGGACACATCGCGCAACCGCAAGTCCGGTGGCTCCGGCCTCGGCCTCGCGATCGTCTCCGGCATCCTCGCAGCTCACAAGGGCAATGCGTCGCTCACCAAGACGAAAGGCGGCGGCCTCACCGTTCGCATCGAACTCCCCACAGCGTGAAAGACGTAACGCACCGGTCAGCACACACGGCTTTTTCGCTCAGTTTTCGCCATTTCTCGCCTGACAGTTTCACGAAATCCATCGGGATTTTCCCCGATTTTTTACCAACGAACGTGACCTTCGCTCAAAAGCGCACTAGCATGGCTCGGGTATTCCTCAGCAAGGAGAGTGGCCCATGGGTGTTCAAGCACCTCAGTGGCTGCTGACGTCTTTCGTTGACGCCATGCAGCAAATCGGCGCAACCGCGACCCAGTCAGAGCTCGAACATGAGGGCACGGACCTCATACAGCGGTGGAGCGCGCCCAACCGACAGTTGCACAACGTGCGTCGGCTCATGAACACGCTCACCCACATTGATGAAATCTCGTCGTCCGCGCACGATCCCGACATCCTGCGCGTCGCCGCGTGGTACCACGGTGCCTTCCTCAACAAGGCGCTTGAGATCAAGCTCGGCGGATTCCAGGCGAACTTCGCCTCCACCCGATGCATCGATCACGCGCACAACCGCCTCACCAAACTCGGCGTGCCCGAGGAGGTCGTCGCACGCATCGACGAGCTGATCGCGTTCCTCACGCGCCACCGCGCTCCCCGCACCGACTTCGACGCGCAGGTGCTCGTCGACGCCGACCTGGCGGGCCTGGCCTGCAGCCCGCAGGACTACAAGAAGCTTCGCACGTCGCTACGCGCCGAACTCAGCGAGCTCGACGACCTGCAGTTCACCAAGGCTCGCATGGCGCTCGTCAAGAAGCTCCTGAGCTACGAGACGATCTACCAGTCCCCCCTCGGCTCCGCGTGGGAAGACACCGCCCGCGCAAACCTCGAGGTGGAGCTCACCCGCCTTGAGCGCGAGAAGGCACAGCTGTGCCAGGCTGCCCAGGCCGAGGACACGGACGACACCGAGGACACGGACGACACCGACGAGGTCGTGGAGGACTCCACGACGACGACCGGCACGCTGATCATCAAGCGCCGCTCGATCAAGAAACGCATCCCCGTCGCCTCACCGGACGACGAGGCCACGTCCACCGGCATCCTGCCTCGCAAGATCGAGGAACACAGCGGCTCCGACGAGGACGAGGAGGCGACCTCCTCCCTCGAGTCCGCCGTCGAATCCCTGGACCTGCCCACATCCGACTGACGAGGCCGCAGCTGCTTTGTGTGCCCGTGGGCGGCGGCCCGCCCGCGGGCACCGCACGCTTTGCTGAGCTCTATCCACAGGCACTTCTTGGTGCGGCCAGTTATCCACAGGGCGCCAATTCTGCCTCGATCACGCGTCGTCACGCGCGTAGCGTCGATGTCGACGGACCCACCCGGGGTCCCACAAAGGAGTGACATCATGACCGCATACGCCGTCGACGCCGAACAAATTGCTGCCGCATCCGCGCAGGCCTGCACGACCGCATCCACCATCCGCACCGAGGTGGACACGATGATGGCCCAGCTGCTCGCCCTTCAAGACACATGGACCGGCGGGGCGCAGGTGAACTTCCAGGCGACTATCACCCAGTGGCAGAGCATCCAGGCCCAGACACACGACGCCCTGGACGCGATCTCCTCGCAGATGCAGGTAGCGGCCTCCACCTACGCCGACGCAGAGACTCATTCCGCGTCCCTGTTCGCGGGGGTCTGACAGCCGCGCCAGACGCCCCTGGCCCCCGAGGAGATCACCGGCCTCGTATCAAACCTGCGTAGACAGAAAGAAACGCCTGGGGGCGAGACCCTGATGAGCCCCGCCCCCAGGCGGATCAGCTTAACGCCGAGCGGATCAGTACATGCCGCCCATGCCAGCGCCAGCGTCGTCGCCACCGGCGGCCGGAGCCTCGGGCTTGTCGGCGACAACGGCCTCGGTCGTCAGGAACATGCCTGCGATCGACGCAGCGTTCTGCAGCGCGGAACGGGTGACCTTGACCGGGTCGGAGATGCCGGCGGCCA
>ERZ772909.1101-NODE-1101-length-15427-cov-4.042285_pt1 | contig 15427 bp, 14 predicted proteins | sample MGYA00511137_ERZ772909 | MGnify/ENA primary metagenome ERZ772909 (study PRJEB29015, sample SAMEA2738095) | human oral metagenome | biome: human oral; feature: human-associated habitat; material: saliva | place: China | collected 2270 ... | reverse complement strand
ACTAGCCAAAGAAAACTCATAGACTTTGTATTCTCTAAATTTGCTTGTAAATCTTCTTCAAGTCTTGGATCACCTGATAAGATTGGTTGAACGGCAGTGTAATCAGCCTGATTGATTTCAGTTTTCTCTAATCTCTCAATTTTAAAATAATATAACAATGAAAAAATAATTTTTGCTAAAAGTAAAATTATTGTTAATGCCAAAATAAAATTAAAAATTATTATATTCATTTAACCACCCTCTTCAAAATTTTTCCTACAATTTTTAGTTGCCACGATATTGGTAATAAATTTAGTAAGAACATTGAAAATTTATTTCTAAAACCAATTACAGAAAATCTTTTTTTCTTGTTGATGTCTTGATAAATTTTTTTTGCTACTGACTCAGAACTCATCATAAATTTTTGTGAAGCTCCAAATTTTATTTGAATTTCTTTATCAAAAAAATTTGTATCAGTTGGTCCAGGACAAACAGATAAAACTCTCACATTCTTATTTATATGACTTAACTCCTCATCAAGAGCCAAAGAATAATGCAAAAGAGCAGATTTCACAGAGCTATATATTGCCATATATGGGTGTTGATATAGAGCTGCCGTTGAACAAATGTTTACTATAGTACCTGCACCTTGCTCTAAAAATTTTTGAGAATATTTTTTTGTGAGTAACATTGGAGAAATAAAATTGACATTGATTGAGTTCAAATCTTCCTCTTCATTCAAAGCAGAATATTTTGTAATTTTTCCAAAGCCAGCACAATTTATTAATAAATCAATGTCATAATTGTATAAATTTTCTAAATTTTTTGCATCAGCTAAATCGTAAATTAAAATTTCATATTCAATCTTAGAATTTTCTTTTTGTAACTCTTCTTTCAAAAAATTTAATTTATCTTTTGATCTAGCTAGAATATAAATTTTTTCTATATCATTTCTTTTAGCAAAAATTTTTGTCAAATCTTTTCCTATTCCAGAATTTGCTCCTGTAATTAAAATTTTTTTCATAGTTTCACCTAAAAATATTTTTTGAAATATTATATCATTTACTTACTTTTTTTATCAAATAAAAAAAACCAGCTAGTTTTTTAACTAACTGGTTCATTTCTTATGAATACTATTCTTTAATTAAAGAATTAATTTCAGCAATAATAGCATTAGGATCTAACCCGTGAGCTTCGATTCCTTCTCCTAAAGTTTCTCCAGATGCGATCATACAACCAACACATCCTAATCCATTTCTTTGTAAAACTTCTACAACTACTGGATATTTTTCTACTGCTTCCATTATATTCATATCTTTAGTTACCATTTTTATATCCTCCCTAATTTTTGATTTTATATAACCATTATAATAAAATTTACATTTTTTGTCAACAATTAAATTCCTTTTACTATTTTATCAATCTCAATTGCAACTTTTAAAATTTCTTCTAAATCTTTTAAATATAACATATTTGGTCCATCAGATTTTGCTTCTGTTGGGTTAGGATGAACTTCAGCAAATATTGCATCAACACCAATAGCAAGTCCTGCTCTTAAAAGAGGATACACATATTCTCTATCTCCAGATGTTGCTGTTCCTAGTCCTCCAGGTTTTTGAACTGAGTGTGTTACATCAAATACAACAGGATAATTAAATTTTCTCATTTCAAGTAAACTTCTCATATCCACTACCATATTATTGTATCCAAATGTACTTCCTCTTTCACATAACATTATATTTTGGTTTCCTGATTCTTCCATTTTAACAACTATATTTTTCATATCCCAAGGTGCTAAAAATTGCCCTTTTTTAATATTTACAGCCTTACCTGTTTCAGCAGCAGCTATAAGTAAGTCTGTTTGTCTACATAAGAATGCAGGAATTTGTAAAATATCTGCTACTTTTGCAACTTCTTTACATTGCCAAGCTTCATGAACATCTGTAATAACAGGAACATTAAATTTTTCCTTTGTTTTAGCAAGCATTTTCATTCCTTCTTCTAAACCAGGTCCTCTATATGAATGTATAGAAGAACGATTTGCTTTATCAAAAGAAGCCTTGAATATATATTCTATTCCTAGTCTATCACAAATTTCTTTTATTCCTCCTGCAACTTCATCCATTAATTCTTGAGATTCCATAACACAAGGTCCTGCAATTAAAACAAATCTCTTTTTTCCACCAAATACTATGTTACCAACTTTAACTTTATTTACATCATTAATTAACATTTTCTACCATCCTTCTTCTAACAATTTCTCTTCTTGCGATTTCCTTATCATCAAAGTGCCATTTTTTCGTACCAATTATATGGTATGTTTCATGTCCTTTCCCTGTTATAAGGATAATATCATTTTTTTCTGCCATATTAATAGCTAATTTTATTGCTTTTTCTCTATCAGGTTCAAAGAAATAATCATCATTTTTTGCAAATCCTGCCTTTACATCAGCAAATATTTGTTCAGGACTTTCAGTTCTTGGATTATCTGAAGTTAGAATCACAATATCTGATAAATTTTCAGCAGCCTTAGCCATTATAGGTCTTTTAGTTCTATCTCTATCTCCACCACAACCAAAGATAGTTATTATTCTGTTCCCATTTCTAATATTTCTTGCAGCAACAATAACGTTTACTAAGGCATCAGGAGTATGAGCATAGTCAACTATAACTTTATAATCTTGCCCACAATTTAAAGCTTCAAATCTTCCAGGAGCAGCCTTTATATTTGAGACTCTTTCTAAAATATCTTCCCAACTAATTCCTATCTTTCTAGCAATGGCAACTGCACCTAAAGTATTGTATAAGTTAAAATCACCTAATAAAGCAAATTTAACTTTTTCTACTTTTCCTTTAAATTTAATATCTATATATCCATCATCTAAGTATTCTCCTTCTAAATCTCCTCCATCTATTCCATAAGAGATTATTTCAGGATTATCTTCTATAAATTCGTCATATAGTCTTTTTCCATACTTATCATCAATATTAAATACTGAATTATTGATATCTTTAAGTTTTAAGAATAATTTTCTCTTAGCTTGAAAATAATTTTCCATAGTCACATGATAATCTAAGTGATCTTGAGTTAGATTCGTGAAAAGAGCATAGTCAAAATCTAAAACATCTACTCTACCTATTTCAAGTGAATGAGAGCTTACTTCCATAACAACATATTCAATCTTTTTCTTTAAAGTTTTATCAAAAATCTTTATTAAATCAAGTGATTCAGGAGTTGTATTAACAGCTTCAAATACTTCATCACCTATTTTATATTCTATAGTTCCTATACGAGTTATAGGAGTATCTCCCATCAATTTTTCTATCATATAAGTTGATGAAGTTTTTCCATTAGTTCCTGTAACTCCTATTATTTTTAATTTTCTTTGAGGCCATTCATAGAAATTTGAAGCTATGTAACCAAGTTTATGTCTAATTTCATCAATTAAAACATAACTAACCTTATGTTTCATTTCAACTCTTCTACTTACTATAATACAAGTTGCCCCATTTTTTACAGCACTATCTATATAGTCATGACCATCGACATTTGCACCTTCTAGAGCAACAAAAATATAGTTTTCTTTGACTTTTCTTGAATCATATTCAATACCATCATATTTTCTGTTTAAATCAACATCTCTTAAAACTTCATATTCTATACCTGAAAAAATATTCATCGAATCTACTCCTTATTTTCAATTTGCCAGTCAATTTCTTTTTCATTTAACTCTTTTAATATTCTATTCACTTCACTAAAATGTTTACAACCAAAGAAGCCTCTATTAGCTGAAAGAGGACTAGGATGTGCTCCTTTTAAAATATAATGCTTATTAGTATCTATAAATTTTTCCTTAGCTTTAGCATTATTTCCCCATAATATGAATATTATAGGTTTTTCTCTTTCATTTAACTTTTTTATTACATTATCTGTAAATGTTTGCCAACCAATTTTTGAATGTGAATTAGCTTCACTATCTCTAACTGTCAAACTTGTATTTAAAAGTAATACTCCTTGTTTTGCCCATTTTTCAAGAAAACCATTGTTTGGAATGTACAGCCCCAAATCATCATGTAATTCTTTGTACATATTTACAAGTGATGGTGGTGTCTTTATTCCATAATTTACTGAAAAAGCTAAACCATGTGCCTGACCTTTCTGATGATAAGGATCTTGTCCTAAAAGTACAACTTTTACTTCTGAATAAGGAGTAAGAAAAAAAGCATTTAGAATATCTTTTTTTGGTGGATAAACAGTGTAATTTTCATACTCCTTTTCAAGAATATTTTTCAATTCCACAAAATAATCTTTCTGAAATTCTTCTTCTAAAATTTCTTTCCAGTCATTATTAATTTTTGACATATCCCCTCTCTTTCATATCTTGCTAAAAATATATTCTCTCCACTCTTTAGCATTTTCACTCTCAGGATCTATTCCCTTTCCCTCTGTGTAAAATACTTCCCATTGCCAATCATCTCCACCAACAGCACCAACTTTTGACCAATTATTTAATAAATCTTTAAAATTATCTGCTATATAATGGCCATGACCATCTCCACCATCATGGCTTAAATACACTATTTTTCCATAATTTTCTTTTTCTAATTCAATAGCAAAGTGATCACCATTTGCTACTTTATAAAAAGCTAGCTTATTATGCCAAACTTTATCATATTCATTATTATAATCAGGGTAACAAATATCTACCCAGCTCTGTCTATTTTCTTCAAAATCTAATAATAAATCTAATCCCCAATGTAAATTTCCTGCGAATATAGCACAGAATTTTTCTGGAAATTCTATTTGCTCTTCATCTGCATCTCTATAAGTAGACCAAAAATATTCAAAATGTGATGAATAATTTAAAAGTATATCTCTAAAATCTTTTGGTAAAGTATAGCCTAACTTTTTCTCAACTTCTAAAATTTCTTCTTCCTTTGCTGGAGCTTCTATTATAGTTTCTCTAGAATGCCCTCCTATATTTTCTATTCCCTTTTGAAACTTTTTTAATTCTTCTATAAAATTATCCCAATTAAATTCAGTCATATTAACACCTCTCATCTAGTAAAATAAAAAGGAAGGAAAATCTCCTTCCTTATTTTATCATAAAAATACAATATTCAATAATTATTTATCATCTAATTCTTGAAAAATTTTCATTTTCTCATCTACATCTTTATTATGATGATTTAAACATAACTCTGCTAAGTCAAAATTAATATTTTTTAATTTCTCAAAAGCTATATTTGGATGCTTCTCTAAAATTTTATCTCCTACTAAAACTTTTTTTATTCTTCTAAAAAGTCCCACGTTACCCTTTCCACTATCGTGTAAAAGAGCAAGTTTTAAATAAAGTTTTTCAGAAGATAAGATTTTATCTTCCTTTACCTTTTTATAAAGACTATACGAATGAACTTTATCATAATTAGACATAGTAGAAAAAATTAAGAATTCTTCCTCTGATAATATCTTTTTTATTTCAGAATTATTACTTTCATTAAACTTAGAAAAAATATATTGATAAACTTGTTTTACTCTTGAAATTAACATATTATTGCCATTTTTCGCTTAAAAGTCTACCATTGTCATACTTCAATATAGTATCTAAACTTCCATCTTCTCTATATTTTTTCCAAACTCCATCTCTTTTCCAAGAAACATATCTTCCTTCTTCTGAAACTTTCCCATTACTCCAGTATAATTTCCAATCTCCTGTACCATTTTCAAAGATACTTTTATGTAAAAGTTTTCCACTTTTATCATATTCCACTATACCATCTATTCTATCATTTTTATAGTAAACTATAGATTTTAATTTACCATTTTCATAATAAGTTTTTTGTGGTCCATTTAATTTTCCTTTAGAGTACATTTCAGATAATAATTTTACTTCTTTATCTTTTGAAAAATAAGCAGTTTCTCCATCTAAAAGACCATCTTTATATTCTTCATAAGATTCTATTTTATCATCAATAACTATCCCAAATACTCCTGTAAAAGGAGTGTTAGAACCTTCTTTATAAGCTATCTTATCTCTAACTTCTCTTTCATAGAAATCAACTATTTCTGATTTATTTATAACTCTAGTTGCAGTTTCATCTGGAATATCATTGACAACAGTTTCTTCATTTTCAGAAGCTTTATTTTCAGACTTAACTTCTGTTTCTTTTTTACTTTCTTCTTTAACTTCTTTTTTTACAGTTTCTTTAGCTTTTTCTTTTTTAGTTTTTGTACTAGTAGTTTCTCCTAATATTTGTTTAGAAATTTTATCTAGTGACTCAACTTCTTTAATTTCAGCAGCTACAGCTGAAAAACTAAGTAACAGTCCTGCTAAAATAATAAATTTATTAAATTTGTTCATTCTTGTATCTCCCACCTATTTAGAATAATTTGGTGCTTCTTTTGTGATTGTTATATCATGAGGATGGCTTTCTATTAAACCTGCTCCTGTGATTTTAACAAACTTTCCATTTACTTGTAGATCTTTTATAGTCTTAGTTCCACAATATCCCATACCTGCTCTTACACCACCTGCAAGTTGGAAAATAACATCTTTAACTGAACCTTTATATGCAATACGTCCTTCTATTCCTTCAGGAACTAATTTAGAGTTATCAACTTCACCTGCTTGGAAGTATCTATCTTTAGATCCTCTCTTCATTGCAGCGATAGATCCCATACCTACATATATTTTAAATCTTCTTCCTTCAAGAATAATTTCTTCTCCTGGAGCTTCTTTTGTTCCTGCAAGTAATCCTCCTAACATAACGCAGTCAGCACCTGCAGCTAGAGCCTTAACTATATCTCCTGATAGTTTTATTCCACCATCAGCAATAACTCCAATATCTCTAGATTTACAATATTCATAAACATCATTTACAGCTGTTAATTGAGGAACTCCAACTCCTGCAACAACTCTTGTTGTACAAATAGATCCTGGCCCTATTCCAACTTTTACTGCTGATGCTCCAGCTTCAATTAATTCTTCAGCTGCTTCTGCAGTAACAATGTTTCCACCGATTACATCTAAATCAGGATAATGTTTTTTGATTTCTTTTATCATATTGATAACACCTTGAGAGTGTCCATGAGCAGAGTCAACAGTTATGATATCTACTCCAGCTTTAACTAAAGCAGCAACTCTATCTAAAGTATCAGGTGCAACCCCAACAGCAGCTCCACATCTTAATTTTCCAAGTTCATCTTTACAAGAATTTGGATATTGAACTATATTATCTATATCTTTTATAGTGATAAGACCTTTTAAATATCCATTTTGATCTGTGATAGGTAATTTTTCAATTCTGTTAGCAAGTAAAATTTCTTTAGCTTGTTCTAAGTTTGTCCCAACAGGAGCAGTTATTAAACCTTTACTTGTCATAATATCTCCAACAGGTTGATCTAAATCTTTACGATATTTAATATCTCTGTTTGTTATAATTCCTATTAATTTCCCATCATCTTCAATAACAGGTAATCCTGAAATTTTATATCTACTCATAAGTTCTTCTGCTTGATATACTCTACTGTCTTTATTAAGAGTTATAGGGTTAGTAATCATTCCACTTTCAGATCTTTTTACTCTATCTACTTCAGCAGCTTGTTCTTCAATAGACATATTTTTATGAATAAAACCAATTCCTCCTTGTCTTGCAAGGGCTATAGCTAAGTCAGATTCTGTAACTGTATCCATAGCGGCACTCAAAATTGGTAAATTTAATGTGATTTTTTTTGTAAGTCTTGTTTTTAAACTTACTTCATTAGGAAGCACATCAGATTTTGCAGGGATTAATAGAACATCATCGAAAGTAATTCCTTCTTTTAAAATTTTTCCATTCATCATTTTTTTCTCCTTAGTTTTTAAGTAATTATATAGAATTTTCCTTTTCAATAATTTTAAATTTTTGATATTATATCACAATTCCTTATCTTTTTGAATAGCCAAGCTTTAATTTTCTTTAGCTATATTCTTTTTAAGTCCTTTATCATAGAATCAATATGTCCATTTACTTCTTTTTTTAACTTTTCTTCTACTTTCTTTTTCAACTCATTAGAACCTAATACCTTATTGTCTGAATTTCTATATTCAGAACTTGGTGGAACTTCTCCTGAATATTTTACATTATTTACTGTATTTTTTATTGTAATATCATTACTTATATTATTATTGTAATAAGCTCTTCTTACAGAGAAAGTATAACGAATTGTTCCTATTTCTTCAATAGTTGTAGTAATCTTTGTAAAATTATACACTTTCATAATAGGCTTTCCTGTTGAATCAACACCAGTTTGTACTTCTTTTTTCAACTGTTCTGTATTAGTGTTAGAAGAAGTATTATAATTATAGTCACCATCTCTATAATCAATGAAAAGCTCTATCCCATTAGTTACAGGATAAGCTATGGAATTTAAATCATTACTAATTTTATTTTTTACATCTACATTGTTTGAATTTAAACTATATTTAAAGTAACCTTTTTCTTTTGTTTCATTTAATAATTTATTAGTATCTTTATAATTATATACATATTTTTGAGCCTCTTTAAAATAATAGTTTGCAGCTCTATATTTTGCTTTTGAAGAACCAGCATTTCTATACTCTGTTATTCCTTTATTATAATTATCTTCTGCATCATTTAAGTCTGCTTTATATTTAGCTGACTCATATTTAGAATAAGAATTTCTATAATTTTTTTGATATTTTGAATATATCTCATTAGCCTTATAGTAAAGATTTTGAGCACTTCTTAAATACCTATTGCTTCCTTCTTTTTCTTCCACTTCTGCAAGTGATATATAGCCATCTGCTCTATGTTTTGCTATTTCTTTTTTAAAATAGTTATACAATTCTACTTTATTTCTATCTAAAGACTTATTACTTTCAACCACAGCATCAATTGCAATATTCATATTTATTGTATGATCTATTACTTTTAAAGCATAGGTATGATCATCTCTTAAACCTATATTTTGTAAAAATAATTCTTTATTGGTTTTTAAGGCTTGATTAAAAAGAGTTTTTACATTGTTACTAGCTAAGAATTCTCTTTCAGCTTGAAATTCCCCAGCATATTCACTATTATCTGAAACAATATATATTGTAAAAAGTTCTATATTAGCCCTGTTTCTATCTTCTAATTTCTCACTATTTTTTTGTTTTGAGTAATATTCAAAAATATTTGAAAATTTGCTATTAATCTCATTTTTTTTCTTTTCATTTAATTCTTTAAAATTTTCAGGTTTTTCATCAAAATATTTAAAAGTTAATACTACATTTTCAACATAATCTCCTCTTTCATAAGCCTTATTTGCCTTGTATAAATTACTACAAGAAACAAATAAAAGACAAAGAATAGCAAATAAAATTTTTCTCATTTTTAGCTCCTCCTTAAGTATTTAAAATGTTATTTTATAATATCCTTTTTCCCTTATTTAGTCAATTAGATTTTAATTATTCTAACTATATTATTTTTTACTTTTAAAATATCTGATTGAAATATTTTTTAAAAAAATATATAATACTAAAACATATTAAAAGAATAAATGTGAAAGTATTTTATTATGGTAGTTACTATTACTGTGATTTAGATAGATTCAAAGTAGATTTAGAGTAGAGTTTTTAGAATTTAAAATTAAAAAGGATTGAAAGCTTTAGTTCATAAAGTTTTTCAATCCTTTTCTTTTAGTTAAGGTAATTATTATTTAATAACAACTATATTTGAAGCTTGAGGCCCTTTTTGTCCTTCAGTAATTTCAAATTCTACTTCTTGTCCTTCAAATAATTCTTTGAATCCTTCTTTTTGAATTTGAGAAAAATGAGCGAATACATCTTTTCCATCTTCACCTGTGATAAATCCAAATCCTTTTTCCTTGTTAAACCATTTTACTGTACCTTTCATCTTTTAATACCTCCATAAATAATTTTGTCGAATGATGAAGTAACTACTAACATAAATGAATATATCTATAAAAGCATATAGAAATTTAATATTAGAAAATGGAACTTAAAAGAATCATTTACCACAATACTAAAAAATAATTCATAGTAATAAAGTTACATCTCATTTTCAAAGACATTATACTATAAAAATTTTAAAATGTATACTATTTTTTTTATTTTTTTTTAAAATTTAAACAATTCATTTAAAAAATAACGATAAGACTAGGTATAATTGACTTTTGAAAAGAATAAAAAACTATTTCTTATTTTCTAAAAATATTATATAATGTTTGTATAATATTTTTTTAGGAGGGATTATGTATGAAAAAACTTGTTTTATTACTGTTAGTTATCGTGTCTGCATTTTCTTTTGGAGCGAACTTCAAACCTTATTTAAAAGGTAATACTTCAAATCCAGATGCAAAAAAGATTCTTTTTACTGCACAAATGGAAAGTACAAAAAAGGTTGTTACTCTATACAAAGATAGAGAAAAAGTTGTTTATGTTTTTGGAGTTGAAGGTAAAAAACCAGAAATAACATTAGAGGGAGTTATTGGTGACAATTTATTCTTCAATGCAGATGATACAGAAAGTTACTCTGGAAAATTTTTAGTTTTCATAAATGAAGAATATAGATACATAGTTTCTTTTTATAATGTTAATGGAAAAGCTAGAAGTTATTTACTTGAAGCATATAAAGGAACAAATCCTAGACCTCTTTATAAAAAACAATTAAATAATAAAACTGTCTATGATAAAGTATTTAATGATCCAAATAATGCTGAAGGATTTAATGAATTATTCTATGATCAAAATTACTTAGATGATGAAAGTTTCTATATAAACTATTAATTTAAACTCAAAATCAAAGGGGCTATTATATATGATAGCTCCTTTATTAAAAATAGCAGGAGAACTTATGATAGAAATAAAACAATTACTTAACAAAGAAAGAGATAAAGTAAAGGAGGAATAATTATTATGAAAAAAATTATTATTTTCTTTTTAATGATTTTATCAATCACTATTTTTAGCGAAGAATATAAACCATATTTAAAGAAAAATATAACTAATAAAAATTTAGTTTTTTCCGCACAAATAAAAGATAGTAAAAAAGTTATATCTATATATAAAGAAAACAAAAAACTTATCTATGTATATGGCTCAGAGGGAGAAAAAGCTGAAAAAATTATAGTAGGAACTGCAAATAAAAACTTATTTAAAAATGAGAACGAAATTCCCTTAAATGAAAACAACAATAATAAACTTACTGAAAATTTTATTCTTTTTAAAGTAAAGAATTATACTTATCTTATTTCTTTTTACAACAACTACGGAGTTAAAGAAAATTCTTATACTCTTACAGTTGCTAAGAATGATGAAGAAATACTTTTTGATAAAGAATTAGATATTTCAACAGTTTATGATAATTTGTTTAATACAAATTTCTTTAAAAAACTTCCTTATGATAATGGCGTCGTAGCTTATTATGTAACCTATGACTAAAATATAATATTGTTTAAAAAGTTCTGAGTTAATCAGGACTTTTTTGTTCTAAAAAATCATTAAAAAATATATAAACTTGTGTTATAATTCAAATAGAATTTACTTAATAGAGGTTTAAAATGAAAATGAATAACAAAAAAAACGCTAATATAATGATAAAAGCTGCTGTACTTTCAGCAATAATACTTTTTTTATTGTGTTTCATAGTTATATTTTGTATTGCTTTTTCCAGTGATGAAACTTCTAAAATTCAGGAGAATGGGGAAAGATATGGGAAGAGCGAATTCTATAAGTATAAAGATAAAATCTATGTTTTAGTTTATGGAGATGGATTATTAGAAGTTGAAGGAGTAGATATTCCTACTTTCAAAGTCTTCGATACAGAAGATAATAATGGAAATGTAGCCTATGATAAAAATAGAGTTTATTTTGGAAATATTGCAGTTTCAGATTTAGATACAGATAAATTGTATTATGTAGGGAATAATTATTATAGTGATGGTACTGATAGTTATTTTTGCTCAACATCTTCAGAGTACAATGAAGAGTTATCAGCCAAAAGTACAATTATACAAAATATATCTCACTTTTTCTTTAAAACAAAAAGACCTCAACACTATTTTTATCCATATAAAAAATTAGAGACTAATAAAAGATTAGAAAAAGTGGAAGAATTAAAAAATTCTGCAACTGATGGTGAAGAAGTATATTATGCTGGTGAAAAGCTAGTTAATGCAGATATCTATACAATAAAAACAATTGAAGATGCATTATTTTATTTTGCTGATAAAGAAAATGTTTATTATAAATCTAAACTTTTATCATTTAAAAATAATGGAAAATTAAAAGTATTTCATGAGAATGATTACAACGTTTACTATCTTTATGATGAGGAAAGTAAGAATGTTTATGCAAATGACTATCTTTTTGAAACAGTAAATGCTCCTTATAAAGTTGTTGGAGTTGATGGAACACATCACTTTAGTTTACTTTTTATAAGTAAGAATGGAGTTTATTTTTATGACCCACTTAAGAGAAAACAAGAAAGAATAGGAGATAACATTTTTAAAGGTGAAATTAAAGAAATTTATCCAGATATATTTTCTGATGATGAAAATGTTTACTATTTAGATGTATATGAAGACTGGGCAAGCAGGTCAGGCAATAATCCTTTTTCATTGATGAAAAAACCTTTAAATGGTCAACTAATATCAAGAAACACTAGAATACGTTATCTTGATAAAAAAACTGCTTGGGAAAATGATTGGAAAAAAGTAGCTGATATCAATTTTGGTGGAGATGGAAGTATATGGAAAAAAGGAAATAAATATTACTATTTTGATATTTATGGTTTTAATCAAAATATAAATAGAACTATTTATGAAATTGTTGATAAAGAAGTTCTTGACTATTTATTGAATTTTTCAAACTTAAAAGATGGATATTCTATAAACTTACCAGATAAAATAAGAGATTTTATATCTGAAAAAAAATTAATAGCCTTTAATGGCGAAGTTATAATGACAGCTACTATCCATTTTATTGAAGATCCTTATGCCTATAGTATTCCAAAAATTATTTTTATTTCTATCGCTTTTTTAATTGGATTATATGCAAGATATAGATTTGATATTGCAAAGTTTTTAAAAAAACGAAAAAAATCTAAATTTTCCAAAAAATAAAAATTAATATAAAAATTTTAGGAGAACAATTTATGAAAACAAACAACTTAGACGATCTTTTTAAAAAGAAAAAAACTTCAAATACATCATTTTATCTTAAAATAACTATAATTGTGTTTGTAATTTTTCCATTGTTTTTTATACCTTTCTTTATTTCTAATTGGATAAATGCTAGTAATAACACTTACGAAATTAAGACTAATGGTGAACAATATGGAAAAAGTAATTTTTTTAAATATCAAGGTAAAATTTATGTTTTTACCTTAAATGATGGAATGCAAGAACTTAAAAATGCTGATATAGCTACATTTAAACCTTTTGAACCAGAAGACTATTTTACACAAAATATCGCTTTAGATAAGAATTCTGTTTATTTTGAAAATGTAATTATCCCTGATCTAAATCCAAATAAACTTAAAGTTATAGGAAATGGTTATTATACTGACGGTACAAATACTTATTTTTATTCTCCTTTTTCTGAACTTGATAAAGATTCTTCAAAATATATCTTTCCTTACAAGAAAATAGAAGGGGCAAAAAATTTAAAAGCACTTGATAATTTTGGGTTATTTGCAGTTGATGGAGATAATGTCTATTACAAGGGAGAAATTTTAAACAATGCTGATTTAAATACATTAGAAATTATAGATAAAAATGCTGAATATTTTGCTGATAAGGAGAATGTTTATTATAAGTCTAATCTTTTACCCATTAAAAATAGTGGAAAGTTAAAGATTGTTTCAAGTGAACATGGAGATAAATTTCTCTATGATGAAGTAAATGGCTATGTCTTTATAGAAGATTATTCTTTTGATAGAGAAAAAGCTCCTTATAAAGTTATTGGAAATAATGGGACTACTTTATACAATCTAATATTTATTGCTAAAGATGGAATATATTATTATGACAACCAAAAGAAACAACAATTAAAAGCTGGAGATAATATTTTTATTGGTAATATAGAAGAAATTACTCCTAATGTTTTTACTGATGATGAGAATATTTATTATTTTCATGCTTATGATGTAAGTACAGCTACTAAAAAAAGTATTGGAGAATTAATATCAAAAAATACAGATATCTGTTATTTGGATAAAAAAGAAGGTTGGGAAAAGGTAGCAGATATTAAAGAAGCTAGTGTCGCTAGTATTTGGAAAAAGGAAGATAAATACTACTATTTTAACAACTTAGGTATTTTTCCTTTTATGGATAATACTATTTATGAAATTTCTGATAAAGAAACTCTTAATTATCTATTATCAAAATCTGATGACAAAACAGATGATATTGAGGAACTTATAAAAAATGAAAAATTGATAGCAGTTTCTGGTGAAAAGAAGATGGCTATAACTGTGAAATATAAGACTGATATAGTTGATAAAGTTTTTAAATATTTCATAAGAATTTTTCTTGTTGCCTATCTTATCTTTTTTATTTTTAAAGAATTTAGGAGAAAAAATGAAAAAAAATAATTCTGATGAAACTTTAAAATTTAAAAAGAAAAGAAGTTCGGATACTATATTTACATTCAAAATTATTTCAGCCATAATTTTAGTAATTGTTTTTTTAATTTTTCTTCTAGTTTCATCAAAAACAACAAGTTCAGATTCTTATGAAATAGAAGAAAAAGGTCAAAGATATGGAAATAGTGAATTTATTAAATATCAAGAAAAAATTTCTGTTGCTATTCCTAGTGGAGGAAGATATATTTTAGATGATGCTGATATAAATTCATTTAGAACATTAAATTCAGAAGACAGAAGTACTAGAATTATTGGTTTAGATAAAAATCATGTTTATTTTGGAAATATTGCAATTTCAGATTTAGATCCAAATAAACTTGAAGTTATAGGAAATGGCTACTACACTGATGGGACAAATACTTACTTTTGTTCTGCTGTCTCTGAAAGAAACAAAAATTTATCTCTTCCAATGAAAGTATTCCAATCTGTTATATATGCTCTTTCAAAGACTAAAAAGCCACAAACTTATATATATCCTTATAAAAAAATAGATACTGACAAAAGATTAAAACCTATTTCAGACTTTTTATCTTTTGCAACTGATGGAAATAATATCTATTATGAAGGAGAAATTTTAGAAAATGTAGACCTTAGCACTTTAAAAGCTGTTGATCCTTATCATGAATATTTTGCTGACAAGGAGAACGTTTACTATAAATCAAAGCTTCTACCTATTAAAAATAGTGGAAAGTTAAAGATTGTTTCAAGTGAACAAGGTGATGAATTTCTTTATGATGAAGCAAATGGCTATGTCTTTATAGAAGATTATTCTTTTGATAGAGAAAAAGCTCCTTAT
>ERZ772909.1095-NODE-1095-length-15437-cov-3.835002_pt1 | contig 15437 bp, 13 predicted proteins | sample MGYA00511137_ERZ772909 | MGnify/ENA primary metagenome ERZ772909 (study PRJEB29015, sample SAMEA2738095) | human oral metagenome | biome: human oral; feature: human-associated habitat; material: saliva | place: China | collected 2270 ... | reverse complement strand
TATGATTGGCTCTATGGATATGCAAGCATAGGATTTATCCAACAAAATCAACTTGGATTCATGAGTTTCTCAGCAACTAATACTGAATCAGGACGCTACAAAACACCCTATCGTTTGATTGACTTACAACATCAAAATGAATATGACTATGATGGAAGCATGGTGTTCCTATCTAAAAAAGGAATGGGGTGGATAGCCTTCAAGAAAGATACAAAGGAAATCCCAAAAGGTGAAACATTCCGTAATGAAAATTCTGAAATACATTATGTTGAATTCGAATGAAGATGAATAGTAATATAACAAAACAAACTCCTAGAATGAACTAGGGGCTTGTTTTGTAATTTAAAGCAATTATTCGTATTAATTATTGACTTTTGTACTTAAAATCATTATATTTTAAGTGCAAAAAGGCGGTTTTGCTATGAATAAAAAAGAATTATTAATTGAAAATTAAGGAGATAAGTAGTTATGAACATCTTACTTTGTATATACAGTTTAATTTTATGTATGTTAGCATTTTTTGCTTATAAAAATGAGTTAGGAATATCTATTACTTCAATTATACTGGTTGTATTGTTAACATGTTTTGCAGGAATTAATCTGTTTTATACGCATATCATTATTAAAGCAGTAATTTCCTGTTTATTATTATTGATTTCGTTCATGTTTTTTGTGGATAGAAGAAAGAGTCTTAAGAAAGTTCATTTGTCGCATCATATTATTAGATTGTTGCTTCATTTAGTTTTAATATTTAATTTATGGGTAATTTAGATTGAAAGAAAAGAGTGGAAGAAATGAATAAGAATAATGCCATTGGGAGTAATTGGAAGGAGATTCGAAAAGCACTATTCACACAAGAAGAAATTCATAAAAGTGATGAAAGAGTTGCAAAGATTAGTAAAACAATTGAAGAACAAAAGAAAGAGCAGCAAGAGAAAAAGATTAGAATTTTCCGTAAGGGTTAATGTTGACAAATAAAAATGAATTGTATATAAAACAAGCTCCTAGAATGACCTAGGAGCTTAAAAAATATCTGAATGAGTTCCTGTACGGGAAGCCACTAAAATAAGGTTTCCATTATCAATTGCATATACTAATAACCAATCAGGTTCAATGTGACATTCTCTAAACCCAATATAATTTCCAGTTAATGCATGATCACGGTATTTAGGAGATAGTGTTTGATTACTTCTTAGAGTATTAAGAATATTATGTAATTTTTGAAGATTATATCCTCATTTTTGAATCCTTTTAAGATCTTTTTTAAATTGATTGGTTGTCACTAATTCAAGTATATTATTCACCAATGACTTCATTAAATAATTCGTCGACAGAATGATATACCTTTGGTTGAACTTTGCCATTCATAATCTCTCTAGCTTCTTGAATCGCTAATTCAGTTTGATGATTATAGCGAGGTTGTTTAATTTGAAAAGGAAATCCACCTTCCATTATTGAAGTTCTTAAGAAAATATTAATAGCATCAGTTACTGTTATTCCAAAGCTAGAAAATAATTCTTCAGCTTGAGCTTTAGTAGATGGTTCAATTCTTAAATTTATATTTGAAGTTTTTGCCATAATATAACCTCCAGTTATTATTTCAAGATTAATGTAACGTAAATGTTTAACGAATGCAACACAAGTAAAAGTCTATAGCTATATTTTTATAAAACACTTTATGACATCTCCTACAAAGGCAGATGTTATTTTATTTTAAGAAAAACATTAGAATTATGTGAACAAGATTAGATTACAACTTTAAATATATTGCCAAATATGCTATAATTCGGACAATATTTATTTTGGAGGTGTCATATGTCTTATTTATTTGAGATATTACCAAGTTTACTAAATGGTGCAATTATGACTTTACAAGTATTTGTACTAGTCTTATTATTTTCAATTCCTTTAGGGATTGTGATTGCCTTTATGTTGCAAGTCCATTGGAAGATTCTCCATTATGTGATTCATATTTATATTTGGATAATGCGTGGTACGCCATTATTGCTTCAATTGATTTTCATTTACTATGTATTGCCAAGTGTAGGCATTCGTTTGGATCGTCTTCCAGCTGCGATTATTGCGTTTACGCTGAATTATGCAGCGTATTTTGCTGAAATTTTCCGTGGAGGGATTGATACGATTCCACAAGGTCAGTATGAAGCGGCTAAAGTGTTAAAATTTACCCCAATAGCAACGGTTCGTTATATTATTCTTCCTCAAGTGACTAAAATCGTGTTACCAAGTGTGTTTAATGAAATTATGAGTTTAGTAAAAGATACATCATTAGTGTACGCATTAGGCATTTCAGATTTAATTTTGGCAAGTCGTACTGCTGCTAATCGTGATGCTAGTTTAGTACCGATGTTTTTAGCAGGAGCGATTTACTTAATTTTAATTGGAGTTATTACAATTGCTGCAAAACGTGTAGAGAAGAAATTCAGTTATTATCGTTAGGAGGAGAACCATGTTAGAATTACGCAATATTAGTAAAGGCTTTGGCGATAAGAAAATTTTGTCAAACTTTAATCTAACCATTCGAGAAAAAGAAATTTTAGCAATCGTTGGGCCTTCTGGTGGAGGAAAAACAACATTGCTAAGAATGTTAGCAGGATTAGAAACGATTGATTCTGGTGAAATTTATTATAATGGAACCTTACTGCCATTAGATGAATTAGAAAAGCGTCGCTTATTAGGATTTGTTTTCCAAGATTTTCAATTATTTCCACATTTATCCGTATTAGATAATTTAACTTTATCACCAGTGAAAATGATGGGCATGTCAAAAGATGATGCAGAAGAAAAAGCTAGAAAATTATTACTTCGACTAGGATTAACCGAACATGCTGACGAATATCCTTATTCCTTATCAGGAGGGCAAAAACAACGGGTGGCACTCGCAAGAGCGATGATGATTGATCCAGAAATTATCGGCTATGATGAACCAACTTCAGCACTAGATCCAGCACTACGATTAGAAGTGGAAAAATTAATTTTACAAAATCGTGAATTAGGAATGACACAAATCGTTGTAACGCACGATTTACAATTTGCGGAAAATATTGCCGACCAATTATTAAAAGTGGAACCAAAATAGGAGGGAGTTTATGATTAAAAAGAAATTCTTACTATTTTGTACGTGCAGTCTTAGTTTCATCTTCATGGCTTGTACGCAAAAAGCCAGTGACCCGAAACAAGATAATTGGGAAAAATACCAACAACAAAACAGTATTACAGTAGGATTTGATAATACATTCGTCCCAATGGGATACGAAGAGAAAAATGGACAATATGCAGGATTTGATATCGATCTAGCAAAACTAGTTTCCGAGAAATTAGGCATTCGAGTTCAATTTCAACCAATTGATTGGGATATGAAGGAAACAGAATTACAAAACGGAACGATTGATGCCATCTGGAATGGCTATTCTGCAACCGATGAACGAAGAGAAAAAGTAGCGTTCACCATTCCTTATATGCAAAATACTCAAGTCATCGTCAGTAAAAAGTCTAGTAACATTCGTTCAGTTTCTGATATGAAAGGGAAAGTACTTGGTGCTCAAACAGGTTCATCTGGATATTTGGATTTTGAAGCACAACCGGAACTATTAAAAAATTATGTAAAGAATCATGATGCTGATCAATATCAAAGTTTTAACGAAGCGCTCATTGATTTGAAAAATGATCGTATTGATGCATTATTGATTGACCGAGTTTATGCGAATTATTACCTAGCTTCAGAAGGCATTATGGATGACTACGAAATCTTTCCTGCAGGATTTGAAAGTGAATCCTTTGCGGTAGGCGTACGTAAAAGTGATAAAACTTTACAAAAACAACTAAACCAAGCATTTATAGCCTTATACCAAGAAGGAAAATTCCAAGAAATCAGTCAAAAATGGTTTGGCGAAAATATTGCTACTACGGAAGTAAAAGGACAAAAATAAGAAATCATAGAGGCATCAACTGAGAAGTAGGTGTCTTTTTGCATCATTCATTGAAATCGAACATTGACTATGTTAACGTTAAGGTACTAACAACAGTTAAAGGATAATGACATGAAAAAGAAAACAACAAGTATCATAGAAGAACAATTACAACGACTCAACCGTTCCCCATTATTTGCTATCTCCTTAAGTGGGAAGGAATTATCTCATTCCAATTTTTGGGCATGGTTATTAGAACAAGAAGTCGAAGGAAAACATCCATTTATCGAAGTATTTATCCCTGATTTTTATCAAAACGGATGTACCTTCATCTCAGTCGAACGAGAAAAGAAACATGTGGATTTAACGATTACGTATAAAAATAAAGCCAATGAAACAGAAGTACTGATTATTGAAAACAAAATCAAGTCCATTCCAACAAAAGAACAATTGATGAGATATGAAGAAGAACTAGGAAAACAAGACTTAACGATTACAGGTATTCTAACAGGATTATATGCATCACTAGATATCCAAGAATTAGGAAAATGGTCATTCTTAAGTTACCATGAAATTGCTAAACGAATCATGAATATCCAGAAACTACATGCAACAATGGATTTTGCAGATTATATCAAACAATATGCGGAAGATATCGAAGTACTCTATGACTTATTCCAAAGTAAAATGGAGCAAAATAAAGGCAAATACATTATTGAAGACAAGAACTTAGAAAAAATCCGCTATTCTGATATCTATGTTAAACTAAAAGGATCAGAATTCATGGAAGAAATTAATAAACGACTCAATTTTGAAGCTTACAAAGATTGGGCAAAACCAGTCTGTGGACTTAGCTTCAATCATAAGAAACCAACACTCAGTATCGTGTTCTCTCAAAGAATCGATGAAGATCCAACAAAAGAAATTGGAATGATTGGTGTACAAATAGAAGGCGACCAATTCAGAATTTATGGAGGAGCTTCGCATGAAGGTAATTATCACGAGGAAACGGTTATTAATAAATTATACGATTGCGGTTATTTCAAGAGAAATTTTGCTGAAGAAATCGCAAATCAAGGTCGCACTTCCAAAATGAGAAATAACTATTGTAAGTATGGGAATGTTGCAGCTAAATATTGCCATTGTTATCAATACTGGAAGATTGAAGACTTTAGCTATGATGCCATTATTGATGAGTTAATCAAGCAGATGAAAATTGCAGAAGAGAAGATTAAGGACGGCTTGACGTTTTCGGAGTAGGAAGACGGCGTGAGCCGTTTTTTTCGTACGTATAATGAATAATTCGTTGAATGTTATAATACAACAGATAATAATTTTTCGAAACACTATATGTTGTGTTTAAGTTGAATATTTTAACAATATAATGTATGATACTTGTGTAGAAATATAAATTCAAGTAAGTGACGTATGGGAGAAAAAGATGAACGGGAGGATTTATCATAATTCTATGTGGATAGTTATTACGAGGTAATTTTGTAACGAGCAGTATTCTATTAATTACAGAAAATAGTACGTTTCAAGTACGTGTCACACTCATAAAGACTGAATATGATGCCAGAATTAACTGTGAGGGTGATATGATTAATATTATATTGGATATTAAAAGAATTGTTTTGTGAAAGAAAGGAGGTTCGATTTCACTTTTATTGTGTCTACTCAGTATTAATTTAAGATTGATCTTTTGATACCAATTAATAAATAAAGCTATGAAGTGTATATTATAGAAAGCAGGTGTGATGATTGGAGTTAAGAGAAAAGCTTCATGAGGATTTAAAAAATTTTATTGTAAATGTTGGATGGAGTCATAAAATACATATAGTCTATTCAGATAAGTTATCATTTAGGAATAATATTATTCAGTTAACACAAATAATTTCATCATCTTTAACTGCGTCAGGAATAGTTGCTATTCTATTAGGAAAAGGCAGTGATGCTTATAATATTTTTATTGCCAGTATGTCTTTTTTTACATTAATTATGACCGGAATTGATCAGGTATTCCAAGTGAAAAAATTATCAATTAAAGAAAAACAAGTTGCTAATAATTTTTGGAAATTAAGAGAAAAAGGACTCAGACTTTTATCAAGTGTTCAATTTCAAACTGAGAGTGAAGAAAATATCCAGATAAATTTTGAAAATCTAATTAAGTTGAGAGAAGAATATAGTTCTGATTTAACTAATGTTCCAAAACGATATGTTGATGAAGCATCCAAATTAATCAAGGTTCGCAAAGATAATTATTATGCTGAGGATTATAAATATTTTATTCCAGATAATTTAATGAATTTAAAGGAGGAAAAGAAGTAGTTGAGTTTATCAAAAAATTTCGAACATTATTGTAAAGACATTCAATTAACTAGTGATGAACGGGAAAAATGGCAAAAAAGGTTCGACTCTATAGCAAAAAAACTTAATCAGAAGTATTATGATTCAAATTCCACTAAAGATAATATGATTGTGGTTGGTAGTGTTGGTAGAAATACAGCTGTTCACGGTGTTAGTGACTGGGATTGTATTTTTTGTTTGCCATCTGAAGTGTACAAAAGATTTGATAGTTATCAATCTAATGGTCAGTCTTCGTTACTTCAGGAGGTAAAAAACGAGATTAAGTCATTATACCCTTCTACAGATATTAAAGGGGATGGGCAAGTTGTTGTTATTTCCTTTAATGATGGAGATATTGAATTAGTTCCTGGTTTTGAACAATTTGACGGTAATTATAAATATCCAGATTCAAACGATGGTGGATCGTGGAAAATTACAAAACCAATTCTAGAACAAGATGAAGCTACTAAAATGAGTGAGAAAACTGGTTATCATTACATATACTTAAGTCAGTTACTTCGCAAATGGAAAAATAATATAGGGTTTAAATTTAAAGGTTTATTGATCGATACTATGGTTAAAAAATTTATAGATGAAGATGATTCAAGAAAATCTATCTCATTTTCTGACTACAGTAGCTTATTAATTGATTTATTTGAATTCCTATCAAAAGAAGATTCTGAGAAGAGTTATTGGTCTGCACTTGGAAGCAATCAACAAATAACTAATGACGATAATGGTAAGTTTATTAAAATGGCTAAAAAAGCATTTAATAAACTTAAGGATTTAGATGACGAAGATAAGTTAACAGAAGCATACCGAAGTTTATTTGGAAATAATTTTGCTAAAGAATCTGTAACAGATAAGAAGAGTGCTCCTTACGAAGAATTTCCAGAGAGAAAATTTACTATTGATGTACAATTCAATATGCAATTAGATTGTACAATCACTCAAGATGGTTTTAGACCAAAACTTCTTAGAGAGTTTTTGGATAAAAAATGGGCTCTGAAAATAAACAAGACACTTGATTTTAAAGTGGTGAGTAACGATATAACAAAAAATTTATTGCATAAGGTGCAATGGTTTTGGAAAGTCCGAAATGTTGGTAATGAAGCTATAAAGCGAAATCAAGAACGTGGTCAAATATTTCCTGCCGGTACAACAAGAAGGGAAGTAACATCCTTTAATGGAAATCACTATGTTGAGTGTTATGCAGTGGTTAATAATACTGTAATTGCTCGAGACAGGATTAAGGTTCCAATTAGCACATTAATTGGAAGAGATTAACATTTAAGGATTTCAAAACGTCATGTCTTTTGTACTGCATCTTTGATTAGGAAAGTCGGCAATAGCCGGCTTTTTTTGAGTAATAAAACAATAATTCAAATCTTAAAAGATTAGAGTTCAAAATTCAAAGAAATCAATTGCTAGTTTGTGACGCAAACACATGACGCTTACCTAGATAATAGCACTTGAACAAGACTTACTGTCGGTGAATGTGTAATAGCATGCATTTATTAAATTTATAAATATTAATAAGACTAGTAGTACTAAAATTTTAGCCTTAAACAATTGATATTTCTCTTTAGGAGAAGTATTATTTTTGTGAAATAATAATCTATTTTAACTGTATTGGAGTGATTTAATGACGTATAGTTCAGACAAACCTATTAGCAAAATAACTGAAGACTTGTTAGGAAGAGCGCCATTTTCCTTACAACTTGCTAAAGCAATAACTAATTATAATGAGAATTCTGGATTAGTTATTGGAATTTATGGTGATTGGGGAACTGGTAAAACATCAATTATTAATATGATAGAAAATGAAATAATAAATTTTGAAGATGATAAGACAATTTTTATTCGTTTTTCTCCATGGAATTATTCAGATAAAGATAATCTCATTAGATTATTTTTTGAGAGTTTAAAAATTAAATTAAATATTCATCATAATAAAAATATTGATAATGCAATTGATAACTATTTGGAAGCATTGGACATTTTAACACTCATACCTGGAGTTAATTATACAATAGTTGGTATAATTAAAAAATCTATTAAAGCCTTTAGAAAGAAGAATGAAGCTTTTGATTTAGAAGCGAATAAAAAGTATCTTGAAAAACAACTTTCAGCAATTAATAAAAAAATAATCGTCGTAATAGATGATTTGGATCGCTTAACTAATATACAAATTAGAGAAACTTTTCAATTAGTAAAACAAGTAGCAGATTTTCCAAATGTAATCTATATTTTATCGATGGATCGAGAAGTTGTAGCTCGAGCTTTAACAGAAGTACAAAATATTGATGGGAATGATTATTTAGAAAAAATCGTTCAAATCCCTTTTGAAATTCCTAAGATAGGAAAAGATAAACTGCAATACATATTAAATAGTAAAATTGAAAAAATAATTGAAAGTAGTAGCGATAAATTTGAGATAAATATTAACTATTGGAGTAAAGTTTATTTTAAATGTATTGAACCATATATTATTACGATAAGAGATGTTAATCGAGTTATTAATACTTTTCAATTTCGTTTTCCAGTTTTAAAACAAGAAACATGTTTTGAAGACTTATTTGCAATTACTGTATTAGAAGTGTTAGAACCTAAGTTATATAAATGGATTAGAGGAAATAAAAGGTTACTTTTAGGTATGTTAACAATAGAAAGATATTTTACAGATGATGTTGATTATAATAAAGAAGTTATAAAAAAAGAATTTAAAAGTAAAGGTATTAATGAAGAGAGAGCTATAATTATATTGTCAATCTTATTTCCTGAATTTAAAAAGAAAATAAATAAATATGATTTTAATTATGAAACTAATGAAAAAATCAGACTGCGCATGGGAATTGCTAATGAGCAGAAATTTGATCTATATTTTAAATTTAATTTAGAAGAGGTAAAGATTACAAGGGATACCATAAGGAACTGTATTTATAATTTAAATTATTCCGAATTATATAAAACAATAAATGATATAAGTATGAATGGAGACATCATTTATTTAATTGAGGAAATTAGATGTTTTATAGATGATATTCCTTATGAGCGTATTTCTTTGATTGCTAAAACTTTAATAGAACTTACTGGATTTTTTGAAGGATATAGGTCTGATACGGTATTTATGAATTCCGCTTGGTCTGAATCTGTTAATTTAATTTTTGATATCCTTAATAAGTTAAAAACAGAAAACGAATGTTATCAAATCTTTATTTCATCTATTGAAAAAGTTAATGAATATGGGTTTGGAATAATTGCTTACATGTTAAATTTGGTTGAAGAATTTTATCTTTATGAAAATGATGAATATCAAAAAAATAAAGTCTTGAAAAAGGTGAGTTTAGAAAAATGTAAAAACTTATTAATAAAAAGAATTAAACAAGCAGTAGGAATGAAGCATTTATGGAAGATACATTCTTTCTATTCAATAATATCTTTATGGAAATCTATTGATAAAGTCGGATTAGAGTTGTCTTTAAAAAATTTATTTTCTGAAGATAAAAATAAACTTAAATATGTATGCTCAATCGGAAATTACTGGACTAATAGTGAGGAAAACAGATGGGAATTTAATGAATCCTTTTATAATTCATATTTTTCTAAAGAGGAAATATATAAAATTATAGATGAACTTGAAGATAGAGAATTTTCTCTTTTCTCTAATTTGGAACAAATAAAATTAGCCAGCTTTTATGCAAATTATAATACTAATAATTTGACTCACTATAATGAAGAAATTTCATGGGAGATATACAATAATAGAGATAAGAAAAACTAAGCTACTAAATTACCTAGTACAGTTATTGAAACCTTATGCTATAATAACCTTAATTAAACTAACAGGAGGAGTTATATGAAAGCAGAATTATCGAATCTTTTGATGAACGTTGAAGAATTTGTAGTTAATGGATCATTAAATAAGAATAAATTATCAGAACTTGCCAGAAAATATGATGCAAAACTTCTTAATCTATTGATGAAGGAAGAGAATGTAAAAAAACATTTTTTTACTACTCTAGAAGATGGAGTTATTGTATTCAAAAAAGATGTTTTTTTACAATTTTTAAATAATAAAGAGTTCCTTCCAGACAGTTATACAGCATATAAAACTAAAATTGGATTAGGAACTGATAATGGAGACTATATATCTGAAAATAATAACATTGTATTAAATTTCCCTTATAAAGATTGTATTCTTGAAGGTGGACAAACGAAGGAAGATACAAAGAGACAAGAAGTATTTTTCAATAAAACTCTTGCTCCAAATGAAATTAATCGTTTATTAGATAATAAAGTATTAACAAACTTTAAACGTTACAATAAAGATGGGGAACATGAAGTTGAAAATATTGAAGATACAGATAATTTAATTATTAAAGGTAATAATCTAATTGCTCTTCATAGTTTAAAGAAACGTTATGCAGGAAAAGTAAAACTTATTTATATTGATCCTCCTTATAATACAGGAAGCGACTCTTTTGGTTATAATGATAGTTTTAAAAGAAGTACTTGGCTAATTTTTATGAAAAACAGATTAGAAGTAGCTAAATCTTTATTGAGTTCTGAAGGTGTTATTATTGTCCAGATTAGTTTCCATGAATTTCCTTATTTAAGAATTTTAATGGATGAAATTTTTTCAGAACAAAATCATAAAATGGATGTGAATGTGTTAGTTAGACATCCTGAACGTAGTTTAACTACCGATAAAGAATTTAATGATGTTGTTGAATATGCATTAGTATATACTGATAATCTTAATTATAAGTTACCTAAAAAGAAGATAGCAAAAACAATTGATGATTATCAATATGATTTTAAATTTAGTGAAACTCCATATGAAACGATTGATATTGAAGGAAAAAAAGTAAATATTTATCTTCCTGATATGGTGAATATATCTAAAACAAAAGGTCATGAAGGTGGTAGAAAATCTATATCTGTTCGTGGATCAATCAGAGAAAAAAATTCTAGTGGAAGATTTTATGTTTCTCATCTAGAAAAAATGATAGGAGTTTATCCAGAAGGAACAATATTTACAGTTCCAGATATGGGAGATGATGGATTACCATTCCGTGTATTTGAATTGCCTAAGAATAATAATAAAAATGGGTTTTATTATCAAGGAAAACCTTTAAATTCTGATTATACTTTTATTCCTTATCCGAATTATTTAGATTGTGTTGCACAATATAATATGGTTAATGAAGAAGGAGAAGTTTCATTTAGAAATGGAAAAAAACCCGAATCATATATTCAACATTATTTAAATATATTTACTAAAGAAAATGACATTGTTCTAGACTATCATCTCGGTTCAGGAACAACAGCTGCTGTAGCACATAAGATGAATCGTAGATATATTGGTATTGAACAAATGGACTATATTGAGGCTATATCTGTTGAAAGATTAAAAAATGTTATTTCAGGTGAACAAGGTGGAATTTCTAAAGATGTAGAATGGCAAGGTGGAGGTTCCTTTGTTTATTGTGAATTAAAAAATGATGCACAAGATTTTTTAAATAAAGTATATAATTCATCTACTTCCGAAGAACTACTTAACTTACTTGAACAAGCAAAGAAATCTTCATTTTTATCATATAGAGTAGAAGTTAAAAAATTAAAAAAAGAAGAGTTTTCTCAATTAAGTTTAGGGGAACAGAAACACTTATTAGAAGAATTAATTGATCAAAATAATTTATATGTAAATTATTCGGATATTGATGATACTGATAATAATGTCTTAGATAATGAAAAAGAATTGAATAGACAGTTCTATAAGGAGGTATAACATGCGTTTTACGTATGAAAAGTATGATACTGCTCAAAAAGATGGGTTTCGTAATTTTAAAGAAGATATACCTGAATACATTAAAAAGAACCTTCGTTATCCTTTAAGACCGTATCAAGAAGAGGCAATTGGTCGTTATTTATATTATAAAGATCATGATGCAACTTATCCTGAACAAGTATTATTCAATATGGCAACAGGTTCAGGCAAAACTTTATTAATGGCAGCTGTTATTCTTGAAAAGTATCATCAAGGAGAACGAAATTTTATTTTCTTTGTTAATAATGATAATATTTTAACGAAAACTCGTAGTAACTTTATTACAAGCAATGATAACAAGTATTTATTTGCAGAAAGAATTGTAATGAATCACCAACTAGTCAATATCAGAGAAGTAGAAGATTTTTCAGATGCACAAGAAGATAGTATTAATATTGTATTTACTACGATTCAAAAGCTTCATCAAGATTTAAATACACCTCGTGAAAATCGATTATCCTATGAACAATTTGAAGATATATCTGTTGTATTATTAGCAGATGAAGCTCATCATTTTAATGCTGGTTTGAATAAGGAAATTGATGATGAAAATACTAGTTGGACTACAACTATTACGAATATACAACAAAAAGCAAAAAAATCTAGTATTTTTGAGTTTACTGCAACAATTGATTTATCAAACAAAGATATTGCAACTAAATACGAAAAATCATTAATCTTTAAGTATGATTTAAAAGAATTTCGATTAGATAAATATTCAAAAGACGTATTATTTCATTTAGTAGAAGGGGATTTAAAAATTAGAATGTTGAATGCTATTTTAATTAGCCAATATCGTAAAAAAATAGCGTTAAAAAATGGTGTAAATTTAAAACCATTAGTGATGTTTAAATCTGAAAAGATAACAGCCAATAAAGACAATTTGAAATTATTCAACGAATTATTAGAGGAGCTAACTCCTGAAATGATTCAACAACAAAAATCTATGATTAAATTAAATACTGAAAAACAGATTAACATTCTTCAAAAGGCATTAGAGTATTTTGAAGAGTCGGAGATTAGTTTAAATGATTTAATTGAAGAATTAAAAGAAGATTTCCGACTTGAAAGATTAATGTTATTTGATGGAAAAAATAAAACGCCAGAGAGTTTAATACTAATTAATACATTAGAGCATCCATCAAATGAAATTAGAGCAATTTTTTCGGTAGATATGTTAAACGAAGGTTGGGACGTATTAAATTTATTTGATATTGTTCGTTTATACGATAAAAGTAATAAAACAACTACAAATACTGAAAAGCAATTAATCGGTCGTGGTGCACGTTATTATCCATTTACATTAAATAATCAGCAAGAAGATAAATATACACGTAAATTTGATGATAATGAAAATACTGAATTACGTGTCATTGAGCAACTGCACTATCATGCAGCCAATAATCCAAAATATATTTCAGAAATGAAAATGGTATTACGTACTTCTGGTATTCTTGATGAAGAAAACACTGTTGAAAGAGAATTAAAACTAAAAGATTCATTTAAAAATTCAAGAACATACACTAATGGAGTAGTATGGATGAATGAGAGATTAAGTTATTTAGAAGCCTTAGAAGTGAGACAAGAAAGTTTATTTGACACTAAGTTTATTCCAGAATCTATCGAAGTAAAATTACCAACAAGTAGTATTAGAGGATTTTCTGTATTTGAAGATGATGAAATTACAGCGCTGGAAGAAGATTTAAGAAACGTAACATTTAAGTATGGTAAAGTAATTGGTACTAATATTACTAGACATGCGATTAATCAAAATAAGAATTATACATTTGATAAACTTCAAAAAGCTATCATTGGTTTACCAAGTATATCAGTCTTTATGGATGATTTAAAAGACATAGAAGTATCAGTCATTGGTAATATTATTGATGAAAAATTACTTACTCCAGACCAAAAATTATTTATTGCTCAATCTTTATTAACGAAGATGGAAAGCTCATTAATTCCAATGGAAGAGAAATTTATTGGATCAGATGAATTTAAGCCTTACCCAATCCATAAAGTGTTTGAAGACAATATTATTCGTAAATATAGTATTCAAGAGAACTCAAATTCAGAATTTGGTATCTCTCAAAAGAATGCAGGTTCAACTCAGTATTTTGAAAATATTGATGAATTAACTTGGTATGCGTACGATGATAACTTTGGAACAAGTGAAGAAAAATTACTAGTTCGTTCTATTAAAGATTTAATGACTACTCTAGAAAAACAATGGTCAGATATTTATCTGTTGAGAAATGAAAAAGGTGTTCGTATCTTTAATTTTTCAGACGGACAAGCATTTGAACCAGACTTCTTGTTATTTGCAAATGATAAGAAAACGGGAAATATTTCATGGCAAATCTTTATCGAACCAAAAGGAAGTCAATTCTTAGATAGTAATAATACCTTCAAGAATAGTAAAGAAGGATGGAAAGAATCATTTTTAAATGAAATTACTGAACGTTCAGAATCAAAAGTATTAATTGATGATGATAAGTACAGAATTATCGGTTTACCATTCTTCAATGAGAAGAATACAAAAACTCAATTTGTAAATGCATTGAAAAATGTACTTCCAAATCCTGATTTAGAATAGAATATTATGACTCCTCAACGAAATAAGTGTTGAGGAGTTTTTAGTTCCGTATAATTGATTTATACACAAAAATGTGTATAATTATATTTGTAAGGAGGAATGGCTATGCCTATGACGCCTAAGGAAATGATTAGACTTTTAGAAGAGAAGGGTTTCGTCTACGTAAAAAGTGGAAGTGGTTCTCATAGAAAGTTTAAGAATTTTTCTACAGGGAGGACTACGCAAGTTCCAGTTCATTCTCGTGAATTAGGGAAAGGATTAGAACAAAGAATCCTAAAACAAGCGGGGCTTAAATAGCTCCTCCTTACTAATTTTTATGAGGTGATAATATGTTTATAACGTATCCAGCAATTTTTTATAAGAATAAAGACAATGATGGCTATACAGTTGTATTTCCTGATTTAGAATATGGTGCAACTGAAGGAAGAAATGAAACAGAAGCCGTCCAAATGGCACAAGATTATATTGGAAGTTGGTTATATGAAGATTATCTAGAGAATAATGCCTTTCCAAAATCAAGTAGGTTAGACGAAATCACTGTCGAAGATGATGAGTTTTCAGATATGTCTAAAACATTTGTCAGTTTAGTTGGAATGGATATTGCGGATTATGTTAGAAAAACTGAAACAAAAATAGTTCGTAAAAATGTATCGATTCCAAGTTATTTAAATGAATTAGCTAAAAAGAGAAATTTAAATTTTAGCCAAATTCTACAAGAAGCATTATTAGCCGAATT
>ERZ772909.1082-NODE-1082-length-15564-cov-6.419176_pt1 | contig 15564 bp, 4 predicted proteins | sample MGYA00511137_ERZ772909 | MGnify/ENA primary metagenome ERZ772909 (study PRJEB29015, sample SAMEA2738095) | human oral metagenome | biome: human oral; feature: human-associated habitat; material: saliva | place: China | collected 2270 ... | reverse complement strand
TTTTCGAAAAAGAGACTCATCCCATAAGGGGTGGGTCTCTTTTGTGTCTATTTCAAAGATGATTTAATGTTTTGTTAAAATATTAGATAAAAACATTGATAGGGGAGAGGTAGTGTTTAAAAGACGTTAGTCATTTAAAATTCTGGGAAGGATTCTTATAATCGTGGCATCTATGAAAATCCTTATATGAAAAGGTTTGATTGTTTTTACAAGGACCTAGTTACTAATCATAATTCGTTTTTTATATTGATTAAAAATTAGAGAAAATGCTTGCTTAAAGATTAAAAAAAGGATATGATAGACTTCGGAAGAAGGTTAATAAATGTATAGAGTGCGTGTTTTTTCAATAACGTCTTCGTTTTTTTGACGTGCCTTGGGGTACAAGGATTAACATATAGGAAGATTTTGAATGAAACAAGCAAATCATGTTTTTGAAAAAGTGACAAAATACGCCATTCGTAAATTGTCAGTAGGTGTAGGGCCAGTTGCTATCGGGACATTCTTGTTAGCAGGTGGTCTTTTCGTGTCTAAACCAGTTTCGGCAGACCAGGTTACTTCGGATGCATCGGTACACATGGCCTATGTCACAGAAAATGAATTAACAGCTGAAGAGCAGAAGCAAGTGGTACATGCTATTCCTAAGGAATATCAAAATGGGGACACTTTTTATCTGGTTTATAAACGTAAGGGAGACAGTCAAGCTACTCTTCCTCAGACAGGAAGTTCTGACTGGGCAGCGACAGGTTTGGGATTGGCAACAGCGACTATAGCTGTGCTCCTATTTTCAAAAAAACATCGTAAAAAAATTATTGGCTTGGTCTTGATTGGGGCCGCAGGGCAAAGTCTCCTTGTGCCGATAGAGGTTCTTGCCTTGCAAAACAAGGAGTTACAGGCCTATAATCAAACTCTTGCGGTTTCAAATAAAGAAGATTTGGCTAAGGGTGTTATTGCCATTGATGGTTATGAGTATGTGGGTTATCTGCGTTACTCTGCTAAGCCGGAGCTTGACCAACCTTTGGAGAATACTTTGCAAGGGATTGAGTCTTCAATAAAAGAAGATAATACAGTTAGTCAGGGGACAGCTGATAGGGATAGTAAGGGAATCAGTTGGAAAAAAGGAACACAGGAGCCAGGTCATGAAGGCGAGGCAGCTGTTCAACCTGCTAACCCAGAGTACACTGGACCAATTAGCGCTAAAGGTACGCAAGAATCAGGTCATGAAGGCGAGGCAGCTGTTCAACCTGCAAATCCAGATTACACTGGACCGATTAGTGCCAATGGTACCCAAGAAGTTGGACACGAAGGCGAAGCTCTAGTTCAGCCCGCCAATCCAGCGTATACCGGTCCAATCAGTGCGAATGGTACTCAAGAAGTTGGTCACGAGGGTGAAGCATGGGTCCAACCAGCTAATCCAGAGTACACTGGACCGATCAGTGCTAACGGTACCCAAGAAGTTGGGCACGAAGGCGAGGCAGTGGTTCAACCAGCTAACCCAGAGTACACCGGTCCAATCAGTGCCAATGGTACCCAAGAAGTTGGCCATGAAGGCGAAGCAGCTGTTCAACCTGCTAATCCAGAGTACACAGGCAAACTGGAAGCCAAGGGTACACAAGAACCAGGTCATGAAGGCGAAGCCTTTGTTCAACCTACAAATCCAGAGTACACAGGCAAACTGGAAGCCAAGGGTACACAAGAATTAGGTCACGAAGGTGAGGCGGCTGTCCAACCCGAGAATCCTGTCCACACTCCAGTTGTTGGAAGTGTCACAGAGACTGAAACGCAAGCCATCGATTATCCTATCGAAGTTATCACTGATGATAGCAAGTATGTGGATGAAGAGGTTGTCGAGCAAGAAGGTCAAAAAGGTAGCCAAGAAATCCAGAAAATTTACCAAACCATTGATGGTGTCAAGGTTGGTGAGCCAACTATTGTATCAGGTAAGGTTATTGAGGTGCCACAACCTAGAAAACTTCGTCGTGGCAGCAAGCCTCTAGATGGAACAACGACTGAAGAGTCTATTGTAGAGCTTCCATTTAAAGAGATTGTCCAAGAAGATGATAGTCTTGAAAAGGGCACTCTAAAGGTTGTTCAAGAAGGTCAAAAAGGTCAAAACAAAATCACCAAAGTCTATAAGACCTATAAAGGGAATAAGACGTCTGAGGCACCAACTGTTACTGAAACCGTGCTAGTTCCTGTTCAAGATCGTATCGTTCACAAAGGGACCAAGGTATCTGAAAAACCAGTGCTTACGCTGACACAGATTGACAAGGATGATTTGGGTCGTAGTGCTAAACTTAGCTACAACTTGACGAATCCAGGTTCAGCAGCTATCATGACTATTAAAGCGGTGCTTAAGAAAGACGGACAGGTTGTTCAAACGCTTGATATTCCTACCACGACCTTGACTGCTGACCTAACAAACTTAGACTATTACAAGCCATATACCCTCACAACAACCATGACCTATGATCGTGGCAATGGTGAGGAGAGTCAGGTTTTGGCAGACCAAACTATCCAACTTGATTTCAAGAAGGTTGAGCTTAAAGATTTTGCCCGTACGGATTTGATTAAGTATGACAATCAAACAGAAGTGGATGAGACCCGTCTGACAGCTGTACCTCAAGACCTCACGAATTATTACTTGAAGATGACTTCTGCGGATCAGAAGACCACTTACTTGGCAGTGAAAGCCATCGAAGAGACAACAGTTGATGGTAAGGCGGTTTATAAGGTAACTGCAGAAGCGGACAATTTGGTGCAACGTGATGGCCAAAATCATTTTGCTCAAACGTATAGCTACTATATTGAGAAACCTAAGCCTAGCCAAGCTAATGTTTACTATGATTTTGCTGAGTTGGTCAATGCCATTCAGGCTAATCCATCAGGTGAATTTAGACTGGGTCAAAGTATGAGTGCTCGTCACGTCGTTCCAAACGGCAAATCATACATTACGACCGAATTTACTGGTAAGTTGCTCAGTGATGGTGACAAACGCTATGCCATCTATGATTTAGAGCATCCATTGTTTAATGTCATCAATGGCGGAACGATCAAGAATATCAACTTTGAAAATGTAGACATCAATCGCCCTGGTCAGAATCAAATAGCGACGGTTGGATTTAACCTTAAAAACAAAGGTCTGATTGAAGATGTTAAGGTGGCTGGTTCAGTGACTGGTAACAATGACGTTGCAGGTATTGTCAATAAGATTGATGAAGATGGCAAGATTGAAAATGTTGCCTTTATCGGTAAGATCAACTCTGTCGGTAATAACTCGACAGTTGGTGGGATTGCTGGTTCAAACTACATGGGATTCGTCAACAGAGCCTATGTCGATGCGACCATTACAGCTCAAAATGCCAACGCAAGTATGCTGGTGCCATTTGTCACTTACATGCTCAACAGTTGGAAATCAGGAACGAAGGCTAAGGTAACCAATTCAGTAGCTAAAGGTGTTCTTGATGTTAAAAACACAAGAAATGTCGGTGGTATTGTCGCTAAGACATGGCCTTACGGTGCTGTTCAAGACAATGTGACCTATGCCAAGGTTATCAAGGGCCAAGAAATCTTTGCTTCGAATGATGTTAATGATGAAGATGGTGGTCCATACATCAAAGATCTCTTTGGTGTTGTCGGCTATAGCTCGGCCGAAGATGGTACTGGTAAAGATACTAAGAGTCCGAATAAGCTCAAACATTTGACCAAGGAAGAAGCTGACAAGCGTGTTGAAGGTTACAAGATCACTGCTGATACATTTGTTAGCGAGCCTTACGCGTTGAATACTCTTAACAATGTTTCTAGTCAAGCAGAGTTTGCCAATATTCAAGACTATAAGCCAGAATACAAACAGGCTTACAAGAATATTGAGAAATTCCAGCCATTCTATAACAAGGATTATATTGTCTATCAAGCAAACAAACTGGCTAAAGACCATAACTTGAATACCAAAGATGTGCTCTCAGTGACACCAATGAAAGACAGTAATTTTGTTACAGACCTAAGCGATGCTAACAAGATTATTGTTCACTATGCTGATGGAAGCAAAGACTACTTCAAGCTTTCAGAGAGTTCAGAAGGTTTGAGCAACGTTAAGGAGTACACTGTTACTGATTTGGGTATCAAGTACACTCCGAATATCGTTCAAAAAGACCACTCAAGTCTTATCAATGGTATTGTTGATATTCTTAAGCCGATTGAGTTGCAGTCTGATTCGATTTACCAAAAACTTGGTCGTACCGGTCCAAACAAGGTCAATGCTATCAAGAACCTCTTCTTGGAAGAAAGTTTTGACGCTGTTAAGGCTAATTTAACTAACCTGGTTACTAAGCTGGTTCAAAATGAAGACCACCAGCTTAACCAATCACCAGCTGCCCAACAAATGATTCTTGACAAGATTGAGAAAAATAAAGCGGCCCTCTTGTTAGGTTTGACTTACTTGAATCGCTACTATGGTGTGAAGTTCGATGATGTTAATATCAAAGAAATCATGCTCTTCAAACCAGATTTCTATGGTAAAAATGTGGATGTCCTTGACCGTTTGATTGAGATTGGCTCTAAGGAAAATAATATCAGTGGTTCAAGAACATACGATGCTTTTGGTGAAGTTCTCGCCAAAAGTACCCTTTCTAGTGATCTGACCGACTTCCTTAATTACAACCGAAAACTCTTTACCACTATCGACAATATGAATGATTGGTTCATCGATGCTGCTAAGGATAAGGTCTACGTTGTTGAGAAGGCATCTCAAAATGAAGGTGTCGGTGAGCACAAGTATCGTGTTTATGATAACCTTAGTCGTGGTCTCCACCGCAAGATGATTTTGCCATTGTTGAACCTTGATAAGACAGAGATGTTCTTGATTTCTACCTATGACACCATGTCTTATGGTACGGCTAACAAGTACAATACAACCTTAGAGAAGTTGAAACCTGAGATTGATCTAGCCGCTCAACGTCAAATCAACTATCTTGATTTCTGGCAAAGATTGGCTGCGGATAATGTCAAAAACAAATTGTTCAAAGACATTGTCAATCCAGTCTGGGAAGGTTTCTACGTCTGGGGTCATGGTTGGCCAGGTTGGCCAGAGCGATACGGCCAATTCAAGAACAGTACAGAAGTCTATGCGCCAATCCGTGAAATCTATGGACCAGTCGGTGAGTACTATGGTGATAACGGAGCCATGGCCGGTGCCTATGCTGCCATCTACGACAATCCATACGATAATCGTGCCAAGGTTACCTTCGTCATGTCTAATATGATTAGTGAGTACGGTGCTTCGGCCTTCACTCATGAAACAACTCATATCAATGACCGTATTGCCTACTTTGGAGGCTTTGGTCGTCGTGAGGGAACAGACGTTGAAGCTTATGCCCAAGGAATGTTGCAATCACCAGCTACTCAGGGCCATCAAGGTGAATACGGGGCCTTGGGACTTAACATGGCCTTTGAAAGAGAAAACGATGGTAATCAGTGGTACAACACGAATCCAAACAAGTTGAAGTCGCGTGAAGCCATCGACCGTTACATGAAGGGCTACAATGACACCCTCATGCTTCTTGACTCCCTTGAAGGGGAAGCGGTACTCAGCCAAGGGAATCAAGAGCTTAATAACGCATGGTTCAAGAAGGTAGATAAACAGTTACGTGGTAACAGTAAAAACCAATACGACAAGGTGCGTGCTCTAAGTGATAGTGAAAAGGCTATTAACTTGACTTCTATTGATGACCTTGTGGATAATAACTTCATGACCAATCGTGGACCTGGAAATGGAGTTTATAAACCTGAGGACTTCTCTTCTGCCTATGTCAATGTACCTATGATGTCTGCCATTTATGGTGGTAATACCAGTGAGGGCTCTCCAGGTGCTATGTCCTTCAAGCATAATACTTTCAGACTCTGGGGTTACTACGGCTATGAAAAAGGCTTCCTAGGTTATGCGACCAACAAGTATAAACAAGAAGCCAAAGCGGCTGGTAAGAACACCCTTGGTGATGACTTTATCATTAACAAGATTTCTGATGGCCAGTTCAACACCCTAGAAGACTTCAAGAAGGCCTACTTCAAAGAAGTGAAAGAAAAAGCGTCCCATGGTTTGACGACAGTTGCTATTGATGGCACATCTGTAAGTTCTTACGATGATTTGTTGGCCTTGTTTAAAGCGGCAGTAGCCAAAGACGCTGCAAGTCTTAAAACAGATAATAACGGTAATAAATCTGTATCAACAAGCCATACGACAAAACTCAAAGAAGCTGTCTATAAGAAACTCCTACAAGAGACAGATAGTTTCACAAGTTCTATTTTCAAATAATAGATGAAAGAATCCCTTTTGGTAAATGCCAAAGGGATTTTTGAGTTTATTCGAAAAAAGGAGTAGTAAGGAGTCTCTATGTCAGTATTGGCAAGGGGTTGAGAGAACTGTGAGTTGAGTCGTTAAAAAATTTTTCTTTTTGAAGGGAGAGTATTTTGTATTTTAATAAATATCACCAAAACTAAAAAATAAGGTTAGGGTGATGAACGTTTTTAATGAAAAATGGTTTGATATGAAAGTATTTTGAAAATTATAGAACTAACAAAACAGAGGATTGTGGTAAATAAAAGCACGAACGTTTTGAAGTTTCAAAGGACTTAGATAAAAGTTTTAAATTAATGTTTTCTAATAAAAGATAAACTTTTACACAATTATTAGTATATATTTGACAATTTAATAATTATAGTATAAAATGGAAACTGTATATAAAGTAATTTGGATATTGAGGAAATTTATTATTATGAGAGATATGTTTAATAAACGCCAACGTTTTTCATTAAGAAAATACAGCTTTGGTGTAGCCTCTGTCCTTTTGGGAGTTTCAATCTTCTCAAATGCACAGGGTGCCCAAGCTGATGAAACGGTAGCACCAACTACCGCAGGTATGGAAACAACTGCTGAGCCAGATGTAGTCGTGGAGCAATCAACGCCAACAACAGCATCAGTAGCGCCAGCAACAACAGAAAACGCACCAAGCTCAGTCTCTACTGTGGCCTTGGCTAGTGAACAGCCACAATCAGCAACTCAAGAAAGCCAGGCAACTTCAACAACTAGTCAAACAGCAGCTAGTTCAGAAGCAGCTTCTCAGGCTGCATCGCAAGCGAGCTCTGAATCTGCAGCAGCGACTGCTTCATCTGTAGCGACTAGTGCACAAGCTCTTAGCTCAACAGCAGTAGCCGAAGCTCCTGTTGCTGGTCAAGTATCAGCACAAACAAGTGCAGCCGCTTCAGTTGCGACTGCAGCAGAAACTGCCAGCGCAGAGTCTACAACCAATGCTGTAAATAGCGTCCTTAAAGTGGCGACTAGTGAGTTGGCCGTGACAAGCAGTGAATTGAATGCTGCTGAAGCAAGCCTTAACTCTGAAAATCTCATCAACGCTATGGGACTTGCGGTATCAAACCGTAGCCTTCGTACAGCTGATGCGGTTGCTGTTTTGACCAATGCTGGAGCAAGCTCAACAAACCCTGATTTGACAAACCTAGGCTACAAACTTGCCTATTTGCCAGAACGTCAACAATACTTTGTTAACATTGATTACATCAACAATCTTAGAGTTGGTCGTGATAATCGTGGGGTTATGAGACCTTATGACTACATTACAAATGGTAACTACATGGTTGTTGTTAACTATGCCAACCTTGGTATTATTGACTACGTTGATGAAGCAGGAAATAAGATTCCTGGATCTTCAACATACCGTATCAACAACTCAACTGAAACAATCACTGCAAACGGTAGGACTTACAATAAGATCTACGATGCGGGTATAACAGAGCTTCCTCCAGTACCAGCAGGTTATCGTATCAAGTATGCGTCTGCTGACAAATCTAAAGCTAATGCTTATGTAGATGTTTTGAAGTCAGAACGTCAGTACGACTATAACAACGGTATTGCAACAATCCGTTCAGAACGTACTTGGGACCGTAACCAAAGCCGTGTCGTTGACCTTGTTCAATTCGCTAACGGTTCACAAGGATTGGATGCTTCAATTGATGCTAATGGTGGTGGTCAATACCTAGCTCCAGGTTACCGTTACCACATTATCGTTGAAAAAGACACTAAAGATGTCACAAAAGCAACAAGTCAAACAGTAACTTACACTGGTGCTGATACGAAGACACCAGCTGCTAACACTCAAAATGACTTTAGCTTCAACGGTAAAGAAGATCCTACAACTAATACAACAACTTGGACAGCAACAAGCCATACTTACGGCACAGTTAAGACTCCAGTTGTCATTGGTTACTATGCAGATAAAGCCGTAGCAGGTGGCAAGACAGTTACTCCAGATGCACCAAATGCGACAGACACAGTGACATACAAAGCCTTTGGTAAATTTATCGCTGTGGATGAAAATGGCAATCCAATCCCAGGTGTATCAACAACTGCCTACACTAACGATCCTAATGATGCGACTAAGATGATTGCCATCGACAAGACGCTTCCAAGTATTCCTGGTTACACTGTTAAGGTTGTCCCAGCATCACCATCAAATCCAGGTGAAGATACTCGTGTCGTTTACGTAGCAATCGTTAACGATGTGACTAAGGCGACGAAGCAAACAGTTACATTCCAAGGTGCTGGCGATAAAACTCCAGCTGCAGATGTGAAATCTGACTATACCTTTGCAGGTAAGGATAACCAAGCGACTGGTAAGGTGACTTGGAATGAAACTAGCCACACTTACGGTACAGTTAAGGTTCCTGTTGTTAATGGTTACTTTGCAGATAAAGCGGTAGCAGGTGGTAAGACAGTAACTCCAGATGCTCCAGAAGCAACTGACACCGTAACTTATAAGGCCTTTGGTAAATTTGTCATTGTCGATGAAAATGGTAACCCAATTGCAGGTGTGTCAGATACTGCCTACATCAATGATCCTAACGATCCAACTAAGATGATTGCAGTCGACAAGAACTTGCCAACTATCCCAGGTTACACTGCTAAGGTAGTACCTGCAACACCAGGTGACTTGTCTAGCAATACTAAGGTTGTTTACGTTAAGAACGATCAAAAAGCAAGTGTTGTTTACCGTGATGAAACAAGTGGTTCAACCCTTGAAACTGTTGCTTTGGCTGGTAAGTCTGGTGAAGCGGTTAACTATTCAACAGCTGAACGTATCAAACACTATCAAGACCTTGGCTATGTCCTTGTAACAGATGGTTACCCAGCTGGTGCAAGCTTTGACTTGGATAGCACAGTTGACCAAGCTTGGACAGTAAGCTTCAAACGTGTAGCACTTGACTTTAATCCAGACAATGCTCACGAACCAGGAACACCAATCTATCCTAACCAACCAAACGGTCCAAAATGGCCAGCTAAGGATGCTTACCTTAAAGATGTGACATATACTGTTCACTATGCAAGCAAAGATAGCAATGCTAAATTGCCAGCAGACAGTGTTCAAAAGGCACAATGGAAACGTTCATTGACGCTTGACTCTGTAACAGGTGATATTCTTACTGCAGGTGAATGGAAGGCAGATAAGACTAAGTTTGATCTCGTGATTACACCAATGGTTAACGGTTACTTCGCCGATAAAGGCCGTGTGGCTTCTCAAGATGTCACTATGGACAGCAAGGTTGAGACTGTAACTTACACTAAATTTGGTAAGATTATTGCCGTTGACGAAAAAGGGAATCCAATCCCAGGTGTTGAAGCAGTTACTTACACAAATGATCCTAACGATCCAACTAAGGCTGCTATGACTCTTGTTCCTGAAGTGAAAGGTTACAAGGCTGATAAGACTGGTGTGACACCAAGCAACCCTGGTGAAGATACAAAGGTTGTTTACAAGGTGGTTAATGCAGAACCTGCTAAACCGGCAGTTAACAAAGAAGTTGGTACTATCGTTGTTATCTACCGTGACGAGTATGGTAACCAAATCAAGATGCCACTTGTGATCACTAACTCTGTTGGTTCAGAAGTTAATGTTCATGGTGACCGTTACATCTACCGTAACGGTGTGAAATATGAATTGATCCGTCAAGAAGGTAAATCTACAGACAAGATGACAGAAGGTCAAACAGTCGTAACTTACATCTACCGTAAAGTCGAAGATGGCTCAACACCATCAAACGGTAACGGTGGTCAATCTGGAAGTTCAACATCTAAGGCTGTCAAAGCAACTTCAAACGGTTCTAAAGGATCTAAAGGTTCTGGATCTGGTTCAGCTGCTGATGGAGCATCAGATGGTAAAGGTTCAGATAAGAAGAAATCTGGAAACAAAGATGGTAAGAAGGCAGATGGCTCTGATAAAGCTAAAGAAGGCGATGAACAATTGCCAGTAACAGGCGAGTCAGATAACAACCTTGCAGCAATGGGTGTTGTTGTCATGGGTCTCATGTCAGGACTTGCGGCTATGAATCGTCGTAAAAACCAAGACTAAGATTTCCAAACCTTATCTCTCATAAAATCCAAAAATTAAATCTCTCTCGAGTGTGATTGCTCGGGAGAGATTTTTTGGTCTGCGGATAAAATTTACGTAATCTCCTAAAGTTCGTGAATCTTTTAAGCAGTATTTAGCTTGATAAGGTACAATAGAGTAAGACAAAACGAATGAGGAGACTGTCATGAAGTTTTTACATACGTCAGATTGGCATGTGGGGCGAACCCTCAATGGCTGGTCTTTGTTGGAGGAGCAGGAGTGGGCCTTTCAACAGATTGTGGATTTGGCTATTAGCGAAAAAGTGGATGGGGTCATCATTGCTGGGGACCTCTATGACCGAGCGGTGCCCCCTGTGGATGCGATTAAGCTTTTTAATAAGACCTTGGCCCGCTTGGTATTGGAGGAGCAGATTCCTGTCTATGCTATCAGTGGTAATCACGATGGAGCCGAACGCTTGCATTTTGGACGAGACTTTTTTCAATCTCAGGGCCTTCATTTAAGCACACGTTTGGAGGAAGCTTTTGAGCCTATCGAGTTGGGAGACTGCCAGATTTTTCTCCTACCCTTTATTGATCCTATTGATGCTCGGATTTATTATAAGGACTATGAGGATAAGGAGATTCAGGGGATTGGTGATGCCTTGACCTACATTCTTGAGGATATGGAAAAAGCTTTTGATCCTGACAAGGCTCATATCTTAGTGACGCATTTTGCGGTTTCTAAGAAAGATGACCAAGATGGTCAAAGTCTTCGAGAACTGATGTTGTCTGAAACCAGCAATACGGTGGGTGGTCTTACCAATGTGACCAGTGACCTTTTCAAGGCTTTCGATTATGTGGCCTTGGGGCATATCCATACGCGCTTTGCTAGTCCGACCAAGCGCGTGCAATATTCAGGCAGTCCAGTCGCCTTTAATGTCAAAGAAGCTAAACGCAAGGAAGAAAAGGGTGTTTATATTTTTGAATTGGATTCGACTGGTAACTTGTCTCAAACCTTCCATTCTATAGAAGTTAGACGGCCGATTTTGACCTTGCAGGCGCCTTTTGAAACCTTGATGTCACCTGGATTTTATAGGGAACAGCCTTGTCAAAAGGCTTGGTTTGCCTTTGATATTCAACTGTCTAGCCGTAAGGAGTTAGAGGGTATCAATGTGCGTGCCCGTCTGGAAGAAATTTATGGGACAGATATTGTAGAAATCACTTTCAGTCGTTTGGGTGATGTCAGGGAAGAAACTTTGACTGTTAATCAGCACTTAAAAGATTTGGAAATGCAGTCGCCACAGGAAATTGTTTCTGATTTCTACCAGACAGTGACTGGGGGCGATGTCTTGTCTGAGATACAAACTGCCCTTGTGGAAAGTATTTTTGAGGAGATTGGGAGGAGCCGACAATGAGACCAGTCCAGTTAGAATTGACTAATTTTGGGCCTTATCGTAAGGAAGTTATCAATTTTACCCAGTTTGATCATGCACCCCTCTTTTTGATTGGTGGAGATACAGGAGCTGGTAAGAGTACTCTTTTTGATGCTATGACAGTAGCCTTGTTTGCAACGACCAGTGGTGATCGCATTGTCGAGGAGATGCGGTCGACCTTTGCTGGTCCAGAGGATGACTTGACCAAGGTGACTTTTTACTTCCAACAAGGCAACCACCTTTATCGCATTGAACGTGTTCTCCAGCAGGAGAGAGGCAAGCGAGGAGGTGGAACGACCATAAAAAAGGCAACGGCTTCTCTTGTTATTGTGGATAAGATTGGTGGTCAAGAAATCGAAAAGCTCGGGGATAAAATCAAGGAAGTTAGTGATCAGATTGAGCAGATTTTGGGTCTCAATGCCGAGCAGTTCAAACAGATTATCCTTCTTCCTCAAAATGATTTCAGTCGTTTCTTGAAAGAAGATTCAAAGACCAAGACTCAAATTTTGAAGAAAATCTTTGGAACAGGTATTTTTGACCGCTTCCAAAAGAGCTTGGAAGAGCGTCTTCGTCAGAGCAATAAGGATATGGAGAAGCGCCAGGCTCAACTAGATGGCCATTTTGCCAGTCAGGTTTGGTCTGAGGAAGAATTAGCTGTCTTGGCCCAAACACCAGCTTATGAAAAATTGGCACGTCTTGAAGAACTTTTGGCGCAACGGCAAGATAATCTTGAAGAGCAAAAAAGCATCTTGAAGGAAGCCCATGAGGATTTGGCTAAGCTGCAGAAGAGCTTGCAAACTGCACAAGATGTGGCAAAGATTTTCCAAGAATTGGAGCTAGCCAAGGAGCGTTACCGTCTGGAAATTGAGGAAGGTGCTCAGGAACAGGCAGAAGCAAAAGCGCATCTGGAGGAATTGCAGTTTGCCCAAGGCTTGCAGGAAACCATTAGCAGTTTGAAGCAGTATCAGAAGCAGTTGTTGCAAGTAGAACAGGACCTTGAAATTGCTCAGGAAGCATTAAGTGCTAAGGAACAAGCTTTTAAGGAAGTTAAGGCTCAAAAAGAGGAACTTGCAGCTAAATCTAAGGATATTCTTCAAAAAGAAGAGAAGCTGGAAGCGTGGAAAGAGGCTATTTTCTATGCCCAGAGTCTTGCCCAAGAGCAAGAAAAAATCGAACGGTCCAGTGCTAACTACAAGCAGTTGGAGGAAACCTATCAGCAGGCTTCGAAAGAGATTGAGCTCCTTTCCCAATCCTTGTCAGATTTGGAGGCCAATCGTCTTAGTTTAGAGAGTTTGCATGAGGCTGAAAAACTCCTCCAGTCTGTGGGTTACAGTGTAGATAAGCAACTGGATCAGGACCTGAAAGAAATAGAGGGCTTGAATCAGGAGTTGGCAAAGATCGAAAAGCGTCATCAAACCTTATCTTTGGATAGGGACCAAGCTCAGGAAAGCCTCAAAGAATTGGAAGAAAAGTTAGGAACGACTTTGGCTTCCCGTCGTCAACTCATGATTGCCCAGTTGCAGGCAGAATTAGAAGATGGACAGCCCTGTATGGTCTGTGGTTCCTTGGATCATCCTAAGGTCGATGGGACACAGGCTGATGAAGCGGCCTTGAAGAAACTCATGAAAAAGGTGGAGGCACTTCAAACTGAAAAAGAAAATCAAGTCGCTACCTTGTTAAACCGTCAGGCTACCTTGAGTGAAGTTGAGACTTACCATCAAGGTCTGCTTGATCAAGTGGCTAAAGTTAAGCTTGCTCTTGAAAAACACTACCAAGAACTAGAAGAGCAAGTTAAGGGACGGTTTGATTTTGATTTTTCAGAGGACTATGAAGCTGACCGTGGAAAAGCCTTGCTCCGAAAGGTTAAGCGGTATTATCAAGAACTCCAAAAACGCTATGGTAAGGAAGAGGCAGACCGTATCCATTATCAAGAGGAGTTAGCTAAGGCCCAAGAAAAAGCGACAGATTTGGCTAAGAGCTATCAAGAGGTCAAGGCAGCTCTCGACCAAGCTCAGGAACGCCTAAAAGACTTGCAGGAAGCTCATCCAGAGCTTGAATCAGTTGAGGTTTATCAAGAGCGTATTTCCCTAGCTAAGCAAGAGTTGGACCTCTACAATAAGCAAGTCAAGGAACATGGTGATGCCTACAACCAACTTCATGACGACATTCAAGGTATCAAGGGGCAACTTAAGAGCTTGAACAAGTCTAAAGAAAAGACCAGCGAAGAAATGAAGCGTTTATCGGCTGAATTAGACCAAAGTCTTAAGGCTGAAGGGGCGCTCACCAATGACCAAAATCAAATCCAGAGTTGGTTGCATGAGGTGAACAATCAAGATATTCTTGAGCTCCAGGCTCAATTGACAAGCTACCAAACTCTTAAACAAGAGTTGCAGATCCAGATTAGCAATAGCCAAGAGCTTCTCCAAAATCAAGAACAACCAGATCTCGATAGTCTAGCGCAAGCAGTAGAGGCTTGTCAGGAAAGCTATAATCAGCAGCATGCTCAGGTTTCTGTATTAGAGAAGGGGCTTGAGGATGCGACGGCTACCTACCAGGCGGCTAAGACCCTTCAAGACAGCAACCAGGAGGCCTTTAAGGCTCATCAAGAGCTCAGTGATTTGGTTAAAGTGGTTAAGGGAGAAAATACTGCTCTGACTGGGCGTCTCAATCTTGAGGTCTACGTTATCCGTCAGTATTTCCAACAAATCTTGGACTATGCTAATGCCAACTACATCGGTCTCTTAACGGATAACCGCTATTCCTTTGTCTTGAGCGAGGAAGGACGCAGAGCGCGTGATCACTTTGGTTTGGATATCAACGTCTATGACCAACTGACAGGCAGTGAGCGCTCTGTTAAATCCTTGTCTGGTGGTGAAACCTTTATCGCCGCACTGGCTATTGCCCTATCCCTCTCAGAAGTTGTGCAAAATACCAGCAAGGGTGCTGTTGTTGAAGCCCTCTTCATCGACGAAGGTTTTGGGTCACTAGACAAGGAAGCCCTCACCAAGGCTATCTCTGTCCTAGAACAAATTGGTGAAAATCGCATGGTCGGTGTCATCAGTCACGTGGACGACATGAAGGAAGGAATCGCTCAACAATTAGTTATCATCAAGTCACACGATGGTAGTAGCTATATTAAGGTTATGCAGAAAGATTAGAATAAGTTAAATTCAGAAATTAAAGAGAGTTTAACTATGTATTGATATGTTTTAAGAATACTGACTAATTCTATTAGTTAACTATGCTAGAAGACTAATTAATTCTTCTTCACACTATATTGGACTTAGGTCCAAATGTTAATGCAATAAAAAGTTGACTTTGTTCAGCTTTTTTGTATTATGTGACTATTAGTCCGTCTCGCTCCGTTAGGTGCGAGACAAATAAACCACCCGCTATGCGGATGCGCGTCGAAGGCTACACCAAAAAAACTCCAAACGCGATACAATAAAGTTGTTCAAGCCAATTGTAAAGCGAAAGGAGAAAAATATGGCACAAAAGGCACATAGTTTATCACACACAAAGTGGATGTGTAAATATCACATTGTGTTCACCCCTAAGTATAGACGAAAAGTCATTTATAATCAATATCGAAGTAGTTTAGGAGAAATATTTCATCGCTTGTGTAGTTATAAAGGAGTTGAAATTATCGAGGGTCACTTAATGCCAGACCATGTACACATGTTAGTAAGTATTCCACCAAGGATAAGTGTTTCGAGTTTCATGGGTTATTTAAAAGGAAAA
>ERZ772909.1078-NODE-1078-length-15600-cov-4.624574_pt1 | contig 15600 bp, 20 predicted proteins | sample MGYA00511137_ERZ772909 | MGnify/ENA primary metagenome ERZ772909 (study PRJEB29015, sample SAMEA2738095) | human oral metagenome | biome: human oral; feature: human-associated habitat; material: saliva | place: China | collected 2270 ... | reverse complement strand
ACGTTCTGCGGACGTTTGAGGAAACGCACGCCATTTCTGCGATGGCGAACTCAACTTCACTAGGATGTGAGCCCGAGTTCAACTCTGGATGTGAGAAAAGAAATCCCTAATCTAACACAAGACTGCAACCAAAAAAGAACCGCCATCTATGGCGGTTCTTTTCCTTTACATGATTCATTTTTGATTAATCAACATATGGAGTTTTTGTACGGTTTAAGAATGCATAAGCTAGCCCGATTAAGATTCCTCCACCAATCCAGTTCCCAACAAATGATACTGACCAATGACGGATAATATTGAGCCAATTCAAGGCATCGATTGAGTTTCCAACTGGTGAGAATTTCACGATAGAGAACGACGCAAAATTCGCCACTACGTGTTCATTTACTAAGTAAACGAACATAAAAATTGCAGAAATAACAATCCATAATTTAGCTTCTTCACTCTTGATTAAGATAAATGAAAGAATTGCTACGTTAACAAAGACATTTGCTAAAATACCTTCTAATAAAATTAGTTCGTTTGAACGAGACAATTTCAATTCAGCTACTTTTGCTATAAATTCATTTGCATTGATTCCGTTAAATGCTGAGCTATTTGCGAACAATGCTCCTATAAACATGGCCCCAATTAAATTAAATAGCGTACAATAGAATAAAATAGCAATTGCTTTAGACCATTTAATGTGCTTTTGATAAGCTCCCGCTGTTAAGAACATCATATTTGAAGTAGCTAGCTCTCCGTTTAAAAATACAACATAAACTAATCCCCAAGTGAAGATAAATGCAAAAGTAAATCTACTTAATGCAGGGTTTAATCCAGCTATAATTTGTGCTGCATGTGCTCCTGCGGCTGTACTCATCGTTAAAAATGCCCCTGCAAACATTGAACGCAGTGCATAACGCATCTTACTCTCGTCAAAAAGTGCCTCCTTTTTGTGACATGCTTTTTCAAGTTTTGTATTGAACTCACTCGTGTGTTCCATAAATTTCCTCCTAAAAATTAATTACACCTTAGTATACCACTTTTTGTAAGATTTCATAGAGTTTTTTCGTGAAAATTTACTTTACAACACTATGGATGCTTGCTAGAATGAGCAGTGGTTTAAAAGACAACTTCAAAGGAGAACTCTTATGAAAAAAATGATTGGAATTTTGGCGGCTGCCCTCTTCTTAACAGCGTGCGGACAAGCCCCAACGACAACAACGATTAAGGAAACAACTACTGCAACGACTGCAGCGCAATCGACAACAGTAACACTGAATATCACAAAAGACGGACAAGCCATCGAAGGTAGCCCGTTCACCCTCACGTTCAAAGAAGGTGACAATCTTCTAGACGTGATGAAAGCACAACTCAAAATCGTTGAGAAAGACGGCTTTATCTCTTCGATTAACGGTGTGGAACAAGTCCCAGCCGAAAACAAATACTGGTTATTCGACGTAAACGGTACAATGAGCCCTGTCGGCGCAAAAGAAGTCATCTTAAAAGCAGGCGACGTCATCGACTGGAAACTCAATAAACTTCAATAGTCCGATGATTAATTCAACTCGAAAAATTACCCTTATCGCCCTACTATCAGCCTTTTGCGTGATTGGAAGACTTGGACTTCTCTCACTTCCAAATGTTCAACCGATTACCGTTGTGGTCATTTGGATTACTTTGGAACTTGGCCTTTTGTACGGCGTTGCTATCGGGAGCATCTCCATTTTGATTTCCAACCTTCTAGTAGGAATGGGGCTGTGGACACTCTATCAGATGGTCAGTTTTGCCCTCGTCTGCGCTTGTGCATTACTTCTTCGTCCACTATGGCGAAAAAGACAACAATTCCCACGCCTAGCTTGGATTCTTTTTCCAATTTTTGCAGGACTGATGGGCTACTTATACGGCTTTATCATCTCGATTTTCTGGGTATACAGTATGCCCGGACTGAACTTCTGGATTTACTACTTAAACGGCGTTCTATTCGATACGTACCACGCCATCGGAAATGTCGTCTTCTGGATCTTATTGATTCCACTCTTCGAGAAGTTAAATCCATTCAAAATGCTACAAAAATAAAAACAGACTTAAAATCAACCTTGTAAAAGGTTGGCTTTAAGTCTGTTTTCGTTTAGAATGATTCCTTAAAATATCTAACATTATTTTAGTAGATAATTTACACTACTTTTCACTAGTTCTTAAATGGAAACCTTCTTTTTGGTTATTACTTATCCTCTATTTTAGTTGATAATTCAATATATCTTTTTCTAATTTTTTGATGGGGTACTGCGCCTTCACTTTTATTTTTTTATTGTTACATCCAGCGTAGCCTTGCACGACATCCACTTGTGGTATGACCACCCAATCTCCCAGAACTTCTTGCGCGCCTTCTGTGTTTTCATCCAAAATGCACACGATACGGTATTCTCTCTCGTGTTGCCACTCTTTGAATTTTGCAAAGGTCGCCTTAATATAGAAATTCAGATTCGAATACGAGAATTGATTGCTATTGCTTCTTGTATTAGGGCGTTTATCAATATATTCTACTGGGCCGTATACACAGAGTCCGTCTACCTTCAAGGAATAAATTTTATCCAAAAGACTCGCATACGAATACTCCAGCGCATACCCTGCGTGGCTATTGGCGTAATAAGACCACATTAAAATATTATCTGCAGCGTGCGTAAAGCAAAATACTCGGAAGAAATCCATCATCGAATGGCCGTCCGCGTAGTAGCAATTACAGTCAAACGGGTCGTTGAAATGCTTCGGATGGCTAAACGACACATTCCCTTCCACCACCTGATACGGATTCTTCTCAATCGTTTCCTTGGCATAGTACTTCACAAAAACTTGCCGCTCTTCTTGAATCGTTGCTTCTGCCTTATTAAAATACGTCTCAACGTCTTCTTTAAATACCCCTTGAAACTGCTCGACTAACTGATCTGGTGCTAGAAATCCCAGTCGGATATTCTTGGCGAGTTGGTCATTGAACTCTTTATCCGCCCTTTCTACGTCAAACCCTTCCGGAATCTTCGTATTCGCATTTTGAATATACACAACCTTTTTACACTCTAGGTCAATCGATTCTTTCGTCGGTTGTTTAAACAGTGAGACAAACACTTTCTCTTTTGTTTTGCGGTTGGCTACTAAAAAACAATTACTATCTAAGAAGGATTCCACCAAGCGGTACTCTTTATGCGTTTGTAAAAATGTCGCCTTAGCAATCAAATAACGATACAGCTCAATGTCCTCTTTTAAAATAATTTTCAATAACCCCACCTCCTCACTGAAAGTATATCATTTCTTTCTATCGGTTTAAATATCCTCATAAAACCATGCACAAAACTCCCCAAATTCTTGTTCGCTTTCCCCTTCACGAAAAGAAGACTATTTTTTATAAACATATAAAGGCCCCCTCTTTTTTGTATGCTTATAAAAAATGGTCTATCTGGAAGATTCCCGGATTCTATAATAGTCATAGTGGGAAAGTGCAACCAATGTGAATTACTGACTCTAGGGTGTAACCCGTAGAGTCAGTTTGAAGCTTGGTAGGAATTGAGACGTAAGGCTCAATCCGATGCCCCATTATCGCTACTATGAAGATATCCGTAAAGAATTGAAGTTATAACTCTTTCAACGAAAGGCACAAGGAGGAAATGCTGATGACGAAGCTAGCAACCATTTGTTATTTGGACAATGGAAAAGAATTTTTACTGTTATTACGCAACAAGAAGCCAAACGATGTCCATGAGGGCAAGTACATTGGCGTTGGTGGCAAGCTCGAAGCAGCAGAGACTCCAGAAGAATGTGCCGTGCGTGAGATTTTTGAAGAAACAGGACTGCAGGCTACAAAGATGGAGATGAAAGGAATCATCACTTTTCCAGAATTCACCCCAGGGCACGATTGGTATACGTATGTGTTTCGTGTGACGGAGTTTTCAGGAGAGTTGATTGATTCGTCAGAAGGAACGCTGGAATGGGTTCCTTACGATGAAATCCTCCAGAAACCTTCTTGGGAAGGGGACCGCATTTTTCTAGAGTGGATTTTAGGGAATCAACCGTTCTTTTCTGCGAAATTCACCTATGAAGCGGGAGAATATGTCAGTCACAATGTAGAATTTTATGGAGAAAGAAAGTAAAGGAGAGACTATGGTAACAACTTACGAAGCTGGAAATTATGATGTCGTTGTCGTCGGTGCAGGTCATGCCGGCAGTGAAGCGGCGCTAGCGAGTGCACGTATGGGCGCAAAAACATTATTACTCACAATGAACTTAGAAATGGTGGCCTTCATGCCATGTAACCCATCTGTAGGCGGACCTGCCAAAGGGGTTGTTGTGCGTGAAATCGACGCTCTTGGGGGCGAAATGGGTCGCAACATCGACAAAACGTATATTCAAATGCGTATGCTAAATACAGGGAAAGGCCCTGCCGTACGTGCCTTACGTGCGCAAGCGGATAAGCATTTATATGCGCAAGAAATGAAGAAGACAATCGAGAAGCAAGAGAACTTGGATTTACGCCAAGGGATTGCGGAAGAATTGATTGTTGAAGATGGCGTATGTAAAGGGGTTATCACGAATACGGGTGCCATCTACCGTTCAAAAGCGGTTGTTTTAACGGCTGGAACGTCTTCTCGTGGTCAAATTATTATCGGTGAATTGAAATATTCATCTGGGGCCAACAACTCTCAACCATCGATTAAATTATCAGAGAACTTACTCGAATTAGGCTTTGAATTGGCGCGTTTCAAAACAGGAACTCCGCCACGTATCAAAGGCTCATCGATTGATTATAGTAAAACAGAAATTCAACCAGGGGACGATACGCCAAACTTATTTAGTTTTACATCCAAAGACGAAGACTACCGCTATGACCAAATTCCTTGCTGGTTAACGTATACGAACGAACAAACGCATGAAACGATTCGTGAGAACTTACACCGTGCACCGATGTTTACAGGGATTGTCGAAGGGGTCGGCGCGCGTTACTGTCCATCGATTGAAGATAAAATCGTTCGTTTTAGCGACAAGCCTCGTCACCAAATCTTCTTAGAGCCAGAAGGGGAAAACACAGAAGAGGTGTACATTCAAGGGTTGTCGACTTCGCTTCCAGAAGACGTGCAAATCAAGATGATTCGTAGCGTGGAAGGGTTGGAAAATGCGGAGATGATGCGTACGGGTTACGCCATCGAGTACGATGTGGTCGTGCCGCACCAATTGAAGAATACCTTTGAAACAAAACTCGTTCAAAACCTATTCACTGCCGGACAAATGAACGGTACGAGTGGATATGAAGAAGCGGCAGGGCAAGGGCTCTACGCTGGGATTAATGCCGTGCGTAAGATTCGCGGAGAAGAGCCTTTTATTCTTGGCCGAAGCGATGCGTATATCGGCGTATTGGTGGATGACTTGGTTACAAAAGGAACGACAGAACCTTACCGTCTATTGACCTCTCGTGCGGAATATCGTCTCTTACTTCGTCATGACAATGCCGATTTACGTTTAACAGAAAAAGGACGCGAACTTGGATTGATTGACGACGAACGTTATGCCGAGTTCCAAGCAAAACAAGAAGCGATTGAAGCCGAAATCAAACGCATGCAATCGATTCGCTTGAAGCCAACTGCTGAGTTACAAGCATTCTTGGCCGAAAAAGGATCTGCGGAATTGAAAGACGGCATCCTTCTAAGCGACTTGTTGAAACGTCCAGAATTAAGCTATGACGAATTAGTAGGCTTTGCCGGTGAAACGGTAGAAGTCTCTCGTGAAGTGAAAGAACAAGTAGAAATCTCGATTAAATACGAAGGCTATATTGCCAAAGCGATTGAAAAAGTGGAGAAATTAAAACGCATGGAAGCCAAACGTATCCCTTCCAATATCGACTATGATGCGATTAATGGACTTGCGACAGAAGCGCGTCAACGCTTGAAATTGATTCAACCAGAAACGATTGCGCAAGCGAGCCGTATTAGTGGGGTGAACCCAGCCGACGTATCGATCTTGATGGTCTATATCGAACAAGGCAAGATCGCTAAAGTACAAGAATAAGGAGGCGCGTATGAAACCAGAAGAATTTTATCAAAGACTCCAAGAAGTGCATGGGATTACATTATCAGATGTGCAAAAGAAGCAGTTCGACCAATATTTCCATCTATTAGTGGAATGGAATGAGAAGATGAACTTGACGGCGATTACGGATGAAGAGGGCGTGTATTTGAAGCATTTCTATGATTCATTGGCGCTTGGATTCCATCACGAATTGACCGACCAAACGCTTTGCGACGTGGGTGCGGGTGCAGGATTTCCAAGTATTCCGTTGAAAATCGTCTTCCCAGACTTGAAGGTGACGATTGTGGATTCGTTGAATAAACGCATTACCTTCTTGAATACATTAGTGGAGACGCTTGGGCTAAAAGACGTGCAGTGTTTTCATGACCGCGCTGAAAGCTTTGGGCAAAATAAGGCTTTCCGTGCATCGTTTGATGTGGTGACTGCTCGAGCCGTTGCCAAACTCAGTGTATTGAGCGAATTTTGCATGCCACTCGTGAAAAAGCAGGGCTATTTCCTCGCGTTAAAAGCAGCGCATACGGAAGTGGAGTTGGAAGAAGCGAAAAAAGCCATCGCGATTCTTGGCGGGAAAGTAGAAGGGGACGTGTCTTTCGACTTGCCATATGAAGGCGGAAACCGTCATGTGGTTACGATTTTAAAGACGAAGGAAACACCGAATAAGTATCCGAGAAAACCGGGAATTCCATTAAAGAAGCCGTTATAGCCAAAGGAGGAAGAACGATGAAAAGAACTCACTTAGGAATGATGACGCTACTAGCGCTTGTATTAGGTGCTTGTGGAAATGGACAGACGAAGGACTCTGGAGCGGAGACGTCGCAAGTGACGCAAGGGGCAACCACGGCAGAAGTAACGACGCAGACTACGACAACGGTTGCGCCTAAACCAGATAATAAGGAATTGTACGCGAGAGTTTTCGAAGATATCCGCACCGTGAAAGAACTGGGCGCTGATGTGGCTGGAAAACTTAATGTACCGCTAGAATATTGGGCGGCAAATAGCTTGAATAAACAAAAGGATTCTCTACAATATTTATTCTATGACATCAATGAAGATGGTGTGGATGAATTGTTTATCGGACATACTTCAAATGGCAAACCATTCACGGTAGTTGCATACTACTTAGATGGCAAGACTCCAAAAATCCTCCATCAAAGTTACGTTGCCGAAGCAGGTGGAGCTAGAAGTGCCTTTAGTTTCTTCAAAGGCGGATTGCTCTACACGGTTGAATTCTTGTCTGGAACAGGAAATGGAGAGGCTAAAGTGTTCAAACTGGAGCCAAAAGGAGCAGGTTTGACGCTTGTAAACTCACTGAAATTCGAAAAAATGCAATTCAAACTAGAAGACCTAGGACTGAAAAAAGAAGATACCATCGATTTAACAAAGATGGATTGGAAAGAGTTTAAATAATCAAGGAACTGCTAACACAGGAGGTTAGCAGTTTTTTTATTCCATAAAAGTGAAATAACATATCAGCATATTGTTTTTAAAAAAAGTTTGTGATAAAATTAACTTGAAGGAAATAAATGTTAGCATTGTGGTTTATTAAATTGATAGGGGATGATAATTATGAAAAAAATTATACTAATGCTAAATTGTTTTATTCTTTTATTTTTATTGAGTAGCAAGTCAACAGTTGAGGGCACAGAGTTGAAACAAACGTTTACAGCAGAAAATTTAGAAACTAACCTTGTTCCTTTTAGAGTGTGGCCAGGAAGACCTGGAGGAAACGGAGACGGTTCTGAAGAGTGGTTGGTTGGGAATTATGGTGAAGAGAATGGTCCTTATAGATATATAGGAAGCTCTTCAGGTAATGTAAGTGATTTGAATTCTAGTAGAAATTATGTAGCTTCAGTAGTATCTGCTATTTTAAGTTATGGAAGAGGAATATTTATTACTACAGCAATATTAATTGCTGGTATGATTGCGCCAGAAAATTTTGCAGGAACAGTTTATACAGCAGAAAGTTATGTTTCCGGAAGAAGTATGAAGACAATCATTACAACATACTATTTACCTAATTATACTCATTACTGTGCACAATATACTATTTATAATAAATGGTGAAAAATAGAAAGAGATGAAAAAACATGTTTTTAAAAAAAATATGGCTCTTTTTCTGTGAGGAACGACCGGCTAGAACAGTTTGGCAACCTTTAATGATACAATTCTGTTTAGAAATGGGACTATTCTTTTCAGGAGTTTTTTCTAAGGATATGCAAGCGCAATATTGGATAGTAACATTTGCTTTAGTTAAACTTGCTAAATTATATTCGAATAAACCGGTTGCTAGAATAGTTTTATACACGGAGTATTTCGGGATCTTTTGGTTTCTAAATAGACAATAATGACAAAAAGCTTTCTATCTCAGATTGATTGAGGTAGAAAGCTTTTCTGTTTAAAAATAATAATGGAACTGACGTGTTACGCGTTAAATTTATTTAAGATACTTTCGATATTTTTGATGAGTACCGAAACAGAGCCGTCTGGATTGTTGATGAATTCGACCATTTCCTTGTTTTCGTAGATTTCACTTGGAATGGTAATTTCGATACCGTTGTCGAGTTTGAATTTTTGCTTGCTATATTTGCGTTCGTATTTTGGCACGTTCGTTACGGCGATTTTTTCTGGGACGCGTTCTTCGGTGATGGCCAACTGTGCGGCTTCGCGTGCGAGCGGTTTTTCCTCGAACACCTTATCGAAGATGGCTGCGGCATCGATTTCGTCTTGTTTTTCCAGCTGGTGGAAGATAGCTTGTTGCGTCGTTGCTAGCGCTTTGTACGGTTCCTCGTCGTGTTTTTTCGCGATATGAGTGACCGTTTTTTTGATTTCCTTGATTTGTTCTTTCGTTGTGACGGGAACTGTGATTTCTAAGAATTTTTCAGAGAAATAGGCCGTCTTTTGACCTTCGATTACCACTTTTTTCTCGATTAAGTGATAGTTTCCGTTGGATAAATCCACGATGAACGCTTCCGACGGTTTTTGCGTCGCGTTTGGTAAAATGGCGTGATTTTGCAAGATGGTATTGCTAACGGCTTCGCCTTCGTAGTCGACAAAGTGTGTGACTTTTGAACTGTAATCAAGACGAATCATTCCAAACAGTGTACCCCCTGTATCGCTTGTTCCCGTGAAGAATAAGTAGTCCGCTGGACCGATTTCTTCTGCTGGGGCAATGAGTGCAAAGAGTTTATCGGATAACTGCTGCGTCTTTTCTAAGAAGGAAATCCCTTCGTCTGCAAGATACCCAAGAAGCGGTTCGCTAGAAGCGAGTTGACCGATATGTGGATCGCCTTTTTTGATTTTATCCACGAGTTTTGTAATGTATTCAATGAGAAATGGATCGCCCAGTTGCAGTGGGGCCTGAGATAAGAGTAAGTTTCCTGAATTTTTATCTAAAATATGTAAAACGGCTTCGTTAATGAGCATGAAAGTGCTCCTTTCCTATTTCATTCGATAGAAAATATTATATAATAGAAAAATAGATTTGTAATGAAAAACGAGGGGAGTGCGCCATGGCGGTTTTAACGAGAATAGAAACACCAGTAGGAACCATCATTGCATCCAGTGACGGGCAGTCGTTGACGGGATTATGGTTTGAAGGGCAAAAATACGAGTGCGCCTTTGTGGAAAATCCTGTATGGGACGATTCGTTACCATTGTGGAAGAGGGTGCAAGAGGCGCTGGAAGCCTATTTCCAAGGCGAAGGCGATGTAGTTTCGACCGTGCCAATCACATTTGTGGGTGGAACTTCATTTCAAAAAGCGGTGTGGGCGGTCTTAACCGAAATCCCCTATCAAACCGTGTGGACGTATAAAGAGGTGGCCGAACGTGTCGGCGAGAAACTAGGACGAAAGACTTCTTCGCGTGCGGTGGGAACAGCCATCGGAAGAAATCCAATCAGTCTTTTTGTACCGTGCCACCGCGTCGTAGCAACAACAGGGGCATTAACAGGCTATGCAGGAGGCGTGGAGCGAAAACGCGCGCTACTCACACTTGAGGGACATCGCATCACAAAAGACAAAGTGTTGAAAGGAGAAAGGCATGAAGCTTAAGATTGCAAAGGTCATTGTATCGGCGTTTGTGGCGCTACTCGTGGCACAGGCACTGAACTTAACGACGCCATCCGCGGCAGCCATTATTGCGATTCTCAGTGTCATGGACACAAAGAAAGTTTCGCTTGCAGCAACAGGTCAAAGGCTAGCGGCAGCCGTTTTGGCGCTTGTCATTGGCATGGGGATATTCGCTATTTTTGGATTTGACGTGATGAGTTTCGGCTTGTATCTTCTTTGCTACATTCCTTTAGCGTATCTTGTAAAAGTGGATATCGGTGTGGCTCCGAGTACCGTCCTTGTGATTCACCTTTGGACGCAACAACAACTCACTTTCAACCTCTTCGTCAATGAACTCTTGCTTGTCACCATTGGGGCAGGCGTGGCGATTTTACTGAACTGGTATATGCCGTCCTATCGCCAAGAAATTGAACGTGTCCGAGAAGAAATCGAAGACAAAATGCGTGAAGTTCTCCTGAAGATGTCGGGATTCCTGACGATTGGAAATGGGAAAAACGATGGCGAAGTGCTTCAGTTGTTGAAGGAAAAGTTGAGCGAGGCCCGCGAATATGTGCGACTCGAAGCGGAAAATCATTTAACCAAAGAAGTGACTTACGATTATCAATATTTCGAAATGCGCCGCGATCAAAGCAAGCTCTTGGAAATCATGGCTGCTAACTTAAACGAGTTCCGCTGGGACGGAGAAGAGATGGCGATTCTGTCGGAGATGTTTAAACAGACCGCACAGCAGTTGGCGGAACAAAATACGGCGAGTCAATTAATCGATGACATTGAAGAATTGTTGGAACAATTTCGCGAACGGCCACTGCCACAAACGCGTCGTGAGTTCGAAAAACGTGCGCAGTTATATCAGTTATTACGCGATTTGAAACGATTTGTACAATTGAAAGTCGATTTCTTCCAAACGTATGGCGTTCATTATTTCAAGAAGGTCGGAGAAAAAGAATAGGTCCTATTGCTCTTTGAAGCAGGGGTAGGAATTTATCCGACGCTTCCTTTTCAAAACAAATGATAAGAACAATTCATCTTTAACCTTGTTTTTCTATGAGAAAGACAAGGTTTTTTGTGTATTTACGCGGATATACTAGAGCTGACACTAAAATAGGAGGATAAATTATGGAAGAGAAAGGGTTAGCAGAGGTTGTTCATTTAGCAAAGGAGGATGAAGAGGAAGCCGTCACCGAATTATTGAGGCGTTTTGATCCATTGATTATGAGCATTCATCACCATTATTTTTTTCATGAAATGGATCAGGACGATTTTGCACAGGAGGCCCGTATCATGATGCTTCGGGCGGTGCATAAGTACGATGAGAACCATGCCGTCTCGTTTGCCGGCTATTACCAGCGCTGCTTGAAAAATCTAGCGGTGGAGTGCCTGCGTAGGGAACACCGGCAGCGACTCATTCCACACGAGTTAGTCGTTCGCGGGGAAAAGGCAGAGCTTGCATTGCTTTCGGCGTCGGTGGATTCGTGCGAGCGGCAAGTGCTCTTGCATGAAGAGGCGGAGGAATATTTCCACCATCTTTCCCGCTTTGAAAGGGATGTGTTTTTAGGGGTGTTGGACGGTGCGACCTTTGAGGAGATGGCGGACCATTTCGATAAATCGGTCACGTCCATCAAGGGAGCTCACAAGCGGTGCAAGAAGAAATTCAAAGACTATATTGGAGAAGGGTGACGCCTTTTATGATAAGATAAAATCGATAAAAAGGAGGTTTGAATAATGGATGATTTAAAAAAGAACGAAATCGATGACTGTAAGGATTTAGAAATTATGATTCAAGACTTATTTGCAGATTATGAGGGAGAACCTACAGCCGAGAAGGTAACATTATTTGAACCTGTAGGAAGAGAAAAATGGTAAGAGAACATAGAGCGACTGGAAAATTATTCAGTTGCTCTATTTTTTTAGGCTATGACTACCAATCTGAAACGGTTTGTAGTACAATAGCTCGTGGCGATTTTTTTGCCGATGAGGTTCGAAACCATCCCTCAATAAAAAAACTAGGAGGCAGTAACATGCAAAATAAAAAAACAAAATTGATTGTCATTAACGCAATCATCGCAGCGCTATATGTGGTCGTAACATCATTAACAGCATTTATGGCATTTAGAGATATTCAATTCCGTATTGCGGAAATGTTGAACCACTTATTCGCTTTTGACAGAAAATACGGAATCGGTGTGGTTGCCGGTGTATTACTTGTCAACTCAGTATTTATGTCAGCGTCTGGTCTAGGTTGGTACGACTTAGTATTCGGATTAGGGCATACTATTGCTTCATTCGCTATTAGCGCACTAATCTTCAAATCAGTGAAAGACGTTAAAACACGTATGTTTGTTTTAGCAGGTGTCTTCAGTGTGATGATTTTCTTAGTAGCGATTGAATTGAACTTAGCGCTAGAATTACCATTCTGGTTAAGCTATGGTGAAACATTCTTTGGTGAAATCGTCGTATTATTAGCGGGTATTCCGTTGATGACGGCATTAAACAAAGCCATCGATTTGAAAAAATTAATCAATGATTAATCAACAGACGTCCGAGCGTGATGCTTGGGCGTTTTTTGATTGCAAGAACTCATTATTTTATGTAGAGTTAAGAGGAGACCTAAAGGAGGAAACCAAATGGAGTTATTAAGCATTCCAGTAGGACGTTTGGAAGAAAATGTCTACTTTTTAATTGATGAGAATAAAGAAACAGTGATTTTTGACCCAGGTGCACAAGCTGAGGACATTAAAGAACTGATTAAAGAAGAAGGATTGAAGCCTGTTGCGATTGTATTAACGCATGCGCACGGAGACCATATCGGAGCCGTTGACGCGCTTCGTGAGGAATACCATATTCCAATGTATATGAACGAGTTGGAAAAAGTATTCTTACACGATCCTGAATTGAACCGCTCATACTACTCTGGCGAAAATATTACAGTGAAGCCAGCGGACGGTTATTTCCCTAAAGAAATGGGCAAATGGAAAATCGGAAGCTTTGAACCAGAATTAGCCCATATTCCAGGACACTCACCTGGTGGAACGATCTTCATTTTCAGAGAAAATGGATTCGTTATCGGTGGAGACGTGATGTTTAAAGGCAGCGTTGGACGTAGTGATTTCCCATACGGAAGCCATAAAGAGTTAATGGAAGGAATCCATAAATACTTATTGCCATTACCTGCTGAAACAGTGATTTTCCCAGGACACGGGGAACCAACAACGCTAAAAGATGAAATTGCGACAAACCCATTCTTAAATGGCGCAACAAGATAAGAGGCGAAATTATGATTTTTGATACGCATACGCATTTAAATGTATCTGCGTTTGAAGGAGAAGAAAAAGAGGTCATTGCGCGTGCAAAGGAACTAGCAGTGACGCGCTTTGCGGTTGTGGGATTCGATACGGATACGATTACGCGAAGTCTGGAACTGAGCGAAGAGTTTAAAGAAGTCGTTTCGATTATCGGATGGCATCCAACCGAAGCTTATCGCTATAATAAAGAAATCGAAGAATGGCTACAGGAACGTCTGACGCATCCGCAAGTGGTTGCGATGGGGGAAATGGGGCTGGATTATTATTGGAAAGATTCCACGCCCGAGGAACAAGATAAAGTGTTCCGTCGCCAAATCGCGATTGCCAAAGAAATGAAATTGCCGATTGTGATTCATAACCGCGATGCGACAGAAGATTGCTACAAGATTCTAAAAGAAGAAGGCGTTCAAGATATCGGAGGTATTATGCATAGTTATAATGGTGACGTGGAATTTATGAAGCGTTTCTTGGACTTAGGCATGCATATTTCCTTTAGCGGGGTGACGACGTTCAAAAACGCGCCGCAAGTTCGTGAATGTGCAAAATTAGTTCCATTCGACCGTATGTTAGTGGAAACCGATGCGCCGTATTTAGCCCCTGTGCCTTTCCGTGGAAAGAGAAACGAACCCGGCTATACGCGCTATGTCGTTGAGACAATCGCCAAAGAACGTGGACTCACTTGGGAAGAAGTAGCAGCTCAAACAACACAAAATGCCATCAAGCTATTCCGCATGGAAGAAAGAGGCTTGTTATGAATCCAGTCATTGTCGTAGAAGGGCGAGACGATACAAGACGCTTGAGAGAAATCTATCCAGAGATCGAAACGATTGAAACGAACGGGTCGGCGATTGACGAAGAAACGATTGCGCTCATTCAAAAGGCGCTGCAAACGCGTGAAGTGATTGTATTTACGGACCCTGATTATCCAGGGACACGTATTCGAAACATCATTCAAGAGCGCGTACCTGGCGTGAAGCATGCCTTTATCGAACGGGAAGAAGCCGTCAGAAAGGACAATCATAAGAGTCTTGGAGTCGAACATGCTAGTACTGAATCTATTCAGCGAGCGCTCGAATCGGTGCATGAGATTTCAACAGAATCCGAAAAGCCAGTGATTTCGCAAGCGACACTGATGGCGCTTGGGTTTATCGGCCGACCAGATTCTGCAACGAGACGTCAAGCGGTGGCGGATTTTCTAAAAATCGGCCATACGAATGGAAAACAGTTCGCGAAAAGATTACAATTATTTGGTATTACAGAAGAACAATTAAGGGCGGCGCTTGAGGCTGTCTTAGAAAATGAGGACAAACATGAATGAAATAAAGGATATCGCGACGCCGAAAAGAACGCGCGAGATTATGGAACGTCATGGGCTAACGGTAAAGAAGAGTCTAGGGCAAAACTTCCTAATTGAACCGAATATTTTAACGCGTATGCTAGAGGTGGCGGGAGTCGACAAAACGACAAACGTCATTGAAATCGGACCAGGGATTGGTGCGTTGACCGAACGTCTAGCAAGAGAAGCCAAACAAGTGCTGGCGTTTGAAATCGATGGCCGTTTATTGCCGGTGCTCGATGAAACATTGGCCCCATACGATAATGTAACAGTGGTTCATAGCGACATCTTGGACGTCGACTTAGAGCAAGTGATTGGAGAGCATTTCGACATCAACGAGCCGTTATTAGTGGTGGCCAACTTGCCGTACTATATCACAACGCCAATCATTATGAACTTATTGGAATCAAAATTGCCAATCGATGGTTTTGCGATGATGATGCAAAAAGAAGTGGCGCAACGAATGACCGCTGAGCCAAATTCGAAGGCGTACGGTTCGCTCACGATTGCGATTCAATATTTCTGCGAGGCGAGCATTGGATTTATCGTGCCGAAGACGGTCTTCAATCCAGCTCCGAATGTGGATTCTGCGATTCTGGTGTTAAAACGTCGCGAGAAACCACTCGTAGAAGTGAAAGATGAAGCGGAATTCTTCGCGCTCGTGAAAAACAGTTTCGTGCAACGTCGTAAAACGCTATGGAATAATTTAGCTAAAGCTTATGTGGGAGAGAGCCATACAAAAGAAAGCTTAGCCGCTGCGCTAGAGGCTGCAGGTATTGACCCATCTAGACGTGCAGAAACGCTGACGATTGAAGAGTTCGCAAAATTAAGTAATATTTTT
>ERZ772909.1077-NODE-1077-length-15612-cov-5.997814_pt1 | contig 15612 bp, 10 predicted proteins | sample MGYA00511137_ERZ772909 | MGnify/ENA primary metagenome ERZ772909 (study PRJEB29015, sample SAMEA2738095) | human oral metagenome | biome: human oral; feature: human-associated habitat; material: saliva | place: China | collected 2270 ... | reverse complement strand
GCAACTACTGCAACAAGCCATTTGATAAGGTATGGCAGCCACTTTTCAGAGTTGCGGACGATAACGCACGATGCAAGGTTGGCTATTGTGCTTTGGTTTACCTCCATCTTGTGCAGCACTTCTGAAGCATCAACCGTTGGCAAAGCCTTGAAATACTCCTGTATGGGATTGATACGGGGAGAAAAGCTGCTTTCAATGATGGAATAGAGATTATCAGCGGAAGTAATAATACCTTCCTCGCTATCAAGTTCCCTGCGAAAGGTATTGATGTCATAACGGCTGACCTTACTATACACATTGGCATATTTGGGAGAAAACTCTGTTCTGCCAAGTACAGTGTTGAACCTGAAGTCATAATGGGTGGAGAGGTAGCTTTCTATCTCCTTGTTTTTGGAAGTTTGCCTACTATGCTTCGGCTTATCTTCTGTGCGTATATTGCTATTGTCTGCATACTTCTTCATAATCATCCTAAAATGGTTTTTGAAAGTGAAGTTAAGGAGGATAATTCTGATAGCCAAGCATTCTCGGTGTGCTTGCATAATGTTGCATAGACTTGCTATAAAATTCCTTGTAGGAAATCATCAAACATCTTATTTTTTAGTGGATTAAATGAAGAAATCAAAGGATAAAAGGAAATGATACAAATACCAATAATTGATTGGCTTTGTAACAAACCACATTCAAATGCGGTATTCTGCACATATGGGTAGTGAGCTATAAGTAAAGGAATAACAAAGAACGGATAAGGCGAAAATAACTACCTATTTAAACAAAAAGCAATCCACAAAAAGATGTAAGCAAAAATTAAGAGCTTATCTCTATGTTCTCAGAAATCTTAGAACAAGATAGAAGGCTTATGCCAAATGGTTGATTGTATCTTTATATTCTATTGGCAGTGAAAGAAGGAAAGTGGGTGTTTCAGTGTTGATAACGACAAGAAACGAGGAAGAAATTTTCATCGTGTTTCCTTTGTTTTCCCTGCTGTTCCTTAGTGCTTTGAGCATAAGGAAACTATCCCTACTTTTGCATCGTGCTGGGGCGCAGAACGCTGCAACATAAGCAAAAAGTAACAACAAACAAAACAATAGAAGTATGGGATATTTGATAATTACAGACCAGAACTGGCAGAAACTAAGGGATGAGATATTAAGTCTTGCCGACTGCTGCCACAAGGCATTTGGAGAGAAGTGTAAGCACACAGATTGGCTGCACAATGGTGATGTGTGCAGGTTGCTTAACATCAGCAAGCGCACCTTGCAGCATTATCGTGATACAGGCGTGCTGCCATTCGCACAAATCGGGCACAAGTGCTATTACAAGCGTGAAGACGTGGAGCGGTTGTTACAGACAAAATCGGAGAAAACCAAGAGCAACAAATAGACAAACAATGAAAAGATGGAAACTGTTAGAGATTTGAACATGGACATGGACGAAATGCAGGTAGTGCTGTCCGCTATCCACAGTGTGAGCAGGAGAATTAAGGAAGTGGCACAAACGCACAAGCCGCTATTTGGCGGAGAGCATTTCCTTACGGGTAAGGAAGTGTGTGAGCGGCTGTATATCAGCCCTCGCACATTGCAAGATTATAGAGATAAGGGGATTATACCTTATACGCAATTTGCAGGGAAGATACTATACAAGGCTTCAGATTTGGAGAGGCTGTTAGAGGAAAATTATAGCGTATAACAATTTTAGCACACCTCTATTTGTTATAAAATCTAAAAAAGCATCTGTTTCATCTTCTTTTTACACTTTTGTGTAATGTATTTCTTGATATACACTTCTAATTTTGCAAAAAAATAAATTATCAGTTATGGAAGAAAGATATAATAGAAACAGACTCTATGTGAGTGAAAACGAACAAAGTATGATTAAGGATTATAAAATATTCCTTGGTGGTGTTGGTATCGGTAGTATCGTGGCAGAATGTGCTTTAAGATTAGGTTTTGAACATATCACCATTGTTGATGGTGATAAGGTAGAAAAGACTAACTTAAATAGACAAAACTACACGGAAAATGACATCGGTAGATATAAAGCTGAGTGCTTGGCAGAACGATTGTTAAGTATAAACCCTAATGCACATATAGCCGTACATACCGAGTTCTTAGCGTCAGATAATATCGAAGCATTGATTGCCAATCACAATGTTGCTATCAATGCTTTAGATTTTAAGAACGAAACTCCTTTTGTCTTTGATAAAATCCCTTATTTCCGCAGCGTTTTTGCTTGCAAGAAAAGCAAGTGCCTGATACATAAAAGTATTCAAACACTTGCGTATGTCAGAAAATTCACTTATCTTAGTGCTACTAAACATATAAAATAATCAACCAACTGACATGACAAAAGTAGCAATAAAATCTGACAAAATAACCTCTTTGGGTGGAATTTTTCACGTAATGGATGTTTTTTCCAAACTTGGACTCAATCAAATTATGGACTCCTCGCGTGGTCAGCGTGGCAGTACAGGTACGGCATTCCAATATAGTGATATTATTTCTTCGCTGTTTATAGCTATTTATGTGGTGCTGATTGCTTGGAAGATATTAACACGCTCGTTGCTCAGTTTTCATTATCCTCCAAATGTACACTTCCTGGGGCAGACATTGTTGGTCGTGGTTTAAAAGAACTTAAGGAAGCAAATGTGGTTTACACTTGTGATAAATCCAAGCACGCTTATAAGTACAATAAGGCTGAGAAATTAAACCAACTTCTTCTGACGATGGTTAAGCATCTTGGTTTGACACACGAAGGAAGCAGCGTTGATTTAGACTTTGACCACCAGTTTATTCCTGCGCACAAATACGATGCAACATGTTCTTATAAAGGCGATTACGGTTACTTTCCTGGCTGGGCACACCTGCCTTTCTCCTTTCTTGAGCAGAACACCTTCTTTATGCTCGTTACAGCAATGTTGAAGAACTTCTACCTTTTTCTCATTGATAAATTGTCTCAACAAATAGAACCTCTAAAAAAAAGCAGCCGTTTGAAGAAGTTCATATTACACTTCATCAACGTACCTGCCAAATGGATTAAGACAGGAAGGAGATACGTCTTAAACCTATACACACCCAAAAAGTATTATATCAAGATTTTTAAAGAATAGCTTCAAACTCTTTGCTGAATTTTATCTTCCCCATTCCCTATGGGTAAGGGAACTTGTGTCCAATAACCAACCTATTTGTGGTAAGTTGAGCAAAAAATGACAAATCGACCTTTCTCGTAGGGTTAAATGAGACGCAAGCAAGTTTTGAAACAAACAAGGAAATTGTTTGCGGAAATAAGGTTATTTGTTAATGTTCGTTTATCATTAAGCATATAGTCCTTATTCTGTAAACCCTCTTTTTTTGAAAGTTATATAGTTCATATACATTCCTCTTTTCATTCTTTCATCCAATGGACGTTTCCCATTGGCTATCTCATCCATAACTTTCCATTGCCAATCTTTGAGGACACGACGTCTGCGATCCCACTCAACCATTTTCTGAACCAACTCAATTGTGATATTATCGTTATCAGTCGAGGAAGCATGACTTGCACTAGGTGCTTTATAGTCTTCGGAAGCAAGCTTATCTGCCTCAAACAACAATTCGATATTCTTCTCACAAACGATATTATAAATATTTATGGCTTTTCTTCTTTCTGAATCAGTAAACTTATGATTAAACTTCAACTTATGAGCCGTTTCTTGAGCAGCAGACTGATAATTGATAGACAAACAATCAGTTTCTTTTCCCCATTCAGCAATTTTTCTCCACAATGAATATGGAATAGATTCTATAATTTCCATATCATGAGCTACATCTTCATCGTTCTTATCAGGATTCAGCGAAAAACCTTTTCTGACTGGAGTTGAAGAATTTATGAGATCAGACTTTATATCATTCAAATCATAAGACCAAGTGTATGCCTTAACCTTCTCCCAGCATTCTTCTTTTTTTGACCACTCGATATAATGTGAAACAGGTGATTCATTGAGAATGAATTCATTTATCTGTTTCATTAGCTCATAAATGAAATCAGAAAGTGCGTTAGAAAGGCATTGGTTCTTCCAAATCTTGTAGAGGTTTAGCTTTCCCTTCGTTATGGTAGTTAATAAAGAAATAGCATAAGGAACAACTACTTGTTTCAACTCACCAATATTATTTCCAGATACTTTGGTACCATATCTTTTATCGGCAGTTCTGAATAATATCGTTTTGGCAATGGCATCTTCATAATAGATGCTATTGAGGTTTTTAATATTTTCAGGTAAGTTATTATTTATGAACTTACTGTAGTTCTTTTCGTTACCACGTACCACGATAAACGGACCGATTGAAATCTTTTTCCCATCATACACTTCTTCGTATGCGTTTATATATTTAGCAAGTTCTACCTTCGTAATAACCTGCTTCTTGGGATATTTCAAGTCAAAGGCAGTTTGGCGAGATTTGGTAAACCCCTCCTTTTGACGGAGATTTTTATATTGGCCTCTTGCTCTTTCAAAGAACCAATATGTCTGGATGTTTGAATCTTCTGTTATTGGTGTCATGATATATCGTGATAACTTCTCAAACGCAATAAGATGGGCATTATTGGCTGTAAAATCAGCGTCATTCACCTTGTTTTGTGTATTTGCATATCGAGAAATGCGTGATACAATATCGGCAAATTCTTCTGCTCTTTTGATCACCGAGATTTTAGCTTGAACAAAAATTCCAGAGATGTCAGCCTTATCCTTTTTCCATGTATGGTAGATAGATGCAGTTGTTTGACCGCCATTTACAATCTGTAAATTAGAAATCTTGACAATGTTTCTGCCTATAGAATCTAATTCGATGTGATCAGCAGTAGCCGCTAATCCATTATTGAAGGCCAAGAACATATGTGGCTCTTTTTTAATTGTATCTCTGATACCTTTGTTAATTTTTCCCGTAAATTGGAGGAAAGAACGGACATTTTGTTCCAATAATCTGGCACCAAACCTTTCATATAAATTGGCCAAACATATTCCAGGTATAATAGCTACATATGCTTGATAGTCTGGGTTTTCAGAAGCTGCTGATAAACATGGGACAGTATAGCCTTCCTCCATAAAATTAATCTCAATAGGCACGCGTGACTCTATTGTAACTTGGTAAAGATAGCGAAGGTCAATCACCCGGAAGAATACTTTATATCCACAGATTTCTATATTAGCAGGAATTTCCCCTTTATATTCTCCATTAGTTAGGATAAAGGCATTAACTCTTACCAAATTCTCTTTTAATTCTTCATATGAAGATAGAGTATTTGCGAACTCGAATATTTCAGATGATTCTGCAACTTCATTTGCGTAATCACCATATACAGCCTTTCTGAAGAAATTAATAATTCTGGTAGCAGCTCTATCAATTTCAGCTTTAGGAGTTGAAGATATGCTTTCTTCACACCCAAAAATAGAAATAAATAAGTCAACAGTTTCATAATTATCAGCTATTGCATAGCCATTAATTTTATGTTGCTTTTTTGTTCCTAAGTCTTTTTCATCAAAAGCTACTGTTGCATTTTCAGTTTCTCCAGCTTCTGATAATACATCAAGAACATATCTAGTAAATGTTTGTTCTTGATTATCGCCATCTTCATTAGATAGTTGGCGGGTTGCAATCTCTTGAATGAGAGATAGATAATATTTATTTATGTCATTATTCATGTCACTTTATGGTATTAAATAAAACACTTTCAGGAACTAAATATTCATCGCACATGCCGATAGAAATAGCATAAACGATATTACTAACTCCGTTTCTAAGCTCATTCTCCATGATTCTTGGAAAATCGGCTAATACTTTATAGTACTTTTCGCTCCTTTTTTTATAAAAACGCTCAGCATATAAGGATTCATGACAAGATATGTACTTCGCTTCAATGAGCTTTTCTTCGAAGATACATAGTGCAGGTACATTGCCACTGAGAAGGGTCTTTATTTCTGACACAATCATAGGCAAACTTTCTCCATTAGTTTTGGATACTTCTAAAACTAAATGATAAACAAATAAATGAGCGACAAGTGAATTATCAAGTTGTCGTTCTCCGTTTATAATTATGAATTGAGCATTATTGGTAGATGTTGTTTTTACTTCAACTGCCCAATTATCGCCTTGAAAGTCCTTATTTGTTTTCTCAACTCCAGTCCACAATTGTAAAGTAGAAACATAGGTATCATTTGAACTTCGATTTAACAATTTTCTAAGGAAAACCAATTCTCCGTATAAACCTTGCTGTTCTTCTTTTGATAATCCTTCGAATTTAAGTTTTCCGAACAAATCTTTCCATCTATGTAATTGATTTACAACCTCTTGAGCCATTTCTTTTGTAGAAGATAGTGGTTTTAGAGTAGTTATCAAATCTTCACACAATGCGGCGAAAACTCTTTGGTTTACATTTCTCATCAGTTGAACATGGAGCATCTTTTGTCCTAGCATTGAAGCATCTAAAAGCTGCCTAATTCTTAATTCGCTCAAATTGCTTAAAGACGAAATATCAATCTTGAATTCTTTCGAGAAAGAGACCGCTATCCCAACTATATCATCGGGATAGCTATATGTGGCATATACTTGTATTGGTAATGATGTGTCATACAATTTCTTCACAACCCCTATAGTTGCAAGGCTTTTTAATGAGCTCCACAACTCTATAATATGATATTTATTCTCCATACTCATTGTCGTTTTCATTATCGAAATTGTCTTCAATATCGGCATATTCTCCTACCATATTCACTTTATAATTTACAGCTATAGATGTATCTGTTGCAGGAAACGAAATAGCGAACCCTATAAAAGGATCATCACTTACTGTAAACACGGTTGAACCTTCAACGGGCACGTTATTCTTCATAACGTTGGCACCAATAGGATTTAATGGATATATAATTAGAAGTGGTTGAGCTTTGGGTCTGAATTTACTACGTACAACTAATGGCTTGGGATATGCCTTTGCCCAAGTTTTACCACTATTAATAGCCTCTTGCTTTGTTGCTTCAAGAGCTTCATTTAGCACATTATTATCTAAATCCACAAATTCATCGGCTTGATTACCTACTATATGATTCTTTCGAATAAAGTAAGTTTTGTAATCGGTATCAATAGCTCTATTACGATAGAAACAATTAACTTTATATTTGTTACAGAAACAATATTCCTTATTCGGTCCACTACCAGCCGTTTTGTTCATTAGAACTACGCTCCAATTCGTTAATTCGCCATATCCTTGTAACTCATTAATATACTTAACTATCAACTCAAGATTTACCTTTTTGAGAGATTCTGGAACCGTAAATTCATTGAAATAATCAGAGATTTGGTTTGCTGGAACGTTCTTCCAAAGATAGTCTCCGTCTTTGATTAGCGGCTCACCTAAACCAGATAGAAGCTCTTCGGTTGCAACAAGGTTTCTATTCTTTAATCCCTTGTCAATTGGCAATTGATACGTTTCAATGAGGCGAGAAGCCCATGATACTTGAATTTCTTTGGTATTTCTCATTTTATTAAGAGCTGTAATCTGCAGGCATCCTGGATGCGTACGCACCTTAAGGGCATACTTATCAGGAGTACTTCTCGATTCTGCAAGGTAGTTGAACTCATCACGCAACTCAGCACTAGCAACAGCTATGTGTCGATACCATTCACTAAGTTCCGCACTTGTAAATAATCGGCATAAATCAACATATCCAGGACGATAACCAAACCATCTGCCCATCTGCATTAATGTGTCATACATTTTAGATGCACGTAGGAAATAGCTTATTGAAAGACCTTCCAAAGTTAGACCTCGAGATAGTTTGTCTCCGCCTATAGCAATTACAGAAACCCCATTTTTAGAATTCAGTTGATAATCAACAATATCACCTGAAGATCCGTTAATGGATTTCACTTCAATTTTCTGAACAACTTTGAAAAGCAAAGGCTTAATATCTTCCCACTGGTGGACTTGCAAGCAATGATCAATATTGGAAAGCGACGAATTTTTAATTTTATTGGTTGTTTCAGTATAGTCATTCTCTAGCAAATCTTGAAATTCACTGAGCACAGATGAATCGTTTGCTTCTATCTCTTGCTTATAATAAGAAAACTGCTGAGCGACCAATTCTTTAATCTCATTTTGCCATAGCTGATAGCGAGAAACGTGGATAAGCATAGAGTTATGCTTGTTTTCTTGGCCTCTTGCTATACGTATAGCGCATGTCAATATAAAGCTCTTAATAGCCGTCTTTAATGACTCTGGTATATCTGCAAATGTTGGCTTGGGATCATTCTTTTTGTGTCCCTCTGGTATGAAAGTCAGATAATCGCTAATAGGAACCACAATTGGCAACAAGTCTTCTTCATCCTCAACGTCCATACTTGTCCCAAATACTTTTTCAGGACCAATATAATTAGTTGGTGCAGGTAGATTGATAATGAAGTCACGTGGAAACAGATCTGATTCGTCTTGTGCTATAAATATATTAGCAAAAGGGGTGGCTGTATATCCAACATAGGCAGACCTATTGAATTGTCCAATCAGCGTTCTAATAGCTTTATTAATTGCTGTTGGGTCTAAATTCTTATCTTTCTTTGTATTGATTGAAGCATTATCAGCTTCATCATCAACTAGTAGCAACGATTTATTGGCAATCTTGTGACCCCCAGCTTGAGCTTTTAGCCAAGTGTTCAAGCGCTTTAATACTGATGCGTTCTTTTTTACAACCAAAATTATAGGTTGCGGTGCATTGAAGTTGAAGCCAGCTGTATTTGCTGCCCTACTATTGAAATCGCCAGAATCCAAACTTGTGGTATAGGAATTAGCTATAGCGGAATCAAAACCAGGAATCAGTCCCACACCGATTTTGGTAGTATTATTGATATTATATGCTCGTTCGTATTGGGTATCAAATCCTAAAAAGCCCTCATCTATTCTACTTTGAGTTTGGCTTCTCAGATTATTCAATATGCCAGCTAGTACAACGATAAAATTGAAGCCAGCATCAGCAGCTTTGCAAATTAAGCCTGTGTAATTAGCTGTTTTACCAGATTGAACTTGACCTACAACTAACCCTTTTTTATCAATTGTGATATTGGTCAGCTGTGGATTAAACAAATTATCTAAAATGCAGTCACTCATATCGTCTAATTTTTGAATGACAAGTGGAGCAAAGCCTTTTTGTTCAGACAGATATTGTTTATATCTCACCCAAAAGTCCCAAGTAGATTTGCGTTCAGCTTTGAAATCTCTAAGCCAAGGTTGTCTTCTTTCATTTCCTTCTAGAATTTGAAAATCCTGAATTCTTACTCCATACAAGGATAGTAATTCGTTTTTTACTTGCGCAATATCCATATTGGGAAAGATTAGTGATACCCTTGCTATAGTATCATTAATCTGATCGTCTGTTACAACAGCATTTGGTCCGATTAGGACTCGGCACATATTAATAATTTGATTCTGCATAGCTATAAATTTTCGATTAAATCCTCAAAGATATTAAATGGTTCTACTGTTTTTAGATATGCTTTGGCTTGTTCAGATGTCTTTCCCATTTTAATTTGGTTATCATACATCATCCGCATCATATCTGTTATGATTGAAGGATTGATACCTGTAAAAGGTTCAAGTTGAGACTCTTCACCTTTTGCTTCATTGATATAAATAGTCTTAGTTGGTAACGTTTCCTCAATAAAACTAAGGAGAGTGTTAATAGCCTTCTCTGGGTTATCATGAGCCATACTTTTAATTTGCTGAATCATATCATGTTCACGATTAACCACAAAAGACCATTTGTTATCTTTTTTCTTCTCGCACCATAGAGGTTGGAAAGATGTACCAGCTTTCTGCTTCAGAATCTTTCCTCTATGTCGATATACTTCACAGCCAATTGATCTTACAGCTTTAGCGTAAGATTCAAGTTGACTTCTATTTTGCATTGGAGGATAGGCTCTTGATTTTTTAATATCAATCTGCCATTCAGTGTCCAATGTATTAGGTAAATCTATCTTAATTCGCACTAATTTATAGTGTTCTTCCTTTCTAAATAGTCCAAGCCAATCACCTGCTAAAAGTAATCTTTTTCCTCTATACACATAGAATCCCTGCTGAGCTGCCCATCCATTTATACCTTCGGCTTTAGTATAGGCTACTTCGCTAGAGAAAGCACTTTTATGAGGCAAAACATACCCCTTGACAGATATTCCACCAATAATATTCTCGGTGGGTCTTATCTGCGTCTTTGGTTCATCTTCACAGAATGGATTCCAAGGTTCTATCTCATGTTCACACCAGAAAATCTTCACAACTTTTTCTTCAATAAAACGGTGAAAAGTCATTGAAATGTGTCGTTTCACCTTATCTAATTGTGAAGAAAATTTAGCCTTTGAGTTAATATCAATCTCACTTGTTTCTGGGTTAATGATTCGGTCTAAACCTGACCATACAACCAAAGTGCCATGAGAAACATCATCAAGAGCATTTATATATTCATCAGGAATCCATTGAAGAAGTTCCCATTGGTTTGTTTTTGCAACATAGTTTAAGTCCCAAGTCCAATAAACGGGCTTGTAATCAGCCTTTTTGCTATATACGGTAAGTCTTCTACATTGAGAGAATGAGGCGGTTTTTAGTCCCAAACCAAATCGTCCTAAATCACTTTTTGAACGTTCTTCCAAAGGATTTTGAGAACCCGGTCTCATAGCTTCAATCAGTTCTTGGTGGTTCATTCCAATACCGTCATCTTTAATAGTTATAATGGATTGGCCACCTTTCCAGATTCTTGAAATCCAGATATTATTCGCTCCAGCCGATATAGAGTTATCTAATATATCAGCCATTGCTGTTTCCAAACTATAGCCCATAGCTCGAAAAGTCTCAACCATAGACGCAGCAGCAGGTGTAGCATTAGCGGTTTTGAGTTCTTCGTAATTCATCTTCATGAGCTAGTATTTTTTTTATCTCTAAAGCAATCTTCTCTGCAAGTACTACAGGGACAGCGTTACCAATTTGTTTAAATGCGGCAGAGCGACTTCCTTCAAAGAAGTAGTCATCTGGGAATGATTGTATTCTTGCAGCTTCACGTATTGTAATAGAGCGTACATTATCCGTAGTTGGATTAGGAGTTGGATATATGTAATAATGTCCATCCATAGCGATATGCGCTACAACGGTGTGACATACCCCGTTAGGATCTACCACACAAAACCTATTTAAGAATGTCTGCGTATTTTTATGTTTTTGCAGTGAAGGGTCAAGCTTATCATACCGTAAACGTTTCCCTTCATTCCATTGTTCAACCGCTTGCTTATAGATTTCTCTATCTGTAGGATTGTTAGGACGTGCAATGTGCTGAGTGGTAAAGCTCAAGACTCCTCTAATTCCTGATTTTTTAAGGTATTCCATATCATTTAAAGGCTTTGTGTAATGAACAATTCCACAAAGTGTACCTTCACCAGCTTTTATTATAGGCAAATCACAAAACAAATCCCTCATTATTTTGTATGGCATTTGCTCTTCAAGAAGGTACGGATAGTGATACGAGGTATCTTCTTGTGTGTCTCTTTTATTTTGCCAACCAACAATAATGACCCTATGACGTTTTTGTAAAACGCCATGCTGTGATGCTATCTGTTCACGAAAATCTATATTGTAATCCAACTCACGCACCAATCGAATAAGATCCCTAAATGGCTCTCCACCTTTAGCAGTAAGAATTCCCAAAACATTTTCAAATACAAACATTTTGGGCTTATAATGCTTAAGGAAATCTACATAGAATTTATATAAGTCATTACGAGGGTCTTCTTTTATTTTCTTTCCTAATCTGGCACGGCCAGCGACAGAATATGCTTGGCACGGTGGACCTCCAATTATCATATCAACGGGCTTCCCATTACAAAGTTTGTCAACTCTTTCAAAAAGGCTTGGCAATGTTTCTTTCCCTATAGCTTCTTGAATTACAGAGTCAATCACAGATTTAGGAACTTTATTCCAAAGCCAACTTCCATCTGTCTTTTCCTTCTTATTTTTGAGGTATTCTTCGTATATTTCAAGTTTTCCGTTCTCCTTTAAATAATGAAATGCTGCACGAGTTTTCAATGAATCACAAGCATAGTGATCCATCTCAATATGTGCTATGGGTTCATAACCAGCTCTGATAAAACCTTCTGATAGCCCACCAGCACCTGCAAACAAATCTATAAATCTGTACTTCATACGTTAATCATTTTGTTTTATTAAGCAGTTCTGATACATCAACATCTAAGAGATTAGCGATCTCTATCAATTGGTGGACAGAAGGTTGTGAGCGGTTAGTACACCATCTGGAAACCGTCATGTCTGATTTTCCTAATTGATCAGCAAGCCATTTGCTTGTCTTGTGATTATCTGCCAATGCGGCTTTTAATCTATTGGGTATTTGTTTAACGCTCATATTCTCTTCTGAATTCCTTCTATTAAAACGGCAAAAATACTCATTTATTGTTTATTTTTCTACAGATTTTTGATATTTAACCCTAATCAGCTTGCTTTTTTAAGCTCATAATGAACTTATACTCGTTGATTATGGCTGCAAAGTTCCTAATGAAATAGGCTTTAGATAGAATATTAAAATACCATTTTCTGGTAGTATAATACCATTTTACGTATTGATAATCAACGGTATAAAATATAAGGTAGGGACCATCAGTGCAAGGTGCAAGACCTATCTATATATATAGGCTTGCACCTTGCACTGAAAATTGTAGCCAAAGAATCTATAAAACATTTTCTATCAAATATTTGGAGCATGTTCATATTTTTAGTACTTTTGAACCCAAGAAACACAAGAGCGTGTTTCAAGCAGCAGTATCCACGTGTACTCTCAAAATACTCTGTTGTGGCTACAATCTGGCTACACAGAAAAGAAGAAAGTTTATAAATAACTATGATACAAGGAGATACGAGGAATATTCATTTTCCTCTCTCTCCGCAAACAAGGGTGTAAATCAGCAAATTATGCGATTTACACCCTTTATTACACCCAGAAATCTTACTTATCAAAATGAAGCGTCGAACTTGTGGTGAAGATGTGAACTTCCTTGCATGCCCTAGAGATAGCGACATAAAAATCCTTTGATGATTTCATCTTATCGGCTTCAATCAAGACGACCGTATCAAATTCCAAGCCCTTTGTTAGCAAAGTTGTCCCTATGCAGTGTCCTTCTATTCTTCGTCCCACCTGTCTTATGCGATTTTTGTGCTTCTTCATCTCTTCTAGAACAGATGTAGCATTCTCATTTGCCATTTTGAGGCATCTAAATACAGATGAAAAGATATCAGCTCTTTTAGCTTTCCACCTTAAATCAGATTTTATCATAGTGAATAGCTCTATCAAGGTCCTATAAGATGGGCATTTGATAATAGAAGATACAACATTTGACAGTGCTTCGGCCTTAACTTTCTTTGTATTGTCACGCTTCACTTTGACTCTTTTATCTGAAATCCAATCAGTTATATCGGAATTCTTGAAAGACAAGTCATCAAGGATATCTGAAAGTCTCTTATACGGCTTGCGAGCCCTAGGAAGGTTTTCCAATAAATAATCTAATGACTTTGCACACTTATAGTACGAAGTATCATCTATTGCCTCAATAAGTGTAAATTCATTCAGAACATCAATTTGGAGTTTAGCGCTACATCGATCGGAGACTGTTCCTCGAGGTATTCCCTTGCAATCTATATAACTGGGGAAGATAACCAGTATACTATTACTTCTTTGGCTTAGAACGTTAAGAAAAGGACCTAACATCTGTAAGAAAAACTCTTGTCGTTGTTGTATCTGTACATTATGTATGAAGTAGCCAGCCTCCTTATTTGTAACAAGATTGGCACTTCTGTTATTAAGTAAAGATTGCCTCATATCAAGAATGAGTTCGCCTAGAGTTTCTTTTCCGGCATTCTTCCATCTCCAAGGAATTTGAAGGAAATCGTAGTGTTTAAACGATAATAGGTCTTTCTCAAAATCTACAATAGGCTGAGCAAAATCAAAGATGCCTTGTAAAGGGTCTCCTAGTAGATGGGTGGGTAGTTCCTCTGACATTAACATGATGATTTTATGCTGATCTAATGTACAATCCTGATACTCATCTACATATAGATGAGAGTAACTTTGAGTGACAACACGCATAACCGCCGGTTTAGAGAATAAGTGTTCAGCAATCTTCACTATTTGTTGAAAGAAGTTCTTGTCTTCTTGGTTGGGGACTTCTGTTCTTTTACATAGAGTTAGAACATATCTCTGAAGGAATCCGCAGATGGTTTCAATGGTGTATTTTTTAGAAGGGATACCTTGTTCTCGGAACTTCTTCTTCAGGGAAGCAATACCAGCATGAGTATGAGTAAGTATTAGTTGAGGTTTTTCCGCTTCAACTAAACTTATCATTTGGGCTATGCTATAAGTTTTTCCAAGACCAGCAGGGGCAATAAGCACGCCTTTAGGATCATTTAAGAACTCGCTCAAATTTTCATCATTTTCCATCTGTCCAGTCTAATAGCATTTTAAGTTCTTGGTATAGAGTTCTGTCTTTTTCAATATTTTCCATATTCGAGAACAAAAGTTCTCCAAGACTCTCACCATCCGTAACGTTCTTATACCATCCTTTTTTCTTTGATTGAGTTCCAAGTTTTTGCCTGATATCAAGCTGTCGTTCGTCAATTAGACTATTCAAATCTGAGATTGATTGAATACCATCAAGACAGGAAACTATAGCTTCTTCTGAAAGTATGTCTTTTGCTAGGTAAACCAACTCTATTATAATACTCCAAGAGGCATCATTAAATAGTTGTTGTTCAAGTGCATTTCCAGCATCACAAATTGCCATTCGAACCCCTGCACTAATTGCCTCCTCTTTAGAGGAAAGAATACTCTTATTATCATCATCATTAAAGGTGATAACGTCAAATCCTTTGGTGGAAAGCCAAATTGCATATCGGTAGAAATTATCGCCTCCTTTGGAATCTACAACGGCTATAGATCGTGCAGATAGGCCCAACTTACCTTCTCTTTGAAGGTAATGATCTAATGCACGAATAATCCCATACTCAGTGGCTCCTTCACAAAGAATAACTCTCCTTGCAAAGAAGGCCTCAGGTTGAGAACGAAGAAGACCTTGCAATTCTGATTCAAATTGATAAAGAGAATTAGCTTCCTTACTCATTAGATAAATAGTTTCAGATTTACTCTCGACTACGACATCCCTAGAGTGAGTTGTGATGATAACTTGTCCAGGAGCTACTTGTGATAGCTTATTGATAATTGTTCTAATTCTATCAGGTTCTAGTCCTTGTTCTATTTCGTCAATAAGGACTATACCTCCAGTTTTAGCTAAGGCTAGTTGGATAGCCATAGAGAGTAGTCTTTTACTCCCCTTCCCATACATCCCTAAAGGACGATTTTGACCATCATGAAGTATAATGTTGCTTTCGGTGTAGGCATTGCCTTTGTATTCCAAAGATGTTTTTAGATCGTCAAATTCTATACCTAAATTCAATGCTTCTTGTTTGATTTCAGTGGCAACTTTTTCGAACTCTTGGAAGCTGACATTAGATGCTATAGATTGGTAGGCTTGACGAACAACGTCTACAAGT
>ERZ772909.1076-NODE-1076-length-15630-cov-6.598459_pt1 | contig 15630 bp, 6 predicted proteins | sample MGYA00511137_ERZ772909 | MGnify/ENA primary metagenome ERZ772909 (study PRJEB29015, sample SAMEA2738095) | human oral metagenome | biome: human oral; feature: human-associated habitat; material: saliva | place: China | collected 2270 ... | reverse complement strand
GTGACCATGACACACGCGCGACCTAGCGCGCAGCCCGCGCCCCGTTCTCCCTTCTCGTTCGTGGGGAGGGCGGGGCGCGCCGCGCGCGCCCTGACCACCGCGGTCTCCGCTCTGGCTCTGGCGGTCGGTGCCCTCGCCCTGGCGTCGGCCCCGGCCCACGCGGACGACGCGGTGCCCTCACAGGAGTACTTCTCCTACTATCATCTCGACGCAGCACGTCAAAAGGGGTACACCGGAAAAGGCGTGACCATCGCCATGATTGATGGTCCGGTTGATACCAGTGACCCAGCGCTGAAAGGCGCTAACATCACCGACAAGAGCCGCTGCACTATTGAGGCATCAGCTGACGAAAAGCGCCATGCCACCGAAGTTGCAAGCATCCTTGTGTCCCCCACGACTGGTGTTGCCCCCGATGCCACCCTGTACAGCTACCAAGCTGCAACTAGCCAGTCGATTTCCGGAGGTACATGCGCTTCCACTGGTGAGTCTCTCGACAGCTTCGGCAAACTGATCAACCAAGCCATCGAGGACGGCGCACAGATCATTTCGATCTCACAGGGTGGTCTGCCTGATCGCTCTGACGAGATCAAGTGGGCCATTGCCAATGCCATTACGCACGGCGTCATCGTCACAGCATCTGTCGGTAACGAAGCGCGGGATCAAAACGACACACATTTGAGCTTTTGGCCTGGTGTCGTCGGCGTGTCCGCGATCAATAGTGACGGCACCTTCGCCTCCTATTCCTCTTGGGGCGATGGCGTGGTCACCGCCGCTTTTGGAGGCCCGATCAACTCACTGGACCCCACAACCAACGCACCCACAACAGTTAGTGGCACCTCATATGCAACTCCGCTCGTGGCTGGCATGTTGGCTTTGGCGCGCCAGAAGTGGCCCGACGCCACCGCCAACCAGATCCTCCAACTCCTGGTCCACACCGGCCTGAACCCCAACCACGACTGGAACCAGTACACGGGCTACGGCGCGGCTGCCCTGGGATCTCTCGTCAACCAAGATCCCTCGCAGTACCCCGACGAGAACCCCATCATCGAGAAACAAGGGACAGGAACTTCTCTTTCTCCCCAAGATATTCGTGACTACGCTGATGGGGTTGCAAACTCCACGGATGCGCAATCCTTCCCCGCGTCCTACGTTTATCGCGGAGCAGACGAAGGAATCCTCTTCGACCAAGACAGAACCATCGCCGTCCACCTGGGAACCAGCCCCCGCTACCACCGGAAGTGACCATGACCCACGCGCGACCTAGCGCGCAGCCCGCGCCCCGTTCTCCCTTCTGTTTTGTGGGGAGGGCGGGGCGCGCCGCGCGCGCCCTGACCACCGTCGCCTCCGCACTGGCGCTGGCGGTTGGTGCCCTGACGGTGGTGCCCGCCCCGGCTCAGGCCGACGATGCGGCCCCTACTCAGGAGTACTTCTCTTACTACCACCTTGACTCCGCACGTGCGAAGGGTTATACCGGCAAGGGTGTGACTATTGCTCTGATCGGCAGCCCGGTTGATACCAGCAATGCCGCTCTTCAGGGCGCCAAGGTCACTGATAAGAGTCGTTGCACCGTCGAATCCACGCCCGAGGGTATCCGACACGGTACAGACATGGCGATCATTTTGGTCTCGGCCAAGAACGGTGTGGCGCCCGATGCAACGCTCAACACGTATCAGGCGGAGACAGCGTCCGCGACGTCGAACGGAACATGTGATTCGGGTGAACGTCGGCTGAACTCTTTCGGCAATCTCATTAACCAGGCTGTCGAAGACGGTGCTCAGATCATTTCGGTTTCGCAAAGTGTCTCAGAGGACAATCCTGAGCTCAAGTGGGCGATTGCTAATGCGATCAGCAAGGGTGTCATCATCGTCAACTCAGCCGGAAATGGTGCCAGCGATGATAACGTGACTCAGCTGGGCAGGTTCTCTGGGGTTGTTGGCGTGTCCGCGATCAATAGTGACGGCACGTTCGCGTCCTACTCTTCGTGGGGCGATGGCGTGGTCACCGCCGCTTTTGGCGGCCCCTACACCACGTATGACGTATCGACTGGCGAGCCCACAACGGTGAACGGAACATCCGTTTCGGCTGCACTCGTGGCCGGCATGATGGCCCTGGCACGCCAGAAGTGGCCCGACGCCACCGCGAACCAGCTCCTCCAGGTCTTGGTTAACACGGGACTCGATTCCACTCATACGTGGAACCAGTACACCGGATACGGTGCCATTGATGGCGGTGCTTTGGTGAACACGGATCCCTCCCAGTACCCCGACGAGAATCCGATCATTCAAAAACATGGGGGCTCCAAGCCTACCGTCCAGGAGATTCAGGACTACATGGACGGAATCGTATTCAACTCGCTGGCCACCTTCCCAGCTTCCTACGTCTACCGAGGCACTGAAGAAGTAGCGGCTATGTTCGACGACATGGAATTGACCGTCCACCTGGGAACGAGCCCCCGCTACCACCGGAAGTGACCATGACACACGCGCGACCTAGCGCGCAGCCCGCGCCCCGTTCTCCCTTCTGCTTTGTGGGGAGGGCGGGGCGCGCCGCGTAACCCGCTACTACTTCTTCGCGTTGCTCGCATTGCTCGCGTGGAAGCGAGGGCTGGTCCCCAGGTGCGTCGGGTAGCCGTGCTCGCGGCTGAGTGCGAGACGCTCGTCGTACCCCAGGTATTCGTACGAGTTGTCGTTCATGACGACGCGCGGATCCACCACGCCGTCGATGTAGTCCTGCACGTCCTTTCGGCTGGGAACCGTCATCGTTCCCTTGTCCATGAAGGGGTTTTCATCCGGGAACGTCATCGGGTTCGTCGTCAGCATCGCGTAGATGTCGAGCGCGCCGTACCCCGTGTATTGGTTCCATTCGCCGCCGTTGCCGCCCACGCCTGTGCGGGCCAGCCCCTGCATGATCTGGTTGCCGGTCGCGTTCGGCCAGCGCTGCATGGACAGTGCCAGAGAGCCGGCCACAACGGGGGCCGCGAAGGACGTCCCCCACCACTCGCCTCGCTGCTGAGACACGCCCGAACGGGCGAGAGGGCGCGCGAGGGCCGCCGTCGACAGCGGCCTTCCCCAGTTCTCGTAGTCGGAGGGGCGACCGTTGGTCTCGATCGCGCCCACGCCGACGACGCCACCCCAGGCGGGCAGCCAATCCGTCGAGTTGCTGGTCGACTCGTTCCCCACGGAGGCGACGACCGGAACCTTAGACGCAATCGCTCGGGCAAGAGCCCAGCGCATGCCCTCGTAGTTATTGGGGTAGCTCGACGACGTCGTGATCACGTCGACGCCATCGTTAAGCGCGTCCTCGATGAGGAGAGCGAGATCGGAGTAGCCTCGCCCCCACTGTCCAAGCGCACAGTCGGAACCCGTCGTGTCATCGGCGAACGACAATGTGTAGGCGCGTAGATTCGCGCCGGGAGCCACGCCAAACTGAGGCGAGGAAATCACCTGCGCAATAACGGTGCCGTGGTCCCAGTACTTGTCCTGGGAGCCCACGGTGCAGGGGCTGTAGGACTGGATGCGCGCACCGGCTAGCTCAGGGATCTGCGTGTTGACGGGGCCGTCAACGAGCGCGATCGTCACGCCCTCGCCCGTGTAGCCCGACGAGTGGATCGCATCCAAGCGGTAGTAGCCGTAGAAGGTCTGTTCGTTCGCCGTGATCGTGGCATCCGCCGACGCTGGGGCCGCAGGAACCACGAGGGCCGCGCCCGCGAGCGCACAGGCGACTCCCAGGCCGACGCTGCGCCGCGCGAGGCGTGCCAGCGGATAACTCATCAGCTGTCCTTTTACCGTCCTACGGCACGGTCACGCACTGGGTGACCGGCGCGGACTCGCGGCCCGTGGAGGTCACGACGAGGCTCACGGTCAGGCAGTTCTCTCCGCTCACCGCGGTCGTCGTCAGGCTATTGCGGCGCATCGTCTCGGCCACAACGGCCTCGCCCGGCCGGGTCAGCACGTACTTGAACTCCAGCGATCCGGGCTGGTACTGGCCCTGCTCGGGCACCTCCCAGCCCCAGCGGATCTCGTTGCCGTTCGGGGTGGCCGTCAACCCGGTCACGGCCTCGGGCGGGACGGCACCCGCGTCGCCCTGATCGGAATTACTCACTGTCCCCGCGCTCGAGGAGGGGGTCGGCGTGGATCCGCCGCCACCGCCTCCGCCCAGGCGGATGCTGTGCCCTCCGCCGGTGAGCATCGCGACCACCAGGCCGGCCGTCGCCAGCACCATCACGAGCGCGAGGACAGGCACCACCCACGCGGGACGCTTCGACTGCCCCTCAACCAACCCGGTTCGGTTCGTCGTCGAATTGCCGGCCCACGCCTCGTTCGACGAGGCCAGGGGACCATCCGCGAAGCTCCCGCGGCGGGTGCGCGTGCGCTCCGCGTCCAGAGCCGCCGAAGACGGGGCAGACAGGGCCGAGGAGGGCGCGCTCGAGGAGGCCACCACGCTCAGCTTCATCTCCGTGACCGGGCGGTGCATCTCGCGCTCAACCGTCTGCAGCGCGTAGCCGAGTGCTGCCGCTGACCCGAAGCGCTGCTCCGGATCCAGGCTCATCGCGCGGCGCACGATGGCCGTCACAGCGTCGGGCACTCCCGGGCGGTCGATGCGCGACACGCGGCCGCGGGCGACGCGCTGGGCGACCGCGTGAGCCGAGTTGTCCCCATCCTCCACCTCGAAGGGCGAGCGGCCCATCAGGAGCGTCCACAGGGTCGCGCCCAGGGCCCACACGTCCTGCGTCGGGTGAGCGCGCGCCGTGCCCGCGATCTGCTCGGGCGGCGCCCACATCACCGAGAAGCCGTCGCGGCCGCCGCGCGGGTCCGCACCCACCGGCTCGGCCACGCCGAAGTCCGTCAGCACCGGCGACCCGAAGGCGTTGATCATGATGTTGCTGGGCTTAATGTCGCGGTGCACGTAGCCCGCGCGGTGCAGCATCTCAGCGCCGCCGCACATGCGGATCACCATCGACAGCGCGCGGTCCGTCGACATCGGGTTTGCGCGCACCTGATCGAGGATGTTCGCGACCGGGCAGTACTCCATCACCAGGTACGGGCGGCCATCCGGCGTACGCCCCGCGCCGTAGAGCTGGGCCACCGCCGGGTGACCCGACACGAGAGCCATCACGTCGGCCTCGCGGGCGATACCGGCCTCACCGTCCGCCCCGCGATCCCTGCGAGCCACCTTGACGGCAACCTCACGGCTGGGCAGCTCCTGACGGCACAGGAACACGTCCGCGAAACCACCCGAGCCGAGCGGACGAATCCACTCGTAGCCCGGCAGCGACGGCACCATTCCGACGCGAGCGTCGCTATCCATCAACGTTTCCCTTTCCTACGGCCCATGCGCTTGGCCAGCGAGCGGCCGCCCTTGCGAGCAGCGTCAGCCTGGCGGCGGGCGCGACGGCGCCAGCGCAGCGACTTCAGCGACAGCGCGTAACGCAGTCGCGCGAACGGCGACACCGAGGCCGCCCACTCGCGACGCAGCTCATCCACGTCGTTCCACGCCTGCTCCGCGTCCTCGGGGCGGGCGCCGCCGGCAGCGAAGTCCGCGACATCCGCGCGGCGCGCCACGGTGACGGCCCGGGGAACCGCACCCGAGAAGAGCGACCAGCCGGGCACGCGCACGTCCGCAGCAGAGCGCTTGCGAGCCTTGCGGGCCTTGGCGGCCCCCTCCTCGTCGCTCTCGGACGTCTTGGGCGTCCACTGCGAGGCCAGCGCCCACGCGACCTCCTGACGCGTCAGGTGCGGCTCAACGACGAGGCCGGAGTCGATCGCGGTATCCACGAGCTCGTCCCACGAGCCGCGCACCGACTCGGCGGCCTCCGCGCGGCGACGGCCCTTGCGGCGGCGAGACTTCGCCAGGAGCACCGCCAGGACCGGGCCCAGCAGCACCAGGAGCGACAACGACACCGCGCTGATCGCCATCCACGGGATGTGGACGCCGTTCGGGTCGTGCGGGTCCGTCGCCTGGTCGCGGGTCGCGGGCGGCAGCTCCACCGGCTGCTCGGGCGGCTCCGGGGGCTGCAGGACCTGCGGCTTGGGCACGGACTTGGGCTTGTTGACCTGCGTCGTGGGCTGCTGATCGCGCGGCGGAGTCGGGTCGAACGTCGCCCATCCCACGCCGGGGAACTCCACCTCGACCCACGCGTGCATGTCCGAACCCGTCAGGTCGACGCCGCCGGACGTGCCCTCACGGTAGGCACCCATGACGACGCGGGCGTTGATGCCCTGCGAGTGCAGCATGAGGGCCATGAGGGTCGCGTACTGCTCGTCGTCGCCCACCAGCGCCTCGGCGCTGATCATGCGCTCGATGCGGTCCTGGGAGGAGCCGGGACGGGAGTTGATCGTGTCGTCGTTGGAGTAGTAGCCATCCGTGTGCAGGAACTGTTCGATCGCGCGGGCCTTTTCCAGGTCCGAGCGCGCGGTCGACGTGTGATCCGCGGCCAGGGAGTCCACGTCCTTCGGGACGTTCGTGTCTCCCCCGGTGTAGCGCGCCGCGTCCACGCTGGCGAACTCCGAGTCCGCGTGTTCGCGGGGCATCGTCGTGCTCAGCGAGTAGCTCAGCTGGCCGGTCGGTCCCGTCGTCAGGGCTGTATCCGCCCACAGGTCGTAGTTCAGGCCGTCCTGCTGCTCGGCCGCATTGGGGGCCGAGGGCTCAAAACGCAGGACCGACACCTGGCCGATCGTGGGCACCCACGGTCCCAGCAGCTGCGAGGTCGAGACCGAGGTCTGCACCCCCGCCGTGTCGGCGCTGCGGCCCGGGATCGTGGACCCCACGCGGCGGTATCCGGCCGTGCCGTCCGCCGTGTTGGAGACGCCCATGCCGAAGGTCGTCCCGTCGTACACGTCCATCGCGCCCAGACGCACGCGCGCCTCCTTGGGCAGGTTGGACACGCGGATCAGGGATTCGTCCTCGAGGTCCTTGTTGTAGTGGCGGTAGCTAGACAGCGGCGAGGGGTACTGGCGCGCATCCACGGGCGGCTCGATGACGTCGCGTCCGACGACGCGGTCCGAGGCCGTGGGGCCCAGCAGGGACGCCGCGGGGATCGCCGCAGCGACCATCACGCCCACCATGAGGGCACCCATGCCCACGCGCCACCACACGTGCACGATCTGGCGCGAGGAACCGCCCATGGTCGTCGTCGCGGAGGTCGTCGCGGAGGCCATGCCAATGACGATGTCGGCACCCAATCGGGCGCGTCCAATCGCCGAGGCCCACGCCCACCACACGATGAGCCCCACCCACCACGCGATGACGAGGAGCGAGGACGGCGAGTGGTTCGACGGCCCCCACACGATCGCGATCACGCCGGCGAGGATCAGCGGCACGGATCCCCACATCGGGCGCCCGTAGCGCACCGTGACGACGCCCGCAGCGACCGAACACACGAGGCAGGCCATCCACGGCACCATCGCGGGACCCACGTAGGAGCCGGCCGGCGGCGTCAGCGTCAGGAGGTCCTTCCAGGCCTCGACCGAACCGACGACGAGCGTCTGGATGGTCCGCGACGTCGGGACCACGCCCCAGCGGGTCGTCTCGCGCAGCGCGGCGACGCCGCCGAAGAGGAAGTGCGAGGCCACGACCGCCGCGACGATCGAGAGCAGGTCCCAGCGCCACTTGGCGGCCGCCCAGGCGACCACGAGGCCGACCACGACGCCCGCGAGCGCCGCGATCGCGCCCTGGCCGCCGCCGAAGACCGACTCGAACATGAGGATCGGACCGGAAAAGAGGACTGCAAGGACGAGCAGGGACCACGCGGGCATGGCGGCGCGGTGAATCGACCCACCCATGGTGGTTTCCTGGGCGACGGGACGGCGGGAGCGACGCGGCGGAGGAGCCGGACGCGAGGCATTGCGAGCAGGAGTACTCACGCGTTCACCCCCCGCGACACCAGCATCGGCAGGTCTTCGAGGGAGGGGCAGTCGATGATGACGCCGCGCGTGATCTTGCGGCGGCGACGCGCCCTGCCCGGGACCACGCGGATCACCGACACGATAACGTCGACGGGGGCGATGTTCGCCAGGCGAGCCGCCTCCTCGTCGTCCACGCCGGCACCGACGACGATCGAGAGCACCGAGATCCCGCCGCGCTCCATGATGCAGCGGCGCACGATGCCCGCGAACTCCGAGCGCGTCGACGTCTCCATTTCGGACAGCGCATCCAGCATCGCCATCGGCGAGCCCGTGGGGATCCACTCGTCCGCGGTGTGCATCGACACCGTGCGGGCCTCGCCCGAGCCGGCGAGCGCCAGCGAGGCGGCAACCGATACGGCCGTCTCGAAGGAGCGCCGATCCCACGCGTCCACGCGCGTATCCAACAGCACCATGTGGTGCGAACGGTGCGTCTCCTCGAACTGGCGCACGATCAGGCGGCCAAAGCGCGCCGTCGACGGCCAGTGCACCGCGCGACGGTCGTCGCCCGGCTCGTAGTCGCGCAGGGCGTGGAAGGACACGTCGGAGCTCGTCAGCTTCTCGCTGGCCACGCCCTCAACGTCCATCTGCGTACCCGTCGCATCAAAGGAGAAACGCACCGTCGGCGGGTGCACGTGCACGAGGATCGGCTCGTCCCACGAACGCACGCGACGCAGCAGGCCAAGGCCGTCCATACGCACGGTGCGCGCGGGGCCCACGTTGATGACGCCGCGGCGCTTCGTCATGACCGAGAAGGACTCGTTCCACGTGCCGTTTCCGCTAATCGGAGGCACGAGGAACTCGCCACTGCCTCGTCCGATCGTCACCTCCACGAGGGTCGAACCCGAGCGGCGCCCGGACTCGTTGACCACGCGGACGCGGCCCACCGCCACCTGGCCGGCGACGATGCGGTCGTTCTTCATGCGCAGGGTAACGGACAGCGGGGACGGGGACGCGACCGAGGCGACCGCGACCACGAGGGCCACCAGGCCCATGACGGCCACGATGAAGCCCTCCAGCCAGCCGAAGGCGAGGGCCGCGACGGTGCCCGCGAGCATCGCCACGATCACCGCCCACCCCACCGGGGTCAGCGCACCCAGCCAGCGGGCGACACCCTCGTAGCCGGGCAGCGCCTGCACGCGGGCGCTCAGGGCGCGCCACGCATGCCTCACAAGTCGACGTAGTTTCTTCACGCGCGCATCACTCCGGTCGGCATTCGCCGGTGAAGTAGGAGCCGCGCTTGAAGGCGTCCTCGCTGTCCGCGAGGGTGGCCTGGCGCGTCCAGATCGGACCCGCGCCGTCCACGCGCACCCACTCGTTGGAGTTCGTGCGGTCGTTGCGGACCTTGCACACATGCGGGACCGACGAGGCCGACCAACCCGGAGCACTCAGCGTGAACGTGTGGCACGAGGCCGGGGAGAATCCACGCTCATCGCCGCGGCAGTTCTCCACCCACTGGGCGCTCACGTCCAGCTTCGTGGTCTCCGTCGGACGCTTACTCATCACCGTCTCACCCACACCGTTGACCGCAACGACCGTGGCCTGGTAGCGCGTACCCTGGGCCAGATCCGAGAAGGTCACTTCGGTGGCGTTCCCGGACACGGTCTTCGTCTCGCCACCCAGCGACACGCGGATCTCGCTCACCGCCGGGTTCGCGCCCACCGGATCCCACTGCACGGTCATGCTCGTCGAGTTGACGTTCACGATCCGCACGTCTACCTCCGAGGGGAGGCCCGTCGCGGTGCCCGTGGCAGGCACGACCGGGGAGGACGCCGGCTGGTTGTTCACGCCGATGCCCGTCTGGCAGAAGTAGTACGTCTTCGGCTGCCAGCCGTTGGCGGGCAGGATGGCACCGTCAGAGATCGGCGTACCGCCCGCGCACCCATGCTCGGTGTCCGAGTAGCGCAGCGTCAGGTCGGAGGCATCGAATCCTCGGCCCGTCGCAATCGACAGCCCGCTCACCTTCAGCTCGCCCGCGGTGTTCGTTCCCGACAGGGTCGGGGCGGCAATCGGCGCGGGGGTCGTCGCGATCGACACGTACGTGGTGGCAGGGCCCGACGTATCCCCGTCCGAGTTCGACAGCGTCACCGATGCGGACACCTTACTGCCCGTGGGCACGTCCGACAGCGTGGCAGTGCGAGCGTCTGACGAAACATGCACCTCGGCGCCATTGACCGAAACCGTGGCCTGGCCCCATCCCTTGCCATTGGGAGATCCCACGTTCCACGTAACCTCAACCGTCGCCTTGTTCGGATCGCCCGCAGAGCCGGTCGCGACGGCGCTCACGCCGGTCGCTTGATCCGGCTTCCCGTGCGGGTAGCCCTCGGTCGGTGAGGACGCCGGAGAGGGCGTCTCCGCCTTGTTCTGCGCCTGGACCGTCACCGTGTACATCTTGCCGTTCTCCAGGCCCGGGATCCGCAGGCTGGTCTGCGGAGCGGACACCGGGTAGGGAATCGGCTGGCCGCCACCGGGCCCGGTGAGGAACACCGTGTACGTGTGGATCGCGGATCCTTCGTTGTGGGGTGCCGTCCACGAGACGTTCAGGGCACCGTCCTCGCCAGTGACCGTGGGTGCCGCCATCTGCTCGGGTGCCATGTCGATAAGCACATCGGCGGAGGCCTCGGATGGGTCGGAGTCCCCGGCCTCGTTATGAGCGACGACCGTGAACGAGTGCTTCGCTCCGTTCTCCAGGCCCGTAATCTGCTTGCCCGGATCTCGAGTCTCGTATGTCTTACCGTCGAACTTATCCGTAATCGTGTAGCCCGTAATCGTGCCACCGTTGGAGGCGCCCGAGTCGAAGCGCACGAAGGCCGTGCCCGCCCCCATCGGCGTGACCGAGACGTTCTGGGGCGGTTCGGGACGGTCGACGACCTGGACGACAACGCGTCCCTGGACCACGCGATCCGGGTCGTTCGTCGCATCCATGACGCGGTACACGACAGTCATGTTGCCGTGAAAGCTGGCCTTGGGGGTCACCGACAGGACGTTGCCATTGCCCGAGGCGGTTCCCTGGCCCACGTGCACCGACGCATCCAGGACCACGAGCGGATCCGGGAATGGGTTCGTCGTGTACTCCGACAGGTTCACGTCCACCGTCTGGCCGGCCTTCGCCTTGATGCGGGCTTCCGTCGTCGTCACGAGGGGCTTGGAGGACTTCACGATCGTCACCGGAATGTCGGCGTTGACCGCGCCCGAGCCGTCGTCGACGCTGACAGTAATCGCGCCGACCGGGCCCTTGGACTGGTCCTTCTTGCCGGACACGGTCAGGTTGTAGCCGTCCAGGGACACGTCCACGCCGCCGGGGGCCTTCACCACGGCGTAGGAGAAGCTGTTCTTAGCCTGGTCGTCCGGGTCGTCCACCATCTGCGTGAGGTCGATCGTCACGGACTCACCCTGGCCCACGAGGATCGGGGTCGGGGTCAGGCGCGGCGGAAGGTTCCTGGCCGGCTGGATCGTGATCGGGATCGTCAGGGTCGATGTCAGGGCTGAGGCGTCGTCCGAGGCGCCGTCACGCACCGTGAAGGACACCGAGGCCTTGCCCGAGGCCGTGTCGGGCGCGCTCAGCGTGATGTGCGTGGAGTCCTGAAGCGAGGCAGAATCCAGGCCGCCGTTGAACTTCACCGACGACGCGTCCGTGATGATCGGGGAGCGCGAATTGTCGCGCACCAGCACGTAGTCGCGCATGTCGAGGGTCAGCGTGGAGCCCGCGCGCATCGCCACCGGGACGCGCGTCGTGTCCAGGCGCGGAGCCAGCAGGTCGGTGCCCGGAACGGTCACGACCGCGCTCGCGCTCAGGCCGTCGGGGTCCGTCACCGTGTAGACGACGAGGCGACGGCGCGCGTCCGGGGAAATCGACAGGTTCTGCCCCGACACGCTCACGCCCGAGGCGTCCGAGGACACCGTCAGCGCATCCGTGGTGCCGTCCGGATCCTCGTCGTTGACGAGGACGGCAACGCTCACGGGCTTAGAGTCCGAGGGCAGGTCGGAGACCGGCACGACATCGTCGCGGGCGATCGGAGCGCGCAGCGGCGCCTCCGAATCGACCGTCACCGTCAGCTGGCCCTGGGCGCGACCGCCTCGGCCGTCCTCGATCTGGTAGGCAACGACGAACACGCCGTTCGTGGCGGGAGCCTTGACCGTCACCCGGTCCTTGTCCACCGTCACCGTCGCCGCCGGATCCGACACCGACACCGTCGACGGATCCGTGTCCACATACAGGGCGTCGCCGTCCGCGTCCAGATCGTTGCTCAGGACGTTAATGCTCACCTCACGCCCCGGGCGCACCGTCACCGAGTCGGGAACGGCCGTCGGGTTGTGGTTCTGCGAACCCGGAGGGGCGATGCCGACGCGCACGCGGGCGCGTCCCTGCACGCCGAGGCGATCCTCGACGATGTAGGAGAAGGTGTCCGTTCCGGTCGCATCGTCGGAGGGCGTGTACTCCAGCCACTCCGTGCCCAGCACGACGCTGCCCTTGGCTGGCGGCTGGTCAATGCCCACCAGAGCGACCGAGTCGCCGTCGGGGTCGATACCCGTCAGGGGTACGGGGATGCGCGTCATCTGGCCCTGCACGGCCCAGGCGCTCAGCGCCTTGGGCACGGGCGCGCTGTTCGCGGCGGAGGAGGCCACGACCTCGAACGTGACGGTCGATGTCGAGCGGTTACCCACCGAGTCGACGGCCGTGTACGCCACGCGCACCACGCCGGCCTCGGAGCCGGCGGCCAGGCGCACCTGGTTGCCGGTCACGAAGACCGTGCCCAGCTCGGCGCCGGTCATGACCTGCACGTTCGGGTCCAGGCTCAGCGTCAGACCGATCGGCGAGCGGTCGTTCGACAGGACGCTCACCGAACCGATGTCGTCGGCGCGCACCTTCGCCGTGTCTGGCGTGGTCTCAGGCGGGGTCTCGTCGCTCTGCGCGTTCGTCGGGATGACGCTCACCTGGGCTGTCGCCGAACCCGCGCCGTTGGAGACCGTGTAGGTAAACGTCGTGACATCGTTGAGGCCGCCCGGCGACGTGATGCGCAGCAGGTGGCGCTCGATGAGCGTGACCTCGAGGCCCGAGTTCGCGGGCACGTCGATCGACTGGACGACGAGGACGCCGCCCGACGGATCCGTGTCGTTGGCCAGCGGCGCGATCAGCGAGGCGCCACCGCTGGGCAGGACCGCCAGGTCGTCCTCGGCGATCGGCAGAGCGTTCGTGTCGTCGTCGACCACGTCGACGCGGATAACGCCCACGGTCGTCGACGGGCCGTCGGAGACCGTGTAGGTGAACTGGAAGGATCCCGGCACGGAGCCCGTGAACGTCAGCGTGCCGCGCGAGAGGTCAGCGGAGACCGAGGTGCCCGCCGGGGCCGTGCCCGCGGCCACGAGGGACAGGGCGTCGCCGTTGGGATCCGTGTCGTTGGCGATCGGGTCGATGGTCAGCGGCTCAGCGACGCGCGCCACGTAGAAGTCGGCGCGCGCCACCGGCGGCACGTTGCCCGTCTCCTGGACGCTCACCTTCAGCTCGCCGGTGGTCTCGGCGTGGCCGTCCGACAGGGTCACGGCGATCACCTTGACGCCAGCGCCCGAGCCCAGGTCGCGGATCTGGACCGTGCCGTCCTCGGAGAACTGCACGGCCATGCCGTCGGGGGCCGTCGCCGACTTGAGGTAGAACTGGTCGCCGTCGGGGTCGATCCAGTCCGACAGGAGGTTGTACTCGACCTGCGCGTTCGCACCCACCTTGATGACCGGGTGCTTGAGCTGGCGCGGGCCCTCGTTCTGGCTCCACGGGTGGATCGTCAGCGTCACGTTCGCCGTCGCGCCCGCCAGGCCGTCCGAGGCCTCGTACGTGAAGGACGTCGATCCGCTCGTCATGTTCTCGGGGACGTCCGTGATCTGCAGGGCGCGGCCGCCCCTCGTGCGTACGATCGAGCCGAACTCGGGGTTGGTGACCGCGCGCGCCGTCAGCACGTCACCGTCGTCGTCGGAGTCGTTGTCGAGGACGGGCAACAGCGTCGAGCGGCCCGGGCGGATGCCGAACTCGTCATCCACGGCCTCGGGCGGCGTGTTCTTGTCCTTGTGCTCCGGCTCGGAGACCTGTTCGCGATCGTCGGGGGTCGGAGTGTCCTCTTCCTCCTGTTCCTCGGTGGGGATCTGGTCCCAGTCGCTGACTACGACCATGTTCTTGTCGGGCAGCCACAGCGTGCCCGTCGAAACGTCGTTGAGGACGATGCGCGTACGGTTCGTGCGGAACACGGCAGAGGAGGCCTCGGCCAGGCTCGAGACCGTCTGCGCCTCGTTGCGCGTGGAGTCCGTGCATGTGCGCACGAACGCGCCCGAGCCCGCCCAGGCGCCGTAGGAGCAGCCCCGGTGGAAGACGGGAGCCGCGGGGGTGCCCTTCTGGCCGCTGTCCGAGGCCTCCTGGCGCTCGATCGCCTTTCCGTTCAGGGGCACGGACACCAGCTGGTCGCTGGTCGCGAGGAGGACCGAGGCGGCCTCGTCGCCGGGGAGCTGCAGGACGGCGCCGCTCACGTGTTCCTCGGACAGGTCGCGCACCTTACCGCCGGGCAGGACGAGCTTATTGCCGGTCTGGTCGTAGACGACCGGCTTATCGCCAACCGCGGTGATCGTCGGGGTCCCTGCGGGCGTGAAGTCTTTGATCTCCGTGGTCTTGGCACGCCAGGCCTGGCCCTCGCGCGTCAGCGTCACGAGCTTGGAGGACCCAGGAGAGTACGCGAAGACCGTTCCCGAGTTCGACACCGTCACGATGCCGTCGCTCAGGTCGTTGGCGACCGCGTCCTCGCGCAGGAGCGACATGGTGGCCGGCTCGTTCGCGCTGCCAGCCCACAGGAGGCCCTCGTTGGGGTCGAGGACCGCCAGGACGGAGCCGCCCTGGACCTGGACCGCGTTGTCGGGCAGGGTGACGGACTGTCCGAGGGAGAAGGAGGTCGGACGCACCGGAGTGACCGTGCGGCCCACGGTCTCACCCAGCGTCACGTCACCGCCCTCCTGGCCGATGTCGAAGGACGCGGACTTCACCGAGACCGTGCCGTCCAGCATGAGGGCGTCGTAGTTGAGGTGTCCGAGGAGCTTGCGGTCCTGGTTCGTCACCCAAATGCCGCCGTCGTCGACGCTCACCTGGGTGACTTCGACGCCCCGATACACGACTGCGAGCACGCACAGCATCGCAGACACCAATAGGACGGCAAGCGCGGGTATCCGCTTCGGCCAGGTGTTTCGCGATCGACGCGCCTTGTTCATGTGGCTTTCCTCAGTCTCAATGTGCGCACTGGTGTGGGGCGTTGTCTGTATCCGCACAGGGTATGGGCAACCATCCCAAGGATACACACCGACCAACCCTATGGATAAACCTTGGAGAGAACAACAGGTACCGAGGAATCTGCAACCTGTTGAACGGGGTTCTTGGGGCGGTGTAGGGACATTCCGCACGCGCGAGAACCTGACCACAGTCGTGCATTTGGGTTATCCCGCCTCGTCGACGAGGCCGGGGCACCCACCCGATCCGCTCCCCCGACGCCGGGCTGCGACGCCCGCTCGGGCGCGGGAACCGCAGATGAGGGCGGGTCGGGTTACGGTGAGTGCATGGCGAAAGAGAAGATCACCTACCGCTGCTCCGAATGCGGGTGGACCTCCCCTAAGTGGGTGGGTCAGTGCCGCGAGTGCGGGGCGTGGGGCACCGTCGACCAGGCCGGCGAGGCCTCGGGCGGGCCGCGCGCGGCCGCGACTCCCC
>ERZ772909.1072-NODE-1072-length-15656-cov-3.347285_pt1 | contig 15656 bp, 23 predicted proteins | sample MGYA00511137_ERZ772909 | MGnify/ENA primary metagenome ERZ772909 (study PRJEB29015, sample SAMEA2738095) | human oral metagenome | biome: human oral; feature: human-associated habitat; material: saliva | place: China | collected 2270 ... | reverse complement strand
GCTGCTTATAAACATCCGGATTTTCTTTTTCAAGTTGGGAAAGTTTTTCAGGGGTGCGGATACCTGCAACAACGTCTTCGCCCTGTGCATTCATAAGATATTCACCCATGAATTCGTTTACACCGTTAGACGGATCGCGGCTGAAACATACGCCGGTTCCGGATGTATCACCCTTGTTTCCGAATACCATTGCCATTACGGTAACGGCTGTTCCTTTAAGACCCTTAATCTCATTCAATTCGCGGTATTTGATTGCACGGCTGTTCATCCAAGAACCGAAAACCGCATCAATCGCACCCCACATCTGCTTTTTAGCATCCTGTGGGAATTCACTGCCGGTGTGCTTTTTATAGATTTCCTTGTACTTTGCAACAAGATTTTTAAGGTCGTCGGCAGTCATGTCGGTATCTTTAGAGATGCCCTTAGCAGCTTTTACTTCGTCGATTGCGTGTTCAAATTCATCTCCCGGTACACCCATCGCAACATCGCCGAACATCTGAATAAAACGGCGGTATGAATCCCATGCAAAACGTTCGTTCTGAGTTTTCTTTGCAAGTCCTTCTACTGACTTATCGTTAAGACCAAGGTTGAGAATCGTGTCCATCATGCCCGGCATGGAAACCGCAGCACCGGAACGAACGGAAACCAAAAGCGGATCATCAGCATCTCCGAGCTTCTTGCCCATAGCTTTTTCAAGTTTTCCGAGATATTCATCAACATCACCCATCAATTCTTTCGGATAATTCTTGTTATTCTTCCAGAAATAATCACAAACATCTGTGGAAATTGTAAATCCCGGCGGGACGGGGAGTCCGATAGAAGCCATTTCGGCAAGGTTTGCACCTTTACCGCCAAGCTCGCCTTTCATAGAGGCGTTGCCTTCACCTTTTCCGTTTCCGAAAAAGTAAACAAATTTTGTCTCTGACATTAAATTACTCCGTAATTTAGGAATATATATAGTGGAAAAATATTACATTCTATTATAAGTAGTGTCAATCATTGGAAAATATTGCTCTATAAATCCCTATTTTGAATATTATTAGCCTAAATGTCGAGTTTTGAAATTTGCACTTCTAACAGCTAAGCTGCTTTAATTCCACGTAATATAATAAATTACACACACCTTAACTACACACAAAAGACAATCTTTACTCTAGTTGTAGTAAAGATTGTAAGAATTCGAGTGGGATTAGGTTGTGTGCGTTTATCTAATCCCATTCGCAAGAACGGGTAATAGCCCCAGTGAAAGAGTACGCACACTTTTACTGGGGCTTTTTTTTACCCGTAATAAAAAAACGCCGAGAAAAATCGGCAACAAAAGAGGTGGAAAATGACAAGAGGGGAATTTTTAAGTATGCAAAGGGATTGGCATTTGAGCATGGCACTCAAGAAGAAGCAAAGCCGCGATGCTACAGGTGTAGCCATGCACTTGAATATCGCACGGGGGCTGCAAATGAAGCTGGGTAATATGACTATAGCCGAGTTGCGGAGCGTGATGTGAATAAAGCGGCTCAAAGTAAAGCGCAGTCGGCGCGGCTTGAACTTCTTAAAACCGTGAAAGAAAGCACGGTTATTAAAGAAGTACAAGCGGTAATTGACGCAACCGGTTTAGAAGTTCAGCGCATAAATACAGGCGCATTTGCGACAGGTACGGGCAATAATCGCCGCTTTATTCGGAGCTGTAAAAAAGGGACTTTAGACTTTGAGGGGTATGACAATCACGGGCGTTTTTTGGGCATTGAATGCAAACGCCCGATAGGTGCGCGCGTATCGCCTGATCAGGCGGCGCGAATTGCGGATATAAATAAAAAAGGCGGTATAGCCTTTATAGCAAGAAGTGGAAGCGACGCGCTGACACAACTTGAAATAAATAACTGTATTTAAGGGGGTATTTATGAGACCTATCAACTTATCAAGTCTGCAAAACGGCGTAGTGATTGATATGTTCAACGAAGAATTTGACAAAGTTATGCGCAATATTGCGGATAACAATGTCAAAGCTGACGCAACGCGCGAAATCACGATTAAAGTGTCAATCAAACCTGACAAGACGCGGCAATCGGCAACTACAAGAGTTGACGTTTCGAGCAAGCTCGCACCGGTTAAATCAGCCGACGGCATGATGTTTATCGGTTTCGATGAAAACAACAAGCCGCAAGCTTACGAGGACAATTTTAATCAACCAGAACTTGACGCAGAAAACGCGCCGAGCATTTTCAAAATGGCGGGACAATCCGCAAGGAGCTAAAGAATGGACACACAGACGCTTGAAAAGTTAGAAAAACTTATCACCCAAAATCGGACGGTTGAAATCGACGGACAGATTTTTTCAGAGAAAATCATGAATCCGATATTTTTCACACCAAGAGCCAAAACTCTTACAGTTCGGAGCCTTTTAGGGTTCTGCGCTTATATAAACAGTGAGTTTGACGGCGTAAAAAAGAACGATGTAATGGTAATCGTTGACGATGTAGATGCCGTACGTCTTGTTGGAAAGTTGTTCGGCAAAGACCGCGAGCGCGAATGTCTTATTTATGCACAGTTACACGGAGTTGATAACTTTGATTTCGGAGCATTTATGACACAAGAGCAATTTGCGATCCAATTTCGGAGCCTTTTTGTTCCGAGCGACAAAAATGACACTAACTATGTACTGTCTTTTGTTTCAAAATTGCACGGCGGAACTGCAGTCTCGCTAGAGGATGACGGGATAACACAGAAAGTGGGTGTATCTAGCGGCATTTCGGGGCAATTGGTTGCCAAAGAAAAGGCAAAGCCAATTGTAAAACTTGCCCCATATCGCACATTCCGTGAAATCGAACAGCCTGAAAGTGAGTTTTTGTTACGCACAAGAATCGACAGCAATAACGTTCCTTCTGTTGCGCTTTTTGAAGCCGACGGCGGCGCATGGCGTATTACAGCAATGAAGCGCATTGCAGAGTATATCTCCACAGTTTGCGGCGACATACAGATTTTAGCGTAAAAATCTTGCCGCGTATGTGTTGAATATGCGCGGCAAAACTTTAAGGGGGTTTTAAAAATGGAATTTGACAAAAGCAGAGTGTACACCGCGTTGAATGCGGATGAGTTGGAAGTTGGCAGCACGGTGATTGTTGCTGACACATTACAGGGATTAAAGGACAGGTTGAATAAATCCGCCTTCGACAAAAATTACACAATTCGTATCGGAGGCATATTACCTGAAACAGAGATACATCGTTTCAAGACCTCGCTGGGAAATAATTATCCCCTTGCCTATCTTATTTCTCCGCCTAAAGAGCCTGAATACAAACCGTTTTCCGACACAGAAACCGCGTACAAAACAATCTCCGCGCACGGCGGATGGATAAAAACTGTTACAGGGGAGTATCTGATGATTACCGGCATAGATATAGGGCATATACCCAATAAAGCAATATTGGTAGGGCGGCATTGGTATTCTGCTCAAGCTGCTTTTGATACTTGCATTTTCGCCGATGACGGTTCGTTGGTCGGTGAAAAAGTCGAGGATGACGATAACAACGCGTAATAAACGCGCTGAAAATAACGACGTAACACGGATATTTAGCAGGTTCAAGCCCTGCACGTCGAATAAAACGAATGTTGCGCAACTAACGTTTTTAAAAACTTTAAGGAGTATGACAATGGAGCGAACAATTTTGCAGAATTTAATCTACAGATTGGAATATGGTGATCCAATTTATGAAATTCAACACTACAAAGTACACGGAAATGTCATAAAAATGACGTTGCTCATGAAGACACATGACACAAATACAAATGACGGCGATAACGCAAAGACAAGCGAGGGAGAGGATAAATGAACTATCTGTATGAACACATCATCGACAAAGGAGCAGTCGCATTTGTCGATACAAGCACAGCAAGTCGAGAAGAATGGCTTAATCTTCGCAGGGGCGGAATCGGCGGAAGCGACGCGGGGGCAATCATGGGCTTAAATAAATACGCAACCCCCTTGAGCGTCTATCTTTCAAAGAAAGAAAACGCGCAAAATGTCGGAAACGCTGCAACCGAATGGGGCAATATTCTTGAAGACCCCATAAGACAGAAGACGCGCGAAGAATTCGGCTGTCGAATTGAGACCGTGCCGGGTATGTTTACAAGCAGAAAGCATCCGTTTATGAACGCAAACCTTGACGGGCTTATTTATTTCGACAGTGAAACACAAGTCGGCAACGGCGTTGCCAAAGGTTTATGCGGACATGAGATAAAAACGTCTCGCAACGGCGACGGCTTTACGGATGACGCAGTACCTGAATCGTATTACGCGCAGGTTCAGCATTACATGGCAGTAACGGGGCTTGAGACTTTCATTCTTACGGCATTTATTTTCAGCGAATACATGGGGCGGCATTATGTCATTCCACGCAATGAAAAATTTATCAAAAATCTTATAAAAATTGAAGAAGATTTTTGGGAAAATAATATCCGTTCAAACGTAATGCCCGAGCCTACGGGCAATGATAATGAAACGGAACAGCTTAAAAATATGCCTATGGCGGAAGTTGTAACACTTGACGATGAAAGTGCGGCAATTCTTGACGAAAAATCTCGAATTGACACGGAAATTAAATCCTTGCAGGAACAAAGCGACATTCTCAAAGAAAAAATCTTAATCAAAATGTCGGAAAATTCATCGGACGCGGAAACGGGAATTAACACGATTGCCGAATGCGGCGCGTGGAAAATATCGCTGACAACGCAGACTGCAAAGCGCATAGATACCGCCGCCTTAAAAAAGGCAGGCATTTATGACGCATACTCCAAAGAGAGCGTATCTCGCGTTTTACGAATCTCACAGATTAAGGGGGCATGAGGTAACTATGGGAATACCGGTAATGATATTCGGAGAAAGCGGAAGCGGTAAAAGTACAAGCCTGCGCAATTTTAAGGCAGGTGAAGTGTCGGTAATCAATGTGTCAAAGAAGCCGTTACCGTTTAAAAATAACGGCATAACGATGGTTAATACGAATGACTATCAACAGATAACGGGGTTGCTTTTGAAAAGTCAAAATAAAAGCATTGTCATTGATGACGCAACTTACCTACTTGTAGGCGAATTCATGCGAACGGCTAAAACAGCAGGGTTCCAGAAGTTTACGGACATGGCATTGAACTTCTACGGGCTTGTTCAACTTGTAATCGACAAGTTGCCGCCTGAAAAAATAGTCTATTTTTTAGGACACGTAGAGCGAGACGCGAACGGAAACGAGAAGTTTAAGACTATCGGGAAGTTGCTTGATGAAAAAGTAACACTTGAGGGGCTTTTTACGATTGTCCTTAAAACCGAAGTTAGCGACAGACAGTACAGGTTTGTAACTCAAACGAACGGCACGGATACGGTTAAAAGCCCGATGGGAATGTTTGAGCAATTGCAGATTGATAACGATTTGCAATTTGTCGATAAAAAAATCCGTGAATTTTACGGAATCTAAATAAAGGGGTATAAACAATGTTTATTCAAGACTTTCAGTATACGCCCGACTATGGTATTTTTTTCGACTGCCCTGACGGGGAGCACGCCGTCAAAATCATTGAGGCGAAAGAAACTACAACTAAAAACGGCGCACCGATGATTGAAGTGCAGTTGGCGGTACAAGGTTCAAACGGCATAGCGTATATCGAACGTATCGTGTCGGGCGAATATTTTAATAAAAATATGTCGCGCTTTTTTGACGCGTTCAAAATCGTACGAGGAAACTTCGCTATGACGGGCTGGCGCGGAAAAATCGGGCGCGGAATGTTCAAACATGAACAGCAGTCGTTTACCGGCGCGGACGGTCTTCAAAAGACAGTTAATAAGGCAGTTATGAAAGCCTTGATTGTTGAGCAACCGAACGCACAAAGAACTCCGCAAGCTCAAAACACTCAAGTGCAACAGCCGCGACAGACGTATCAACAGTCGCAGTGCAACTCCGCGCCGCAACAATTACAGCAGTCGGCAAGTCCAAGCGTTGACGATTTTCCCGAAGATATTCCGTTTTAGCATGAATTAAAAGGGGGAAGCGTATGAAAGTGCAAGCCGTTCTACACCGTACATTTTTGAAAAACCACATAGCCTTTGAGCTGACTGAAGACAACGCGATAAAGCAACGTATTGCGGCGGTACTTTCATACTGCAAGAGTAAGCATAACGATTATGTATTGTTGACGCTTGAAAGTCCTAAACGCCCGAGAAGTACAGGCGCGTTTTCTCAAAATCATCATTTAAACGGGCACATCATGCAGATCTGCAATGAAACGGGCACCAGTTATGAAGCCGTTAAAAATGCCGTGAAGATGATAGCAGTCGAACAAATGGAATATCCGTACACCGATTTTCACGGCGTTATAACGCCGAAGCCTGAAAGGGAGTGCTCAACAGAAGAATGCGCAAAGTTGATTGAAGCGTCTCACATTCTTGCGGCTGATTTAGGGCTAATCTTGCAGGAATAACCATAAGGGGGTGGGAAATGACTAAAGACGAAATTGCAAAACGCGCGTACGTGTTATCCGTTTCAGGCGGAGTGTGCGAAGTATGCTCCGCGCCTTTAAATCGTAACACATGGCAAGGCGCGCATCGCATAGCTGATACCGTTTCCAACCGCGCAAAATGGGGCAGTTTTATCATCGACAGCCCTTTGAATATCGCGGCGGTATGCAGTCTAAAATGCAATGACGCTTGCAATATCGGGAATGACTACGGCAAGTGTTTGGCACTTGCTGAAAACATTATACGCAAAGAGAAGATACACCGTTTCAATGAAGTATCGGAGAGTTAAAGTTGAAACGGATGTGGTCGAAAACGGACAGTTATTACTTTTAGAAGAAGCCCCCTACTCTTATAAAAGTGAGAATCTGCCCTTTTATGAAAATCCTGAAACGGATGAACAGCGGCTGATGACTGCACAGCACGATTTTCTTCTATTAAATGGTAGAGCAGCATGGCAGGAACTTTGGACACTAACCATAACCGTTGCAGGCAGAGCTATCACAGCCGAGCGAAAGAAGAAGAAGTTTTATCTTTCGGCAGACGATAAAGCTGATAAACAGATAGACGCGGCGGAGTACCTACTGCGCCGTTACAAAACAATACGCGGATATTTTATTCGCGGCAACTTTATTGCGGCAATAATCGACAGCGTGAGGCACGTACTTTATTACCAAAGTGAAAGCGATAAGCTGGTTGATTTTGTCGCAGTTGAAAAACTGGAAACTATGCCGGTACTACCAAAAATGGTGGAAAGGAAGCGAAAAAACACAGGGTTGGTAAAGGGCGACGCAGCTGCAGGGCAGCTGGTTTTAAACCTTGATTTACTGGCGGAAACTTTTAAGGAGTAAAAGAAATGATAAGAATTGAACAACAATACTTGATTATGGATTACACAAAAGAGTTAAAAAATGCGTTAGGCATACTTAGAAAATTTGTCAACAAAAAAAGGTTATCAACTTATAAAAATTGTATCTATTTTAAAAGAGAATGCAACGGAGATATACTGTTGTATTCGACGGATAACCGAGCTTTGTGTATTTATCGTTTAAAAAACGAAGGATATACATTTTTAGAAAAGACATTGCGACTTGAGTGGAGTACCCGTCAAATTAACGAAGATGAAAATACAATTCAATTTCTTATAAAAGATACAGACATTGTAAATATAGACCGTTTTATAAAAAACGTTGACAACCCATACGGCGTTATAATTATAGACACAAAAGATTTTTTAGATTTTTGCGCGATACACCTAAAAGGGCAACGCAAAAGAGATAAAGAGAATTATGTTATTCGTTTTTTTCAAAAAAGAAACAAACTTGTTTTTGAAAGCGGATTAAAAGATAAATATGCAAATTACTCTTTTGACAGTCCTGATATGAAACATATGACAATGAGCGACCAACCTACGCAGAATTTTATAAAAGACAGAAATATACTCATCCGTGCAAAAGAGCTTAAAACTGTACTTTCATGTTTAAGATGTGAAGACTTCTTGTTTGATTTTAATTCTTACGCATCTGCCGTAAGAATCAAAGATGAAGACTTTTGTTACTGGATTGCAACGCGGAATTAAAAGGGGGTAAGTATGACAGACGCTTATAAATCATATTTTAAGTTAGATTATGACAATACAGAGAGTTACAAAGAGTTGGAAAAGTTTTTTCTTGATAACGGATTTGAGAAGTTACCGACAAGCGACATTGTTAGACCTATGTATTTTCAAAAAGGCAATCTGAAAATAATTATTATTTGATATAGAAACCTCTCAACATTAAGAATAATAAATGACCAGGACGGTGATTTTATCGAATTTAACTTCGACGAAATATGCGGGGCATGGGTAGAAGTTATAGGTTATGAAACGTATGAATTTTTAAATCACGGAAATAGACTGGCTAAATTGGCTGTAAAAAAAACAGGGGAAGAAAAAAATGACAGAATTTTCTAACACACAAGAAAAAATAAAAGAAATCACGAACGCAATGTGCGATTTACTTTTATATAAAAATCAAAAATACGGAGATAGTGCATTGAAGCCTAAAAGGATAATCCACAAAGGAAATAATCTTACTTCGATTCTCATTAGATTGGATGACAAACTTAGTCGCGTCATGGAAAACAATGATCAACTTCCACGTATAAACGACGTAGCGGACATCATCGGCTATTGCACCTTACTTTTAATCGGCATGGGCGTAACGGCGGATGATATTCAAAAGCTGATGGATTAGAGGTAGCAGGAATATGGTGAAACTTTACATTGTAAGTAGTACCCCTGATGGCAAAGGGGATATAAACGGATTATACACACTCGTGAGCGAATACGGTGAAACTCTTGCACAGGGATATTGCTCATATAAACAATTGGCGAGGCTTCACATAGTTTGGAAAGATGAGCAACAAATACAAGAATTAAATGAGCGTTTCGGCATAGATAATTGGGACGTATTCTATTTAGGTGATGATGAGATGACTTATAAAGAGATTATACATCGCAGGTGCAATTTTTACTTCACTAAAAAAAAGCAAAAGCGATATTAAAACTTAAAATTATGACCGCACACAAGAAGACACTCACACATAATTAAGGATGTAAATATGAAAGGTTCAAGTTTTATTTTTTACGGCTCATTTCACGAAGCGACGCAAGAATTAAACGACGCTGAATACGGTGCGATTATGCGAGCAATAAATGAATATGCGTTAAATGATGTTTTACCTGAATTAAAAGGAACGTTAAAAATGGCATTTCTTTTAATTAAACCTCAAATTGACGCAAACAAGGAACGCAGGGAAAACGGTAAAGGCGGCGGTAGACCTAAAAAAGAACACCCAAAAGATACGCCAAAAACTACCCCTGCAGAAAGCGAGGATAATAATCCTGATGGTAATTATGCAGACATTCCCGATGATTATTATATAGAAGAAACTGATAACAATGATAAACCTATGGTTTTTGAATCTGAATCACCTGATGATAATAATCAAGAAAACCCAAAAACCATAGGTTATTCAAATCCTGAAAATCAAAAACCAATGGTTTTTGAAAATCATGAAATTGAAAAACCTAATGTTAATGTTAATGGGAATGTAAATGTTAATGAGAATGAGAATGGTAATGGGAATGTGAAAGAGAGTAGTCCCCCGCGAAGCGGCGGACGCTCCCCCGAGACACAATCGGCTACTCACCCTAAAAAACCAGACTTGGAATCCACTCGATTGGCTGAATTGTTATTCACCCTGCATAAAAAATATGACAAGGCATATAATCCGCCCCAAAAACACATAGAATCATGGGCGGAGGACATTGAAAAGCTGCACAGAATTGACAAGCGTGAATATGCTGACATAGAGCGCGTCATCCGCTGGGTTAAGACTGACGGAAACTTCTGGTTTTCGAATATCATGAGCGGCGCAAAACTACGCGAACAGTTCTCGCGTCTATGCGTTCAGATGTCGCAAGGGAATACCAATCGGCAAGGCAGGGGCAGCGCAGTCGATAAAAGCGGAGTTGATAAAGTCGACATTGATGATGTTGATATCCCGTTTTGAAAAACTAAATAAAAGCCCTGCAAGCCCTCTAGAATGCGTTCTAGTGCGTCAATCGGCATTAAATGGACTTTGTATTTATGTTTTATGCCTTTTTAATCGCATAGGCGCAATTTTACGAGACGCAGATTTTTAAGATTTGAGGAGAAAAATATGGCGAATAACAACGCGCCTAAAATACAAAGTATATCACTTCACCCGATGCTCGCCGCATTGAGCGGCGCAAAAGAAATGACGGCATTAGAACTTGCAGCCATATCCGAGAGGTTGGAAAGAGAGCAGGAAGCGGAGAGGGAAGAAGAAAGATTATTGCTCAAACAAAAACGCTATGAATATTCAGGCGTCCCGAAGAAGTTTTTCAACCACTCGATTGACACGTACCAAGCGCGTGATACTTTTCAAAAAAACGCAAAAGAATCCGTATCGGGCTACATTTCGGATCCACAAAATAAAATGCTTTTACTGTGCGGCAATAACGGCACAGGTAAAACTCATCTAGGGTGTGCGGTACTCCGAGAATGCGAGGGTATTTATATCACTTCATTCAAGCTATGTGTTGAATATGAATCCGGCTCGGACTTCAAGTCAAAGCGCAATAAGTTGGAAGTTTTAGACTTTTACGTAAAACAAAAAATGCTGGTTATCGACGAAGTGGGAAGATTTTGTGATGAAAAAACGGAAAAGGCAGTTATTCCTGCGATTATCAATATGCGTTATGAAGATGATTTACCGACGGTAATTATTTCAAATCTTTCCAAAAGTGAGATTGTCTCATATTTCGGGAAAGCTACCTATGACCGAATGACTGAAACTTGTACAAGTATCGATTTTAAGGCAAAGAGTATGCGGCAAGAGTTCCGCGAAGAATAAAGCGAGGGGTATTTATGGAAGTTCAAACGTTCGTAGGATTGGTTGAAGAAATGCGAAAAAAACAAAAAGAATACTCAAGCAATCGCAGCCTTGCGGCATATCAACAGTCGCAAATTCTTGAAAAGGAAGTAGACGCGGCTATATTGCAATTTAAACGAGACGTAGGGTACGAAGCCGAGCAGTGGAGTTTATTTTAATGCGGAATGCGCCGAGAGTACGGCGCGTTTTTTATTTAACGGAAAAGTAAAAAATGACTATATAAATGTAAAAAATAGTTTTTGCAGGTTTTTTGCAGGCTAAAAAAAACATGGGACGACCGAGAAAAGATACCGTAGACACACATAAGCTGATACTCAAACTTGCACAAGCCGGAATGACTAACGAAGCTATCGCCGAGATAACAGGGTTAGGAGAGCGCACAATATATTATTACCTTTCCGATACTGATTTAGGCGAAGCTGTCAAAACGGTGCGGCAAGCGGCGAATGAGCTGGACGCAGAAACAAAAGCGGCGATAAACAAATCGGCGATACGTGCAATGAAGCGGCTTTTAAGACCGCGCAAAACAAAAGAAACGGAAACGCGCATGAACGAATACGGTCAAGTGTACATGACGATAGAAAAAGAAAAGCAACTTGAGCCTCATGCAAGAATTGTTGAATTCGCGCTTAAAAACCTTGACCCGAAAACATGGAACGCCGCAGCAAATGCGGCGGACATTGCCAATATGGATGACAGTGCAGATACAGACATAAGGATAATCATAGATGATAACAGTCAACAGTAGTCGATTATTCTCTACAATATACAATAAAGCCTTTCGCAGCATTATGGCGCATGAAAAGGAACGCTATACGTTTACAGGCGGACGCGCAAGCTGTAAGTCCTCTTTTATTTCAATTTGTATCGTTCTTTTAATAGTCATGAATCCCGAATACAACGCGCTCATTATCCGAAAGACCGCAAATACTTTGCGTCGCTCCGTATTTGAGCAGATTGTTTGGGCGATAAACATTTTAGGATTGTCATGCAAGTTTAAGATACCTAGAAGCAGTACGGCGGCATTACCGATAACGTACACGCGTAAAAACGGCGTTACGCAGTCAATCATATTTGCAGGATGTGATGACCCTGAAAAGATAAAGTCGATTAAAGTTGCAACAGGTTACTTTGCAATTCTTTGGACTGAAGAAAAGACGGAGTTTTCCGAGCGCGATTTGCAGAACATAAGAATATCGGCGTTGCGCGGCGGACATACGTTCTTTATTTTTGAAAGCTACAACCCGCCGAGTGCGGTACGGCATTGGTGTAATGCCGAAGCTCGCACATTCGACAAAAACCGCGCCATTATTCACACAACCTATAAAGATATTCCGTCCGATTGGCTGGGTGAAGCAATACTACATGACATTGAGCATACGAAAGAGACGAATGACCGCGCATACCGCAACATTTATTTAGGCGAAGCGACGGGAACGGGCTTAAACGTTTTTGAAAACATTGAACTGCGAGAAATCACGGATAAAGAAATAGATACGCTTGAATATTTCTACTACGGAATTGACTGGGGCTATTCGCCAGACCCCTTTATGTGGGTTGAAATGGCGTACAACGCGCGGAAAGCGACCTTGTACATTCTTGACGAATTGCGCTTAATCAAACACGGAAATTTGCAGGCGCATGAGGCATTAAAAGAAAAGTTGTTACAAAAGTTCCCCGATGCAAAAAAGTACGAACACGCAGACGGGCGTGTAACCTATGATTTTATGAATGACCGCATAAGAGCTGACAGCGCAGAGCCTAAAAGCGTTGCTGACTTCCACGCATACGGCTGGAATATTCTAATGGCTGAAAAAGGGGTTTTTCGCGGCAAAAAAAGCGTTGATGTCGGTTTTAAGTGGTTGCAGTCGCTCGATAAAATTGTAATAGACCCTATCCGTTGCCCTCACGCCGCCGACGAATTCACGCTTTATGAATATCAAATAGACAAGCGTACAGGCGATATTTTAAGCGGCTATCCAGAAGGGCAGCCAGACCACGCAATGGCGGCGGTACGGTATGCAATGGCTGACGTTTACCGATATGCAGGAGAATAAGCGCAATATGCAGAATGACTATAGAGATATGAGGCATACGCAAGATGTTTGACAAGTTAAGGGGTTTTTTTATGAACATTCTAAACCTATTCCGCACATACTCAATAAAAGACGTTACGGGTATTGATACAAATATAAGCGCGGCAATATATGAGCGCATAAGGCTATGGGCTGACATGGCGGCAGGTTCAGCTGAATGGAATGCAAAAGCCGAAAGCTGCGGCGTACTGTCGCAGATTGCAGGGCGTATATCCATGATGGTTCTGCGTGAAATCGGACTGGAAGTGGAAAACGACGCAATACGCCCCGTCATGGAACATCTTGATAGCAATATTGATACGCTTGTTTCACATCTTGCGCTATTGGGGGGAAGCGTAATGCGCCCGATATTCAGCAACGGGAAGCTGCAATATGAGCTAATACCACTAGGTAACTACTTACCTACTCGCTACGATTTTGACGGTACTCTTACAGGGGCATTGATTTTAAAACATATCGTAAACGGATCCAAAAAATACCTACTGACAGAATCGCACTTGTACGAAAACGGAGTGCATTCGGTAAGTTGCAACTTATATGATAATACTGACGGCGCACTGCGTAAAACTTCACTTGAATCATGTTCACAGACCGAAAACCTTACACCCGAATACTCATGGCAGAATGTCGCACAACCTATGATTGTAGAATTCCGAAATCACGCGCCGAATAAAATCGACGGTAGTAATACGCCCGTTCCGATTATTGCAGGGATTGAAAACCTTATTCGAGACGCGGACGAACAATATGAGCGTATGACATGGGAGCAAAAGGCAGGTTTAATGCGCGTGTGGGCGGCGCGTTCCATGTTTGAACACAGGATAACGCGCACGGGGCAGACTGTCGGCGTAAAATTAACCGACGAATTAAACCGCCTTGTTACTATGGTTGAAGGAGACGGAAGCGGAGAGGGTAAAGATATTGTTACTCACGCGCCGACATTGCGTACCGACGCGCAGGTTGCCGCCTTTCAACAAATACTGCGCCGCATAGAATTGAGTACGAATATCGGCAAAGGCACAATAAGCGATATGGAGAGCGTTCAGCAGACGGCAACACAGTACAGCGGCGGACGGCAAGAGCTGTATGCAATCGTTGACCTTTTTGAAGATGAAATCGAAAAGAAATATCATGTATGCGCCGACATATTCGCGCATATGGCGGCGGCTTATGGATTGGGTGCAAATAATTCCAAAATCGAAGTGAAGTGGAATGATGACGCAACTCGAAAAGATATGCAGCAAGCCAAAATAAATATGTTAAACGAAATTAGCGCAGGTATTTGCAGCAAGGAAGAATACCGCGTCAAGTTTTTCGGAGAAGATGAAGCGACAGCGAGGGCGAATGTTCCGCCCGAGCCGGTGCAGGCAAGTCCATTTGATTTGGCATAAATGAGAGTAAGGGGGAATGAAATGAAAATTACCAAAGACGATTTAGAAACTGCGGCTTTTGAATTGAGAGATTTAGCGGCATTGCTTAATATTTATGTTGATTTGAAGTCTTTTGTTGGTACACCTGATTTGTGTTTAAGTGTTGCAGAGTATCTTGCGGAAACGGATGAAAAAGACCGACAGTATCAATCCAAACTTTTTGAAGTTTTTACAAAGACGGGAGTAGATACGCAGATTGACAGACTTGCGGCGGAGTGCGGAATGGTGATTGCAGATATAAAGCATTATCGGCAGGTAAAAGCTGAATTGCGGAGTAAGTCTTGTTCACGTCATGCGTACTGGGCATTATTCAAACAGAATACGAGACGAATATTACACGCTATAGCGCGGTTGTCATTCGCAGTTGATTTATTCGCAGTTTCGTACAGTACAAATTACAGCCGTACAGTCGATACAATACAAGCGCAGAAACGAAAAATGCTTGATGACCTTTTCGACGAATTAAATGGTATAAAGAAGCAGGCAGATACAAAAGCGGCGGACACAAATACAGATACGGCAAACGCGGATATAACAGAGGTTTAGCCATTTATGCTATCACCCCGTTATCTTGCAGGACTTTCAGAGGAGTTAGTAGAAATATACTCACAACTTGAGACGGACATTCTATGCGATATGGCGCGCCGACTTTCGCGTGTCGGAAAGATAACCGAGATGACGGAGTATCAAGCGCGGACACTTGTGGAAGCAGGGCTATTGAAGCAGAACATTGCCCGTGTTTTAAAAAACTATGATAAGCGCATTGTCGAGGAACTTACGGCGATATTTTCCGACGCGATGATTAAAAATGTTCGCGCCGATAATCGCATTTTTAAAGAGGAAACGGGGCGCACACTATCGGACAGCCAAACGCAGGTAATGCTTGCGTCAATTAAAAAAGTACATTCAGACCTTTCGCGTCTTACTCTTACTACAGCCGAGACAAGTAATTATCAATTTATCCGAATCGCTAACCGCGCATATATGAACGTTGCAAGCGGCGCATTCAATTATAATTCGGCAATAAAACAGGCAACGGACGAATTAGCTAAAGAGGGCTTACATACGCGCGTAACCTACAGCAATCAAGGCAAGAATCCCGTAACGCGAAGTATTGAAGCCGCTGTCCGTATGAACGTTTTGACAGGCGTAAACCAGACAGCCGCCGCCGTATCT
>ERZ772909.1071-NODE-1071-length-15656-cov-3.476636_pt1 | contig 15656 bp, 18 predicted proteins | sample MGYA00511137_ERZ772909 | MGnify/ENA primary metagenome ERZ772909 (study PRJEB29015, sample SAMEA2738095) | human oral metagenome | biome: human oral; feature: human-associated habitat; material: saliva | place: China | collected 2270 ... | reverse complement strand
GCCAAAAGTCCAACTTCACTAATAATCTTTTTATTATATTCAAAATCCATAAAGCTATAATTGGTGAAATATCTATTGCACCATTACCTATTGGTATTATAACTTTAAATATTCTCAAATACGGATCTGTAAGTTTTCTAATTGTATTAAAAATCTGCATTTTATACATCGGATCAACCCAAGATGCCAAAACACTTATAACAATTAATATAGAATAAAAATCTACCATTTTATAAAATATTGATAACATTTATTTCCTTTCTTATTGTAAATCTATTTCATATACAACATTTATTTTATTAAAATTTCTTTTGATTTCATAACATATTCTACGCCTGACTGAATTGTTAATATCAACGGTATTATCATCAAAATATTGTTTACAAATCCACTTGTAGGTAATAAAATCATAATAGTCAAAGCTATCATTTGTGTCGTTGTTTTCCATTTTCCTAACGTTTCTGCCGCTATAACAATTCCTTCTGCTGCTACAATCGATCTTAATCCTGTTATTAATAATTCTCTAAAAATTATAATTAAAACAATCCATAAACTAAGCCTATCATATTTTGTAAAAACAACCATCGCTGAAATTACTAAAAGTTTATCTGCTAAAGGATCTATTAATTTCCCTAAATTCGTAATCATATTATATTTTCTAGCTATTTTCCCATCAAAATAATCTGTAATTGCTGCTCCCACAAATATAATTGTTGCAATTAATCTCGTAAATATTTCTAAAGATACATTATCTGTTGACAACGCAACTTGCATTATTAACACAAACGGAATTATCAAAATCATTCTTAACATTGCTAATTTATTAGGTAAATTCATAACTTTCTCCTATTTTTTGTTATTGTTTCTAAAATATTCCCACTCTTCCACTTCATTTTCATTTTTATATTTACAAACTCCATACTCTGAACCTGCATAAGTTTTTCTTATTTCAAATTTTCCACCTTTTTTTAAACAATATTTTGAAGCAGGATTTAATGCTCCTACTTTTCCATTTTTAGAAATTGATGTGCAAGACATTAAAGCGAATAATAAACTTATTACTAATATCACTTTATTTTTCTGTTTCATTTTTTCCCTCATCAGTTATTAACGCTTTCATACTTAAATTAAATTTATTTTCATCTTCAAGAGTTATAACTTTAACTGTCACAATTTGACCTTCTTTTAAAACATCTTCAACTTTAGCTACTCTTTTATTACTAATTTCTGAAATATGTAATAATCCTTCTTTCCCCGGCAACACTTCTACAAAAGCTCCAAATTTAGCAAGTTTTGTAACTTTTCCTTCATAAACTGCATTCAACTCAACTGATTGTGTTTGAAGTTTAACTAATTCTAACGCTTTTTTCATCATTTCAGGATCTTTTCCATAAATTGCCACACTTCCATCATCTTCTATATCAATCGAAACTCCTGTTTCTTCAATAATTGATTTTATCATTTTTCCACCAGGTCCAATTAATACAGAAATTTTGTTAGGGTCTATTTTTAACATCTCAATTTTTGGTGCATTTTCTGAAACTTCTGGTCTTGGTTTATCTATAACTGTTTCCATTTTATCAATTATAAATAATCTTCCTTCAAGTGCCTGTTTTAAAGCGATTTCCATAATTTCTCTTGTAATTCCTTCAATTTTTATATCCATTTGAATTGCAGTTATACCATTTCTAGTTCCTGCCACTTTAAAGTCCATATCTCCTAAATGATCTTCTAACCCTTGAATATCAGTTAATATTGTAAACGTATCTCCTTCTTTAACAAGTCCCATTGCAATTCCGGCAACAGTAGATTTTATTGGTACTCCAGCTGCCATTAATGCTAACGACCCTCCACAAATACTTGCTTGTGATGACGATCCATTTGATTCTGTAATTTCTGAAACTAACCTTACTGTATACGGAAATTCATCTTGTGATGGCATTACATATTTTAAAGCTCTTTCTGCTAAGTTCCCATGCCCTAACTCTCTTCTTCCTGGTGCTCTCATAAATCCAGCTTCACCTACTGAATATGGTGGGAAATTATAATGTAAGAAGAATTTTTTACTTGTTTCTCCTTCCATTAAATCTACAATTTGTTCATCTTCTTTACTTCCTAAAGTTGCAACTACTAATGCTTGTGTTTCTCCTCTTGTAAACAATGCCGATCCATGTGGCATTGGTAAAGTATCAATTTCCACATCTAAAGGTCTTATTTCTGTTGTTGTTCTCCCATCTGCTCTATATTTTTCATATAAAATCGCATCTCTCACAACTTTTTTCTCTATATCGTGATAATAATTTTTAAATACTTTTTCTAATTCTTCCGGAAATTCTCTTCCTTCAGCTTCAAATTTTGCAACAAACCCTTCAAATAATTCCGCTTCTAAATTATCAATTGCTTCATATTTTTCTAATTTCCCCGGAACCATTATTGCTTCTTTTACTTTTCCTACAAAATTATCTAAATATTCTTTTACTTCTGCATCAACTTCAGCTTTTTCAAATTCATATTTTGTTACTTCAAATTGCGATAAGAATTTATATTGCTCAGCACAAATTTCTTTAATTCTGTCATGTCCAAACATTATCGCTTCTAACATTACTTCTTCCGAAACTTCTTTAGCTCCAGCTTCTACCATTGTTACTGCATCTTTTGTCCCAGCAACTGATAAATGTACTTCCGAAATTTTTAATTGTTCTTCAGTTGGATTTAAAATATATTCTCCATCTATATAACCTACAGTCACTCCCGCTACAGTTCCTACAAATGGAATGTCAGACAATCCTAAAGCAACCGAAACTCCTATCGTTGCCAAGTTTTCAGGTTTATTTACTCCATCAAACGACATTACAGTAATTACAATATGTACTGCATTTAAAAATCCATCTGGAAATAGTGGTCTTATTGGTCTATCTACCAATCTTGAAATTAAAATTTCATCAGTTGATGGTTTTGATTCTCTTTTTATAAATCCTCCTGGAAATTTCCCCGAAGCATAAAATTTTTCAATATAGTCAACTGTTAATGGGAAAAAATCTTGTCCATCTTTTACATCTTTACTTCTTGTTGCTGTAACTAATAAAACTGTTCCTCCTGCTTGAATCATTGCCGATCCACCAGCTTGCCTTGCAATTTTCCCTGTACTTATTTTTATTTTTTGATTTCCTACATTAAATCCGTAAACTCTTTCATCAAACATAATTTCCTCCTGTTTTTTTTATTTCAAGAAGGGAGCAAATAATAGTAAAATTTTCTCATTAAAAAAAGAATCTTTTTAATATTTTTTAAGTATCATAATGTAATATAAAAAAGAAAAAATTTTACAATTACTTACTCTAAACACCTTCTTGTCTATTATCATAATTATATCATTTTTTCTTGTTTTTTTCAAATTATTGTTTATATTTTTAAATCTACCTTTTTTATAATTAATAAAAAAAGAAGCTTATTGAACTGCACCTCCAATTCTGTAGTCAAAATTTTTGGTGCAATTCACTTTTGAAAGCTCCTTTCTTATTTAGTTATATCTAATACAACTGTTTTTCCTGCTTCCGCATTTCCATCTTTTTTACCTAAATTTGAGTAATCGTCGTAGTTAGAAATAATTACAGGTGTAATAATTGAACTAGCATTAGCTTTTAAAAATTCATAATCGTATTTGATTAATGGAGTTCCTGCTTCTACTATATCTCCTTCATTTACTAATCTTTCGAATCCTTGTCCTTCTAATTTTACTGTATCCATTCCAAAGTGAACAAAAATTTCAATTCCTGCTGGAGTTACAATACTAAAAGCATGATTTGTTTCAAAGATTTTTTCTAATCTTCCCGCAGCCGGTGCTACCATTACTCCTGATTCAAATGGTTCTATAGCTACTCCATCTCCTACCATTTTTTGTGCAAATACTTCATCAGGTACTTCTTCTATCGGTAATATTCTCCCTGAAATAGGAGCTAATATTTTCCCTTCAAATACTTGAACTTTTTCTTCTTTATTTTTCTTTAAAAAATCAAATAATCCCATTACAGACCTCCATATTTTATTTCGTTTATTTTCTAAGAAAATCTTATCATAATTCTATAAAATAGTCAAATTTTATTTCGCCATCTCAGACAAAATAATTCCACCTGCAACAGAAACATTTAATGAATTTATTTGCCCTTTTAAGTGAATTTTTACAATCTTATCACAATGTTCTCTAACTTTTTTTCTCATTCCATTTCCTTCGCTACCTAAAACTAAACAAACTTTATTTGGGTAATCTTCCTCATAATAATATTTTTCTCCATTAGCTTCAGCACCATAAACTGTGTACCCATATTTTTTAAATTTGTCTATCGTATCAGCAATATTCGTAACTTTTATTATATCAACATGCTCTATCGCTCCAGTTGATGATTTTACAACTGTTTCAGTTACTTTCACATTGTTTCTATCTTGAATTACAATTCCATCAACCCCAAAACATTCTGCACTTCTTATTATTGCACCAAAGTTCCTTGGATCTTGTATTTGATCTAATATAACAACTATTGATTTATCTTTTCTAAGTACTTTTTCAAGAAATTCAATAAAATCTACATAGTAATCAAACTCGGAAACTAAAGCAACAACTCCTTGCGAATTTTCAGTCCTTCTATCCGTATAAAATACTTTTATATTTCTTCTACTCGCTAAAGTTAAAATTTCTTTAATTGTATCTTTTCTAATTCCTTTGTAAATTTCTAATTTTTCTACGTTTCTATCTGATCTTAATACTTCTAGTACTGGATTCATTCCAATTATTTTTTCCATAATTTCTCCTATTTTTAATCTTTATATTTTTTATTATCTTATTTTATCATTTTTTACTAAATTAACAAAAAATATTATAAATTTTCGTTATTTTTCATTATTTTGTCCTGGTGATGACTTTATCACTTTTGCACTTTTAGTATAAACTGTATCTTCCACACCCATTTTCATGTTCACAAGTCTAGCTACAACAAAAAAGTAATCCGACAATCTATTTATATATTTTTGTCCTACCAGATTTACTAATTCATCTGATTCAATTACAGCAACTATTCTTCTTTCCAGCCTTCTTGTCATTGTTCTTGCTTGATGAAATAAAGCTGAAACTTTATGTCCTCCCGGAATTATAAATTTTTCTAATTTAGGTAATTGTACTCCATACTCATCTATTTTATTTTCTAAAAATTCTATCATATCTGATGTTTGTTTATACGGTCTAAGCTCTCTTGGTGTTGCCAAATCACTTCCACAATCAAATAACTGTTGCTGTATTTCTTCAACCTCTTCCACTAAATCTTTTAACTCTATATATTCTTTCATCTCTGCAACTATTAGTCCAACTAACGAACATAACTCGTCCATCGTTCCATACGCTTCCACTCTTACATTCGTTTTACTTACTGTGTCCCCACCATATAATTTTGTTTTCCCTTTATCTCCATACTTTGTATAAATTTTCATATTTTCAGCTCCTATATTTTTTCATATACTCTAATTTATCTATTTAAAATTTTCTTTCTATTTTGTTTTCAAGTTAAGTAATAATTTTTTAATTTCCCTTACTTTCTTCTTCTGTTATTTTATCGCTAATTATTTTTATTAATTCTTCTACTGTAAATCCACCTCTTGCAGCAATCATATCTAGTCTTGCCACTTTTCTCATTATAGTAAAGTGAATAGGATTCGTAATTTTCTTATATTCGTTTGAAACTGTTGGCATAAATTCTCTAATATACGGATATTTTTCTACAATATCTCCAATAATTGTATCTTTTGTTAATCCATAATTTTCTTTTTCAATTGAAATACTCTCTTCTTGAGATTTTTCCTCAACTTGCTTTATTTTTTCATTATCTTTTTCAAATGCTTTTTTCTCATTTTCCCAAGTAACTATTTTTCTTTGACCCGTTAAACTTCTAATTTTTGTAGCGTCTTGCATCATTTCAAGGACTCCTCTAAATTTACCGTTCTCATCTCTTACTGCCACATAGTAAATATAAATAAAGTTCCCTTTTGGTGTTTGAATCCAAAAGTCTATCTCGTCCTGCTTTCCACTTCTAAAATTATCAATTATTTCCATTACAGAATCTACACTTTCTGCTGGATGACAATTTTTTACATTTCTACCAATAACTCCAGCACTTCTTGGGAAAACTCTATGTTTTGTATCGCTATAAAATTTCACTAAATCATTTTCATCTACATAAGATAAATCAACGGGCATATGTTGAAAAATTAAATTAATTTGTTCCAATGTTAATTTCCCTTGTTTTACATCAAATATTTTATTTTCTAAATTTTCATTACTTTGATCTTCTTCTTTATTACCTGTCATTCCATATTTTTGTAAAAGCCCTGCCAAATCATTCATAAAATTATTTCCACTCGTATTTTCAACTTTATTTTCAATAATTTTTTCTTTTATTTTTTCCTCTTCCTTATCAATAAAATAAAATTCTGTTGGTTTTTCAATCAAACAATATCCTATTTCATCATCACCTTTTCTCATTTGTTTAAATTCGTCTTCTGAAATTAATTTTAGTGATGTAGGATACAAAATTTGTTCCTCTTTGTCCATTATATCTAATGTCAATTCAATCGCTATACTTTGTTGCTCAAAAAATGCTTTTTCATCAACATTTTCTTCATTTAGCATACGAATAGCAGAATTTATATTATCTCTTACTGCATTATCAAATGTCCACATTATTCTTGACGGTCTATCAAAACCTTTTTTCTCTAACATTGAAAATAACTGATGTTGTTTTCTAGATAAATGCGTATTAAATTGATATAATTTATCATAAAGCTCAAGCCATTCATTTTTTATAAATTTACCATTTTCCTTATATCTTTCAGTTTTTTCTTCTATTTCTTTTATCAATTTTTTTGTAGCTGTATTTTCTTCAATATAAGTTTTTATTGGATGCCCTTTTGCTAATTTGTTTTCTTCTTGCACAATTTTATTTCTAAAAAGTTCAATTAAACTATTCATTTTTTCGTGCATCTCCATATCAGTATATCCCATTTCCTTCATTTTTTGTTCAGAATATGCGAATTCCTCTGGAGTTATCGTATTAAAAGTTGCTATAATTTCCTCTTTTGCCGTTTCAAAATCAACCAATCCTTCAATATAATTTTTCTTTATTGCAGTCATTTTTTCTACTTTTTCTAAATTAATACTTTCTATATAATTTTTCATATCTTTTTTCATAAAATTCTCCTCACTATTCAATTCATAATCCTTTTTTTGAATCTCAAACTTATTATATCATATTTTTTTAATTTAACTACACATAATAATTCTTTTATGTTAAAATATATAACAAAAATAAAATAAGGAGTTTAATTTATGAATAAATATGAAAATTTAACAAAAAATATTTTAAAAGATAAAAATATTTCACTTGAATTACTTTTAACACTTTCTACTTCTGCAATCTGTATTTGTGTTGGTTTAATTTTAAACTCTGCCACTTTAATCGTCGGTGGAAAATTGTTGGCACCTTTTATCCGTCCAGCTCAAGGTTTTGGATTTTCAGTTGCTACCAAAAATAAAAAAATGGCTTTTAATTTTTTTAAACAATTTACAATATTTTTATTATTTAGTCTTATTATTTCAACTATTTTTTTTAAATTTTCTTTTATCCCAGAAAATATAAAATTTTCATTAAACAAAACATCATTTTCTTATTTTGATATTTTAATTGGATCTTTCTGTGGTATTGCAGCTATAATCGGAAAAACTAAAAATATTAGTGATAATATTTTATATGGTGTAGCAGTAGCCGCTTCTTTAATGCCGTCTGTTTGTATAATGGGATATGGAATTGCTAATAATTTAATGTCAGTATTTCTAAATGCTGGCTTAGTGTTTATGACTCATATATCATTAATTTCATTTTTTGCATTTATTGGAACAATAATTTATTCTAAAATTAAAAAATAAACTTTTTATCAATTTTTTATACTATCTTAATTTTAAAGACAAAATTCAATGAAAATATTTTATATTTTTAATATTTTGTCTTATTTTTATGCCATTCTTTCTTTTTTAAATTTGCACAATTTTCATTTTTATTATAAACTATTTATATATTTTTTAAGGAGGACTACATTGGAAAGTTGGATATTTTTATTTATTATTTTAATTGTTGGGTATATTAGTAAAAATCTATCAATCGTATATCCTACAATTTTTGTTATGGTATTAAAATTTCTTCCGTTTACAAGAAATTTTATGTCAATATTAAGACAAAAAGGAATAAATTGGGGAGTTATGGTAATAACTGTTGCCATTTTAATTCCTATCGCGACAAAAGAAATTGGTTTCAAACATTTGCTAAATGCTTTTAAATCTCCAATTGGTTGGGTTGCAATCATTAGTGGAATTGGGGTTTCACTTTTATCTGCTAGGGGTGTAAATTTATTACACGGTCAACCTGAAATTACAGTTTCTCTTGTAATTGGAACTATAATAGGTGTCACTTTTTTTCGTGGTGTTGCAGCAGGTCCTGTTATTGCGAGTGGTATCACATTTTGTTTACTAAAAATTTTAGAAATTTTCTTTAAATAACTATTGTTTTTTTCAATTTACTTTGGTATAATCAAAATATATAATAGTTGTATATAAAAATATACTAGGAGGAATCCTATGATTTTAATGAAAAATATTGAAAAAAATTTTACTAATTTTTCTTTAAATGTAAATTTTTCTATTAATGAAGGAGAAATTTTAGGAATAATTGGAGAGTCTGGAAGTGGAAAAAGTACAATTTTAAAAATTTTACAAAATTTAATTACTCCAGATAAAGGGGAAGTCATTTTTAATGAAAAAATTAAATCTTCTTATATTTTTCAAGATTTTAATTTACTTTACAATAAAAATGTATTTGATAATATTGCACTTCCTTTAATTTTACAAAAAGAGAAATGTAATCGTTGGATTAGAGAAAAAGTCAATGAAAATTTAGAAGTAGTAAATTTATTAGATAAAAAATATTCTAATATTTCATCATTAAGTGGAGGACAAAAACAAAGAGTTGCTATTGCGAGATCTCTTATTACCAAACCAAATTTACTTCTTTGTGATGAAATTACATCTTCTTTAGACCAAAATACAAAAAATGAAATATTAGATTTACTTTTAAAAATCAATAAAACTTACAAAACAACCATTATTTTTGTGTCACACGAATTAGATAGTATAAAAAAAGTGTGTAATCGTGTTTTAGTAATTGAAAAAGGTAATATTACTGACAATTTTAATATTGACCGTAAAAATAATTTTTCAAATAACAAAAAATATTCTGATTATATAAAAGAGGTATTAAAATGATTGATTTAGAATTAATTTTATCAATACGAGATACATTTATTATGATTTTATTTCCAATAATTTTTGCTATTTTTGCTGGAATACCCGTAGGTTCTATTTTATTCCTTACAAAAAAAGGAGGATTAAAAGAAAATATGTGGCTATATATACCTTTTAATCTTTTTGTAAATATCGTAAGAAGTTTCCCATTCATAATTTTTGTAATCGTAATTATACCATTAACAAGGTTAGTTTTTGGTACGGCATTTGGATTGCTTCCGGCAAGTTTTCCAATTTGCTTCATTGCAGTTGCTCTTTACGCTCGTTTTGTGGAACAATCTTTTTACGATGTAAACCACAATATTATAGATTTAGCAATCTCATTAAAAGCTACAACATTTCAACTTGTTTGGCATTTTTTATTAGTGGAAGCAAGAAGTAGTTTAGTTTTAGGACTGACATCTTCAATTATTAGCTTTATTTCATATTCTACTGTTATGGGAATTGTCGGTGGTGGTGGAATTGGTGACTACGCAATGAGATACGGTTATAACGAATACAATTTTACAGCAATATACAAAGCTGTAACAATTATGATTATTATTGTTTTTATTATTCAATTTACTGGTAACAAAATTTCAAAAAAATTAGATAAAAAAAGGAGTGATTTTTAAATGTTAAAGAAATTTATGTTAATTTTAGGGTTATTTATCCTTGCCCTTGCATGTTCTAAAGAGGATAAAACTATTAAAATAGCAGCAGCTAGCTATCCTATGGACGAAATTGTAAAAATTGCAACACCAGATCTTGAAGCTAAAGGTTATAAAGTTGAACTTACAGTTTTAACTGACTATGTTACTGCAAATGTTGGATTGAACGCAAAAGACTTTGATGCAAATTTTCATCAACATGAGCCATTTATGCAAATTTTCAATGAGAAAAACAAAGGAAATCTTGTAAAAATTAAAGGAATTTACGATGTTTATGTTGGTTTTTATTCAAACAAATACAAATCAAAAGATGAAATTCCTAATGATGCAAAAGTTGCAATTCCACAAGATCCAACTAACCAAGATAGAGCTTTAAGAATTTTAGCTAAAGAAGGGTTTATTAAATTAGCTGGAAAAGATGGATTATACAACTCAAAAGATATTGTTGAAAATCCTAAAAACTTACAAATTAATTTAGTAAAAATTCCAGCTTTAGTACAAGCATACCAAGAAATGGATTTAGTATTTAACTGGCCATCTCATATGTTAAAAATTGGAAAAACTCCAAAAGATGCATTATTCTTAGAAGGAGATAAAACAGGAAGATATGCTGTAAGTTTAGTAGCTAGAGAAGATAACAAAGATAGCAAAAAAATTAAAGATTTAACAGAAGCAATGACTTCAGAAAAAGTAAAAAAATTCTTACAAGAAAAATATTCTACTGAAGGATTCCCTGTATTTTAATTTTAAAAAATAAGCTCTCGTTGAGAATTTATCTTAACTTGAGCTTTTTTCTATTTTTATTATTTTATAATCTAACTAATCTAGATCATAAATAAAAACATAATTTTTCTTAACTTCATCTTTAATACTTCTACCAACGACACATCTATTGTAAACTGAGTTTTCTAACATTTCTCTTTCTTTTCCTGTATATTTTTTAGACAAATGATATTCAATCGTTAAACTTGTTAGCATAAATTTTTCTTTAATGTCTGTTTCTTTAGACACTTCTGCATAAGAATTTTCAAAAGCTATTTTTTCTTTTTCAGCTTTTAATGACAAAACTGTCATACCACAAGCTGCAACTGATAAAGCCATCATATCTGAAGGCGACATAATTTCTCCTTTTCTGTCTGTTTTTATATTCGTATTTTCTATTTCAGTTTCGTAATTTCCAACATAATTTATTCTCATTTTTATCATTTTCCTCTCTATTTATAATTTTTTATTTTTCATTATCTTTTTCTAAAATAACTTTAAGCGAATGCCAAGTCAGTGTTGCACATTTTACTCTTGCAGGCATTTTTGATACATACTCCATCAAAATAGCATCACCCATTTTTTTATTCTCATCCATTGTTAATTTTTTTTCATCATCAAGGCTCATCATTTTAAAAAATAAATCTACTTTTTCTTGTGCTTCTTCCACTGTTTTTCCTTTTATCAAATCTACAAGCATTGCACTTGAAGCACTTGAAATTGCACAACCATTTCCAATATAGCTCGCATCTTCTATCTTATCTCCATTTAATTTTATTAATAATGTCAAGTCATCTCCACAACTCGGATTATGTCCTCTTTCAACATAAGTCGGATTTTCAATTTCTTTTTTTACATCTTTTCGCCCACTATATTCTAATATTGTCTGCTGATATATTTTTTCTAAATTTACACTCATACTCCAAAAATCTCCTTCACTTTTTTTAATCCTTCTATCACTTTTTCAATATCTTTTTCTGTATTATAAATACTAAAACTTACACGACAACAAGATGGTACGCCTAAGTAATTCATTAGTGGTTGGGCACAATGATGCCCACTTCTAATCGCTACATTAAAAGAATCAAGTACAAACGCAACATCGTGAGAATGCACACCTTTCACATTAAAAGCAATTACGCCAACTTTGTCTACATTTTTTGTACAATATGTTTCAATTCCTCCTAATTTTTCCATTTCTTTCAACATTTTATTTGATAATTCATTTTCAATTTCATCTATTTTTTCATATCCAATTTCTTCCAAAAATTCTATTGCAGCTTTAAGACCTACTGCTCCTGCAACATTATTTGTTCCACCTTCAAATTTATTTGGAAGTGGTGCAAAAGTACTTTCTTGCTCTGTAACAAATTCTATCATATCTCCACCATATAAAAATGGAGGCATTTTATCTAAAATTTCTTTTTTCCCATACAAAACTCCAATCCCCATCGGTGCAAATATTTTATGACCTGAAAACACTAAAAAATCTGTATTTAATTCTTGGACATTATGCCTAAAATGTAAAATAGATTGAGCTGCATCAACTACGGTTATTGCCCCTTTTTTATGCGCCAAGTCTATTATCTCTTTTATAGGTTGAATTACTCCAGTTACATTTACAACTGCTGAAATTGATACAATTTTTGTTTTATTACTTAACTTATTTTTAAAATCTTCTAAATCAAATTGTCCTTTTTCATCTAAATAAACATATTTTAAAGTTATATTTTTTTTCTTTGCAACAAATTGCCAAGGCACAATATTTGCATGATGATTAGAAATTCCTAAAATTATTTCATCCCCATCTTTTAAAAATTCCATACCATAACTATACGCAATTAAATTTATAGATTCTGTCGTATTTTTTGTAAATATAATTTCTTCTCGCTTTTTAGTGTTCACAAATTTTTGTACAGTTTTCCTTGCTTCATCCAACAGTCCTGAGGCTTCCACAGATAAAGTGTGCGATCCTCTCCCTGGATTTCCATTGTATTTCTCATAATATTCTCGCATTTTTTCTATCACAATTTTAGGTTTTTGCGATGTTGCTGCCGTATCTAAATAATAATTTTCTCTATTTTTAAATATTAAAAATTCATTTTTATAATCCATAATTTCTCCATTTTTTTTATATATAATCATTGTATCATAAAAAATAAAAAACTGCACTCAATTATTAAACTTTTATCGTTTAAATTTGTAAGTACAGTTTTTTTATAATCTCTAAAATTTATTTTTTAAAATTATCTTATTATTTGAAATATTACTGCAATTATTAAAAATAATGCTGCAACAATTTCTGTAAATTTCTCTATTCCTTCTTTTTCAACATCAGCCATATTCATACTTTTTGCCATTCCTTGACTTCTATCTGGTTGTAATAAAATCACACCTACCATAATAATAGCTAATATTACTAAAAGTACAATTAATAAAGTTTCTAACATTAGTCCTCCTATTTTATTAAACTAAGCTAGAATTTTCTCATTTTATTGAGCATCTCCAGCTTTAATAATAACAGCGAAACTTGCTGGAACTAAACTTGCTCCTCCAACTAATCCACCGTCTATATCTTTTTGAGCTATTAATTCTGCCGCATTTTTATCGTTCATTGATCCTCCATATTGAACTGTAACATTTTCAGCAACTTCCGCTCCATATAATTCAGTTAATAATCCTCTTATGAAAGCATGTACTTCTTGAGCTTGTTCAGGAGTTGCAGTTTTACCTGTTCCAATTGCCCAAACTGGTTCATAAGCTAATACAACATTTGCCATTTCTTCAGCTGTAACATTCACTAATCCACCTACAATTTGCTCTTTTACTACTGCTTCAGTTGTATTATTTTCTCTTTCTTCTAATTTTTCTCCTATACAGAAAATAGGTTTCATTCCAATTTCTAGAACAGCTTTCACTTTTTCATTTATAAATTCATCACTTTCGTGAAAATATTCTCTTCTTTCTGAATGCCCTAAAATTACATATTCTACACCTAAATCTTTTAACATTAATGGTGAAATTTCTCCTGTAAATGCTCCACTTTCTTTAGCATTCATATTTTCAGCTGCTATTTTAATATTTGTTCCTTTTGTTTCTCTTGTTGCTGTTTCTAAAGCTGTGAAAGGTGCTCCTATAACGATTTCAGCATTTTTAACATCAGCTACTAACGGTTTTAATCCAGCAAAAAATTCTGCTGCTTCTCTTGCAGTTTTATTCATTTTCCAGTTTCCTGCCACTATAATTTTTCTCATTGATATATCCTCCATCTTTTTTTATTAACTATTTTTATTTCACGAATAAATTATACTATAATTTTCGTTTAATTTCAATTATTTTATATTTATAAGTTTTATTTCACCTTTTTATCTAAAAATAACTCTCTATTTATTTTATAATTACTTAAAAAATCAACAAATTTACTGATACCTTCTTTATCTTCATTTTCTCTAATTAACACAATTTGAAATTTCTCTTCCGATTTATCAAAACTATGTATAACTTTCAAACTTCCTTTTATAATTTCTTCATAGACACTATAATAGGGTAATACTGCAAATCCTAATCCATTTTTTATTAAATTTTTCATAGTTTCTATACTTCCGTTAATCGCAATTCTTCTATCTAAATTGAATCCAACAATTTTTTCAAATTGATCTAAATATTTTCCTGTTAATAATGTATCTCTTTTTAACAAAGGAATTTCTTTCAAATCGGAATAAGTTTCAACTTCAGGCCCTGCTACGACAACAAAAGGATATTCTTCTGTTTCAATTACTTTAATTTCTTTATCTTCAATAAAAAACTCTTCCATTAAAGCAATATCAACTGTTCCTTCTTTTAAATGCTTAACTAACGATTCTCTATTTTTTATGTATAAATCAAATTCGATTTCTGGATTTTGCTTTGTAAATTCTACCATTACTTTTGGTAGTACAGGCTCTCCTATATTATGAGTTGCTCCAATCGAAATTTTACCTTTTCTATATTGTAAAATTTTCTTCATTTCATTTTCCATTCGTGAAATTTTTTCAAATACATCTTGAGACATTTTAAATAATTCTTTCCCAGCAAAAGTTAATTTAAAATTTTTAGAATTTCTTTCTATTAATTGTAATCCTAATGTATATTCAAGTTTTTTTATTTGAATTGATACTGCCGACTGGCTTATATATAATTTTTTAGCAGCTTTTGTAAAACTTTTTTCATTACATGCTTCAAAAAATATTTTTAAATGATGTATATCCATTTATTTCTCCAATCATATATTTTATTTATATAATTATATAACATATTTAATCATTTGTCTAGTATATATTATAATATCCAATATTTATTTTTTTATCATAAATGAAGTCGTCTTTCAAATTCTTCTTTATATGCTTTATATGTATATCTAAGCATTATATTCAAAACAAATAATGGAATTGATGCCCAAACCGACCAAGTACATTTTTGCTTTAATATTATTTCCAAAATTAATAGAAATATTCCAACAAAAAATATAAAAAAATTCAATATTTTTATTCTTTCTTTTTTATGTTTATCCCATACAAATGAAAATATAAAACTTAATAAATAAAAAGTAATAACTATTGGTATTCCTCTTTTTAAACTCCAAGTTATTTCTCTATTACCGTAATCTATTATTAATAAAAATGAAACTAATCCAATTAAAATTAACATTAAATTAATTCTCATTTTATAACTATTTAAAGATACAAATAAAAATAAATCAAATAACAATATAGAAGGAATCGCATAATATCCCCATTTTATATTTCCATAAATTATAATATTTTGAAAAAATATTTCCAATATTGAAATTAATGAAATTGTAAAAAAGGACA
>ERZ772909.1066-NODE-1066-length-15670-cov-3.733654_pt1 | contig 15670 bp, 19 predicted proteins | sample MGYA00511137_ERZ772909 | MGnify/ENA primary metagenome ERZ772909 (study PRJEB29015, sample SAMEA2738095) | human oral metagenome | biome: human oral; feature: human-associated habitat; material: saliva | place: China | collected 2270 ... | reverse complement strand
GACGATTGGTCCGGGACTTCCAAAATCTGTCAAAGGATGCCTTTCCATGTCTACTTCCACCTCAAATTTTTCTCAGACCTTCTATAGTAGTCCAAAAAATAATCAGGTCCTTCTTTCCACAGTTCGGAATCAAAATCATAAAGACATTTGCATGCATTAGAACTCAAAAGTCTATTTCTCGACTCTTCAATGGAGATATTTTCTTCTTCAGCCATATCACAAATAGCATCTGTAAGTATCATGTCTGCACATGCATTCATTTTTTCAAATGACATATTTTCTTGCCTCCTGAAATTTCAAACAGCCAATTGCTCTTTCCGTGAGGAAACAGAATTGATCCACAAGATGATCCGGCAACAACTGGTCAATAGCAAAACTCACTGCTTTTTCTGACTTTACATCTCCATAAAGCCCGTTAAGATATGTTGTAATCACCGGATTAGTGGTATCATTTGCTATTTTACCAATTACTATCTCCGCACTAAAAATATCATTATTGATTAAAGGAACCAGCTCTCTTGCAAGCCTCTTTCTACGGTTTTGTGATATAAACCATAGCCACTCTTTGTCTGCATTCTCAAATTCCTGAATAGGAATATTCTCTTTAGGGTAAGAAAATCTGAACGATGAAACATATCCAAAATTTTGCGAAAATGGTATTTGCCCGGAATTTCGAGCCTTTATTATGGATGAACGAACAAAGCTTCTAGCCTGATTAGGATTGCTTGTCAAGTAGAATCCTTTTCCAAAATCCTTTCCTTCAACACACTGCACTAAATCTATCTCTTCTACATAAGCATAGCTCCCATGATATAGGAGCATTCCATCTTTTAGTTTCACTAAATCGCTCCCTTCGTCTTTAAAACATTACTGATATCCTCTAAATTGTGCTCATCACCATTAATATGAAAAGTGTCATAACACGACTCTATATATTGCCAGATTTTATGTTTTGAAAAAAGATCATTGGCAGCCGCCCGACTCATTCTATACTTTTGGCAGAACTCTCCTAATAATCTAATTTCCATGAAAATTATTTCGTTAATCATTAGCGTTTTTCTCCTTATACATTCAAGCTTTTCGGATGAGAAGTAATTATACCATGCCTCGATTGTTTCCTTGGAATATAACTATAAAATCTTCTCACATCTCTTCAATCATTGCGATTCTATGCAAGAACGCTTTCGCCAGCTCCCTTGCTTTTTCAAAGTCTTCCTTGCTAAGAACCATCAGTGCATAGCTGTCACTTCCTATATCCATAGCAGACAAAACATATTCTGTCCACTGGGCATTCAGAATCTTTCCCCACCTTGGAATATCCTCTTCATCATTCAGTATTTTCTCATCCGTCTCAAGATTTAGGCCGGCACTTAATTTACGCACAGCAGGAATAAAGCTATCCTTCCTTGCTTTCCAATCCAGTTCTATAAGCTTTCCTTTCCGCTCTAATGCGAAAAAAAGCTCTTCCCAGGCATGATCCATATCTTCCATACTTTCATGCTTGTGTTTTTTCAGGAAACGCTTTGCTGTTTGGGGGTCTGCCAGCAGGAGCTTTGTTAATTCTTCAAATGCGGATTTTACAATTGCATCATCATTTCCTATCACTTCCGTATACGTCTTTTCATCAGGAAGAACTTCCTTTTTTACAAATGCCCTCATAATCTTTACGGCATCGCTGTAGCTTAAGTCGGAAATAAGATATTTTTTATCCTCTATTTTCAAATATAAATTGACCAGCTCTTTACTTTTCCCAACTACCGCTTTCATCGATGTACAACCTTTTACGGCATGGGAGGGGCTTATCTCTGCATAAGTATAATATCCGTCATGCATCGCTTTTAGTGCATTATCAATTCCGCTGATATGAAATCCATTTCTATCGTAAGCCGGGTCTTTCATGTGCCATTCTTCATAAATCTCAAAGAACACTTTCTGTATCCAATTATAGATGCTCATGATTGTTTTCCATCTCCTCTTTCGTCATTCCGCTAAGTTCTTTCACCCACATCCCTACCATATCGGAAAGCAGGGAATCACAAGTATATTCCTCTGTACCGTCCATATATTTGCAGGAAAATGAAGGCTCTCTTATCGCTGCTTTATAAAACTGCATTGCCACATCCTGCAAATGCTCCGGATGAAACGGAAGTGACAGTTCTTCCGCTAACATCCCCCGAATCTTATCCCAGTCCTTATACTCTTTACGATACGCTTCTCGGATTTTGGCTAGATAGCCTTCACAAAAGGCTCTCAGCAAGCTTTCCCTTTGATAAATTTTCTTACAGTTAAAGTCAAATAGATTTCCTGCGTGAATTAAAAAGGTCAGAAGCTCTGCAAGACTTTCCGCAATTCTTCCTACCTCTCCTTCACTACCGATAAAACCAATACTTTCATCCTGTAACAACACAAATTCTCCGCCACTCGCATCATGTGCAAATGCCTTAGCTTGCATAGAATAATTTTCATTATTCTCCAAAAACTGAATTTCCTGAAGCTGCTTGTAAAAGCAAATATCACACTCTCACATAAGCATAGTATGGAGTTCCGTATTATTCTGAATCTGCTCCCATAAGTCCATTTCGTTTTCTCTCCCCCTCTACAAACTGGAATTTATTAATTACTTATTTTTTTAATAAGCTTCCCAAAAAATTTCCTATTGCTGCAATTAGACCGTATATTAATACATAAACAGCTGCACTTTCATTGTAAAATATAAATATTGTTGGAATAAAGAGGGCCATAATTAACAATAAAAATATCAAGTTAAAAGAATGTCTAATCCCATAAATCAGAGAAGTTAAAAAACAAATACATGGAGTTAAAATAAGTAAAAAGAATATACCGGTTCCTGTATCATTAATGAAAGCAGGCAACACATAAAAAGCTAAAGTTATCACTATTAAGTAAACAGACATTTCTCTTGTTTTTTTCATTTCCTTTATCTCTGTAAATTCACACACTTTATTTCTACAAAACTGAATTATCCATTTCTTCCCTACAAACTGGGATTTTGCAGAGATAATTTATCTATACTTTTTCATTATGTATTTTAAATCTGGCTTATTTATGGTTTCTACTATTTTAAATCCTAACTTTTCATATAATGCTTTCGCACTTTTATTATAACCAAATACAGTTAAAGAAATGCTTTTAATAACAGCATTTTTAAAACAATAATTTATAAACTCCTTTAATGATTCTTTACCATATCCCATTCCTGTCTTACTTGGGTTTATTATAAATCTTCCTATGTGTATATTATCTTCATAGATTCTAACCTGTTGAATAACTCCAATAAACTCCTTATCAGTAAAAATTGAATATAAATTTTCTAAACTTTTTAGTTTACTATAATTTAATGGATATTCTATCGTTGGTCCCATCCATTGTTCCTGAAAATCTATTCCTTTTTCATTGGACCATGCAGCTAACTCGTGTCCATTAAACTCATTAATTCCATTTTCAAAAATTATATTCACTAATATTCACCTCAACAAATTCAAATTTGTCTACACCGCTTTTATCCTATCATTTATCAATTCGATAAACGCTATCACTGTTGCTCCTATCATAGGAAGTCCATAAGGACTAAACAGGAAGCCGATAACCAATCCAGATATACCTATTCCGATTTCTCCTTGAACGAAAGAAACTACTGCTCCAAATATGCAGAATACCATAACGATATACAGTAACGCTGTTACTATGCCAAGCAAGAATGTCAGAAAAGCTGTCAAAATTGATAAAATAAGACCAAGAACAGGCATGCAATATTGATTTGATGTTAGCGGTGAACCTGAGCGGAGTAAATCTGCCGACTCCTATAATTCACTCTCCAGCTTTCCGATATTAATCATTTCTTTTTACTCCTATCTATCCTGTTTTCAGGCAGCTCTTTCGTTACGTCGCTAATCAACTTTCCAAAATCAATTGCATTTTGAGAGGTAATAACTGCTTTTCCGGTATGCTCCTCAATTTCTTTTCTAGCATTTCCGGCAATTTTACCACCATCTCTTGCAGCTTGCCTATTCTCTTCTAATCCATAGGGATTTGTCGCATTAGTAATATCCTTCGTAGCCGTTTCTGCAAGCATATTTAATATTAACTCGGTACTACTCATATTATCCCTAAGATTTTGCTTCTTTAATCCTTTGAAGTCCTTGTACTCTCTTGTTGTCATACCACTCCACGCTTTAGATATTTCATTGGTCAGTATGGCATATTCTTTGCCCTCTTCTACTCCATGGTCTTGCCAAGCATCAGTCAGTTCTTTTCTTACTTGAATGGCTTGTAATCTCTGATTAATCCATTCTCTGGAATATCCCTTCTGCACATAAGTTTCCAAAGCTCTATCTATCGTCAACTCCGGATCTATAATCTCATCTATTCTTTCTTTTCCAACTTCTGCCAACCACATCTTAAAGGGTTCTGCCTTGGGAGATGGTACGGATTGAATAATGCGAAAAATCCCCTGCACATTAGCTACATCCGTTTTATAACTTTTTCCATCTTTAGGGGATTTTAATTTCAGTGCGTGACAAAATGTCACGACCTCACTTCCCTCCTTTTTCAATCTTTGCTTTAGCTTTCTCCAATAAGCTCCAAAATCTTTGCTGTCCGTTAAAACACCAATAATATCAGCTATACTAAAATACCATTCTTCTTTCTCGTTGTCCCAAAGTGAACGAATCTGATTTCCCTCAAAGATTTTAACTTCATTATCCATCTTAAAACCTCTCATTTACCATGAACTATTGAATTCCCTTATTGAAATCCTTTATATGCTTAAAAATCCAAAGAACCTCACATATACAAATAATTAATTATCATTTTAACATTGTCATGAGCTTAGAAATACCTCTTTCCGTAAAGTCTCAAGGTAAATATTGAAATTACCACGCCTACCCTTATTCAAGTTTCATATTACTTGCCCTGAAAGTTCTCCTATGTCATATGATATGAGCTGACTTCGATTCTTTTCTTCGAATTTCTATAACTCAAATGTCCATACAGAAATCTTCCTTCAGGCTGACATTTTCCTTCTTGTAGTAATAGCGTCCTAAGCCTTGCTTCACAAAAGCCTCTGCAATAATAGCGCTCCCTTTCCCTTTTCCGGACTCTTTACTGTCCATCATAAATAAACCGATGAAGATCGTATCTTCTTTTGGAAAGGAGAGAATAAAGTCCATAATGGCAATTAAGCTGTCATTTTCAAAAAAGCCGATATAGAATTTGTCCTCAAGGCTTTTCCCTTCCGGTAATGCCTTTAAATCATTTAGAACCGTTTCCCTACATGGCTTTGGTGGACAATACGCAAAGTACAGGGGATTGCCGTACTCCAAATTTAAGATTCTGAAGATATCCTCTTCCCCCATTTTTTTAATATTGTATTTTGTAGATAGTTGGCTGATATGCAGCATACCTCTTCCGGACATTTCCACTTTACCTCACTATGCACGTATGATCTTCATTCTTCTTTATAAATTTACTTGCCAAGTGATAAACCTGTTTGATCTCTTTACTATCTAAGGACCAAGCCTCTACTTCTTTTCGAATAAAATCCGGAAATTTCTTACTGATATCTCGTAAAGCATTGCCCACGGATTTTCTGACATATTCACTTGAATCCTCTTTTAAAGCGGCTAAGCGCTGAATGGCTTCTTCCGGGTGGTCTTTAAAATAGGCTCTGCTTGTCCAGATTCTTAGCCCTTCTGAAACGGCTCTTCGGGCGTTCGGCTCAGGACTTTGTAGCCATTCCGAAATCGTGGGAAGGGCTTTTTCCATTCCGATTTTTTTACAATACATATCAAAGGACTTCGCTAAAATCTCCTGCACTCTCCAGTTCTCATCCTTTGTAACTTCTTCCTTCATAAAATGGATGATTTCTTCATCTTCAGATAAGTAGCCGAAAAGAAATACCCCATACATTCTCACTTGATAAGCAGGAGATTGAAAAGCTGCAAATGCCAAAGTCTTGCAATAAGCAAAATCATGGGAGTGAAAATCCTGTAAAGCTCTACTTTCTTCCGTCTTGAAACCGTTTTCTATCGAAGAAAATTCCTGTTCTAATGCGGCAATATATTCCTTCAAATCTACTACCTCCTTAAGAGATTTGGTCTTCCTTTTTCTATTTTACACTGGCAAATCTCACTCAAAAAGCTCCGTCAATTCTGTTTATCTTCTCTAAAGATACCATGCTTTCCCACAATATTGATTCGCAAATCTCCATGTTTCCTCATTCATCATTGACCTTTTTGTTCGATATCCATACACATAATTAATTTCTTTCGGTGTCCTCCTGAAAAGTAGCCATCCGAAGAAAAGCATAGTTAACGGAATTAGTAAAACCATAATTAACATGAATATCCCAAATCCCATTTGAAATTCCTCCATTACTTTTACTTCTAAAGCATTGATTCAGCCTCAGTTATATTTATAACATTTTCCATGTACTCATAAAATTTCTTGTGTAATTCTCTCATTTCATCCGGTGCGTTTATCGAATGTTGATACATGAACTTTTCGCCGAAAATGCTTCTATATACAAACGACATAATAAAAGTCAATATCGGCAGCGGCACAAACAAAAAAATATTCATTTTCCATGGGGATAACTTGCCACAGGTTTTCTTCACAAATTGGAGGTTTCGTTTTAGAGCTTTTGCTGTCTTATGCATAATCTTGTGTTCATAGCCGGCTTTTGCAGGGTTATCCGCTTCATAATATGCATCTGCAATAGGAACTACCATTGCAAGATGACAAAGCTGCCAAATGTGCATATCTTTCACTATCTGATATGGAATAGAAGATTGCTTAAAAATCAAAGAAAGGCGTCTTACTCTATCTGTTCTCATTCCGGAAATCTCTGCAAAGGTAGTCGGTTGAATGATTTTCGGAGTAAACGTGGCATCCAATACATTATCCTTGAGTTCAGACAAAACAGAAACATTTGCTTTTGTAACTTTTTCTCTTTTCAAATAAAGCAGACCCTTCTTCTTGAGTGTTTCCAGTCTGGCTCCTCTTGCATAAACAGTAGTATCAAAACCCGCTTCGGCAAAAAGCGAGGCATACAGCGAGCCTATCACTCCCGTACCAAATATGAGTAATCTCACTTACAGACTCCTTTCTGTCCCATACAAGATATCCGCCCATCATGGATTTTATGGCAATATCACCTGCTACGGGAGGCTTCACGAACAAATTCAATTTCAAAGCCTATAATAACACGGTGAATCCTCCTTTTGCCACCGTGCTCAAAGCAAGTAATCGTAAATTTCCACCGAGTTCCAGTATAAAAAAGGAAATGGCGGCTTGAAATAGTTTCATTTCAAAACCGCCATCAAGAATACTGCTTCTTAAATTTGAAAAATAGATATTCTGTAAGCGGTTTCATTCAATCTCTTACAAAATCAATCACACTTCTTTGAACAAACAACATTTCCAAGCTCATCTTCATCATGAAGCTAACTTCACACTAATTGGCAATCTTCCAAATAGTTGCTTTATTTTTCATGCTTATCAATGTTTTATACAAACCTCCCTGCTTCATCAGTCCTTCATGATTTCCTCGTTGTTCTATTTTCCCGTTATTTAAAACCAAAATCTGATCGGCGTTTCGTATGGTAGAAAGCCTATGCGCAATCATAATAATGGTCTTGTTCTTTGTCAGTTCTTCAATGGCAGCCTTTAGCTTATCTTCATTTTCCGGATCAATATTTGCTGTGGCTTCGTCAAAAATGACAATCGGGGCATCTTTTAACATAGCTCTGGCAATGGAAATTCTCTGTTTTTGTCCTCCGGAAAGAGTGGCTCCGCCTTCTCCAATCAACGTATCATAACCATTTGGCAAGGCTTCTATAAAATCATGGCACATCGCCTTTTTAGCAGCTTCTATGACTTCTTCTCTTGTAGCACTTGGCACACCGAACTTGATATTATTTTCAATCGTATCCTCAAAGAGATATACATTCTGGAATACCATAGCGATATGACTCATCAGATTGGGCAGGGTATACTCTTTAATGTTTTTGCCGCCCATTAAGATTTCTCCTGCGTTTACATCCCAAAATCTTGCAATCAGATTGCAAAAGGTCGTCTTTCCGCTTCCGGACGGACCGACAATGGCGGTCATGGTGTTCTTCTTCATCTCACAGGAAATATGATCTAAAATTGTCTTTTCATCATAAGCGAAAGAAACATCTTTAAATTCAATATCCGGGTGACGGATTGGGCTTGTTTCAGCTCCTTCTTTTATTTCAGGAATCTTTTCCAAATATTTCAAGCTGTCGATGGAGTTCTCTGCAATTCTCAGTATCGCCATAGAGCTTCCTGCCGCTTTAATTCCTTCAAAAATAATAAAGCCGGCAATCATAGACATAATCGCATCTGCCAAAAGCATATCTCCTTCAATGTAATACTTGGCAGATAAAATAATAATAGCGGCAATACTGATTCCAAGAACAATTCGCTGTAAAGCGATATATGGCGTCATGGTTTTTTCCAGTTTCATTGTAATATTGCAGTTTTCTTCAAACGCATTACTCAGTTCTTTATTATTCTTGCCGCCTAAATTGTATGATTTAATCACCTGCATTCCTTGTACGGTTTCCAGTACCTGTTTTGTCAAATGTGTTTGAGCAATACCGATTTCGCTTGCATTTTCTCTTGACTTTTTTTCCATAAAATAGGTGACCATAAAAAATGCAAGGATACCCAAAAATGCGGTAATTCCCACCATTATGTGCAAATAAAATAAGGCTAAGGCAAAGACGAAAGTATTGAGTAATCCGCCTAAAACAAGCACAAGCAACATCGGTACCTGCATTTCAATCTGGCTGAGAGTGGTTGTACTCATTGTTGTAATCTTTCCTAAGCTGAATTCACTGAAAAATCCCATCGGTACTTTTTTCAGCTTGTTTCCGATACGGATTCTTTTATCCGCCGCCATAAAATAGCCGGCATGCGTTTGCTCCAGCTGAGATATATATTGCGTGATAATCTTTCCGACTAAGCTGACAAGAAGAATCCCTAAGACAATGGCTATATCCTTCATGGAAAGAGTTTCGTCAAATATTTTAACGAGAACATAATACACACCGCCCATTTGCATTGCATTAAATGCCGCACAAAGGAAGCCGACAATAATGGACTTTTGTATATTCGGCTGTTCCTTTTCCGCAAAGTTCCATATTTTCTTAAATACTGTAATCATAACGCTCCTCCTTTCCCGCAGCTTTCCACAAAGAGGAATAGACTTTTGACGTTTCTAAAAGCTCCTCATGCTTTCCACAGCTTTCAATCTTCCCGTTTTCGACCACAAATATTTTATCTGCATTGACAATGGTTCTAAGCCTATGTGCAATTAAAATCAATGTTTTTCCTTTCACCAAATTACTGATGGCTTCCTGCACAATGCTTTCGTTTTCGGTATCCATATAGGAGGTGGCTTCATCTAAAATAACGATCGGTGCATTTTTCAGCATGGCTCTTGCGATAGAAATTCGTTGCTTTTCTCCTCCGGACAAATGTCCTCCGCCTTCTCCCACAATCGTGTCATACCCGGCGGATAATCCTCGGATAAATTCATCACAACCGGATAATTTTGCCATTTCCTCTACTTCCTTATCACTTGCCGACGGTTTTCCGATTCTTATATTTTCTCTGACAGACATATCAAATAGATAGTTGTCCTGTGATACATAAGAGATGGTTTCGGATAACTGTTCCAGCGGAATCTCTTTGATATTTTTTCCTCCGATACTTACTTCTCCGGCATCTGCATTCCAAAAACCTGCGATCAGCTTCGTAATGGTTGACTTTCCGCCTCCTGACGGACCGACAAATGCCGTTACCTGATTTTCCCCAATCGTCAAACTGACCCCTTCTAATACTTTCTTATCTTCCATATAGGAAAAATCCACATTTTTCAGTTCAATATCACTACCGGATAACGAAACATTCTCTTTCCCATGCTCAAGATCAGGGGCATCCAAAATCAATCCGATTTCCTTTGTAATCGTTCCTATTCTGGACAAATCATCCATATAATTGGTCGCCGTCAATATATTTTCCACCGTTCCAAAAGAAAGTACAATGATGGTTATAAAAGTCGCTATTGTTAAGGAACCATTTAAATAGAAATAAACTCCTAACGGCAGGATTGTAAGCAAGGACATAGGTGAAATTTTTCTGTATGCAGATACACCAATCATCGTTTCTTTCATCCAATGATAATAAAATGCCGCATTTTCATGGACTGCTTCACTGTATTTCTGATAGGAGGCTTCGCTTTGATTGAACATCTTGATGACCTCAATTCCTCCGATATATTCCACCACTGCGTTATTCATTTTCTGATTGATTTCCACCGATTGCTGATACTTTTTCCCATAAGATGCCATCACCGATTTCATACAGAACATTCCAATCACAAGAGGAATCAGGGAAACAAGTGCCAATCTCCAATCCAAAATAAACATATAAATCAGCAAGAGAATCGGACCGATGATATTGGCAGTCATTTCAGGAATAATATGTGCTAAGGTTGTTTCCATGGAATCGACCTGATCCACAATAATATTTTTGAGCTTACCGGAAGAAATATTCATAACCTTTCCAAGGGGCATCCGAAACAGTTTTTTAGAAATTTCTTCCCTTATCTTTTTTAAGGAATAAAACGTTGCCTGATGCGATATGGAAGTGGAAGCCGCCGCAAAGATTTCTTTCAAGACCATTGCGGCTAATACCATAAGACCGTATTGCAAATAAAATCCGAATTCTGTGTTTTTTCCAATCAGTCCTACAATCATTTTTGCTAATACGATATATGCGGCAAGACCGGATACCACTCCTAAAACTGCCAATAGAACAGATTGAATGTAAGTGTTCTTATATTCTTTTACATACTGTTTGATTAAATTCATAATCCAAATCCTCCTCTTATACCAAAAATATTTATCTTATGGGAGCAAATAAGAAATCCGATATTTTACCTTCATTTCCTTTTACAGCTATCTTTTTATAAGTCTTGTCATCCAGCATCAACACCGTATTACACACCTCAAAGAGAAGTTCTAAATCATGGGTAATAATAACCACCGGTCTCTTGGCGGCATATCTCCTTATCATAGCTCCTATTTCTTTCATTCTCTTATAATCAAGCCCTGAAGTCGGCTCGTCCAATATAATGATTTTCCTTTCACTTAAAAAGGCAGTGGCAAGTGCAAGCCTTTGCTTTTGCCCACCGGAAAGTTCTTGCGGATGATCCATTTTTTTATCCCACAAATCAATCGCCCTAATGTAGGAGGTGACTTCTTTCAGATATTCACTATCTTTCACTTCATTCTTAGGGATCAGTTCATTTTCCACCGTATCAAAGAAAATTTGATAATCCACATCCTGCATCATATAGTATGATTGCTTCAATCTTTCTTTCGTTGTTTTTCCATAGCTTATTTCCCCTTTATTTTTAATTAGGCCCGCCAAAGTTCTTCCTAATGTTGTTTTCCCGATTCCATTTTTCCCGATGATTGCCATGATTTCTCCATAATGAAGATCAAAGGAAAGATTCTTTATGAGTTCCTGTTTCCCGATATTGATATTTAAATCCACGATACTCGCAGCCTTCTCTTGTTCCGCACCCAAGTTTTGTGCTTTCAGGGACCTATAACTGATTGCTCGCAATCCATATTTTTTGCAGTCATTCTCTGTGAGTTCTCCTTGAGAAAACACCCTTTCGATCGTCCCGTCTTTCATATAGATTAAGCGGTCATATAAATCATTCAAAAAAAACAATCGATGTTCCGCAATAACAACCGTTTTTCCCATCTCTCTCAAAGTACAAACAATGTTTCTAAACTGAACAATCCCCTGATAATCCAAATTGGAGGAAGGCTCATCAAAGAAAATAATTTTGGTATCATATAGCAAGGTAGAAGCAATTGCCACTTTTTGTTTTTGTCCGCCGGAAAGTTCTGAAAGTTTCTTTTCCATCAAATTGGAAATCCCCATTTTTTCAAAGGCTTCTTTTGTTTTTTGCTTTAATTCCTCAAGGGGCATTCCTAAGTTTTCTCCGACAAAGGCGACTTCTTCTTCCGCAATGGTAGCAAAAAACTGATCCGATGGATTTTGAAATACATTGCCGATATATTTTGCAAGCTCACCTTTTTCATAGTCTGGCAAATTTTTATCAAATAATTTTACTTCTCCGTCTAAATCACCCTCATAGTGATTGGGAATTAAGCCATTTAATATTCTTGTCAAAGTCGTTTTTCCACATCCTGAAAGTCCTGTTATAACAATCAATTCACCCGGCTCAACACTTAAACTTAAATTTTTTAAGATAATCTCTTTGCTGTTTTTATACTTAAATTTGTTGATTTTGACATCTAAAATGTTCATTTATAATCCTCTGCATCTAAAACAATCTCCATACTAAATAAAAAGAAATGCACAAACAAATTAGATCAAAGATATTATATTTAGTTGAAGTGTAACTTGTTTTTTCTGTGTTGTATTCTGCACCTTTTGAAATAATGGAAGATGTTAAAGTTTCGCTTACATGAAGACATTTATACATCAATGGAATAAGATAAAGTTCAAATGAACGGACAGGATGTAAGAGGCTTATTTTTAAGCCTCTTACTTTCATACCGTTTCGTATTTCTTTAAGCCTTATATTCATTTCACCCATAAATCTAAGTCCCGTAGCAATACTAAGGTTAAAGTCATTTGGAATTCCAATTTTCCTTAAGGAACTCATTATAGTGAGTGGCGATAAAGAAATCAGTATCCTACCTAAAACAAAAATAGGAAAAAGTTTTATCCCAATTAAGAGTAAACCTATAAAAGACGCCACTCCAAGTTCATAAGGAAGTTTCCCCAACAAATGCAAAAGCGATAAAAGAAATAGGTACTTTACAGACACACTAAGAAATGCTTTTTTTGAATGCGTTAGTAACAAAATAAATGAAACGGACATCATAATATAATAGCCAAGTTTATCAGTAATAAAAAGTGTAATGGAAAATGAAACGATGAGGATAAACAAAACTATACTATTAACTATGCAAGTCTCTTTTACTGTGTTTTTTTGCATCAAAGTATCCCTTTCTCTTTTCTTTTTTCGAAAAATTTATTATTGATATACATTCCGAACAAACCAGCCAAAGTGACCAAAACAATATTTACAATAATTGAAATCAACATTGCTTTAGGTGTAAAAAATGTGTACATATATTGAGCTTGCTCCGGAGAAAAAACAGTAAATACTTCCACTAATTTTTCAGGACCTAAAACTTTAACAAAGGTCATAGCATGCATTGAAATGATAAACATTCCTGTTGCAATAGCTACTGCAACTCGTTTATCACTTTCATAATTTCCTATGATAAGTTCAGCCACAATGCCCGCTACTAAATTTATGATAAGCATCGGCCAATATCCCATTAGTGACCAAAAAACAGATAACAACATAAAAAAGATAAAAGCAGAAGGTTTTTTCTTAACCTTTTTTGCCATTACAACAAAGGGTGGAGCAATTACAAGTGCAGAAAAGCCGCTTGCAACATAAAGAGAAACGGTTCCCAACATTCCTGTTCCCATTGATACAGCCATACCTAAAACAAAAGCAATAACTGTAAATACAGTGATTTGAATAATGTCTTTTAACTTCATAATAAACTTCCCTCCTAAATTCCAGTTCTTTATTAGTTTCAACTAACCCTGATGAAAAAAATTAAGGCACTGGTGTACCAGTGCCCTATATCACCATTTATGTTAAGTATGCCTGCAATGTTAGAAGTGCTCTATAACCAATTGGGTATTTTTTTACTCCAAAAAGACAAATTGCTCTCACTTAAATTCACTTGGAGTTTTACCCATAATACTTTTAAACGCCTTTGAAAACTTGCTTTGATTTTCATAACCGGTCATCTCGGCAAGTTCCCCTATACTTAAGTATGGTTTTTTATTCAAAAGAATCGCTGCTTCTTTTATTCTGTTTTCCCTTATAAAAGCACCTATCGATTGCCCCGAAATACATTGAAAGCAATTTTTAAGACTTGATTCGGAAACCGCAAACTTTTTCGCTAAATCTCTTATCTTCAGCCATTCAAAAGGATTTTCTATAATCATTTTATAACACTCTTGAGTTGCTCTGTATACCGGTCCAGAAAATGATGAAAACTGTTCTGTATCTTTTGACTCTATCAAGCTTAAAAACAAAAGTAACTCTATCGTTTTTATAATAGAGTATGGAAGTTTTACTCTTTCATCTACCTCATACAATTCGTTGATAATATGATTTATTCCATCACGAGAACGTATAATCAAAGATACTCCATTTTTACACAATCTGTCTCGTAATCTATGCAAATCAATATTTCCATACGGAAAATATTGATCAATTGATTTTTGAGCCACATTTATATCAATAAAAAGTGAAAGTCCAACATATTTCTTCATAGGGATACACGACTTTTTAAATGAAGCTTTGCCAAGATCAACAATACTTAAATCTCCTCTCCCTAAAAAGGCATGCTCGTTATTTTCTAAAATAAATTCATAACAACCTTCTAAACAATGATCAATCTGTAACATACCCTCCTTAGGCTCTATTTTTTGATAAGTAGTTTGCATATTCAAAGTATTGTAAGAAAGTTGAATTCCTTCCAAAAGATTATAGCAGCGCATTTCACCCGTTCCTGTATCATTGTTTAAGCAATATATTTGTATATCCTTTGTCTGCTTTTTTTCTGTAAAAAAGAGTTTATCATAAGCATTTTCAATAACATTGTTTTTATTTAACTCCATTTCCTTTCTCACCTCATTTTTTTATATTTAGTAATCAATTCATTTTCTTAATCAAAAAACAGACTTAGCCATAAAGTGAAGTTGACATAGCCTTATAGTACTTTCAATCCTTCCGTAATCTGCTTAAAAATTTCCGAACTCCAAATATCCAAAATGGAAGTATCGCGAATAAATGGTTCAACATCCTTCCTGGCTTGTAAAAAGTCAATACTGTCAAGGCGACTCTGCCACCCACGGCAAATTACCGCATGGATTTTCCCGGCAAACAGGGAAAGCATGTCATTTTACCGTCATAAGGCCAGCTTATCCCAATCCTGTACGGATTCTATTACCGGAATCCAACTGTCTATTTCGAATCCTTCCTCTATCCATGGTTCCGCATAGCCGTCCAGAATAAACGCCCCATTGCATTTTATATGGGCTTTTGCCTCTACTATGTCTAAGACTTCTATCCTATATTCAATCATAGGTTCATTTTCATAAATATAAAAGGAATCTTCACGCTCTTCGCTTTCCTCAACTGTCTTTACTGAAAATGTAGTCCCCACCAATTCCTTTACTGTGCTCTTATCCGTATCTATCGGATTAATACAGATGGAAGGAGAAATCTCATTTCCCTCAAAATTCCCGGGCTTAAATCCAATGTCTACAGCCCATGAGGCACTTTCCTCCCTGTCTGCTTTAAAGAACATGAGGCAACTTCTTCTGTCTCCCCAATCGTCTTGAAATATATAATCTTTTATTTTTAACATTTTGCTCTCCCTTACAAACTGAAGCTTGTTTGTCTCATTTAGCTTTCTTGGGTTTCTTTTCTGGCAGTTCCGCATACATACCTTTCAGTAGTTCAGTAATCAAATCC
>ERZ772909.1065-NODE-1065-length-15678-cov-13.120911_pt1 | contig 15678 bp, 10 predicted proteins | sample MGYA00511137_ERZ772909 | MGnify/ENA primary metagenome ERZ772909 (study PRJEB29015, sample SAMEA2738095) | human oral metagenome | biome: human oral; feature: human-associated habitat; material: saliva | place: China | collected 2270 ... | reverse complement strand
CAACTTCGGAAACTACTACGTAGCACTCTTTAGTTTTGCTCCAAACAACTTTAAAGATTTTATTCATATTACTATGAACCCCTTTCTTAACTAGACACAATTACAATCCTTATAATTAAATCATTTAAATACAAAAGAACGAAAAGCCTAAATTTCCCATACCTTTACGCCTTTCTGAGTATCTTTCATATTTCTTTCATTTTGTGTCATGAACAGAATATCATATATCGAAAATCTTGTAAATAGTTTACTTCATCTTTTTATCATAATTATCACAGTTTATTGTTAAAACCTTTATTTTGTTAAACAAAATTTAATATATGGCCGTTTTTTTACTCATTTTTTTGTCAATTTATACGTATTTTATAAAATCTAATCTATTTTATTCTATTCAGTTTTATTATTTTCGATAACTGCATTACTTGAACTTATAAATAAAGGTTTAATCGATTTATGAAGATTGATTTTTCTCGATTTCAAACCTTATTTATATATTATCTATAAAATATAGATCACCGAAAAACATCTATATGAAATTATCCTATCTTTTTATAGGCTATTTCACTAATTTCTCATATTTCTGTTTATAAATGAATAAACTATGAGATTTTACATTATATATAATAGAAATTATGATATACTAAATCATTATGAGGACCATTTTACGAGTATTAGTTATAGAGGGGATATATTCTAATGAGTAAACAACACATTACTAGTGTAGATCAATCTAAAATTAACGACCTAAAGGAATCTTACGACGATTTTCTATACGTATCAAAACCATTTTCCAATACATGTATTACATCTTTAATGGCAAAAGCTCTTATTTATGGCTTAGACCCAGTACCAGTTGAAGACGCGCGCGTATTAGAGTTGGGCTCTTCTTGCGGTGGAAATATCATCCCCCAAGCCCTATATAATCCAACGACTACCTTTACAGGTATCGACCTATCCCCTACACAGGTGAAACATGGGAATGAATTAATTGAATCCATGGGGCTAAAAAATATTACATTATTAGAAAAAGATATTATGGATATTGATGATTCATTTGGTACCTTCGATTACATTATCGTCCATGGTATTTGGTCTTGGGTGCCTGACGTGGTGAAAGATAAAATCCTCAGCATTTGTAACCGAAATCTATCCGACCGTGGTGTAGCATATGTATCATACAATACATATCCTGGTTGGAAACGGTTAGAGCAATTGCGGGATATTATGTTATATTCTGAAAAACATGCACCTAACGACTCATTACAAGAGCGTACGGTCTACACAAAAAATGTATTAAAACTTATTGCAGAAACAATGAAATTAGATGAACGTTCCCAACAAATTTCTGATTATAAAATAAAAAATATCAATCGTGTATTACAATCTAATGATTATTATGTTGGGCACGAATACTTAGAAGCTATTAATGATCCTGTATATGTGTCAGAATTTATTGAACGTGCACAAGAGCAAGGTTGTGCTTACATCGGTGACGAAACATTGAATCGTTCCTTCATTACATGGCTTGATAGTAGTGTGGAAAATAATATTAGAACATTGGCTAGAGATAACTTTATTGATAAAGAACAATATTATGACTACGTATATGATACTCAGTTCCGCATGGCCCTATTAACAAAGTGTAGTAACGAAGATAAAATTTCCCATGACGAAAGGGTTGAGAAGAAAGTACTAGATACACTATACTTCAACAATGCATTAGATGAAGAGCCTGGTGTTCCTCCAGAGTGGACCAATGTTATGCACATTAGCATCCAAGAATTAATGGATACAAAACGACCATTCAATGTAGCGGATATTATGAAACATATTGAAGAGCATCATCCTGATTCTGAAATCGATACTGATGCTATGTATAGACGTTTATTCCATCTTGCTATCGTCGGTCATATCAACACATATGCAAAAAAATATGACCAATTACCATTTGAGGAAAACAAAACCTATATTCCAGAACACTTTATCAACTATGTATCCACACTTGTTGAAAAAGGTGGTTATCAATACATGTGCCTCGGCAATATGTATAACCAAATAGACTTTTCAGTAGATGAAGGCTTATCCTACGTCATGAAATTGATGGCAAAACCAATATCTCGTCAAGAATTGATTGATACTATGAACGAAAACATGACTGTTGAAAGAACAAAAGATGATGGCACTAAACACATTGTGTCCTCTGAACAATATTTAGACGAGTCCATCGCGCACATCCAATCGCTAGGTTATTTTGCCAAATAAAAAGAATAGTGAGCCTAATATAACAACAAAAAGGAGTAACTGATATAATCAGTTACTCCTTTTTATATTCACTACTATGCGACCTCGGGGTGGAGTTGAGGTATGGCATAGTAGCTACTTATTAAGTTGTGTGAACACTATAAACTAATAGTATCCTTATTTTTTATTAACACGAACGCGTTCGATTGTTGGTTCACCTTTAGCATTTTTAGCTATAGTGTCAACACGGAACAAAGCCATTTCAGGGCTGAATTCTGTTACAAGGCGATCATTAACTGTTACGCCGTCTTGAATAGCACGGTATACGATTTGAGCAAATTCATAACGTGTTAACATACGGTCACCACCGAATGTGCCATCTGGATAGCCTTCTACTAAACCACGGCGAGATAAATCGCTTACAGCTTCATATGCCCAATGGTTTGTAGGGATATCTGGGAACAATGTTGTGTGATCGGCTTTCATCTTAGTACCAGCAACACCATTCAACAATGTAGTCAATTTTTGAATTTGAGCATTTTGTTCAGCTACTGTTTTCTTAAGAGCTAATACTTCTTTACCAATCGCTACACGAGAACGAGATACATTGCTATGAGCGCCTACTTTCACAGATAAACCAGCATTAAATACTGTTTCATCACTGCCTACAGTAGAACCTACGCTAAGTTGTACGTCTTCATTAGGACGATAGAAAGCACCTAATGCGGCAGCATTACCACTGCGGTAATGACCATAGCCTGCTGCAAAGTCCCATTTAGCATCTGGATCGAAATCAAGTGGATGCAATGCTGCCAACGCTGCTGCACCTGCTACAGATTTATCAACACGTTTATCGATTTTAGATAAATTACCTTTGATATTTTTGATATCATTTGTGTTTTTGTTGATATTTGTTGTGTTATTTGTAATTTGGTCAGCAATATCATCTGCAAGAGATACTTTATAGTCGTGAGTATTACCATTTACAGTTGGTGTTACCTTAATGTGGTCACCAGCTGTTACAGTTGTAACACTAGTAGATGCTGCGATTTCATCTTGTACGCGTTTAAGTTGAGATACATTAACTGCATCAGTATCTGCTACACCAGCTTTCACATTCTTAATGATTTGATTACCAGCACTGATAGCATTTGTAGTGTAGTAAACAGTTGTATTACCTTCACTAGCATACATACCGGTTTTATCGAATTTTGCTTGTTCTAAGGTATCTGTGTTTTCGATTTTGATACCATCAGTAGGTGTAATACCGATATTTTCGCTACCGTTGAAGAAGCGAGCACTGTCTTTATCGATACGAGCACGAACGTCGTCAGTTGCTTTGCCGAAGTTAGCAGAGCTCATTTCTACTAAGTCTTTATTAACAGCTACTTTGTATTCCGCACCACCATTAGCATTTGTACCAGGTGTTACAGTCGTATTAGCACCAGCTACTACAGTAGTATGTTTTTTAGCATCTGCCTCAACAGTAGAGATTTTAGTTTCTACCTTTTTAAGTTGTGCTACGTTAACCGCATCAGTATCATTTGTACCAGCTGCAACAGATGTAATTTGACGTGTTACATCATTAGCTACATCGCCAACGGATACAGCAGATGCTGTGGCTTTCCATGTGGAGCTTGTATCAGTAGATGCTGCTTTTGTGCTGATATCATAACCAGCTGCACCAGCTGCTACAGTCGCTTTGGATTTACTACCAAGAGCTACACCGCCTTCAGCAGATACTTCAGTGTTATGACCAATAGCTACTGCATCATTTACAGTTGTAGTAGTTTCTGCATCGCTAGAGCCAATAATAACAGAGTTATTAGCACCTGTTACCTTGCGGTTGTCACCAACGATAACTGTATTATTAGCATCAGATACAGTATTCTTAGAACCAATAGCCGTCATATGTTGTACATTCGTACCAGTATTACCAACGCCTACTACAAAGTTATCTGCGCTTTCAGCACCATTCGCACCTGTAACAGTATTATTAACACCAATCATAGATGTGCGCAATGTGTAGTCAGCCTTGTTGCCGCCACCGAAAGCCATTGTAGCACCGCCACCTTTAGCAACTTTGACAGCATTCTTTACGCTATTGCGCAATGCATTAGGATCATCGCCACCACTAGTTGGTGCACCAGAAATGCTAGTGATAGAGTTTGTAATTTCATTACCTGCACCGAATACTAAAGAGCCATTAGAGTTATTAGTTCTATTTGCTACACCTACAATACTATTAGCAATTCCAGCATATCTAGAACTAGAACTTGCAGACTCAATGCTATTTAACGCACCAGTGATTGTAGAGCCGAAATTCTTAGTCTCATTTCCAGATGATGCAGAATATTTAGAGGAGGCGATAGAATATGAACCTACTACAGAAGAGAATAAGCCATTAGAATAACTATTAGCACCTACTGTTGTAGAAAATAAATGGCCATTATTATCTTTTGTATGAGCACTATCCACATCTACATCGCCTAATTTTCCCTTATAGTTGTGTGTCCCTAGCATAACACTGCCAGAACGAGCATATGTATTTTGACCAATCGCAACACCAGTTACCATTTTAGTAGGGTCTTGTGGTAAACCATATGGGAATCCAAATAAACTATTATATCCAGCCTGTTTAAAGTCGAAAGCTCTTTCAAAGCCACCAACCATATTTTCAACAAAAGAATTAGCACCAATAGCAATGCCACCACCTTGATCAATATAGTTATTAGTATGAGCTCCACCACCAATTACAATATCACCGGTGGAAGGTTGTCCAACACCACCGCTATATGCAATCTTAGCATCCTTACCAATCGCTACGTTTTCTGCTTTTGGTGCAGTACTGCCTGTACCATAAGCAACGCCATTTCCTGAACCTGTTGCAGTGTCTGCAGCGCTAGCTACCATACACAAACTAGACAATAGCACACCGTTAATCAAAACGGTTAATAAACGTTTCCGTTTGTTCATAGTTTAGAACCTCATTTACAAACTACAAAACCTATCATTCTCTCTTTGCATTAAAATTCACTTTTTATTCATGAGTCTTATATGAATATTGTAGCACGTATACGAATTTTGTAAACAGTAATTTAGGGTTATAGGACAAAAAGTGTTGCTATTTCAGTCCCAAAGATTGGTAAATAGGCGATCATAATTATGCAAATCACTCCAAACAATAGCATCACCCCAAGTTGGAATGGAGGCTTCTAACCTAGACTGTTCATGTATGGTATGATATATATCAGAAATACTCTTGTTGGTCGGCATAACCTTAAGTATTTCTGCATTAGAAAGCGGGTTCGGTGAGTGCATATAGCACCACCAGAACACCGCTTTTATTCGTCTTTCAATAGACATTCCTCTATGATTACGTAACATAGCGCGTAACTGAGCATTTACGCCACCTTCTATACGATTATTAGTAGCTGGACAGGTACATGTTAACGATGTATCTAAGTAAGTAAACAAACATCTTTTATTGATTAATTTAACTAAGGAATTTTCTGCTTTTATAAGTCGTTCGTGTTTAGGTCGTATCGTACCATTTTCATCAACGGTCATTTCTGATAGAAATACTCTATGTCGTACTTTCCATGACATAACGTTTTGTACCCACTTCACGGCATGATCTTGCGTGTGTATCGTTAATAAATCCCTTGCAATTCCATATAATTCACAGCCAGCAATCGTTTTAGGACGTATTGTTGTATAGCGTTTTACTTGTTGAAATGCGTGAAATAAGCATCTTTGTAGTTTGGCTTTCGGCCAAACTTTTTTTAATGCCTTTTGAAAGCCGGTACCACCATCGGATACAACTACTGTAGGTGATGAAATACGTCGTAATAAAGCCTCCCAAGCCTTAGAGTGTTCATATCTACAAACATACCATCCTAAGACATGCGTCTCATTACAACAGATTAAAATGCAAGCATTTCTAGCTAAATAAATACCATCAACAAATGCTACGCTACTTGATGATTCAACTTTTGGTGGTAACGGCCAAAGCTCCCAAAACTGTGATGTTTTTCTCCGAAATGAACGTCCATCACCAGCCATATCTAACTGTGTGTGTTTACCAAATAACCAATCCAAAAACATCTGTAAATTATTGTTAGTTTTATTCACTTTATTTGTGAATGAGCAAGAACATTGATTACAATACCAACGTTGAGAACCCGCATTTGTTTTACCATTTTTCTTACAAACGAAACCACAACTAGGGCATCTGACTAGTTTCATAATTATACTCCTTCTAAAAAATATATCTTTCTAGAAAGATAAAACCTTATTTGAGTCAGTAAAATCAAGGGGGTTCAGACTTTTTAGCAACACTTTTTGTCCTATATGTAAAAGTTACTCAAAAAGATAAAATGCCGATAGAGCCAGTATTTAACTAGCTCCATCGGCATTAACAGCAACACTTTTTGTCCTATAACCCAATGATGCTAGAGCAGCCTCTTTTATTTGTACGAAATGAATTCTCTAATATGATTAATGTATTTCCTGAATTAATGTATTTTTGATAAGAGGTACCCATTAAGGGTGTACGTACTTGATAATATTATGGGTAGCAGTCTTAATATTTTCAAGGCTAGTGGCCAAGTTTAGGCGTACAAAGGTGGCGTAGTTTTTGCCCCCAAACCATTCGCCAAAGCTTGGTGCGATGCGGCATTTATTTTCGAATAAGTCGTGCATATCTTCAGCCTTAACATAGGCACCAAAATCAATCCATGCTAAATAGGTGCCGTCCATAGGGCTGATGCGGATTTGTGGTAATGCCGTACAAAGCTCTCGGCACAGATATTCATAATTTTCACGTATAACAGCCAGTACATCTGTGAGCCATGACTCCGCCTCTGGATGTGTGTAGGCTACAGTGATGGCCGTTTCAGCAATAACATCGGAGTCCGTATGGTATACATGGGCTTTATAGAAGTTGAATTGGTCTCTCAGCTTTTCGTTTGGGATGATAACCTCTGCATGATGCAAACTAGCCATATTAAACGATTTGGACAGGGAAGACATAGCAATAATGTTATCCGCATAGGCACCGCTAGCTACTGTTAGAGCCGATGTAAATGGTGTTGAACCTGTGATGAGGTCCTGATGGATTTCGTCGCTGATGATGAGCACTTTATGTCGCTCACAAATGCTAAATAACCGATCCATCTCATTTTCTGTCCATACGTGACCTACAGGATTATGAGGATTGCAGTGAATGAACAGTTTAACATCGTGCATGGTAATTGCTGTTTCAAAGGCCTCGTAATCTACGGTATAGCAATTATCGTCACTGCGTTTCATAGGAATAGCAATAATCTGGCGCTGTGCATCGCTAGCGCTCGTATCAAAGGCGCCGTACACAGGACTTAGAACGGCAATGGCATCATTTGGTTTTGTGAAAGCCCCAATACACCACATAATGCCTGTAATGACATTCGGAGCGCTGGTGAGCCAGTCTTTAGAAAGTATACAGTTGTGGCGCCGCTTATACCAATCTATGACTGCTTCAAGATACTTGGGATTTGTCATGGTATAGCCTAAAGGTTGGGCTTTTACATAGGTACAAATAGCCTCTTGTATGCACTGAGGCGGCATAAAATCCATATCTGCTACCCATAGAGGCAATAGATCTGTGCGATTGAATTTCAAATGCTGACCGTCCCATTTGCGAGAATGGGAACCGCGGCGATCTATATAGTATGTTTCAGTAAAGTCTATTGTGTTCATAGTGAACCTCTATACGTGTATGTTAATGTGGTGGGAATTAATTACTTTATCTATTATCAGTATACATACATAGATGTATATGTAAATATACACTTAGAAAATGGTGTTACTGCATCCTTCTTTTCTATGCAATCCTTGCATGAATAGGGCCTATATTGGTATACAAAAGGTGCTATATTTGCTTGACTGTTGGGACTTTCACAATTTAGAATATACTATAGAATAGTGTGTGTCTGACCAGTGACCACACGTCTATCGAATGGTTACAAAAGATAAATCTTAGCAGCATGTGGCGGCATCCCTATGTGAGAGGGCTCATCGGATTGCTCAGGTACATGCAACGCTGTATAAGTATAGTACTGGATCCTTGTTAGGAGGCATGTGCCATGAGTAACGAATTAAAACCACTACATTTTGATGCGGATTATACAATGGAGGAAGCGCTCGCTGAGGCGAAACGTTGTCTGAATTGTCCAAAACCATTGTGCCGTATGGGTTGCCCTATTGAAAACGAAATCCCTCGTTTTATCCAAGCTATTGCGCACGGTAACTTCGGTTTAGCCAACGATATCTTGGCAGAACGTACAAACTTGCCATCCATTTGTGGCCGCGTATGTCCACGTGAAAACCAATGCGAAGGTAACTGTATCATGAATAAGGCGAAGAAACCGCCTATTAATATCGGTAAATTGGAACGTTTTGCTGCTGATTTTGAAAGCATCAATGAACTTCGCAAACCTAAGAAAATCAAACAAGATCTTGGTAAGGTTGCCGTTGTAGGTTCCGGTCCTGCAGGCTTGTCCGTAGCCGGCGATATCGCTAAACTTGGCTATGATGTAACTGTATTTGAAGGCCAATCTGAACCAGGTGGTGTACTTTTATTCGGCATTCCTGAATTCCGTTTGTCTAAATCCGTTGTACGTCGTGAAATCGCACGTCTTGAAGGCTTAGGGGTTAAATTCGTATGTAATACATTTATCGGTCAAGATAAAACATTGGATGAACTCTTCGCTGAAGGCTTTGATACCATCTTTATCGGTACTGGTACTCATATTCCTCAAGAAGTACGTATGGAAAATGATGAAGTGCACGGTGTATTCCAAGCGATGTACTTGTTGACTAATGTACAATTAGTAGAAAATGGCGAGCTTGACAAGGATCAAATTCCTGTTAAAAAAGGCGACCGTGTTATCATCATTGGCGGCGGTAACGTAGCGATGGATGCGGCTCGTACATGCGTACGTTTAGGCTGTGAATCCGTAACTGTAGCATATCGTCGTAGCCAAGAACAAATGCCAGCACTATTGTCTGAATACGAAGAAGCACGTGCTGAAGGCGTTCAATTCCAATGGTTCGCTTCTCCAGTAGGTGTAGAAGGTAAAGATAAAGTAGAAGGCTTCAAATATGAAGTGATGGCTCTCAACGAAGATGGCGCAGGTATCCACGGTACTGGTAACTTCCAAGTTATGCCTGTAGATAAAATCATTATCGCTGCTGGCCACAAACCAAATGCACGTCTTATCGGCGAAGGTAATAACCTAAAGGTAGACGAAAAAGGCTATATCATTACATCTGAAGATCCATATGGCATGACTAATCGCGCTGGCGTCTTTGCTGGCGGTGACGTTGTACATAAACCAGCTACAGTAGTACTCGCTATGCGGGAAGCTAAAAAAGCTGTTGACGGCATGGTTAAATACATGGAAATCAAAAAAGCTCAAGAAAGTGCTAATCAATAATCTTATAGAGATAATCAAAGAGTCCTATACTTAGTATAGGACTCTTTTTACTATAAGGATTTGATTATTATAGTGTTTTAATAGTGTTTTATTATTGGTTTCAGTTTACGGTCAAAGTGGAGGGGCATGTATATATGTACCTATTATGATGTAGGCTAATCCAGTGTAATATTAGAATTCAAATTTGTGTTTCCTGTATAGATAATGTATAGAAATTACGATAAATGCTTATAAAACCTGAGGTTATTGAGTGTAATACCTGTATTTTTAGTCTTAATTACCTCTAGATATACTAAAATTCCACGTATTGATGAAATCGCACATAATTTAATAGTCGTAGAAAAAAGCCTTAATAGAACTAATGTGAATATTAGTTTTTATTAAGGCTTTTACGTTATCGCTTTTCAACTGCTACTAGTCACGGCCTTGGGCTAGACGTATAGTAAAGGCATAACCATGTGTTGAGTGTGAAAGTAGATAGAGGTTGCTATGAATCCTATCCTATGTTGTCGTGATATACAGGTTCGACAAGAAGTTCACAAGCTAGGAGTATTAATTTTACTTTGGCGTAGACAATTGGGCATGACACAGTATCAATTAGCAGATAAATCAGGTCTAGCTCAATCTTATATAAGTGATCTTGAAAGTGGTGCTATTGATCCGCGGTGGTCCACAATTTATAGGGTTGTATCTGGATTAGGACAAATGAGCGTACAAGATTTTCTAAATGGTCCACAAACCATTAGAAGCCTAAGGATTCATTGATAATAATAATCTCCATGGTTTGCATGTTACGCATTTTTTTATAGTAAATAGTTAAGGCATTACATATACGATCTGGAGAGCCGCAGTCGTAGCATTTTTCGTCCAAGGTAGCACACGGATTGAGAGAGCTCTTTTTGTTTTTCTTACTGTTAAGTGGGGCTGCTACATTTCGTGCTCGATAAATGGCAGACGCTAAGTCAGGCGTTATTTTATTAACTCCTAATACAAAGAATACCTCTTGAGAACCAAATAGAGAGGCTGCCACACGATTGCCTGTGCCGTCGATATTCACCATCTCTCCCGTTTGTGAAAGGGCGTTTACCGAGGTGAGAAATACATCGCGTCCCATTGTGCGTAACGCCGTATCGCGGAAGCTTTCACCAGGCAGTGGACGCTGAATGTCTGTTATGTCCTCGTTGACCTCAGATAAAGCATCATGAACACCTATTTCTAATAAAGTGCGAGAATCGCCAATGGCTACACATTTGTTTTGGATGCGATGTTTTAGATACGCAACGGCTTCGGCGCCCGTTTCAAAATAATGAACTACAAATTTATTTCTCTCTAACGCTTTGATTGTCTTTTCAATATCTATGGGCGTTTTGTTAGGCTGTGGATGCATAACGGCGTTGATTGTCGTTTCTGTATTCGCCATGACTCCTCCTGAATGGGTGTTTGGGATTAGAATCTAATATTTCAAATAGCAGTATTTTCTACTTACTATTGTATCGTTTTATAGGATTAGATTTCAATGAAAGCTATAGGTCTTCCTTGGTATAAAAATGGATAGAGGTGAGATATTCGAATTTGTTAGATGAATTATAGGAATGAAATCCAAATTATATATCTATATAATAAAACTTTGGAATGAAATCCAACTTTATGATAAAATTAATATAAAGTTGGAATGGAATCCAAAGTTATTAGGTAGTCGATATGATATCTGACAATACTAATAAGAGGGTTCCATCTATGAGAACGTACATAGATGAGGAGGCCCTTATGAAATTAATTCAGCGTCAAGGATATCTAGATTTTTTACGACGTAATCGGAATCGGCCTATTGTTAAGGTTGTCTCTGGTATACGTCGTTGTGGGAAATCTACGTTATTTAGGCTATTTAAGGATGAGTTGTTATCGGAAGGCATTAAACCTGAACAGATAATATCCATTAATTTTGAAGAACTAGAATATGAGCATTTACGAGATTATCATGCGCTGTATCAATATATTTTAGAACGTATGCAGCCTGATGAAATGAATTATATTTTCCTTGATGAAATTCAGCACGTTGATCAGTTTCATCGCGTCGTAGATAGCTTGTTTGTAAAAGAAAATACAGATTTGTATATTACGGGATCCAATGCATACTTTATGTCATCCGATATTGCTACATTACTGACTGGGCGGTATGTGGAAATTCAGATGTTACCACTATCCTTTAGTGAGTTTTACCATAGCAAATACGATGGTAATCAGTACTCTTTAATTCCTGCGTATGAGTCCTATCTTCGTGAAAGCTCATTCCCTTATACGCAACAATTAGGGGGCGAAGATTTTGATATACAAGAATATCTACGAGGCCTATACAATACCTTATTATTACATGATGTTGTGGCTCGATTGAAGATTAGTGATGTTACAATCTTACAAGATATTGTGAGATATATTATGTCTAACATAGGTAGCTTGCTTTCACCCAATAAGATTGCAAATTCGCTCGTTAGCGCCGGTAGAAAAATAGATAATAAAACGGTAGAACGATATTTACAAGGCTTGCAAGATAGCTTGTTGCTATATAAGGTCAATCGTTATGATGTGCGCGGTAAAGAATTATTGCGTATAAATGCAAAGTACTACTGTGTGGATGCAACATTACGTAATATATTAGTTGGCAACGCGAGTCGTGATACAGGACATATTTTAGAGAATATCGTTTTTCTTGAACTCATTCGTCGTGGATATACTGTATATGTAGGCCAATTAGCTAAGGGTGAAATTGACTTTGTTGCACAAAAAGCGGGTGTTACAGAATACTATCAGGTAAGCGAAACTGTGTTAGATCCTAATACGCTACATCGTGAGCTCGCACCTCTTAAGGCTGTACAAGACCAATATCCAAAGTTTTTACTTACATTGGATGAATTAAATAAAAATGCAAATTATGACGGAATTCAACAACGAAATGTTTTAGAATGGTTGTTAGAGAGCTGTTAACTTGCTATAATAATAGTATTGATATGGCATAAGCCAATGTTAAGGAGGCAAAAATCGTGGATTTAATTCAAAAATTAAAAGACCAAGTAAAACCATTAGGTAAAAAAATCGTGTTGCCAGAATACAAAGATGAACGCGTATTGAAAGCAACTGAAATCATTTTGAAAGAAGGTTTCGTAACACCTGTATTAGTAGGTAACCCAGCTGAAATCGCAGAAGCTGCTAAAGCTGTTGGCGTATCCGTAGAAGGTGCTGAAATCATCGATCCAGCTAACTACGATCGTTACCAAGAAATGGTTGATACATTCGTAGAATTGCGCGCTAAAAAAGGTATGACTCCTGAAAAAGCTGACGCAACTATGAAAGGTGACTGCTTATTCTTCGGCGCTATGCTTGTTCGTCTTGGCGCAGTAGATGGTATGGTTGCTGGTTCCGGTTGCCCAACTGCAAACGTATTGCGTGCTGCATTACAAGTTGTAGGTACTAAACCAGGTCTTAAAACTGTATCTTCTTCCATGTTCATGTTTACAAGCAAAAAAGAATATGGCGACGACGGTATGCTCGTATTCTCCGACTGCGGCGTATTGCCTAACCCAACTAGCGAACAATTGGCTGATATCGCAGAATCCACTGTAGAAAAAGCTCGCAAAGTTGTTGGCATGGCTGACCCTCGCGTATCCATGTTATCCTTCTCCACAAAAGGTTCCGCTTCCACTCCAGAAGTAGACAAAGTGGTTGAAGCTGTTAACATCTTGAAAGAACGCAACGTTGACTTCAAATTCGATGGCGAATTACAATTGGACGCTTCCATCGTTCCTTCCGTAGCAGAAAAGAAAGCTCCTGGCTCCAATGTAGCTGGTAAAGCTAACATTTTGATCTTCCCTGATCTTCAAGCTGCTAACATTGGTTACAAATTGGTACAACGCTTCTCCGGCGCTGACGCTCTTGGCCCATTGATTCAAGGTTTGGCTAAACCAGTTCATGACCTTTCTCGCGGTTGCTCTGCTCAAGACGTTGTAGACGTTGCTGCTATTGCTGCTGTTGAAAGCATCTAATAGTTACTCACACAATTATATATAAACATATGTAATATATATTTTGATATGCTGAAAGCTGGCTCTATAGGGCCAGCTTTTTGTATGTTCAATATATATCCATATATTTTTATATTCATTACTTTATGTTATTTTCTACAGCCTTACCATTGTTGTCATGTTACTTTCAAATTCGTAGCCATTGCGACAGACAGAATCCATGGTTGATCGTATAGTATAACTATAAGAATATAGATCGGCGTAAACCATTGGAGGTGTATCTTATGAGTTTTGGAACTATTAATAAATCCATGACCGTAGCTGATGCGGTTAAAGTAAATCCAGAGTTAATGGATGTATTAGCAAAAGATGGAATTGATTTTTGCTGTGGTGGTGGACATCCTTTAGCAGAGGCTATTGCAGAAACAGGTAAAGATGTGGATGCATACATTGCTATGTTAAATGATGTACAAGTTGCTCAGAAATCTTCTCGTGCAGAGGTGCTTAGTTATTCTAAAGACCAATTGATTGACTACATTGTTCATACCTATCATCGAGAACAATTGAATATGATTGATGAAATTGACCAAGGATTGGCAAAACTACTAAATGTACATTATGACCATCATGGTGAGGAATTGACAAAGATTTATCAAACCTTTTTGCAACTCAAATCCGCTCTTGTACCTCATTTCCGGCATGAAGAACATGTAGACTTTCCTGAGTTTAAAGCGGGTAAACCAATAGACTTTGATGAACTTCGGGCTGAACACGAAGCTGCAGGTGTACTTTTGGAATCCTTAAGTGCATTGACCAACCAGTACACAGCACCAGCAGATGGCTGTGCTACTTATGTCTATGTATTTAAGACCATGAAAGCCTTAGAAGAAGGTCTTCATGAACATATTTTCTTAGAAAATTCTGTTTTGTTTGACATGAAGTAGATTATAATATCATCTGTATAACGACAAGGCTCTATTGCAAAATGGACCCTTGTATGTAGTAAAGACACCAATCGAATGGTTGGTGTCTTTTGTTTTCTTAAAAATTATGAGTTTGTAGCTATATTATGGTGAAATATGCGGTTTGCGTAAATACATATAGAAGGTGTATGATTGAATTAATTATATTTGATTAATATATTTAATCAATTTGTACATGTAGTTGTGTATGACGCAATAAAAAGGAGAGAATTATGATTTCCGTATTTGACACACATCCTGTTGTTTTTGAAAGTAATGATCGTACTTTAACAATTAGTTACAATGGTGTGCTCTGTAAAGATGCTAATGGTACGGTTATCACTGACATTGATTTTGAAGATGTAAATGAGCTATATCTTACAAGATATCTAAATTCAAATAGTAACTATACGATTATGTTTAGAGACCATAATTGGAAAAATATAGAAGGCCAAGATTTAGATACGGACCGTACAGAATCTAATGCTGGTCACAACATTCGTGAAACAAAAGCAATTATTGCCGCGTTTGCTCGTCATAAATTGACAGCAGACTTCCCTGCCAATTTAGATACCCTTCAATTGCCACTTGATTACTTCTACATGGGGAAACGAGAAATCACCATTAAAAATGGTGTTATCTCAAATGGTAAGATTGATATCCCTATTAATGAAATTCGCCGCGTAATATGTGCATCTAATGGTACAATTAGTAAATTGTTAGTCTATAAAGAAGAAAAACCTAGTTCCTTCTTCAAAAAGATTTTCGACAAATGTGATATGAAAATCACTTTGAATGCCATTACATTACCTTTGTTGGAGGCTATTGTAACACGCAATACAGGTCATGGCATTGACTTCAGTCGTGGTAATGGCTTTGATCAAAAGGATTCCAACTACATCATCATTCGCTATCTTGACTCTGGATTCTTCCTTGAGAAAGACGGTACAGCACCTACAGAATGGCAGAAAACTGCTGCTG
>ERZ772909.1064-NODE-1064-length-15693-cov-6.291981_pt1 | contig 15693 bp, 17 predicted proteins | sample MGYA00511137_ERZ772909 | MGnify/ENA primary metagenome ERZ772909 (study PRJEB29015, sample SAMEA2738095) | human oral metagenome | biome: human oral; feature: human-associated habitat; material: saliva | place: China | collected 2270 ... | reverse complement strand
CTGATACTCCCCTATAAAAATGGCTATTTATCAACTGTTTGTTGTGACATAGCCATAATTAAAATCCACCCTATTAATATAAAACGAACTCTAAAAGACAATTGATTAAACTTAGACTTTAGATTCTTATATATTTCCATGATTACTCCATATGACGTAATACTTTTAGAGTCTTGCAAAAGCAAAATCTTTACTTGTTCATATAATCTTACTCAAATTCGTTAATCAAATATAAAGCTTGCTTTAATAGTACGAAAATATCAATTCTTCAATCTACTAATTATGACTACTTTCACACAACAATTTTAATTGTTGTAACGCCTCTCTATTAAATTCTTCTGACTGATAAGTTATTGACTGATCTAAAGCACGAGTATATATACCTTCTGGAAGCTTTATAATCACATCATTTTTTACATCATAAAAGAAAGGTTCATAATCTGTAATATGATTGCTATATCGACTAGGATTAACTAACAAATTAGGAGCAAAAAAGTCAGGTTCTCCATTATCTGACTCTATTTCCAACAACACAACATCACCAACACTCCCAAAGTTATATAATGGACCTTTAGTCAGTTTTCGATATTCACCAGTATTTAAATCATATATTTCTCCAAATCTTTTCTTCTCAGGCATTCTAGTTAATACAAGATATGAACTGTTAATAATGCCATTATATGTCGAATATGAATCTAAAGAGATAAGATTAACAGTATTTTGAAGATTTCTTACAACATTAGAACTATCCATATAAACATATCCATATAAAGATGGTGAGAATATAAACTGATTTTTATATGAAAACTCTTGACTAACTAATTGAAATGCAAACTTTTCTCTTTCTGATTGATATATTTTTTGGTTCATAATAACTAATATGTTATCTTTATCCAACACAATCTGATATCGTTTCGCATCATTTTCAATTATAGGTAACGCATATAAATCCATAGCATTATTAGCAATACGTAAAATGCTCCAAGTATGATTCTTCTCTTCTAACAACAAGTATAGAGCCTCATTATTATAAGCAACATACCTTATAGCTGAATCGAATTTTTTAGCAATGGAATGAAGATCAATAGTCTCATAATCATTAAAATTTCTCACATTATAAACAGTTAAAACATGAGAATCTAATCGTACTAAACTCCCTTGTAAATCCATATCAATTCTTTTGGACTGATTATTATGCAAATAATAACCAATCATCACTAAAAGAGCTACAATAAGAATAATCATTGCATAGAATTTTGAACTTTTTTTCATATAAACTCTCTATCAAGCTAAATAATAAAACTTAACAATAGCCCTAATATGCTTTGTCGAAATATCTCAATCACAACCAGATTAAACTAAAAAATACATTAATTTAATCTTAATTAAATTGTAAACTGTATATTTTATAAAAACAATAACTATAACATAAATAAAAAAGCTATTATATCCAAACCAATATCATATGTTTGGATATAATAGCTTTAATGCTATCAAACTTTATTTAATTAGCGACTTCCTAAAGGAAATTCAGGATCAGGTTCGTTTGTCATACAATCAAAACTTATCATTTTTTCCCGCGACTCACGGCAAGGTTTGCCCCCAACAATCCTCCCCGATTGATATGGGGATGGCGATGTGAGGTACCTTCTTTGATGGATGTTATACGAGATCGTTGAAATTTTTCAAACACTGTATCCAGTTCTCGCAAGAGAACCTTCTTTTGCGATGCTTTTAATTCATACAAGTCCCCTTTGAACTTAATATGTGTATCCTTCACAGCGGTGCTAATGTCATAAATGCGTTCTTGCTGTTCATTATTAACATTCACGAGTTCATCTAAGGTCAGCTCATAGTAGCGAGCCAGCGCGCACAGTGTATCGAGGTCTGGTTCTCTATAGCCAGTCTCGTAATTGGACAATGCCGCATTACTAATACCTACAGCCTTGGCGACTTCGATTTGGCTCTTTCCCATGCGTACACGAGCCCGTTTTAAGTTCTTGTAAAATTGCATGTTCATCACCTACATCGATTACGTCAAAAGAATATTACAGTGTTTCACTGATAATTTTGAAAGCTTCTTCTGCGACAGCCAAGGTTTTATCGATTTCTGCGCCCTTATGGCACATGGATACGAAGTTGCTTTCAAATGGACTTGGCGCATAGTAAATACCATGGCTCAAGTTATGATGGAAGAATGTCTTGAAATGGTCCGCATTGCATGCACTAGCGTCATCAAAATTGTGAACCGGTTTATCTGTAAAGAACAAGGTAAACATAGATCCTACACGTTGCACTACAGCAGGTACATTGTATTTCTTAGCCAATTCTTCAAGGCCATTACACAATGCTTTTGTGCTATCTTCCACTTGTTTAAAAATGGTTGGGTCTCGTTGCAACATAGATAATGTAGCAAGGCCTGCCGTTACAGCCACAGGATTACCACTCAAAGTACCGGCTTGGTAAATAGGGCCGGATGGTGCTACTTCGCTCATGATTTTGCTAGAACCGCCAAATACAGCGAGAGGCATACCACCGCCGACGATTTTACCAAGGCACGTCAAATCAGGTTTAATATTGTATAGTTTTTGTGCCCCACCGCTACTAGCGCGGAAGCCACACATAACTTCGTCAAAGATTAATAAGGCACCATGCGCCTTTGTGACCTCGCGCAAGGTTTCAAGGAATCCTTCTACTGGAGGCACACAGCCCATATTACCGGCAACCGGTTCTACGATAATACAAGCAATGGTATCGCCCATTTCATCGAATAATTGTGTAACCGCATCAATATCATTGTATGGCAATGTGATGGTATTTTCTGCGACGCCCTTTGGTACGCCTGGGCTATCTGGCACGCCAAATGTAGCGAGGCCAGAGCCGGCTTTCACCAATAGAGAATCACTATGACCATGGTAACAGCCAACAAATTTAACGATACGATCGCGGCCCGTATACCCACGAGCTACGCGTAATGCGCTCATAGTCGCCTCTGTACCAGAGTTAACGAGGCGCACCATTTCCATAGATGGCATGAAGGCTTGGATTTTCTTAGCCAATTCCGTTTCTAACAGTGTAGGCGCACCATAGCTTGTACCACGAGGAATGGCCTCTTGCAAGCTTGCTACGACCTCTGGGTTCGCATGGCCCAAAATCATAGGGCCCCAGCTCAACACATAGTCTATGTATTCATTGTTATCAATGTCATAGATGCGGCTGCCACTAGCGGAGCTAATAAATGGAGGATTTGAGCCTACGCTACGATAGGAGCGAACAGGGCTATTAACGCCACCTGGCATATATCGCTTTGCTTCGTCAAACGCTTTTTCTGATTTACCTAGTTGTAACATAGTCACTCCTTATTGTTTAAGCCAACGTGCCACATCAAGGGCATGGTATGTAATGATAATCTTAGCACCGGCCCGTTTCATGGATAACATCGTTTCCATTACAAGGCGTTGTTCATCGATGAGACCAGCAGCTGCAGCCGTTTTAACCATTGCATATTCGCCGGATACATTGTAGACAGCCAATGGTAATTCATAACGATCACGGGCTTCGCGAACGATATCCAAATAGCATAATGCCGGTTTAATCATGATAATATCTGTACCTTCAGCGATATCGAGTTCGATTTCACGCATTGCTTCTAAGCGATTGGCAGGATCCATTTGATAGGATTTACGGTCCCCAAATTGAGGAGCTGAATTAACGGCGCCACGGAATGGACCATAGTAGGCAGATGCATATTTTGCAGCATAGCTCATGATAGATACATTGGTGAAACCAGCTTCATCAAGAGCTTCACGAATAGCACCTACACGGCCATCCATCATATCTGATGGCGCCACCATATGAGCACCGGCTTGCGCTTGGCTAACCGCAACCTTGCACAATAGAGGTAATGTTTCATCATTCAAGATTTCATGATGATCAATCATGCCACAGTGACCAGTAGAGGTATATTGACATAAGCATACGTCTGCAATGACCAATAGATTTGGCACCGCTTCACGGATGGCTTTAATCGCTTGTTGTACCGGTTGTTCCATATCCCATGCGGAGGAACCTTGTTCATCCTTATAGGTAGGAATGCCAAAGATTTCTACACCACGAATGCCGAGGTCATAAGCCTCTTGCGCCACCTTTACCGCTTCGTCTACGGATAAATGGTATTGTCCTGGCAATGTGTCGATTTCTTTTTTTATCCCTTCACCAGGAACGATGAATAATGGATATATCAAATCAGTTGTATCTAATGTTGTTTCTCGTACTAAATCACGCATTTCTGGAGAAGTGCGCAAACGGCGAGGACGATATGTTAAATCGTACATAGTAAATTTCCTTCTTCCGTTTAATAATGACAGTATATTAGTTAGCGCAGTCTTTCACGATTGTGTCTACAAGACCTTCTGTCGTATATACAGGACTAATGATATCTACCTTTAAACCTGCACTCATAGCCGTAGCGGCCGTAATAGGTCCGATACATGCAATCTTTGTATGTTCTAATAGTGAAAGTGCATCCTCACCCAATAAATCTAACGTATTGGTAACTGTAGAGGAGCTAGTAAATGTAATATAGTCAACATGACCATGTTGCAATGCATCTACTAAGGCCTCTTGTTGAGATGTATCTTGTTGCGTTTCATACAAGCGCAAGATATCTACGTCGATATCTAAGTGACGCAATTCACGAGGAATCACTTCACGAGCCTTCTTAGGTTGAATTAATAACACCGTATCTCCAGCTTTTACATGCTGTTTCAATGCATCAACAACAGATTCAGCCTTATAATCTACAGGGATAATATCCGGCGTAATGCCATAGTTAGTCAACGCCTTAGCTGTGGCACTGCCGATAGCACATACCTTAGCATAACCTAAGGAACGCGCATCCTTACCTTCCCCGTACAATGCATCAAAGAAGTAGCGTACCCCTTCAGCGGATGTGAATACGACACAAGAATAGCGATCTACGCCATGTAATAAACGTTTATCTTCATCAAATAATTCTACAGGCTCTGTTTTAATAGCTGCTGCTTGGATAACATTGGCTCCTTGATTCATGAGCATATCGCGGAATTTGCTAGCTTGAGAGCGAGCACGAGTAACTACAATCGTTTTGCCGAATAATGGCTTGTTATCGAACCATTGCAATTGTTCACGCAAGTTTACAACATCGCCTACGACGATGATGGCTGGTGCTTTTAGTTGTGCCTTTTCCACGTCTTCTACAACATGTTCTAGTGTGGAAACAAGCACCTCTTGAACAGGTTTAGTCCCCCAGCGAATGAGCGCCACTGGCGTATTAGCAGGACGGCCATGAGCCATCAATTTTTCTGCAATCGTAGGTAAATTGCCTACGCCCATGACAAAGCAAAGGGTATCCACTGCTGTGGCAAGACCTTCCCAATGGATGCCAGACACCGCTTTTGTTGGGTCTTCATGACCAGTAACAACCGCAAAGGATGTCGCCATAGCACGTTGTGTTACAGGAATACCAGCATAAGCAGGCGCTGCGATAGGCGATGTAACACCAGGTACAAATTCAAAAGGAACACCGGCCTCACGAAGGGCCATTGCTTCTTCCCCACCGCGACCAAATACGAGTGGATCACCACCCTTTAAGCGGGCTACGATTTTGCCTTCTTTTCCCTTTTTTACCAATAGTTCGTTGATTTCCCATTGGTGCATGGTGTGGTCTTTGCATTGTTTACCTGCATAAATCAACTCAGCATCAGGACGAGCCCATTCTAATAAATGAGCATCTGCTAAATAGTCATACACGATAACATCTGCGCGTTCTATACATTCCTTACCTTTTACAGTGATTAATTTAGAATCTCCAGGGCCTGCGCCAATCAAATATACTAAACCTGTCATTTTATGATTCCCTCCTTAACAAGGGCTTCCACAATGTGTTTGCCCCCTTCTTCATATAAGGCTTTCGCAAGGTTTTTGCCTAACATAACCCCTTTCTTAGCAGGTCCAGACAATTCTCCTTCATATACAGTTTTACCATCTAAGGATGCAATGAGCGCTTTCAAATTAAGCTGTCCTTTTTCAACGGTCCCATATACGCCCATCGGCACTTGGCAGCCACCATTGAGTTGGTTCAAGAAACTACGTTCCCCTTCTACGGCAAGGCGTGTTGGTTCGTCGTCGATTTTTGAAAGTATTTCTAACATCTCAGTATCGTCACTACGACATTCAATAGCCAAAGCACCTTGCCCCACAGCAGGAATCATTTCATCCGCCGTAAAGACTTGTGTGATTCTATCATCTAAACCGAGCCGTTTAAGGCCTGCTTGTGCCAATACGACGCCATCGAGGCCTTCTGTTTCAATCTTGCCAAGACGGGTTTGCACATTGCCGCGGATGACTTCGATTTGTAGGTCTGGACGGCGATGCAATAGTTGGGCTTGACGACGTAAACTACTGGTACCAATACGCGCGCCTTCTGGCAATTGGGCCAATGTTTTGTATTTAGGGCTTACCAAAGCATCAAAAGGGACTTCTCGTTTTGAAATAGCACCTAATGTAAGGCCATCTGGCAATTCCGTAGGCATATCCTTTAAACTATGAACGGCGATATCGATATCACCAGCATGCATAGCCGCCTCTAATTCGGCGGTAAATAAACCTTTGCCACCTACTTCCGCTAGTGGCTTATCTAAAATGCGGTCCCCTTTCGTATTAAAATGGACTAGTTCCACTGTAATACCAGGGTATAAGCGCTGCAATTCACTTTTTACATATTCTGACTGCCATAAAGCGAGAGCACTCTTTCGAGTTCCAATTCTAATGTGGTTCCTCATACTACGAGCCTTCTTTCTCGAGATTAAACATATCTTTGAATAAATCCCAATATAAACCTTCTTCTTGTGTACCGGCGATTTCATTGAAATGAATCATCGGTTCTCTTAGCATTTTTCTAACGATCATACGACTCATAGAATCAATGATGCGACGCTCTTTATCGGAAATATCCGGCAATTTAGCCAGCGCTCGATGTAATTCACGGCGACGAATACGGTCAGCCTTATCCGTCAATAATGCCATCATAGGACGTACGGATAAATAACTAAACTTTTCTAACACTTCATCGATGGCTTCGTGAATAATCGGTTCAGCCCTCTTCGCTTCTTCCTCGCGTTGTTGTTTATTTTCTTCTACAACGCTTTCTAGAGCATCGATATTGAATAGGTACACACCTTCGATATCCGCAACGACAGGATCAATATCACGTGGCACTGCAATATCAATCATCACGATGGGACATCCATGACGCAATGCGGCAATCCGTTTTGCCTCTTTTTCACCAATAATATAATGCGGTGCCCCCGTCGATGTAATGATGATATCTGCATGTTCCGCTTGTTCTACATAGTGATCTAATTTAATGGCTTGCCCATTAAATTTCTTCGCCAAGGCTTCCGCTTTGGTAAAAGTTCGATTTGATACGAATATGGTTTTTACGCCCTTTGCTTGTAAGTGTGTAGCTGTTAACTCACTCATGGTACCAGCCCCTAAGATGAGGACTGTTGCTTCTGAAAGTGGTTTATCTAGGCTATCTTCCGCCAAGTTAACCGCCGTGTAACTAACAGACACAGGTGTATTCGCAATGCCTGTATTGGTCCGAACCTTTTTACCAACGCTAATAGCGCGTTGGAACAAGATATTAAATACGGTTCCCGTAAAGCCTGCACTATAGGCCGCGATATAGGCACCTTTCAATTGGCTAAGGATTTGACCTTCCCCCAATACTAGGGAGTCAAGGCTAGCAGATACGCGGAATAGATGTTCTATACACGCTTTCTCTTCATAGAAGAAAAATGCGGATTCATCAATTGTATCGGCATGTTTTAAATGCTTTAATACATCGAGCATATACGCTTTAGGAGATTGTACATCTTCTAATACGGCATAAATTTCCGTACGATTGCAAGTCGATAGAATGACGCATTCTGAAATTTTTTCGTATTCATAGAGTCGATTTAAGGCGCTTTCTACCTCGTTTTTTTCAAACGAGAAACGTTCACGCACCTCAACGGCAGCACTTCTATGATTTAGTCCTAATACCACTAATTGCATGGTGTAGTTTCTCCTCTATCAAAGGCCATTGTCCCTTAAGAATGGCCTGAAATTCAGATTCGCCTAGATGAGTGCGCCAAAAACGGCTACGCTCCTCTACGCTAGGGATAAGTAACTTTACCTCTTCCCTCATAATTTTAAGTCTCGGTATGGCAATTTGCAATATATTATAACGATTCATCATATCTTGTTTCACAAGACGATTAATACGTGGTCCCCCATTATTAGCACTAATCGCAACATGCAAATCACCCATATCGATTGTTGATGGTACTGTGAAATCACAAGCTGTAGCATTATCGGCACGATTGACTAGTATGCCATTATTGCGTGCTATAGCTTCGATATAATCATTAACAGCTTTATTATCTGTACAGATAAACAATAATTTACATTGTTTTACAATGTCTATATGGTCATCGCTAAACACTGTATTGTGCCAAATAAATCTGTTATCCTCATGCCAAGCTTTCATCTGATCTGTTATAACGGGGCTAATGACAATGCATTGACAGGGCTCGTCTAAGCATAATGCTAGACGTCGTTCAGCCACGGCGCCACCACCTACAAATAAAATGGTATCACTCGCTGTAGTTTGTAATGTTAGAGATATCATAATGAACCTCGCATAATTGATGATACCGCTTATGTATACCTACATATGGAACTATAGATATACATAAGCGGTATAAAAAATCGGCTTGATGAATCAAGCCGATTGCTTATTTGCTTACATAAATCGTTTAAGGTAAACGCCGATACGTCCCTTACGGGATGTGCCCGTAATAGCCTCTACCTTCATTCGGCCACGACCACGCATAGAGATGATGTCCCCTTCTTTGACCTCTTGGGATGGCCCCTTTGCAGGTTGCCAATTTACTTGCAATAAACCGGCATTTACAGCGCTCACCAATTTGGTACGGGATACGCTAAAGCCAGAGCTTGCTACCGCATCCAATCGAAGTGATGCAACGGTAGTACGCACTTCTTTAATCTTTTCTTCTTTTGGTGCTATCTCATCTAACTCCATCGGAGTTACAGATACGGCAACCATAGCGATTTTTGTAAAATTTTGCACTACAAAATCTGCTACAGCGCTATCTACGAGAATTTGTGCGCCCCCTTGGCCCATGATAATATCGCCAAATTTCGAGCGATCAATGCCAAGCCCCATCAAAGAACCAAGCACATCACGATGATTTAACAATCTAAATCGTGGATCCCAAGATACCTTCAAGGGAATGATACCCATATCTACTGTACCTTGAAAATGACTATCTACAAAGGCGATACGAATACGTTCCGCCCCTTCATAGCCGCCATAGGATTGAACGAGTAATTCAGGATAAGCCGCCTTAATTGCATCCGCAATAACAAGTCCTGCAGGACTTGTAAAGTCACAAACGCGATATGGTTTTCCCTTTACTACTTGTTCTGCTAAATCAAGCATACGGCGCGCTTCTTCACCGCTACCGCTTGCTTCAAAATATCTAATTAATTTACTAGTATCAGCCATTATTTCCCCAATTCATTGGAACGAGCTAAACAAGCAACAACCCCATCTTGTAGGGCACTGCGCAAGCCACCTTTTTCCATAGCTCCAATGCCAGCAATCGTAGTGCCGCCAGGGCTAGTCACTTGGTCGCGCAATATAGCAGGATGTGTACCGGATTCTAATGCCATTTTACCAGCCCCATACATCGTTTGGGCAGCCGCCTTAATCGCCAATTGACGAGGTAATCCAATGCGGACTCCTGCATCAGCCAAGGCATCTAAAATGACAAACATATATCCTGGGCCGGCACCAGACAAAGCGCCTAATCGATCTAGGTCGGCTTCACTGACAACGGCTACTTCGCCAACGGCGTTAAATAAAGCCTCAACAAAAGTAGTATCAGCATCGTTATCCGCTGTTAACGCTGTCATGCCACAACCAATAGATGCTGGAGTATTCGGCATGGCACGGTACAATACCGCGGTTGGTAATGCTTTGCGCAAGGTATCTAATGTTACGCCAGCTGCCACAGATATAACCGTAGCACCCGCTTTCACAGACGTTAATTGGCTCAATACAGATGGTAATACCTGTGGTTTAACAGCTAAGATAATCGTGTCAAACTGTGCCATATCAGGTAATTCTACAAAACCTGTAACGCCCAATTCATCAACTAATTCGTCGCGATGTTCAGGGCGACGCACTACGATTGATACATCATCTCTACGTAATATACCTTGTGAAAGTGCGCCTCGTAAAAGGGCACCACCCATGGCGCCTACGCCTATACATACTGTTTTTCCCAACATAGTATCACCACTTTTTCTATACTGGATTATTTATTTTGCCAGTTAAATTCTTGTTGCTCAGTTGTTCCACTTTCAGATTCATTATTATAATCAATGGATACATTAACAGGTACGCACATGAAAATGTCTTTGCCTACCTTTTCCAATTTGCCATCTAATGCAAATGTTGCACCAGATACAAAATCAACGATGCGAGCTGCTTCGTGAGGATCTGTATTTTCAAAGTTAATCAATACAGGGCGCATGTCACGCAATTGATGAGTGATACTTTCAGAATCTTCAAAAACCTTAGGTTCGATAACAACTACTTTCATGGCTGTTGGACGTTGTGTCATAGTGGATGTGCCTCCTACCTTACGTGGATGGAACTCAGATGCAGCTGCTGTTGGTGCTACTGGTGGCACGTCCTCTGCATAGTCCTCATCATCTTCATATTCATACTCATCATCATAATCATAACGGTCATCATTATTAATGCCGATAAAATTTTTGATTTTTTGCCATTGTTCTCCCATAGACATGGTAATCCTCCTAATATACTCACACTGTTATATTCCCAATTAGTTATATACACGTTCCCCAAAGATGGCAGTGCCTACACGCACGATGTTAGCCCCTTCTTGTAAGGCTATTTCAAAGTCATGTGTCATCCCCATCGACAAATATTGTATATCCCCATCAGGGAAATACCCTTTCATATCTTCATACAAAGCATGTGCCACTCTAAAGATAGGTCTTGCATCCTCCGGATTTTCGAAAAACGGAGCCATGCACATCAACCCTTTAACGCGTACATGCGGCAATGTCTTAGCATAGTCTCGTATATCAGGGAATTCCTCTACAGACATACCAGACTTACTCGCTTCGCGAGCTACATTGACTTGTAACAATATGTCTTGTACTTTATCATGCTTAGCAGCAACCTTTTCGATTTCATCTAATAGTTTCTTACTATCTACAGAATGAATCAAATCAAACATCGGTACCGCTTGACGAACCTTATTAACTTGTAAATGGCCAATTAAATGCCATACCAATTTAGGTCCTGTATAAAGCATTTGTTTTTCTTTTGCCTCTTGCACGCGATTTTCGCCTACATGAGTGCATCCAAGGCGAGCCACTTCCTCTACAGCCGTTACAGGATGATTCTTTGTAACCGCAACAAGTAACGCCGTATCCGTGCGCCCTACGCTAGCCATTGCATCAGCCATGCGTTGTTGGATTTTATGAAGGGATTCTTCAATCATATGATCCTCCCATATAGTAACGTATAAATAAATATCCTATAGACTTATATTATATAATATTTAACCAATAATGTATATCTTTACCGTTTTTCGAGCATACCAAATAATGCCATACGACCAGTTTTGCCATGTTCACGACGATAGGAAAAACAATTCTCATCGGTCATACTATCGGTACCACCAATACAGATTTGATCCTTTGGAACACCTCGTTGCAACAAATCTTCTTCGATAAATCGCCATAAATCAACATGTGGTGTCGCTTTCGACGCACCATCTCTAACGATATATCGGACCAATTCATCACTATTGGCATCAGTTATTTTCTTCCACTCGTCTGTGAAAGTATCTGCCAGTTCTTGATTAACCTCAAAGGATTCAGGTCCAATGCTAGGACCTAAATATACATAGCAGTCTTCAAAGCGCGTACCAAAATCTCGTTGCATCGCCTCTATGGTGATAACCGGTAGATGGCCTATAGCACCACGCCATCCTGCATGAACGGTAGCCACCACATGATGCACAGGATCGTAAATGCCTACTGGTACGCAATCTGCAGTAAATAAGAATAATGGTACGTTCGGAATATCCGTATATACCGCATCACAATCTGGAATGGCTGTATCAGAACTCATAGCGCCAGCACCGATTAAATCTTCTGTAATGCGTACTGCATTGAGTCCATGCACCTGATTGCCGCAGGTAATGCTGTCTGGCGATACACCTAAATGATCAGCTACAATGCTGCGGTTATCTAATACATCTTGTAATGAATCTCCTATGTGAGTAGCTAAATTTAAAGATTCACATGGCTTCTTAGATACACCGCCATGACGATATGTATCCCCCATAACCAGAGGAAATTGATTGGCCCAGCTAGGCATTTCAAAAGACCATGTACGATCATCATTTGTATTTACATTTACAACAGTAATATCCATACGACTGTTCCTCTACTATTTATTTCTCGAATCACTTACACACGCCACAGCGCTTACACCCTTCCATACAAGGCGGTGTATACGCTTCATCAACTGCCCGTTGCCATTCTTGTTCTAAATAACCATTTCTTAGACCCATATCCAAATGAGACCAAGGCAAATAATCCTCAAACTTGCGTTCCCGATAATTGCAGTCATCCATGTCGAGGCCGGCTTTTTTCATTTCAGATTTAAAGGATTTGCTACCTCTATCTAGAGCACATGCAGCGAGTACCTTGCCTAAACGACGGTCCCCTCGTGCTAATACACCTTGGATATATGCTTCTTTAGGAGACTCAACGAGTACCTCGATGCGACGATTTTTTTGCAATGATTTCTTAATATATTGTAATTTCTTTTCTACACTCTTTTGATGATCCATGGCCATCCACTGGAATGGTGTAAATGGCTTTGGTATAAACGGATTAATACTAAGTGTTAATCGGCCTTTACAGCCCACCTCAGCCATGTGTGCTTGTGTACGTTCTGCTAACCCGATAATGGCATCTATATCTTCATCCGTTTCTGTGGGAAGTCCTATCATAATATATAGCCTCATATGTTGAATTCCAGACTTAGCGGATAACTGAGCAGCGGTGCGAAGATTTTCTTCACTAATGCCCTTGTTGATGACGCGGCGCAAACGTTCACTACCCGTCTCAGGCGCAATAGTAATTGTCTTTTGTCCACTTTCAGCCAATCCATCGACAACGGCTTGCGTCAAAGAATCGGCGCGCAAGGACGCACAAGAATAACGCATATCCTTAGAGCGAATATAGGTTACTAATTCATCAACCTCTGGATAATCGGAAATGGCCGCCCCCATAAGGCCTACCTTTTTCCCTAACTTTTCTGCTCTATCGACGCCTTCTTTCAAAATATCCAGTGGTCGTACACGCGGTACGCGGAAACAATACCCAGCCATACAGAATCGACAATGACGGCCACAGCCTCGAGCTACCTCGATGATATACATGGCACCAAACTCGGTGAAATTCGTAGCAATTACCGTTTCACCACCGCTCGTAAGAGGCTCAAAGTGGCGTCGTATGATTTTGGGTGCACCATCTGCTATATCATAGCCAACAAAACGCTTATTATCGTCATATTGAGGCGTATATAAAACAGGTACATATACACCATCAATTTGAGCTAGTGCAGAAATCGTTTCTTCTCGGCTTTCACCATTCTCACGACCCTCGCGAATCCGTTCTAACACAGCAGTAACGATGCCCTCTCCTTCACCGATGATGAAAGCATCGATAAAATCGGCAAAGGGCTCAGGATTAAATGTCGCACACGGTCCTCCGGCAATGACGATAGGATCAAAGCCAGTTCGATCTTCGCTCATAACAGGCACACGCCCATATCGTAGCATTAATGGGATATGAAAATAGTCCATTTCAAAGGTCACATCAAAGGCCACTACATCAAACTGATGCATAGGTCGTTGCGTTTCAACACTCATAAGCGGAGTTTTCGTCTTATCATAGGCATCTAGTTCCTTTTTCTCAGGCAAGAATATCCGCTCGCATACACTAGATGGATGCAAATTGATTTCCTCATAGATAATGTGAAGGCCTAAATTGCTCATGCCAACGAAATATGTATTTGGATAGACGATGGCAACCTTTTGCTCCGCATGAGGGTTAATAGTTACACGACTATCCTCATCTTTATAAAGTTCTTGTAATCGATCAATTAAATCTTTACGGTTCACTAATTTCCTTTCTATATAAGCCCACTACGAAAAGTGGGCTTAACAACGCTCTCTATATATAATTCAAGAGATTATATTTTAGATTTTATTGTATCCTTTGTATGAATAGTCTTTGTTTTAATTGTTTTTACCAATTGAGGCCGATGTTTTTTCTCATACGGATACAATACGACTTTACCATCTCTGTATTCCGCAATGTAGATATCCTTAATAGAATACCCTTGTGCCTGTACCTCTTGTTCTAGCCATTCTTTATCTTTTTCAATTACATCAAGAGTAAATTGATTAATTTGACCATCATTGATCAAATCAAAACGAATATTTTCTTCACCGAACTGAACAACACTAAGCTGACCATTTTGCTCTAATACGGCGCGCTTAACATCTGCTACATATTGAACACCAGCTGTGCGAAGTTTTAGTTTTAACTCAGCCGATTGAATGCCATAACGCATACATTCTTCAGTTAAAATATGCCCTTTTTCAATAACAATTACAGGATGACCATCTAGAATTGTTTTAAAGAATCGAAGATTGCCTTTTAAGAATTTAAGCGTCATTACGAGAATAGTCCATAAGATGAGAACTAACATAAATTGTAAAATACCAATCGCATCATTATAGATGATGGCACCGATAATACCACCAAGTACATAGTTTTGTAATTGGTCTAAAGCAGAGGTTGGCGCTAAGTTTCCCTTCCCCATTAAGTTAATTTGTAAAATAATCGCCAAGAGACCTATGGCGAGTTTGGCAAAGACCATCCCATAGACGGCCATAGCTTCTGTCATATGTGGTCCTCCTTATGGTAATACATCCGCTTTATCATGAATTCGGTCTGTAGGACTTACTGTATACACACGAGTGATTGTATAGGTAGTAAATTCAGGATTAAATTGCACCTCATAGTATGCATCGCTAACCTTTAAGATCATACCATTACGTACCTTTAAGGAATTAACAGCTAATTGACCTTCATCAACACCACGGTCTGCACTAAAGGAATGCAAGAATTGAGCCATTCTAGAAGAATCTTCAGAGTAATTCTTCATACGACCATATTCTTGATATTCTAAGCCTAAGAAAAATACAATAATTAAGGATAATATAACAGCTAAATCACGGTAACGGCTTGTAAAACCATTACGCAAAACTTGAATGCCTACTCCGAGAAGGGCTAATAAAATAACTACAAAGATAACGAACCCTAATGTATGACCAGATGCGATTTGGCTTTCCACATAGGAAACGGAATAGAAGTCCATAATGATGCTCCTTTCATATATCTTCTTATTATATCACAAATAAATATGATAATAACCAACAACGATTTATAAAAAATAGA
>ERZ772909.1056-NODE-1056-length-15744-cov-37.624004_pt1 | contig 15744 bp, 13 predicted proteins | sample MGYA00511137_ERZ772909 | MGnify/ENA primary metagenome ERZ772909 (study PRJEB29015, sample SAMEA2738095) | human oral metagenome | biome: human oral; feature: human-associated habitat; material: saliva | place: China | collected 2270 ... | reverse complement strand
ACCCCATCGTCGAAGGCATACGCACGGCCGACTACAACTACCGCAGTGCCGATACCGACCTCTTTGCCGAAACCGACAACAAACAGTCCGAAGAATCAGCCGACAATACCGTTTTATTGGGCAAACAGCAGCACTGGGGCCTTCATCCTAAAACAACCGACGAAGCCCAAGTTCAGACGATCCTGTTGAATGAGGCCAACCTCTGCCGTCAAACCGTCGCTGCCGGCAGCGGCAACGTCGTCTCCATGACCCCGATGAAGGTGCTCCAAACCGATGTCTCCTTCCCCGAAGCACCCGACGGCTGGTTGGTACTTTCCATGGAACACAGCGGCAGCCGCGACAGCGCCTACAGCCATACCTTTACCGCCATCCCCGCCCAACTCGCCTACCGCCCCGAACGCACCACCCCGCGTCCGCATATCGACGGTACCTTGCCGGCACGGGTGACTGCGGCGGAGAACTGCACCTACGCCTATATCGACGATATGGGCCGTTACCGCGTCAAACTGCCGTTTGACCTGGACGAATGGAGTCCGGGCGGGGAAAGCCGTCCCGTCCGACTGGCCAAACCCTATGCCGGTCCAGAATACGGTATCCACTTCCCCTTACACGAAGGCACAGAAGTAATGCTCTCCTTCGTACAGGGCAATCCCGACCGTCCGTATATCTCCGGCGTCATGCACGACAGCGCCCATCCCGACCATATCCCTGCCGATTGGAACACCCGTAACGTCATCCGTACCTGGGCGAACAACAAACTGAGGATGGAAGACCTGCAGGGACAGGAACACATCAAACTCGCCACCGACTACCAAAAATCCCAACTCAACCTCGGCCATATCGTCGACAGCGGTAGAGAAAAACGCGGAGAGAACGGCGAAGGCTTCGAACTCAGAACCGATGGTTGGGGTGCTGTACGGGCAGGTAAGGGCATACTCGTCAGCGCACAAAACCAGGATGCCAACGGCAAAGTGCTGGATATGGATGATGCCATCGCACAGATTGAACAAGCACTTTCCCTGGCTAAAAGCCTGAACAAAGCCGCCCAAACTGCTAATAACCACAACACCGATGAAGAAACCCAAAGAGGCCGTCTGAAAGACGCCCTCAAAGACCTGAAAGAAGCCGGTTTGATCCAAACCGCCCCGGCCGGCATCGCCACCGCAACAGAGCAAAGCCAACTGCATACCGCCAATGAAAACATCCACCTGGTCAGCGGCAACCATACCGACATCAGCGCCGGCCAAAGCCTGACCGCCCATGCCGCGGAGAGCCTCAACCTGTTTGCGCAAAGCCAAGGAATCAAAGTACAGGCCAACCAAGGCGCAGTCACTGTACAGGCACAGAATGACGAGTTGCAGCTGAATGCGCTGAAAGACGCAACCTTAACCAGCAGTGTGGGGAAAATCACCATAGCGGCGAAGGAGGAGATTCTGATTACCTGCAAAGGGGCGTATATCAAGTTGAGCAACGGTGAGGTTGAGATCGGAAGTCCGAAGGTGGTGCGGGTGAGGGCGCCGTTGGTGGTAACCATTCCATCGAATGTGCCTGTGAAATTACCCGATTTCAAACAAATCTATTCGGGTCGTTATATTTTGAGAGACAGAAAAACTCAGAAAGTCGTAAGAAACCGTCCATATACTTTGACACTGGAAGATGGTAGCCAGATTGAAGGAATAACAAACAGTAAAGGTGAAACGATGATTGTTAATACGTCATCACCGCAGAAAGTTGTATTCGAGCAGGAGAAAAAAACGAAAAAAGAACCGCATCTGTTGCATATTGCCGGAGGGGGGACGATTAAATTACATTTTGAAATTTTTGATGAGGAATAATTTATGGCAATGATCACCCGGCTTAAAGTGCATGAAGAATATGCGGATATAGATCTTAAGGACTTGGGATATTTGTATATAGTATGGGACTTTGTTTTAAAGTATTACAATGGCGGATCGACAAAAAAATTAGATGCTTTCAGTGGATCTTGCAGCGTAAAAGGTAGAAAACAGAACGGATTCGACCGTGTGGTAAACCTTACCGAGCGAATGACCGGATATTATTGGCCGTATAAGCCCGAAGTAACTTTCAGTGTACCTGTGGGGAGAAGTGATGTTGTTCCTGTCCCGCATTTAATTGATGATCGGAAAGCAAAAAAAAGAGAAGAAAAAGAGACACAAAGTTTCATAGATAAAATAGGTAGGAAAATCGGCTTGCTAGACAAGACAACTCAAGGCAAAAACCGGCGACATACCCGCTGGAAATGCTCCGCACCTGTGTTACCAGGTGCGGAACGCAAACGTCCAGATCTGATTATCGTCAAGGACTACCATATCCGCTGGCCAGGTCGGGAGGCCTTGGCTTACGGTGAGAAGTATGACAGCAATCTAAAGCGGTTGGTAGAGATGAAGTATGGCGATGATGATCTTGATGACAAGCAGGAGCAAGCCTATATAAAAATCGCCACCATAAAGCGGTTTGCCTTACTGGAGATCTATCAAGATGAAGATGAGGGCAATACCGAAGGGGTGTACGAATTTTCACCGGAATTCGTTCCAGCCTTCGGTTTCAAGAAAGAAGACCTGTTGCCTAAAATCCGGCTCGAACCATGGGTGGCTGCTCCTGAAGGTCTCCCCATCAATATCCTGTCGGAAAAACTCATTGATAGGAAAAGTATGGAAACGGCTTATCATGCTGAAACTGCCGCTCAAATTCTCCAAAACTCTCCTTGGTTGGAAGGATTCGGTAAATTTGAGAGTACAGAAAATGGTATACGCTGGGTGGGTGATGACGGAAAGATCGTAGAATATAGTAATCAAGAACTACAACAAGCAGTAGATTATTTAGAAGAGTATGAGGATATTCCAAGAGATTATTTGCCTTATATTCAAGAAGCAGACGTAGTTATGTCGACAGATAATGCCTTAATGGTTGCAGTGAAATTCGTTAAAGAAAATAAGGAAGAAATTGTTACATTCATTATTTTATCGGTGGCAACAATCGCATTGGCGTATTTCGCCTCTGCTGCCTTGGCAGGCCCAATCATGTTCGTCCTCCGTTTGGCAGTATTTGCACCTGCCTTAGGGGCTTCCGCCGACCTTTGGGCGGCAGACGAACGTTTTGAACAGCGTAGTAACTGTTATGCCTACAAATATCTTGTAAATAAACCCAAAGGTTCGACATACGAACCCAATGAATACAAAATTACCCACTATGTTCCGTGGCAGGCTTGCGAGAAAAACGCCGATACTTCGCATCTGAAAGGCTGGGAAGAAAAAGTGCGCGAATTTGATGCCCGACACGATAATCTGCCGAACGAGTAAACAGCAGCAACCCTATGAAAGAAAGAGCATGACAACCAAACTATATGAATCCCTGCAACGGGAAGCCGATGAAATCCTGATGTATGACGAAGACTACAATATCAATGCCCGTCTGGGGCTGACCATATTGATCTACTACACGGGCGGCGGTTCGGTAGCGGGACAACGCAAGACGCTGGAAGCCGCCGAACGCTTTTATTCAAAGTACCATGGGTATTTGAAAATGCATTTTTGGACAGACATGCGCCGTTTTGCACGGCTCAATCCGAACGCATTTCAAAAAAAAATCGATAAAATGATTCAAAATGCCGAATCAGGACGAAGATTAGAATGTGTACTGACTTCGGATACGGAATATGGCCAAAGGGCTCCGGAATATCAATTCAAAACTCTATCCTCCCATCCCATAGATGAAAATGGATTGTCTTGCCTTCAAATTACCCTACCTTTGTCCTTTTTATCGACCACTGCCCAACAGCAGGAATTCGAAGATTGGGTGGAATATGTTTGCAAACAGTTTGATATTTTCCACGGCTATGCCGGACTGACCATTGCCCTCCCTGATTCCTACTATAAATACCAATTTTATGAATACGCTGTGACCAAACGTTATTGGGGAGTAACACCTGATTCAGATTCACCCATAACCCTCCTTTGGTACGAAGGTATAAAATCTATCAGCTGGTACACACTTGTCGGCAAGGCGTTCCAAACCAAACTGAACAGCATGGAAATCCAAAACGTTTTAAACCATTATCCGGACATTACGCTGAAGACCTATAACGGCACCATGGTATTCAAAGCAGGGAAGTTTCCCGACTTGGGAGATAAAACCAAACCGTTGCCTATTAATTACCTGGTAGTGAACAACCTGATGCGGCCGATACTGACGCAAAAGCTGAACGACTCACTACATACTGCTTTCGGCAACGGTAAAAACCGCTATTCAGCTTCCTAGGACTATTACTGACTGCATCGTTGGGATAATGCCAATTTTGAAAACGGAATTTTTAATCCCGAAGGGACGAATTGAAGAAGAAGTCTTTCCTGATGATGGTGAATACCTTCAGCCCCTACAAAATGGTACGACCGCAATTTGGAAAACCGATGCGGTCTGGCGGCTACTCAAACGAGACGATGGTGGCAGTGTGCTGCAGGCTTCGGAGTTTTAATGATCCGATATCGCTACTCAGACGTTTCAGACGACCCACGGACTCTGCCCAAACACGGCAATTACTTTTAGCAAGGACACATACAATGTTTGATTTAACGTGCAACTACTTAGATGATGATATAGATCATAAAGCCGAAAAACAGTGGATTTTTAAAACTTTGCACAGGCTTGAAAAAGAAGAGGAAATTAAATCCTTGTTGAACGATTTTTCAAAATTTTCATCGCTATATGACGAAGCCGTTGAAGCAGGATTGAAAAAAAGTGCAGTCAACGACTACATCATTATTTCCGCCTCAGCACCAGACGAGATAATCGGCGCGCTTAAAGAATATCTGGGGAAAACGATTTATGACGCATGGGGCAGAACCGTGTCAAAAAGTCAAATGCTGCGGGATTTCGTCAGCGAATATAAATGGGCGCATTTAGATATGGAAACATTCGACGCCATGAATCGGGAGAATTTTTTTAATGATATTGAACTCTAGCAGTATCCGATAGGCGGACAGGAAATTGCAGCGAATCCCAAATACGTCAAAAGAATGAATATAGGAAACTAAATGAAAAAAATCGATTTCACTATGTATTTTATTGTTATGCAGCAATCCCTTGATCGAGTATTCAAGGATATGCTGGCCTTTCAAAAAGAACACCTCCAGGAATTATTTGTATGCAACGATACGGTCACAGTAAAACTGCTGACAGAAAGTAGAAATATCAAAAACGGCATGGTCAATTTGAAAGGCAAAAGCTATCCGGTGATCAAAACCAGTAAAAACTACAATCACAACTATAAAGACAAATACGTCGAATTTCTCCTACCTCTTGCCGATCTTGCACTCATGAAAGATTTTGCGATGACTTCGGAAGAAGTACGGCATATGCCCGAGATGTTCGACCTGGATTGGCTGAATGTGCCTTATAAGGAATGGCATAAATATGAGGGTGAACATCGTCCAATAGAAAAACGACACGGTTTGTTTAAGCTAGATTTACTACCAAGAGCTGATGGTTCTGTTGTGTCAGGACATTATTTTTTGCTGAATGAATCCGACATTGATAAAGCCTTGATAAAAGAATGGATATTCTTTTATTTGGATAAATATCTACCGCATTGCCGGTTTCGAGGAATAAATCGCTTTTACCCTTCAAGAGTCCGGCCATTTTCCCTCTACAAAAAACGGATGGCTTTAGAATGGTTTTCCTTTCTACCTGCCGAAATCCTGCCTGAGGAAGTACCCAGCGCAAACGAGGTTATCTATCTTCCGAATTGTGGCAGCATCATTATTAGCACTGAGCAGCCCTACGACTTTGAGAATCCTGAAATGCGTAAAGTGGCTGCTGCTATCGAACAGGAGCTGCACCATTTAGGATTGCTGCTTCTTGTGGATCATTTTGGCATTCCTCAAATTAGCGATTTACCCTTTATCAGCCGTGAACAAAGGCTGAAAAACATGAGTCAGGGAAACGGGATATAGACAAACAAAATGCGGGAATCTTCTGCCCGCATTTCTTTATTTTTATTAGGTATAAGTTGGATTGAAAGCCCAAAGGTCTCAACCTGTTTGATGGTGAAATAAAAGATTGCACTGTCCGTATAAAAAAAGGAAATACCATGATCGGTTCATTATTTCGCAGTATAAGATTCAAATCCTTGCTTATCGTTATAAGCGTTATGGCTTTGTTATTAGGTACTGCCCGACTGTCGGCACAAGAGAAAATCATGCCGCAGGAAGTAACATTACAATTGGGCAAAAAAGGGCCGGAAAGCTTCAAACTGGCAGGAGCGGTGGCGGATTACCATACCGCTGGCGAACTGGCTGGCTTTTTAGATTTAAAATGGCCATCGAAACAATTGGGAGCCGTCACTATCCGCCACAGCGGCCATGACCTGACTATCCCGCATACTTTTACCGCCATGGGATCGGTACGTTCCGAACCCGAGGGAGAGGGAGTAAATGATATTGTTTTAAATAGCGGCATCAGTGCCGGCGAACTTATCCGCCATCGTGAAGCCTATGATTCATGGGTTAAACTGATGAAGCGGATACAGGACAGTGGCTGGCAACGTTATATTTATTTATCCAGACCAAGGTTAGCCGGTAAAGATGCTATCAGATATTTCCAAGATGAAGAAAATTTTGGCTTGGGCGAAATTACTGATCCCAGTGCAGTTCCCGATTTCAATACATGGTATAGCGTTATGATGAAGCGAGGCATGATTGCAACCTTTTATTTGGACGGTGTTAGAATGACGATTTTATTTGACCCAACCGTCAACAACCAAGAAGATTTAGACGACATCAATAAAACATTAAGTTTTAAAGAATGGGGACAGTATATGATGAGGATTTCATTTACGACCGCGCGCTACAGCACCCGAAATGATATATATCACACATTTATCCCTGACGGTTATGACATCGATAAACTTCAAGAAGAAATGGATAAAATCAGCTCCAGCCTGCCGGAATACTGGCAACGCTACCGAAACATCAAACTGGCAAAACGCAAAAAAGAGGAAGCCATGCTGGTCAGCAAGGGTTATAAAATCGATAAGGGCTATCAGGATCCCGATTTGCTGCCTTATTTGCAGAAAGAACCCAAGTTTTAAAGTAGGGACAATATTAAATTGGATTGATTTTGATACCGTGTAAAAACAAAGGCCGTCAAAAATTTTGACGACCTTTGTTTTTGAATATTGTAAGTGATTGTAGAATTAAGAGAAACTGGAATTATCAGGCTCAAATGTTACTTTATGAATTTAACATAATATACATTATGCGAATAAATATATTATGCTTTATTTTGCAAATGTCCATCCTGCATGGTCATTACTCTTTCAAACCGTACAGCAAGCTCATCATCGTGAGTAACAACAATCAGGCTCGTATTTAATTCCGTTTTCAGATCCATCATCATGTCCAAAATGTTTTGGGCATTTTTTCTATCTAAATTACCCGTCGGTTCATCAGCCAGAAGGCATTTGGGGCGTGTAACTAAGGCTCTTGCAATGGCAGCGCGCTGTCTTTCACCTCCTGACAGTTCGCTTGGACGATGTAATATCCTTTGTTTCAATCCAACTTTTTCGAGCATATCGGCAGCTTGTGTTTCTGCTTCTGCTTTGTTTTTTTTGCCGATTAAAAGCGGCATCATTACGTTTTCAAGTGCAGAGAATTCAGGTAAGAGATGATGGAATTGGTAAACAAAACCCAGATAATTATTGCGCAATTCTCCCAGTTGTCTCTGAGACATATCGCTTATGTCTTGATTCATCAGGGTAATTTTCCCCTCTGATGGTTTGTCCAAACCGCCTAAAATATGTAAAAGGGTTGATTTACCGCTACCTGACGAACCGATAATACTGATACCTTCTCCTTCTTTTACTTCAAGATTCAGGTTTCTCAATACTTGTACATTTAATGAGCCGTCCCGGTAACTTTTTCCGATATTTGTGCATTTCAATACAATATTGTTATTCATATCGTAGAGCCTCCGCCGGTTGTGTTTTGGCTGCACGCCAACTTGGATAAAGTGTGGCAAGGAATGCCAATCCTAAAGAAATACAGGAAATAACCGCCACATCCCGCATGTTTACGTCGCTGGGCAAATAGTCGATAAAATAGATTTGCGAGTTGATAAGGTGAACACCGAAAATTTTTTCAAAGAATGCAACGATTTTTCCGACGTTCCAACCGAGTAATACGCCGCATACCACGCCGATAAGCGTTCCAAAAAAGCCTGCAAAAGCCCCTTGTACCATGAAAATTTTCATAACTCCTGATGGCGCAAGACCCAATGTGCGCAAAATGGCAATATCGGCTTGTTTCTCCGTTACCGCCATCACTAAGGACGATACCAAATTGAAGGCTGCAACGGCGATAATCAACGTCAGGATGATGAACATCATGCGTTTTTCCAACTCTACTGCTTCAAAGTAGCTGCGGTTATTGAACGTCCAGTCTCTGACCCAAATTGAATCTTTTTTGGAAGGCGGGATTAAATTTGCAGTAAACGAGGGAGCATTTTGCGGGTCAGCCAGTTTCAGGCGCAACCCGCCGAAATTTTCACCCAATCTATACAATACTTGGGCATCTTGGATATGCGTCATCGCCAGGGAATTGTCTACTTCATATACGCCTGTTTTGACTAAGCCTACGACGTTGAACTGTTTCAGACGAGGTACGACGCCTGCGGGGGTAACATTGCCTTCAGGGGTGATAACGGTAACTTTTCCTCCGACTTCCGCGCCTAAAGCTTGAGCCAGGCCTTCTCCTAAAATAATATTGAAGTTACCGGGTTTCAGACTGTCGAAACTGCCCGCAGGCATATCTTTTCCATAATCTACAACATTCTTTTCTTCGGATGGTAAGATACCGCGGATTTGAACCCCTCTGACTTCCCCCGCATTGGCAAGCAAGGCTTGATCGGATATGTAAGGCGCGCTTGCCAATACTTCTTTTTTATCTTTGACGATTTCACGAAGATTTTGCCACCCTAACCCATTGCCATTATCGTAATAACCGATTTCAGCATGAGGGGCGACATTCAGTAACTGCCCTCTGATTTCCTTTTGAAAACCGTTCATTACAGACAGTACGGTAATCAGCGCGGTAACGCCTAATGCAATACCGATAATTGAAATCATGGTGATAAACGACATGAATCCATTGCGTTTTTTCGCCCTGAGATAGCGAAGTCCGATCCATGTTTCCAAAGAAACCATCCGAATGCTCCAGTGTATGTTGAAAATCGGATATTGTACCGTAAAATACCGCCCTAGTCCGAGTCATTCCGATAAGCCGACATCCGTATGTAAATGCCGACGGTCAAACTGCCAAATACCGTAAATTTCGCTCTGAGGCTTGCATAATCCGTCATATGGCCTTATTCTGAGCAAACGGTACACACTACCGATATTAAAAAAGGAAACAACCTCATGAAAATCAGTAAAATTTTGGTTTTGCCCATCATTGCTGCCGGCTTGGCTTTGAGTGCCAATTCATACGCAAAAGAAATCAAAATTAGTTCAAATAACACATCTTACTCTGATGCAGACGTTCAAAAACTGGCTGCGACTGCAGTCGGGATGGGTGTTAAAGAGCCTGTCAGCCTGAATGCGGGCAGCGGGATTGTTACCGTATCCGGCAACAGCGCGACAACCTGTACATTTAAAGTCGGCAGCGGTTCGTCTCCGCAAATTCAAGGCGTAAGCTGTAAATAATTTATCCGATTGATTTCGTTACATCATGTTTTCATAACAAAGGTCGTCTGAACATTTTCAGACGACCTTTGTCATTGTTAGCGTTGATTGCCCTACTCTTCCGTCGAATCGGTTTTCAACATACGCCGTTCATATACTGCCTGTGCCAAAGTACCCGCATCGACGTATTCAAGCTCTCCTCCTAAAGGAATGCCTCGCGCAAGGCGGCTGACTTTATAGGGCAAAGGTTTGAATAGTTCTGCCAACACATAGGCCGTCGCATCACCTTCGGCGGTAAAGTTGGTTGCAATAATGATTTCTTCAACTTTGCTGTTTTGCAGGCGTGCAACCAGTTTGTCTAAAGAAATATGAGAAATATCCATACCTTGTGCAGGACTGACCTGTCCCATTAAAACGAAATAAAGTCCGTCATGGCAATTGGCCGTTTCCATATTGGAAACATCGGCAGGCATATGGACTATCATCAGCCTGCGGGTATCACGGTTGGCATCAGAACAAATCTCGCATAAATCACTTTCACAAAAATTGTTGCACATCCGGCAATGCTGAACCTGCAATAAAGCGTATTGCAAAGCCTCAACCAAATTTTGGGCTTCCTGCCGTTTATGCTGCAAAAGTTGATGTGCCATCCTTTGTGCAGACTTGGGACCGACATTGGGCAGAACTTTCAAAGCGTTAATCAGGCGTGTCAACGCATCGGGTGATTTACTCATTTTTTCAGACGACCTTTGAGGGCTTTGTAAACGAAACGGTCGGGAATATCCGACCGTTTGCTTAAAATGTGCCGTTTTATTCGGCAGAATTATCCAGTTTTTGCGAACCTTGAACCTGCTCAATCTGCTTACTCAGATATTGCAGCAACCGGCTGAATATATTGGCAGATTGGTTTTGTACCAAAGCCTGTTTGGCAGCGGGAATTTGTGCCGAAACATTTTCCGGTGCAGCAATGCTTTGAACTTCCATAATAACCGGCGAAGGCAGCCCTTCCAACAAAGCAAAAGCCGGTTTGCCATTCGCAGGGCGGGCTTTGATCAATTCGTTGTAGGCTTCGGGCGGCATGGATTTTCGAGCGTCCTGTGCTGACAACTGCTCAACGGGCGACCATTGTAAATCTACGTTCTTTCCTGCTTTCAAGTCCGCCAAAGTTTCTTGCGCTTTCTTCTCGGCCAGTTTTACCGATTCGCTACGGACATAGGAAGCCTGAACTTTATCTCTCGCTTCGGTAAATCCGGCTGTTTTTTCTTCACGGACTTCTTTGGCGCGAACGACCCAAACGGTATTGTTGTCAATATTGATAATGTCTGAATTGTGTTTTTTCTTCAAGACATCTTCGCTGAATGCCGCGCTAGTCAACGCATCGGGCATACCTGCTGCTTTGGCATCGGCCTGCGTCAGCCATTGATCGGAAGTTTCGATTTTCAAACCTAGTTTTTTCGCCGCCTCATCTAAGGAATTCGGATGATTAAACGCTTCTTCAGCGAGTTTTTCTTTGGCGGCATTAAAATCGGCGGAGGCTTTTTTAAGTTTCAAAGCAGCCTCAATGCGTGCTTTTTCTTTATCGAACTCAGGCTTGGGGGCATTTTGTGGCAATGCGGCAACTTCTTCGTCGAATACTTTTTTGACTTCATCCGCACTGACGCTTTGCTTCTCCGCCAAATGGGCTGCATTAAGGGCAACGTATTCAAGCTTCACGGCTTGGGGAATCAGATAATCTTTTTTATGCGATTCATAATAACGTTGCAAAGTTGCATCATCCGTTTTGACTTGTGCCGCAAATGTTTCCGGTCTGAATGTAAATGAACGGATGGTACGGTTTGACTGAGTCAGCTTAATCAGCTGCTCTGCTTGAGAATCGCTGATAATTGCCCCGTTCTGAACTAGGTTAATCAAATTTTGCAAGGCAAACTGCTCGCGTAAATCATCAATGAATTGGTCTTCGGACATACGGCGTTGGCTCAGATATTGCGTAAACAATGCCTGACTGAATTTACCGTTGGCATCATGAAATGCCGGATCATCGACAATAGCCTGCTTAACCTGATCCATAGACACATCTATGCCCATCATCTTTGCGCCCTCTTTCAGGTAGGCACGCTGAACCAGCCCGCTAAATATGGCTTCGCGGCTTTGCCCGCCGCCTGCGGCCTGATCCGCCTGTACGGCATTATTCAAGGTGTGATCGCTTATTTTTTCGCCACCGACCTTGACGATATAGTCGGAGCCGGAGTTTCTCGCAGTTTCGACACCAAAGCCGACAAAGGTCAGCGCGATCAGACCCAGTAGGATTTGGGCGGGAGTTTTATATTTTTCAACGGTATGGAACATATTGGTTTGAGGGCGTAATGGTTAATGGCAAACGCGCATTGTAGCGTTTTTTCAAGGATTCCGCATCTTTCAGACGACGTTTTATTCCGAAAAAATCTTCTGATAGTTTTCGACAGAAAATCCGACGTAAACCCTGCCCTCTTTACGCAAAACCGGACGTTTGATCAAACTTGGATTTTTCGCCATCAGTCGGACCGCCCCGTCCGGACTATTTTCGGCAGCTTGACGGTCGGCATCGTCAAGTTTGCGCCATGTCGTACCACGTTTGTTGAGCAGGATTTCTAAAGAAACCTGTTCCAGCCATTGGCGGATAACTGCCTCGCTCGGGGCGTTTTTCTTAAAATCGGAAAATTCGTACACAATATTATTTTCAGCCAACCAGTTGCGTGCCTTTTTAACAGTGTCGCAATTTGTGATTCCGTATAATTCAATCATGCTGTTTCTTTCTTGTTGATGCTTGGTAAGCTCTCATTTTACTACATTCCCCAAGTGAAATAAGCTAGAATACCTGTCCGCAATCCCTTAATCGGGAAACAGGTTATAGAAGGATTCCCTATGCAAAGCCGTTTACCTTTTTTCAGCGTCATCCGTGTCGGCGGAGAAGATCGCGCTTCATTTCTCCATGGCCAACTATCCAATGATATTAATCACTTAACTGTAAATCATTCCTGCTACGCGACTTACAACACACCTAAGGGACGTGTTTTGGCGAATATGGTTGTATTAAACCGAGGGGAAGATTTATTGCTGGTTATGGCAGCGGATTTGGCTGAATCGATTGTGAAACGGCTGCGTATGTTCGTATTGCGCGCCAAAGTTGAATTTACCCCCCTACCCGATTTTGCCGTTGCAGGCATGCTCGATGAAAGCTGCCATGCTACCCCGCCCGACTCACCCAGCCTTTCTTTTGAGGCATCACTGGAAAACGGTGTATATACCATTCCCCTGCCCCATAAAGGTCGTCTGAAAATCGGTGAGGCGGCGCTGCTTCCCGAATATGATGCCCAAGCCGAAAATGCGTGGAATCTGCACGAGATCCGCAGCGGCTATCCATGGATTTCTGCTGCGACCAAAGAAACCGCTGTTGCGCAAATGCTCAACCAACACATCATCGGCGGCGTACATTTCAAAAAAGGCTGCTATCCCGGTCAAGAAATTATTGCGCGCGCCCAATATCGAGGCCAAGTAAAACGCGGGCTGGCGGTATTGAGCGGAGATTCATTGGAAGCAGCAGGTGTAGGCGTGGTTTCCGAAGGCGCGGAAGCCGGACAAATCATCAACACTGCGCTAACTGAAAATGGCAGCTTAAGCCTTGCCGTCATCAAGTTTGCCGCAGCGCAATCCCCTCTTACGGATGCAGACGGTAACGTATTGAAACAGGAAAAACTTTTCTTTTCCGTTTCTGAAGAATAGCCTGTCCAACATAACATGGTCGTCTGAAATCTTTCGGAATAAGGTTTCAGACGACCTTTTGTCTCCTCCTTACATCCCGTTTCGACGGCTGTTATAGTGGATTAACTTTAAATCAGGACAAGGCGACGAAGCCGCAGACAGTACAGATAGTACGGCAAGGCGAGGCAACGCCGTACTGGTTTAAAGTTAATCCACTATATATTGAAAAAAGATTAGGAAACACAGACGAGATAACAGGCACACAAAACAGACAAAGGCCGTCTGAAACCAGAATTTCGGTTTCAGACGACCTTTTTTAGATTCAGACATCTTAACGATGCCCTCTTCTTTCAGCCTTTAGTCTTTGCGCGTTTCTACCAAGACCATTTCGGCAGCGGCGACAGGTTCGGCTTCGACTTTCGGCACGTCTGCGCGGCGCAGGCCGGATTCGGGTTCGGGCTGAACCTGTTCAGCAAAGGCGGCGACGGCTTCGGGATTGGTTTCGACAAACACCAAACCGCCTAAGTCGGGCAGCGCGGCAACGGCAGGGACAGTTTCTTCCGGCTCGGTCGCTTCCGCTTGGCCTGCTTCCGGCGCGGTTTGCGGTTCGGATTCTGCCGCTTGGGCGGCGGCGGCCGCTGCTGCTGCGGCAAGGGCTTCGATGGCGGCGGCGGCTTCGCGTTCGGCTTTCCAAACGACCAGTTCTTCCTCCATTTCAACGACGGCTTCGGCTTCACCTTCGGCAGGGACGGCGGTCATCGGTTGGTAGCCGTCTTCGGTTTCGATGGCGAACACGGAGGTCGGGGTTTCTTCAACGCTGCCGATGGCGGAGTCGATGATGCTGCATTCGTCGTCGGTGCTGTCTTCGATCAGGATGCCGCTGTCCGCTTCTTCGCCTTCGATGGAGAACACGAAGGCTTCTTCAGTGGCCGCAACGGGTTCGGAAACGACGACAACCAAAGGCTCGGCACTATCCTCGGGAGCGGGGATGGTCACGGCAAACGGTTCTTCTTCGACAGGCTCGCCCATGACGTGCGCGGCGGCGAAGCGGACTTTGTCGGCGGTATCGTGAATATTCAGGTACTGCTCGATTTTGGCGGCAGACGGAATATTGCGTTTTTTACCGTTTTGACGGCGGTCGCGCTGATTGTTGCGTTCGCGGCGGTCGCGTTGGTTGTTGCGCTCGCGTTGGCGGCGTTCGTTGCCTTTCGGTGCATCGTTATCGGCGGTTTGTACGCCCTCTTCCGCTGCGTTGTCCACTGCTTCGGACAAGGTTTCTTCCGCACGGATTTCCGCTTGTTCGCGGTTGCGTTCGTTGCGGTTGTTGTTGCGGCGGCGTTTGCTGCCTTGCGCCTGTTCGCCCGAACGGGATTCGTTTTCAGACGACGTTGCGGCGGCGAGTGCTTGGACTTCGAGGTTTTCGGCTTCCGCAGCGGCGTTACGCTCGTTTTGGCGGTTGCGGCTGCGGCGGTTGTCTTTGGCGTTGCGGGTTTCGTTTTCCGTTGCCTGATTATCCGCTGCTTTGTCTTTAAAGTCCGCCACTTCGCGCACTTCTACCTTGCTGCCGTCGTGCCTATTGTTGCGGCGCGGGTTTTGGCGGCGGTTGTTTGCGCGGCGGTTGCCGGAATTGCCGTTGCGGTTGTTGCCGTTTGAAGTGCGTTTTTCTGCCACTTCGGCAACAGGCGCGGTTTCGGCTGCGGTATTGCCGCCGAAAATGCGTTTGAGCCATGCTTTGAAGGTATCCCACCATGAACCGTTTTTCTGCTCGGATACGGTCGGGGCAGGCTGGGTATGGCGCACGCCTTTGACGGCGGGTTCGGGACGGGCGGCTTTGGCTCTTTCGCTGCCGAAAGGTTTGGCGGATTCGTCTTCTTCCGGCTCGGCAACGCGTTTGTAGCTCGGTTCACCGTCTTCTTCTACGTCATCGATGCGGATGCGGTTGATTTCGTAGTGCGGATTTTCCAAGTGGATGTTTGGAATCAGGACGACATTCACATCCAAACGCTCTTCCATCGCAAACAGCTCGGCGCGTTTTTCGTTCAACAGGAAGGTGGCGACATCGACAGGCACTTGTGCGCGTACTTCGCCGGTGTTGTCTTTCATTGCTTCTTCTTGAATGATGCGCAAAACATGCAGGGCGGTGGATTCGATGCCGCGGATGACGCCGGTACCGGCACAGCGCGGACACGCAACATGGCTGCTTTCGCCCAAAGCCGGTTTCAAACGTTGGCGGCTCAATTCCAAAAGGCCGAAACGCGAAAGTTTGCCCATTTGCACGCGGGCGCGGTCTTTTTTGAGCGCGTCGCGCAGGA
>ERZ772909.1050-NODE-1050-length-15779-cov-5.257441_pt1 | contig 15779 bp, 13 predicted proteins | sample MGYA00511137_ERZ772909 | MGnify/ENA primary metagenome ERZ772909 (study PRJEB29015, sample SAMEA2738095) | human oral metagenome | biome: human oral; feature: human-associated habitat; material: saliva | place: China | collected 2270 ... | reverse complement strand
GCGACGAGAAGGTCACCCTGCCCTACGTGCTCAACGGCACCACCGGCGAGATCACCACCGCCAGCGAGTACACCACCCTGCCCGGCAAGGACCGCCAGGGTAACGATGTTCCCGCATCGGTTCAGCAGCTGAAGGCTAACTCCATTCTGAAGTTCAAGGTTGCCCTGAAGGACACCGACGCGAGCGCAGCTCCGGTGGGTATCACCCCGACTTCGCTGCAGTTCGCTGGTTACCCGACGGTGACCGGTGTGAAGGCTGAGGAGCCGAAGCCGGCTGACCCGAAGCCTGCTGACCCGAAGCCTGCAGATCCGAAGCCTGCTGACCCGAAGCCTGCTGACCCGAAGCCTGCTGACCCGAAGCCTGAGGATAAGAAGTCTGAGGATAAGAAGTCTGATGCTAAGTCCGAGAACACCGCAGAGGCTAAGGATCAGACCTCCAAGGATCAGGCATCTCAGTCTGATGCCAAGTCTGATGCTAAGACCGGTGCACAGGACTCCAAGTCTGCTCCGGATGCTGTGAAGGCTGATAAGTCCGGTTCGGCTGTGAAGAACGGCGGTTCCTCTGCTGGTGGCTCCGATAATTTGGGCGGTGGCTCCTCGGTAGCTAAGAGCGACGCAGGTTCCTCGCAGGCTGGCTCTTCGCGTGGCGCTTTGGCGAACACCGGTGCTGACGCTGTGATGCCGCTGGTTGCTTTCGCTTCTGTGGCTCTGATTGCAGGTGCTGCTCTGGTGATGCGCCGCCGCAAGGCATAAAGCGTAGCGTTTAGTTTTCGGGCGTAAATGCTCGATGTAACGCGTGAGAAGGTGGGTATTTTCTCTTTCGGATTCTTTGAATCTGGGGGAGGGGGTACCCGCCTTTTGTGTGCCTGCTTGGGCTAATGCTGGGTGGTTTTAAAACATATTTATATATGTGCACTTGTCTGTAAAAATATAGGTTTTGAATGTCGGAAAAATGTGTGACCCAAGGTGAATGTTGCTGGCGCGCCTCACCTAAACTTTTACATTAATGCGTAAATATAAAAGCATCACAATACCCCTAGTGACCAGGGTTTTTGCTCGCAAGAGCAAGGAAAAACCCTGGAAACAGCTCAACCTTCACGTGATACTGAAGGCGAATTAGGGGCTCGCTCATAAAAACACAAAACACACCCACGTCGCTGCTTGTATTTTCCTGGGAAAACACTGAGGATTAGAAGGTAGGTAAATTTATGCGTTACCTACATTTCTGCTTTTCGTGCCGTCGAATATGTCACCGCATATTCACGGGTGTCTCGTTAGCATTCGCATGCGGCATGTGAGCACTTCCGTTACACATTTGAAGGACACACATTGAACCTCACTCCCTCCTCGAGCAAGGCGTTGAAGGGGCTCACCGTCGGCTCCCTCGCGCTCGCAATCTCCGGCGCAGCCATGATTCCTGCCTCCTTCGCAGCACCGAACACCGCAAACCAGACCGCCGCCTCCAGCGCATCGGCTCCTTCCACCGCATCGCTGAGCCGCGTTGTTGACACCTCCGCATCCGTCGCGCAGATTACCCAGGGTCTGCCCGGCCAGTACCAGGTTGCCTACTCCAAGGCGAACCACAAGATCTGGATGGTCGGCGTGGGCGGTAATAGCAACCTCGCCTCTACTATTGCTCGTGTCAACGCAGACACTCTTCAGATTGAAGAAGTGGCAGCGCTTCCCTTCGAGCTGGATAAGAACGGCGAATTTGGCTACATTTCCGCGTACGGCATCACTGTTGATGACGTGTCCGGCGCCGTGTGGGTTACTAATACCACCGACAACTCTCTGTCTGTGTTCGACCAGAACACCATGGAGCAGATTTGGACTAACCACGGCATTGCCGAGAGCGACCCGAACTGGATTGAGCATCCCCGCTCCGTGCTGGTGGATCACAACTCCGGCAAGGTGTTCGTGACCGGTCGCTACTATGTGTCCGCTATCGACATGAAGACCTTCGAAGTTACTAAGCTGCAGCTGGAGGGTGCCCCCAATGGCGGTACCCGCTATGTTGGCATGAACATGACCGTTGACGGCGACAAGCTGTACGTGCCTGAGCGCACCGGCGGCAAGGTCTTCGTCATCAACACTCATACGTTCAAGACCGAGCAGGTTATCCAGACCCGCGCCGAGGATTCCACTGTGGAGGTTCGCCCCTCGGACGTCACCATTGACCACTCTGAGAACGAAATTTACGTCTCCTCCCAGGGTGTGAACGGCGTGAACTCCGGTATCTCCGTGTACGACCTGACCACTGGTGCGTTCAAGAAGTTCGTCAAGTTCGGCACCCAGGCGCTGTCCATGGAGAACGATGAGGATCGCGACCTGGTGTACGTGACCGACTTCGGCACCGGTAAGATTGCCATCTTCGACGCTAAGACCGACCGCGTGATCGGTGAGGTTGAGATGAACGGCGGTAAGGCTAACGACCTGACCATCACCGAAGACGGCTCCGTCATCGCAGTGGATAAGCAGGACATCGCCAACACCACCGCGGCGGTACCCTACGTGCTGAACGCGAAGACTGGCGACGGCTCCCTGACTGACACCTACACCTCCAAGGCGACCGTGGATCGTAACGGCAAGACTGTTCCTTCCTCGCAGCAGAAGCTGGTTCCGAACTCCATCGTGAAGTTCTACGCTGAGGTTTCCGAGGGTGAATTCACCTCCACCGCGACTATTAATCCCGCAAAGGTTCCCTTCCAGGGCTACCCGAAGCAGGCTACTGCAGTGCTGATTGACCCCACCCTGAACTTCGCTGAGGGTACCGTCGACATTACCCGCCCCTACACCTTCCACGTGTCCGGCTACGACTATGATAAGCCGCCGGCCGAAGGTCTCCGCCTGTTCCTCGTCAAAGAGGGTGAGTGGTCGATGGGTTATGACAAGCTGACCGATAGCGAATTGGCAAACATCCAGAAGGTGTCTACTATCGTTCCGGCGAGCGCGTTCGTCTACAACTCACGTACCGGCAAGTACTCCTTCGAGGCAACTCTGCGTGTTCCGGCGAACACCATGCAGTACAGCCAGGGCTACCTGCTCGGCACCGTCACTGCTGGTTCTGATGTGGCTACCAACCGCAATTACGATTCGGCCGTTTCGCTGATTGTTAATGACGCGAAGGATGCTGGTAACGCAGATAACCGCAATGAGGCTGATGAGCCGGCATTCCCCGCCGCTGCTTCGGCGTCGCCTTCCGCGTCTGCACCTGCAGTAGCAGAGAAGCCTGCGGCTGAGCAGTCGAAGGATGAACCTTCGAAGACCGAGGAAGCTAACGACCAGCTGGGAACTACTACGAAGACCGCGCCGCTGAAGAACTCTTCTTCGGCGAAGTCTGACTCTCAGCCTAAGAGCTCCGGCGTTGATTCTCAGGTGAGCGCTTCTGCGACCAAGTCTGCGCCTCAGAGCAAGGGCTCGCTGGCTAAGACTGGTGCTCAGAGTGTTCTGAGTCTGGCGGCTGTCGGTGCGTTTGCGCTGATTGCTGGTGCTGCTGTGATGGTGCTTCGCCGCCATAAGGCATAGTTTTTTGCTCTAGTTTGAGCGGATGCGCCCCGTACACTGTGCGGGGCGCATTTTTGTGCCTTGATGCCGTGGTGTTTTGTGAGGTGTTTATTGGGTGGAGGCGGGGTGTGGTGGCGGTGGAAGCTGCCGGGGGAGTGCCTGGTGTAGCTGGAAAGGAGCCTAATCGGTGGCCTTGCACTCAGTGTAAAATATGTGACTCAATTCACCGCTTTTCGATTTGGTTGTTTCCGGGAACCTCTGTATAGTTATATGTGTTGCCAGGGAGACCTGGTAAAAGAGATGTAAATCTCACGGCCCCATCGTATAGCGGCCTAGTACTCCGCCCTCTCACGGCGGCAACACCGGTTCAAATCCGGTTGGGGTCACCACTAGGAAAGAAGCTCTTCATCTTCGGATGAAGGGCTTCTTTGTTTATATCTATATTCGTTAGAACTCTCTGGCTTTGCGGTGCCGCCGTGAGCCTCTCACGGCGCCGCTCCTTACGTCGCGGCACTGCGGGGCATGATGGATTTCCTCGCGCGCTCGGCATCATGCCCCTCCGTCACCGTTACAAACCGGTTGGGGTCACACTAGGAAAGAAGCTCTCCAGTCGAAAGACTGGGGAGCTTCTTTGTTTATCAGGCAAAAGAATAAAAGCGAAAAGCCACATGTGTTTCGAAAAGCCACAATCATGGTGGCTTCTCGAAACACATGTGGCTTCTCAGCGGTATAGGGGATCCGGTATAGGGGATTCAGAACCTACTGTGCCGACGCCTCTGCAGAAGCAGCGGTCGCCTCCGCAGACGCAGCGCCCTCAGCCGAAGCGCTCGGGCTCAGCGACGGAACCGGCGAAGCAGACGCAGTACCCGGAGCACGACGCACCATACGCCACGTGCCGTCCTGGTAGTGCGCCACAATCTGGCCAGCCACCGGCTTACCCGGGTACTTGAACACCTCGGTCAGCGGCTGCACACGATCATTGGTCTTGCTGTACACGCCAGCACCCTCAGCACCATCAATCACCATCTCGGATGCCCACGTGTAGTAGCCGGTGCGAGTGTCCTTAGTCGGGCGGTCAGCAGTCAGCGACAGAACCATCGGACGCTCCGAACCGATAACCCAGCCACTCTCCGAAGCGTACATGCTCTGGAAGAACTCAGCCACAGTCGAGTAGTCACCGGTGTGGTCAATGTTCGTGAAGCGGGTACCGTCACCGGTCAGCAGCAGGTAGTTCAGGGTAGCCTGCCAGTACGCGATGAACGCGTGCAGACCCTCAACACTGTTCTCACGCAGCTTCGCCGGCTCAACCGGGATCGGAACGTTGACAGCCTTGTGCTCCTTGGTGCCGGGCTCAAAAGTGCCGGTGGAGGAGTAGTCGGCAAGAACGACCTCACCCTTCATGCTGGGGCCAGGCTCAATGGTGGTGGTTGCCTCCGCGGTGGGGGATGCGGATGCGGTAGCGCTCGCGGTCGAAGACTCGGTAGCGGACGCGCTCGCGGTCGCCGAAGACTCGGAGGAAGACTTGGAGGAGCAAGCGGCAAGAAGCGCTGCGGTGCCCAGACCCAGTGCGGTCAGGGCGGTGCGGCGGGTATACATGGTAGACATGGGGCTCTTTCTGAGGTGAATAAAGTATGTGCCGGAAATGAACTAATTCCAGAATATCGCAGGGGAGCGGTCAGCCCAATGTTGTGTGCGCCTCCATCACGGTAAAAGCGGCGGTAGATGACGAAAAACACGGGACCTAAGGCTCTCACATGACTACGATATGACCGGGGTTCTAAACGGAGGCGCCGGAGCTACTTGCGTTTGAGCTGGGCGAGCTCGTCGTAAGTTTGGCTGGTTCATTCCAAACCGTCCATGCACCATCCTGATACTCCAAGATAAAGAAGAATTCATAATCACCAGGGCCGCTACTCAATGAGGCCATGGTGAGCTCCCTACCATCTGTGTAGTGGATCTTTGCTTCCTTGTTGTAACGGCCAACACCCAGCCAGCGGTATTGTTGCTCGTCAACCTTCTGCGGAGCATCCTCGGTCAGCTCCGCTGAGAACGGTGCATCAGTGCCGTACACCCAGCCGCTGTTCTTCTCGTAAAATTCGACGAAAGGTTCGGCCTTGTAGATATCATTTCGGTTCGTATCCACAACCTTAAGGGGCTCAATATCGCCGGTAATCATAAGGTAATTGAAAGAAGCCAGCCAGAACCCTATGGCGGCGTACATGCCCTCCGTCGTTTTGGCTTTCATCTCTGCAGGAGGGACAGGCTTGGGCGGATTCTCCGCCTTCATCGAGCTGGTTGCGGGAACGTAGGTGCCGCGTGATTCGTAGCTGTTAAACTTCAGCTCGCCCTTGTAGGAGCGCTGCGCATCGGCTGTGCTCGGGTTGCTGAGCGGGCGGATATCGCTGGCGCAGGCGGTCAAGGAGGTGAGCGCGGCGGTGGCGGCGATGCCAAAGGCGGCGCGTCGGGTCACGAAGGTAGACATAAGGTACCCTTCAATAGATTATCGGTGTATCTATTTTAGGGTACCTTAGTACATTTGGATATGTTTATGATTTTCTCGTTATCGAACCTTGGAAAATGCTACAAAAGCTACGTTAGCTAACGAAAAGCGCCGTTTACTAGGGGAAAGTGTCATCATCTCCCTGTGCTGCAACTTTCCTACACCGCCGCTTTCCTGCGCTGGTATGTTCCTGCACCACCGCATCCTAGACGGTGAGGCCAGAATCGCTTCCGCCCGAGGAACCGGGAGAAGCCGTCGAGGAATTCTTCGTCTCAACGGTGACCATCCACGCATCGTCTCGATAGTTCAACACAAAAGTGACCTCATCGTTACTGGAATCACCGCTCGACTCACCCACACGAATGTCCCTGTCCTCGGGTAAGTAATGGAGAACAGCATCCTTATGGCCACGGACAATACCCTTCCAACGGTACTGCTGATCGTCAACCTTCTGCGGGGTCTCCTCGGTCAGCTCAGCCACGAGCGGCGTCTCGGTGCCGTACAGCCACCCCTCACCCTTTGCATACAACTCTACGTACGACTTCATCTTCTGCACGTAGATACCGTCCAGGTCCACGTCCTCGAGCGGTTCAATATTGCCGGTAACGGTCAGATAATTCAGGGACGCGACCCAGTAGCCAATAGCAAGGTACATACCCGAGGTTGTCTTACGCTCCATGCCCTTGGGAGGGGTGGGCATGGGCGGGTTTTCCGCCTTCTTCGTCGAGCTTGCGGGGCGGTAGGTTCCCGTGGACTTGTAGCTATTGAACTTCAACTCGCCCTTGTAGGGGCGTATCGGGTCAACTACGCTCGGGTCCTCCAGCGGGCGGATATCGCTGGCGCAGGCGGTCAAGGAGGCGAGTGCGGCAGCGGCAACAACGCCCAGGGCGGTGCGTCGGGTAACGAAGGTAGGCATGGGAACCCCTCAATAGTTTGTTTGTGTGCTTTTAAGCGTACCCGAGCAGGTTTGTTGACACGCTCAAAGCCGGCACCTGCTCATCTGGGGGAATAGTTCAACACGACCGTACGCAGGCCATGCAAACAAAAAGGGGAAGCCCCCACACGCAATCTCAACTACATGCGGGAGCTTCCCCTGTATCTCTTCCTCTAAATCTAAAAGTGACCGCCCGTAAGAGGCGTTGGTGTTCTAGGCCTTAGACTCATTCTTCTTGGAAGAATCCACATTCGAGGAGTCCTCCTCGCTGACCATGAACCAGGAGCCGTCCTTGTAGTCCATCGCAAAGTTAGTCGCTTCGCTCTTGGAAGATCCCTCCTCGACCAGGGGAGTGGGTTCCTGGCCTTCCATGTGGAGCTTCGCCTTGGGGTCCTGGATGAAGCGTCCGATCCAATCGTAGCGGTTGGGGCCACCAGTGACCTTCTTCGGGGCATCGGTCAGAAGTTGAACGGTAACCGGTGCATCCGTGTCGTACACCCAGCCCTTGCCGGTAGAGTACACAAGAACAACATTGTTGTGATCGTTCGCAAACTCGCCGGCAGGGTCAGCCTTCTTGAGCGGCTCGTAATCACCGGTCATGAACATGTAGTTGAAGCTTGCCACCCAGTAGCAGAGGAACTCGTACATGCCCTCGATGGTCGCCTCGTTCATCTTCTCCGGAACAACAGGCTTGGGCACGTTCTGTGCCTTCTTCTCAGCCGTGGCAGGAACGTACTCGCCGTTCTTCTCGTACTTGTCGAGCTTCACCGTGCCCTTGTACGACTTCTTAGTAGCCTCAGTCGCTGAAGCAGATGCCGAGGCGGATGCGCTCGCAGACTCAGAAGTGCTGGCACTCGCCGAAGCCTCACCGGAGGCGGAGCTATCAGCCAGCGGGCGAATATCGCTAGCGCACGCAGTCAGCGCCGCAGCCGCGCCAGCACCGGTAGCAGCTGCTAGTGCCGCACGTCGAGAAAGAAAAGTCGTCATCAGAAATCCTTAAATGATAAGTAGGGTAGGGGATGAAGCTCTGGAGCTTATCAACCCTATAAGTGAGGTAAATCCTCATCCCTAAGGTGAACTCTGCAAAGATGCTCTAGGCGTTATTAGGGGTAGCCTCATTCGATGCTTTAGCGCTTGGGCTTGGAGTGCTCTGCTCGCCGCCCTTAGTGGCGGCATAAAACCATCTACCGTCCTTATAGGACAACTTCAGCTTGGCATGGTCAGGAGCCAAAGCCTTGCTAGGGAACATAGGCTCATCTGCTCGCCCTTCAATGCGAGACATTGCATTAGGATCCCTAACAAATCTGATAGGCCAAATATAGAGGGTGTCGCTACCTGATGCCTTTTCAGGCCTGGGGGTTAGCATCTCAGTTTGAACCGGTTTCTCCGAACCGTAAAACCACCCCTCATTGGTTTCGTATACAGTTACATAACCTTGAAAAGCTTTGACCTCCTTGCCAACAGGGTCGGCTTCTTTCAACGGTTCAACATCGCCGGTAAGTACTAAGTAGTTGAGGCTTGCTTCATAAAAACTATAGGCTGCGTAAGCTCCATCAACAGTATTCTCGTACATATTTGCCGGCGGTCGAGGCCTAGGCATGTTCAGCGCCTTGTGCGTCTCATCCGCGGGGATGTACTCGCCTTTCTTCTCATAGTTGTCGAACTTTACCGGCCCCAGATAAGACTTCTCAGAAGAACCACCCGAAGAGGTGCTAGCAGAAGGGTTCGCAGACTCAGAAGCGCTTGCAGAAGTGGAAGCCTCACCGGAGGCGGAGCTATCAGCCAGCGGGCGGATATCGCTAGCGCAAGCAGTCAGTGCCGCAGCCGCGCCGGCACCGGTAGCAGCAGCTAGTGCGGCACGTCGAGAAAGAAAAGTCGTCATGAAAAATCCTTAAGTAGTGCGTATCAGAAGATGAGAGAAACTAACTATTGTTGTTCAAAAGCATGCGCCACATGCCTTCCTTGTATTCCATGATGAACTTCGTCGTGCGAGGAATCGTCTTTTCCTCCTCAACGATAGTCGCATCAGGCTCACCCTCAATGTGGTACTTAGCGGCAGGATCATACGCGACGGTTACAAGCCACTCATAACGGTCCGGCTTATTAGCAACCGGCTGAAGCTCATTCTCGGCAATCTCAATCTTGTACGGCTGATCCGAACCGTAAATCCACCCCAGACCCGACTCATAGAGCCTAATCATGGTCTTAGAGTTCTTCAAAAAGGCCTTCGCCGGATCCGCCTTCATTAGCGGCTCAACATCGCCGGTCAGAATCAGATAATTCTGGGAAGCAAGCCAATAACCCATCAGCGCGTAGGCGCCCTCGGGGCTGTTCTCCTTCATCTTCTCCGGGATAAGAGGCTTCGGCACGTTCTGCGCTGGCGCATCCGCATTCGCAGCAATGTAGGTGCCGTTCCGCTCGTAGTTATTGAACTTAATCGGACCAACATACGAGCCGGGAGTGTGATCATCAGTCGGAGAAGGCGACGCCGAGGCGCTCGCAGAAGAAGAAGCCGCGCCAGAAGAAGCAGAAGGTGAACCGGAGGAACCGCCGGAACCCTGCGACCGCGAGTCCTGCGACAGCGGGCGAATATCGCTAGCGCAAGCAGTCAGCGCCGCAAGAATACCGGTCGCACCCACACCCAGGAGAGTACGTCGAGTGAAGAAGGTAGTCATCGGAAGCCCTTCGTTGGAGCCAATACAGAGCAAATCACGCCACACACCGTGGTGAGCATACGCACCCCGTACAGGCCTATCAGTACGTCAATGTATACACATTTAAGGGTACCCGAGAGCCCCAAATAGCTCCGCGACCACCTCGCATGTTCAGAAAATTAAGACCCCACACCCAGCGTTTTACCAGGTGCGGGGTCTTATACCATGAGAAATCACCACGAGAGGAAACCCTCTGCCAGACGGCAACTAAGCGGCGCTAGACAGCTCCCACTTACCGTCCTTGTACTCCAGACGGAACCTCGCCACCTTCTTCTTCGACTCATCAGCGCTCGCCGGTTTCTCGGGCTGATTCCTAAAATGGCGCATCATCTTCGGGTCCATGTAGGAATAGCCTTCCCAAATAAAGCGAGTATTATCGCTACCCGGCACCTCACGCGGAGCGTCCGTTAGCAGCTCAACAATATACGGAGTTTCCGTACCGTACACCCAACCAGCACCCGACGCATACAGCTTAATCGTGCTGGGATATTTCTCCCAGCCGTAGCCATCATGGTAAACAATCTCAATCGGGTGCGGGTCACCCGTCATCATCAAATAGTTCAAGCTCGCCAGCCAGAAACTCAAGAAAGCATACGCACCATCAACGCTGTGCTCCTTCATATTCGCCGGAGGAACAGGCTTCGGCATATTCTCCGCCGGATTCGTAGCGCTCGCCGGAACATACTCGCCGGTCTTCTCATAGCTATCGAACTTCATCGCACCCTTATAGGACTTACCCGAAGACGGAAGACCCGAAGCGGCAGAAGCGCCCGCAGAAGCCGAAGGAGACGTAGCCGCAGAAGGAGATGCGCTTGCAGACACCGACGCGGTAGCATTTTCGGAGGCGGTCGCCGCCTCCGACGGAGAAGCCGAGCCGGTGCCGCCAGCCAGCGGACGAATATCGCTGGCACACGCAGTCAACGCAGAAAGCGCGCCAGCAACAGCAACACCCAGGGCAGTACGTCGAGTGAAGAAAGTAGTCATCGGAAGTCCTTCGTCGGAACCTTCACCCCCAAAGCCATCAGCACGGGGCTCACAACCTGCAGGTAAAGACCACATGTAGTACGTCAATGTATATACATTAAGCGTACCCGAGGCGCCCTCCACCAACCCCGAACATCCGCGGGGTTTTCCCCTGGGTGTTCCCTGGGTTTCCTGCCCTGGGTTTCCGCAGAGTTTCGGCATAAAGAAACCCCGCCCACGGTGCATTACCGCGGGCGGGGGAGAAGCTCATCTTAAGCCGTTACGCCTGAACCGTTATGGCGGGGCCTAGACAGCAGAAGAGCTAGAAGAAGCGGAAGCCGACGAAGAAGAGCCTTCATCGCCGGTGAGCATAATCCACTTACCGTCCTTGTATTCCATGGCAACCTTCGCCAGCTTGCCATTCGGGCTAGAAGCGGTCTTAAAGGGCTGGTCAGACTTGCCCTCAATGTGAATCTTTGCGTCGGCGCTGTAGTTCATGTATGCCGGCCAGCTGTAACGACGGGTACCCTTACCGGACTCCTTCTGCGGTGAACCAGTAATCAGCTCAATAGTAACCGGGGTATCCGTACCGTACATCCAGCCCAGATTGCTCTCGTACATGTACGTAAATTCCTCCAGGCTCTTCGCATACACATCTGCAGGGTCAGCCTTCTTCATCGGCTCAGCATCGCCGGTCATCAGCGCATAGTTAAAGCTCGCCAGCCAGTAGCCGATGAACGCGTACAAGCCATCAACGTTCTGATCGTTCATGTTCCCCGGAACGAGAGGCTTCGGCACGTTCTGCGCCTTCTTCTCAGCCGTGGCAGGAACGTATTCGCCGTTCTTCTCGAAGTTATCGAACTTCACGAAGCCCTTATAGGACTTGTCCGAAGAAGCAGCAGCCGAGGCGCTTTCGGAAGCACCCGCGGAAGCAGAGCTAGACGCCGAACCTTCAGCCGTCGGGCGAATATCGCTAGCACACGCAGTCAATGCAGCCAGCACACCGACACCGGTCGCACCCAGTGCCACGCGGCGGGACATACCGGCAGAAGTGAGGGAAGGGCTCGTCATAATCAGCCTTTCATAGGAAGTCAACAAAGGAAATTGAGTGAGTTGACAACCCCATCATACCGGCAAACAGACAGACATCCATCAGCGGTCGTCATTTGGCGCCGATGACAAAGCAACCTAATACCGCCGCAAAGCATCACCGAGTCTCGATATAAAGTAACCCCGCCCACGGTACATTACCGCAGGCGGGGGAGAAGCCTATCTCAAATCATCAAGACATAAACCACTGGGATATAAACCACTGGTCAGAGAGCAATACTTAGACAGAAGAGGACCCGCCGGCGCCACCAGCCACAGAAGAGCCATCCTCGCTGCTGACCATAATCCACTTACCATCCTTGTACTCCACACCAACCCTCGTTAGATCCCGCGAGCTATCCTCCATAAAGGGCTCATCAGGGCGACCCTCGGTGTGAATCTTCATATCGGGGTTGTATTTCATGTACGCCAACCAGTCATAGCGAGTTCTGCTACCGGAAATTTTCTGCGGCGCATCAGAGAGCAGCTCAAGAGTAACAGCAGTATCCGCACCGTAGAGCCAGCCCACATTATTTTCATAAGCAATCGTCAAAGTCTGGTAATCCTGCAGTGCCTCCGCAGACTCAGCCTTCTTCAACGGCTCAGCATCACCGGTCAACAGCAAGTAGTTGAAGCTCGCCAGCCAGTAACCAATGAAGGCGTAAATACCATCAACGTTCTGCTCGTTCATGTTCGCCGGAACGAGAGGTTTCGGCACGTTCTGCGCCTTCTTCTCGGCAGTGGCGGGAATGTACTCGCCGTTCTTCTCGAAGTTATCGAACTTCACAAAGCCCTTGTAGGCCTTGCTGGAAGAAGCAGACGCCGAAGCAGTAGCCGAGGCGCTCGCGGATGCGCTTTCAGAAGCACTTGCGGAAGCAGAAGGAGAGCTGGATGCGCTACCATCGGCCAACGGGCGAATATCGCTAGCGCACGCAGTCAATGCAGCCAGTACGCCGGCACCGGTCGCACCCAGCGCCACGCGGCGGCTCACGCCAGCAGAAATGGGGGAAGGGCTTGTCATGATCAGCCTTTCAAAGGAGGTCAACAAAGGGAATTGAGCGAGTTGACACCCCCATCATACCCTAAACACGTGAAAGGCTATTAAATGTCGCTACTTATATCCTTTTGCGAAGAAAAACTTCAAAAGCTGCAATGAGTGCACTAGGACGCTGAGGGGCTCGTAGACTCCGTGCTCTTATCAGCGTCCTTATCCTGCTGAGTGCTCATAAACCAAGCACCCTCCTTATACTCCACAACAATCCTCATCGCCTGGCCCTGCGCATCCGCCGCCCCAACCAGGGACTTATCGCGGTTATCGCCCTCCGTCAGATGCCTCTTCCCATTCTGATCAACCAGCGAACGGGCACGCCAGAAATAAAGAATACGGTCACCCTCAATCTGCGTGGGAGTATCCGTCGTCAGATACACAGACATCGGCTCACTCGTGTCATAAATCCAGCCGCGCCCCGTCTCATAGAGCTTGACCATCGGCTCAAGCTCCTTATAGTACTCACTACTAGGATCCGTCTTCTTCAACGGCTCAATATCACCCGTCAACGCTAAATAATTAAAACTAGAAATCCAATAGCCAATCAGCGCATAAATACCGTCAATACTCAGCTCCTGCACCTTCTCCGGCATGATCGGTTTGGGCACATTCTGCGCCTTCTTCTCAGCCGTGGCAGGAACATACTCTCCAGTCTTCTCAAAGTTATCGAAAGTGACCTTACCCTTATACGACTTATTCGCAGACGGCAACGCCGGCGAAGCAGACGAGCTCGCCGAATCAGAAGCGGCAACATCAACCGGCGGATGCACCGTACGCGCACACGCAGACAACACGGCGGCAAGACCAACACCGCCCACACCCAACACGGCGCGGCGGCTCAAAGCGACGGGCTTAAAAGAGGAGCTAGTCATCAGCAGTCTTTCGGTGAGGTCAACGGACAAAGGGGAGTGAGTCGACACCCCCATCATACCGGGCGCACCTTATAGCAACCGTAAAGCGCAGGCGAACAACAAATAGCCGGACGCATATGAAGACACCCCGTAGCTGCCGCACAACAAAAGACAGCTACGGGGTGAACAACGTAATACGCCTCGACTGAACCGGATGCACCGGCTAACAGAGCGGCTAACGGGGCAGCTAGCGGAGCAGATGCGCAAAATTACGGCGCGCCTGAGCCACCTTCGGGCTCACCACAAACGCACAATAACCCTGCGCCGGATTCAACGCGTAATAATTCTGGTGATATTCCTCCGCCTCATAGAACACGCCCAAGGGCTTAATCTCCGTAACAATGGGGGAGGGGTACAGCTGCTGAGCACGCGCCACCGCACGCTCAAACGCCTCACGCTGCTGCTCATCCGCGTAGAAAAGCACCGAACGGTACTGCGAACCGGTATCCGCACCCTGACGATCCCAGCTCGTCGGGTCGTGGCTCGTGAAGAAAATATCCAACACCGTATCCAGGTCAATCACCTGCGGGTCAAAGCTGAGCTTCAGCGCCTCCTGATGCCCGGTCGTACCCGAACACACCGAACGATAATCGGGGTCGGGAGTATCGCCGCCCGTGTAGCCGCAGACGCTCGCCTCAACCCCGCGGAACTGGCGGTACACCGCATCCAGGCACCAGAAACAGCCGCCGGCAAGTACAACATCAGTCATGATTCCTCCTCGAATAGTGAGCTTCGAACTAACATTTAGAAAACCACACTACCTAAAGAACACCGCCGCGCCGCACAATATTCCTGCACAGCCGCAGGCTTCGGTGTAAACCGCCCGCAGTCCCGCCCCCTGTCCCGCTGTGCCCCCTGTCCCGCCGCGCCACCTGCCACAATAGAGGTATGACTGAAAAACTAGAAACCCCCACCCTCGCAGAAGTCGTCGACGCCTTCCACACGCTCTTCCCGCCGCAGCTCGCCGCCGGATGGGACGCCTCCGGCCTCGTCGCCGGACGTGGCGCCGCTAAAGTGAGCACCGTCCTCTTCGCAGTAGACGCCCTCACCGCCACCGCCGAAGAAGCCGTAGCTGAAGGCGCGCAGCTGCTCATCACCCACCACCCGCTGCTGCTCCGCGGCGCAAAGTTCATCCCCGACAGCGACTACAAAGGCAACGTTCTGCACACCCTCATCGAGGGTGGATGCGGCCTGCTTGGCGCGCACACCAACGCAGATGCCGCCGTTGAAGGCGTGAACGAAGCACTCTGTGACGCCATCGGCCTGATTGACCGCGAACCGCTCACCGAAGCGCAAACCCAGGTACTCGACGACCAGGAACATGCGGTAGGCACCGGCCGCCTCGGCACCCTGCCCGAAGAACTGACCCTGAAGGAGCTTGCCGAGCGCCTCGCGGCGGCCCTGCCTGCAACCGCCGGCGGCCTGCGCATCGCCGGACGCGCCGACCAGCCGATCCGCCGCGTCGCCCTCTGCGGTGGTGCCGGTGACTCCCTCTTCGATGCTGTGCGCGCCACCGACGCGCAGGTGTACATTACCGCCGACCTGCGCCACCACCCCGCCAGCGAATTCCGCGAAACCGCACGAGTCGACGGCAGCAACATCGCCCTGATTGATTGCTCCCACGCCGCCAGCGAATCCCTCTGGCTGCAGTCGGCGGCAAACCGCCTGCGTGCCCTGCTCGCCGAGCGCGGCTTCACTATCGAAACGAAGCTGTCCGCACTGAACACCGACCCGTGGGACTTCACCGTCTCCACCGGCGTGGCAACCGGTCAGGATGCGCGCTCGGCAAGCACCGCCGCAGCCCCCGCGTGGGAACTCTAGGGCGAGAATTCTAGGGGCGAGAACTCTAGAAGAATCCGCGCGGATTCCCTCAGCGCGTAAGAGCCCGGGCACCCCGTCCGTTGTGACGAGGTGCCCGGGCTAGAACCGGCCGGCCTACTTAGTTACCTGGCCTACTTAGTTAGCAATGCGATACAGACCGGTAGTGATAGGGTTCATCACACGATGCCGGTAATAAAACAACATCCAGTCCAACTCAATGCGGGTCACAGCATGATTCGGCTCAAACATGCCGGTCTCGGGAGTAATAACATTCTGCTGGGTAGCCCACAGAATCT
>ERZ772909.1047-NODE-1047-length-15801-cov-8.564651_pt1 | contig 15801 bp, 8 predicted proteins | sample MGYA00511137_ERZ772909 | MGnify/ENA primary metagenome ERZ772909 (study PRJEB29015, sample SAMEA2738095) | human oral metagenome | biome: human oral; feature: human-associated habitat; material: saliva | place: China | collected 2270 ... | reverse complement strand
TTACTGCCTTTATCTTCTGGTTGCTTGGTAAGAAAGGTATGAACTCTACTAAAGCGATCGGTATCATTATCGTTCTTGCAGTAGGTCTTTCATTCATCGGTAAATTCTTGCTTGGAATGGGCGCATAATTTATGGTGAAATCGTTAATTTTGGTGAGTCATGGTCGCTTCTGTGAAGAACTTAAAGGTAGCACGGAAATGATCATGGGTCCACAAGACAACATTCATGCAGTGGCTCTTCTTCCAGAAGATGGTCCAGAAGAATTTACTGCTAAATTTGAAGCTGCTATCGAAGGATTGGATGATTTCCTAGTCTTTGCAGATCTTCTCGGTGGTACACCATGTAACGTGGTGAGCCGCTTGATTATGGAAGGTCGCAACGTGGAACTCTACGCAGGAATGAATCTGCCAATGGTGATTGAATTTATCAATGCTAGCCTTACAGGTGCAGATGCGGACTATAAGAGCCGTGGTGCAGAAAGCATTGTAAAAGTCAATGATTTGTTAGCGGGCTTCGATGATGACGAAGATGAATAAGATGTGATTTAGAGCATCTTATATAGAATATTCATGGGAATGGGGCTTACTCCCATTCCCATATTTGATAGAAAAAGAGGAACTCAATGCTACATTATACAAAAGAAGACTTACTCGAATTGGGTGCAGAAATCACTACACGTGAAATCTACCAACAGCCTGATGTATGGAAAGAAGCTTTTGAATCTTATCAAGCAAAACGTGAAGAAATTGCAGCCTTCCTACAAGGGATTGCTGATAAACATGACTATATCAAGGTTATCTTGACAGGTGCTGGGACTTCTGCTTATGTGGGAGATACCTTGGTACCTTACTTTAAGGAAGTCTATGACGAACGCAAATGGAATTTCAATGCTATTGCGACAACAGATATCGTTGCCAATCCAGAAACTTATTTGAAAAAAGATGTGGCGACTGTCCTTGTATCTTTTGCTCGTAGTGGGAACTCGCCTGAAAGTGTGGCGACTGTTGATTTGGCCAAAGCCTTGGTGGATGAGCTTTATCAAGTGACGATTACTTGCGCAGCAGATGGTAAATTGGCTCTTCAAGCTCATGGGGATGACCGCAATCTCTTGCTTTTGCAACCAGCTGCTTCAAATGACGCTGGATTTGCCATGACATCAAGCTTTACGTCTATGATGTTAACAGCTCTCTTGGTCTTTGATCCTACAGAATTTGCTGTGAAAGCTGAACGTTTTGAAGTTGTATCTAGTCTTGCACGTAAAGTTTTAGACAATGCAGAAGATGTCAAAGAGCTTGTTGATTTAGACTTTAACCGTGTCATCTACCTTGGTGCGGGTCCTTTCTTTGGACTTGCTCATGAAGCTCAGCTCAAGATTTTGGAACTGACTGCTGGTCAAGTTGCGACTATGTATGAAAGCCCAGTCGGGTTCCGTCACGGTCCAAAATCTCTTATCAACGAAGATACAGTTGTTTTGGTCTTTGGTACAACGACAGACTACACTCGTAAGTACGACTTGGACTTGGTTCGTGAAGTTGCTGGTGATCAGATTGCTCGCCGTGTTGTGCTTTTGAGTGATCAAGCCTTTGGTCTTGAAAATGTCAAAGAAGTGGCACTTGGTTGTGGCGGTGTCTTGAATGATATTTACCGTGTCTTCCCTTACATCGTTTATGCCCAACTCTTTGCCCTATTGACTTCACTCAAGGTAGAAAATAAACCAGATACACCGTCTCCTACAGGTACCGTAAACCGTGTGGTACAAGGTGTTATCATCCACGAATATCAAAAGTAAGACAGTGTTTATGAATTCTTGAAAGAGAATTTGTAAATTATCAGATAAACCATAGATTGTCAAGGCGCTTTCTATGGTTTGTTTGCTTGAGAGAAATAGTAAAAGGAGAACAGAATGAAAGCATACACAGAGCGTGTATTTGGAAATGTTGAGGGACAAGATGTCTTGGTCTATCAATTTGAGACGGACGGTGGCTACCAGCTTGAGGTTATGACTTATGGTGCGACCATCTTGCGCTATGTCACGCCTGACAAGGCTGGAAATTTTGCCAATGTAATCTTGGGATTTGATGACTTTGATAGCTATGTAGGCAATAGTCCCAAGCATGGAGCTAGCGTAGGTCCTGTGGCAGGCCGTATTGCAGGTGCGACCTTTGAGCTTAATGGCAAGACCTATGACCTTGAAGTCAACAATGCTAGCAACTGTAACCACAGTGGTTCAACTGGTTGGGATTCTAGCTTGTTTGAACTAGTTGAAGTGAGCGACCATGGTTTGACCCTCTACACAGAGCGTACAGATGGAACAGGAGGATTTCCTGGCAATCTCAAAATCTGGATCAGCTATCACTTGGAAGAAACTGGTGCCTATGAAATCAGCTACAAGGTAACAACCGATCAGGATACGCTGGTCAATCCAACCAACCACAGCTATTTCAACTTGTCTGGTGATTTCACGCAGACGATTGACCGTCATGTCTTCCAACTAAACACAGAGGGCATTTATCCAATCGCTCCTGACGGTGTTCCATCCAAAACTCCAGACGCTACTCGTGATGTGGTCAAACACATCTACAATGGTGCTTTGCTCAAGGATATCTTTGCAGAAGAAGATGAGCAAATTCAGCTGGTGTCTGGTTTAGACCACCCCTTTGCCCTTCCTGCAAGTCATGACAATGCTGGTTTCCTTTATGACCAAAACTCAGGTCGCTTCTTGCTTTTCAAGACAGAGGCTCCGTGTTTTGTGGTCTACACAGCAAACTTTGTGGATGAAAGTGTCATCATAGGAGGTCAACCAATGATTCAGCACAATGGGATTGCCCTTGAAGCGCAAGCTCTACCAGATGCCATTCACAGTGACCTCAAAGACCAAGTCATTCTCAAAGCAGGGCAAACCTTCACCAGTAAGACACGTTATGAGCTTGTTGTGAAATAAAAATTTAGAAATATGATAGGTGTTCCAGAAGTTAGGTATCTAATTTTAGGAATGCCTTTTATTATTCCCTTATTTGCATATCTATCCCTAGAATCTTTTAAAAAGTTGATGTATAATGGGAAGAGTTGTATATTTTGCTATAAATTAATATACTAATTTAAAAATGTAAAAAGAGGGGAATATGAATTTCAAAACTAGTGGAGAAAAAAGACAGAATTTCTCATTGAGAAAATTGGCAGTTGGCCTTGTATCTGTAGCAGTTGCGTGTTTCTTTTTGATGGGAACTGGCCTACAGACTGTATCTGCCCAAGAATCTCATGCCGTTAATTATACTTATGTTTTAGAGTCGGATTTGACTGATGAAGAGAAGACTCTCTTAGTTACATCCCTACCACAAGTAGCGGAAGAAACAGATACTACCTACTATCTTGTTTATCGAGCAAATCAAGTACTACCCAACACAGGAACTAGCTCTTCCCTAGAAACTGCTACCTTAGTGGTAGGCCTTAGTTTATTGGTTGTAGTAGTTCTTAAGGGACGTGATGGCAAGAGTAAGATTAGTCGATTCTTGTTAGTAACCAGTCTAGGAAGCCAGTTGCTGTCTCCAACTGTCCTTGCTTTGACTAGCGAAACACTAGCTGCTTATAACACCCAACTATCTGTTCAGGCAGGAGATGCTTTGCCAGCTCCAGTTGATATTCCTGGTTATACTTATCTAGGATATGTGAAAAATAAAGTAGACGTTGTTAAACAATCAGATAAACAGAAGGCGCATGACAGCAAGTCTAACTTCGAAAATGTAGATAGATCAGTGGTAGAGCCCCAACAGCAAGAGAGTAATGAAACTGTAGTGCAAGCAAAGGGAACTCAAGAACCAGGTCATGAGGGTGAGGCTCTAGTTCAACCAGTTCAATCAGCGTATACAGACCCAATTAGCACTCAAGGCACACAAGAGTCAGGTCATGAGGGCGAGGCTCTAGTTCGACCAGTGCAACCAGCCTACACAGCCCCAATCAGTACTCAAGGTACACAAGAGTCAGGTCATGAAGGCGAATCCCTAGTCCAAGCAGAGCAACCGACTTATACAGAACCCGTTAGCATCCAAGGCACACAAGAGTCAGGTCATGAAGGTGTTGCCCTAGTTCAACCCGTTCAACCGACTTATACAGAACCCGTTAGCACCCAAGGCACACAAGAGTCAGGTCATGAAGGCGAGGCTCTAGTTCAACCCGTTCAACCGGCCTACACAGCCCCAATCAGTACTCAAGGTACACAAGAGTCAGGTCATGAGGGCGAGGCTCTAGTTCAACCAACGCAACCAACGTACACAGCCCCAATTAGTACCCAAGGTACGCAAGAGTCAGGTCATGAAGGCGAATCCCTAATCCAAGCAGAGCAGCCGTCTTACACAGCCCCAATTAGCACCCAAGGCACACAAGAGTCAGGTCATGAAGGGGATACCCTAGTTCAACCCGTTCAACCGTCTTATATAGAACCCGTTAGCACCCAAGGCACACAAGAGCAGGGTCACGAGGGCGAGGCTGCTGTGGCAGAAGCTCTTCCTGAACTGCCTTTGACAAGTAATCATCGTACAGTAACAGAAACTATCCCTCACGAAACTGAAGAAATCGAAGATGCGACTATCTTAAAAAATCATCGAGAAATTGCTCAGGAAGGAAAAGACGGTTTACGGACAATCGAGTATGAAGATTATCTCGTAGATGGTAAGGTGGAAGCTAGCAAGGAAATCTCACGTACAGAAGTAGAACCAACCAAAGAGATTGTCAAGGTTGGCAGTCTTGTTAAAACCAAACCAACAGTTGAAATCACCAATCTTGTTAAAGATGAGAGCAAAAAAGCAGTAGCAGTCAACTACCGCTTAGATGACCCAACGTCTGCTTTTGTTAAGGCCAAGGCCCAAATTTTTCAAAATGGAACACTGATTAAAGAAGTGGATTTGAAAGATTTATCCGTTCAGCAAACGATTGATGGTTTGGACTACTATACTCCTTATACAATTAAGACTTACCTGACCTATAATCTAGGCCAATCTGATCAGGAAAATACAGAAGTATCAACGAAAGATTTTCAATTGGACTATAAGAAAATTGAAATCAAAGATGTGGATGAAGTGGGGCTCTATGGTAAGGAAGATGGTCACTACCGTCGCTATCTGAATTTATCAGAAGTACCAAGTGATTTGTCACCTTATTTTGTCAAAGTCAAATCAGATAAGATGAAAGAAATGTTGCTACCAGTTAGCTCTATTAAGGAAACAGAGGATGGGAAGTACAAGGTAACCGTTGCCTTCAATGAACTGGTTCAAGAGAAAGATTCAGCATACAAGGATAACTATAGCTTCACAGTTGATAAGCAAAAGCTTGCCAAGGACGGTGTCTATACTTCTTTCAAGAAACTGATTGCTGCCATGCAGGGTAATCTAGCTGGAACCTTTAAACTTGGAGCTGATATGACAGCTGATGAAGTGTCCTTAGCTAAGGGACAAACCAGCTATGTGACAGGCACTTTCACTGGTAATCTTATCGGTGCGAGTGATGGGAAGCCGTTTGCGATTTATGACCTCAAGACAGCCTTGTTTGATAACTTGACCAAGGCTACTGTGAAAGATATTGACCTTAAAGCAGTAGCGATTAAGAGTCAAGATGACACAGCCAGCCTAGCAAAAGTGGCTACTAACAGCCAGATTAGTAATGTAGCTGTAGAAGGTCAATTGTCAGGTAGCAAGTCAGTTGCAGGTTTGGTAGCCAAGGCTCAAGATACAGAAATTACTAATAGTTCCTTTACAGGTAGCATTCAGGACAAGCATACGGATGCTTCTCCTTACTACGTGGGAGGTATAGCAGGACTCTTATCTGGTACTAAGGCTAAGATTGATAAGGTAGCTGTTGATACAAGTATTTCTAGCAATGCTCGCAACAATGACCAATTTGCTGGAGGTATTGTAGGGAAAGTTCAAAGTGGTGCTTTGGTCTCTCATGCACTAGCAAGTGGAACCATCCTCAATACGACAACCTATCCACGTATCGGAGGTATAGCTGGCTCTACATGGCAAAATGGCCGTATCCATCATGTCGTTAGCATGGTTAATACTGGAGATGGTTATGGCATCACAGGAGACCAATATAAGGGAGCGGACATCAAAGATGCCAGCACTGCTGTTGAGAACAAGAAGGCTGATCTCTATGCGACCTCAATCACCCAAGACCAGGCTAGAGAAAAGGTTCAGTCTTATGGGATGACAGTGACACTAGACGATACAGGTCAAACACTAAAGGACAATCAACGAAGTGTGGACTATACTCAGTTAAGTCAAGGCCAAGCTAGTCGAAAAGTTGCTTATCACAATATCGAGAAATTGATGCCTTTCTATAACAAAGAGTTAGTGGTTCACTATGGAAATCAAGTTGATTCTACTGATAAGCTTTATACTACAGAACTGCTGGATGTTGTACCAATGAAGGACAATGACATCATCACAGATATTCAGGCCAATAAAGTAGCTATCAATAAACTGATGTTGCATTTTGCTGACAATACAATCAGTTATCTAGATGTCACCTACAAAGATGACTTCAAAAATACACAAATTGCAGAGTACAGCGTAGCAGGTAAACCCTTTATCTTTACACCAGAGGCCTTTCTATCTGACTATACAAAAGTGACCAATCAGGTCCTAGCAGATTTGCAAGGGGTCGAATATGACTCAGCAGCCATGAGAAGAGTTCTGGGCATTGAGGCAGATGCGTCGCTTGATTCGCTATATTTGGACAAAGAATTTGAAAAAGTTAAATCCAATATCGGCGAACATCTCCGTAAAGTGCTAGCCATGGACAAGTCTATCAATACGATGGGAGATAGTGTAGCAACCTACATCAGCGAGAAAATCAAGAACAACAAGGAAGCTTTCTTGCTTGGTTTGACTTACCTCAATCGCTGGTACAATATCAACTACGATCACATCAATACCAAGGACCTCAATACCTATAAGTTTGACTTTGATGGCAATAGCACAGCTTCAACATTAGATACTATCATTGCACTAGGTCAGAGTGGTATGGAAAATCTCAAGGCATCAAATAATCCAAGTGCCTATGAAACAACACTGGCTGCTGCAAAAGGTCGCAAGACAGTGACGGATTTACTAGAGTCTTACAGAAAACTCTTCCTACCAACTAAAACCAATAATGAATGGTTGAAGACGAATACCAAGGCCTATATAGTAGAGAGTAAGTCAGCTATTCCAGAAGTGCGTGCCAAACAAGAGTCAGCTACACCAGGTAGTAACTATATACTGGGAGTCTATGACCGTATTACGGCACCAAGTTGGAAATTAAAAAACATAATCCTACCGCTATTAACATTGCCAGAAGAAGATGTTTATGTGATTTCAAATCTTTCTACCTTGGCCTTTGGTGGCTACGAACGCTACCGTGACCGTGTCAATAATACAGTCTTGTCAGGAGAGGAATTGCGTCAGTATGTCCGTGCTAAGGTCGATCAGTCGGCTGAATGGCAACGAGACCACTACGATATCTGGTACCACTTCCTTTCACCAGAATACAAAGAAAAACTCTTCCGTTCAGTCATGGTTTCAGATGGCTTTGGTATGAAAGATAGCAATAGTAATTATTACTGGGCTACCCTGTCTGATAAGGCCATTGCTTCTATCTACAACTTCTTTGGACCAACTGGTAAGTGGTATGGGGAAAGCAAAGGAGCTGGAGCCTATGCCAACGGTTCTGAGGTCCACTATGTCAGCGACCGCTTGTTGGATAAATACGGAACATCAGTCTATACCCATGAAATGGTTCATAATTCTGACGGACATATTTACTTTGAAGGAAAAGGTCGTCGTGAAGGATTGGGAGCAGAGTTGTATGCCTTAGGACTGTTGCAATCTGCTGATAGTTTAGATAAGGATGCTATTGTCTTGAATACTCTCTATAAAGGGGATAAGGATTCACCAACTCGCTTGCATACTTATGATCCGACAAGCCGCTTCACATCAGCCGCAGCCTTGCAAGAGTATGTGCACGGTATGTACGATGTCTTGTATACCTTGGATGCTATGGAAGCCAATGCCATTTTAACTAAGTCAAATGATGTTAAGAAAAAATGGTTTAGAAAAATAGAGAATTTCTACATTGAGGACAAGTACCATAAACAAACTCATGCTGGAAACTCTGTTCGTCCATTGACAGATGCTGAAGTAAGTAAACTAACCAGTCTTGATGCCTTGATTGACAATAATATCATCAACCGTCGGGCATACCGTGATAAGAGTGACTATACTCGTAATGGCTATCATCTTATCAGCATGTTCTCACCGATTTATGCTGCTCTCAGTAATCCAAAGGGTGCACCTGGTGACATCATGTTTAGAAAGACAGCCTACGAATTGTTGGCAGAAAAAGGTTACCAAGATGGGTTCTTACCATATGTATCCAACCAATATGCAGAAGAAGCTAAACGCAATGGGGACATCACCTATTCAGATTGGCACCGAAAAGATGTGGGCCTCATCACTGATAGTCTCGTCTTGAAAAATGTCTTTGCCAACAAATACGGTTCATGGGCTGATTTCAAGAAGGATATGTTTGATCAACGTATTCGTAAGCAAGATCAGTTGAAACCAATCACCATTCAGTACGAACTTGGTGTACCAAACAGCAGCAAGGAGATTACAATTCGTTCAGCAGCCCAAATGCAAGAACTGATTAATCAAGCAGTGGCTAAAGATGTGGCTAACATTGACCGTACGACAAGCCATGCTCCTGCAAGCTGGGTACACTTATTAAAACAAAAAATCTACAATGCCTACCTACGTAGCACAGATGATTTCAGAGAATCGATTTATAAACAATAAGAAAACTCCCCCACGCTATCCTGTCTAATCCAGTCTATCTTGCAGATGGTCAGTCTTTGTGATAGAATAGCATAAAGTCCTTTTGAGGGGGAACTTGCTAGGAAATCCCCAAGCATTGTAACGGATGAACCACCCTCGCCTTTTTGTGAGGGTGGTTTTTCCTTTGTAAGCAGAAAATAAGAGAGAAAGAGTCTACATCATGTCGAGAATTGTCAGCATCCATCCAGCCAAGGAAATCCATCGTTATGGCTTTGAGAGTACCCAGGTCTATCGAGCCCATATAGCACGACATCTGGGTTTGGAATATGTCCACCTTGTTTCGAGCCCTCAGCTTCGTCCTGACTGGAAGAAAGACTTGATCAAGTTAGGATTTTTAGAAAAAGAACTGATATGTGTTCCGCATAGTTTTTCAGATATAGGCCATGCAGACTTATCAGTGAGACCAGAAAGTCTAACGCTAGCAGACGGAGATCAGGTGGAGCTCAATGAAGATGGTTTTGTGGCCTCAGTTACCTTAGGAGATGGCTCGGGGAGATATTACTACACCAAGGGTCCCTTCTTGTTTGAAGATTTCAAGGAGAAGGAACTTCGTTGGTATCATGAAAATGGAGAACTGGCCCTGGAAGGACGCTTTATCGATCCCTTCAAAGAACCCTCTCCTGTAACCATCTTTTATCCAGAGTATATCTATCGCATAGGAGGAGAAATCCGTTCTGAAGAGGACTTGTTAGTGAAGTTCCTAGCCAGATGGGCGAAACAGACAGATCTCTTTATCCGTGACCAACAAATCGTACCCAAGCCTAGCCTCTGGCGTTACATGGAAAACACGGACAAAAATTACTATGAAGTCGTCCATGAAAATGTCATGCGAGATTTACGCCTCGCCAATCTGCGCAAGACAAACAAATACCTAGTTGCCAGTGAAGTGTTGACTGATACTTTGGCGAAACAAGGGTATGATACCAAGTTTTTACCACCAATGTTTACAGAAAAATTAGGTCAGCTAAGAAAAATTGGACCTGTTTTGGACTATTGCCTAGTGGGTCATATGGGAGAAGGCAAGAACGTTGACCTTGTCATTGAAGCCTTTATTGAACTCTACAAACGTGGCTCCAAGGCCCAGATTACCTTTTATGGTGGTACAGAGGAGCGTCTGGAGGAACTTCGTAATCGCTACGATCTTCCACCAACCATTCACTTTAAAGGTATCGTTGACGAGGTCCCTTATCATCTTCACCAATGTTACCTGTCAGCTAGTTATACAGAGTTATTTGCCAATGCCTGTATTGAAGCCTTGAGTCAAGGTTTGTTAGCCTTGTTATCTGATGTGGAGATTGCCCATCGTTTTTATGCCAACCAATCCAATGTCATCAACTTGTTTAAAACCAAATCAGAGTTGATTCAAAAGATAGAAGAGATGGAAGAGCCTGATTTTTATCTATCGAATGAAAAAAATCTAACCTTAGCATCTCGCTATTCTCTGGAAAAAGTAGCTCAAATATACAGAGAACTATTAGATAGGAACTTCTAGGATGTTGGGAATTCTAGTAACCCTCTCGCTTTATTTCTACTTGATTTCCTGGATTGCCTATCGGAAAAAAGGGAGTGAAGAGGACTATTATCAGGTTAAGAAAGCTGTTCCAGTGACAGTTTTGGCCTTCTCAGTCTTTGCCACCTTACTCAGCCCTATTTCCTTTCTGACTCTGGTTGGGAATGCCTATACAGGCAGGTCCTATCTCTGGTTTGCCCATTGCGGCATCTTTCTAGCCATTCCACTAGCCCATCGCTATTTTCTGCCCCTTTATCAAAAGGGAAACTATGAGACAGCCTATCATCTTTTAGAGGACAAGTTTCAATCGACTGGCATTCGTTCACTGGCCTCAGGACTTTTCATCATTTACCAGTTGGGGCGAATAGCAGTGGTGACCTACTTGTTGTCGCAGGCCTTAGAGCCTTTTATCCCTATCAATCAGCTGATCTTGTCAGGTTTACTCCTTCTCTTGACGGTCTATTATCTGGCAAGGGGAGGTCTCTTGTCTGTGCTGTGGACGGATTTCTTTCAGGGCTTGGTCCTGCTAGTTATACTAGCCCTCTTTCTACCAAGAATTGCTCAATCTGGCTTAGTCATGAATAGCAGTCAACAGCTATCTCACTTTGTAGAGAAACTGGATGGGCAGATGGTCTTGATCTTAGTTGTAGGAGCAGGCTTTAGTAGCTTATTTTCCTACGTTTCTTCGCAGGATATCGTCCAACGTTTTAATAGCAAAATGGGGCGTCAGAAGATTGGAAAAATCTTATGGCTACAGGGACTTTTGTCCTTTGGGGTTGCCAGTTTACTCTATCTGATTGGCTGCTTAATTCGTCAGGAAAATTTCGCTACCACATCGACCAATCCTGTGCTCATTGCCTATGCTCGGGAAGGTCTGGCACCTTGGTTTGGTAGTTTCATCATGCTGGCTCTCTTGGCAGCAGGCCAATCCACAGTTTCATCCAGTATGAATGCAATCGTGACCTGCTTGAAGTTGGATTTTGCTTGGTCAAAGATTCGTTGGTCGCCAAGCCTCCTATCCTTTGTCTTAGCAGGCTTGTCTTGGCTCCTCTGCCTCTTACTTATGAATGCAGAAATCTACTCTATCTATGAGTGGATTAACGGCTTTATGGGCCTGACACTAGGTGTGATAGGTGGTTTGTATCTCTTGGTCTTACTCCTCAAAAAACCGAGTTTACCACTAGCCAAAATCTATCTGGTCTTTAGTCTAGGAGCCTTGGTTCTCTATCATTACAGTGGACTCTTTGCCAATCCCACTCCTTGGTTAAATAGCATCATCACCACCCTATCTGCCCTTTTTATCTCAATTCTAGGAAGACTATATGAAAGCAAAATCTAAACCCATAGCCGTCATTTTGATCCGTTCGGGTTCACGTGGCTTGGTGGATAAAAATATCAAACCGCTTGCAGGCAAACCCTTGGTTTTCTATACCATAGAAGTCGCCCTAGCCTCCAAGTTATTTAGTGACATCTGGGTTTCCTCAGATTCACAAGCCTATCTAGAACTCTGTCGTCAAGCCTATCCAGAGATTCGTTGTGTCCACAGACCAAAAGAATTGGCTTTGGCAACAACCTCTAGCTTAGAGACCTTACGAGACTTTTTGCAGCCCTTTGAGGAAGACCGGGTCTTTGTGAATCTACAGGTGACCTCGCCCCTGAGAGAGGTGGAGCACCTCATCGAGTCCTACCAACTCTACTGTCAGTCTGGCGCCGACCATCTGATTTCTTGTGTTAAGGCGGACAAGAGTCGTAGTCTTTTCTTGAAGTTTGCGGAGTTGTCATTTATCCGTCCTCCTCAGGTTTCCAAGCACTATGCTCGGCAAAAAGAGCCTGTCTATTACTATCCCAACGGTAGTATCTGGATTTCTCGCAAGGACCTTTACCTACGAGATGAGACCTTTTACACGGATAAGACAGTAGCCTATGAAATGCCCAAACTCTATTCTTATGATATCGACGATGCCTTGGACTTTGAAGTCGTTGAGACCTTGCTGCACCATCACCACCTAGGAGAATCAAAGAGATGAAACACCTCATCATTGCCACAACGCCCTTGCAGGCCAAGATTGCCCAGCATATCAAGGGACTCTATCCTAATCAGGATTTTGTCAGCCTTTATGTCAGTCCTGTCAAAAATGCTCGTCAGGAGCATTATGCTAAGGATTTTGATCATGTTTACTATCCTCAGACGGCAGAGGACTTGACTCAGATTTGTCAGGAGCTGGCGGGAGACTATGACACCATCTTTTATGCTAGTTTTGATAATAGCTTGATTCTGGATTTGGTTGCTAGTTCGACCTACCAGCACCTCATGAGTTTTGATGATGGCTATGCGGATATTTACCCCTTGGGTATGTATGCTTTGCCTCTCCAACCCAGTCAGGTGGGCTCTTTGGGCTTGACCAGAGATGATTTGATTGAGCGGACGGAAAAGCACTATACCCTCTATCGCAGTGACTACCATGTCGTAGCTAGAGAAAAGCTGGTCTATCTGGAGCATTTTTTTGACCTGCCTCAAGCGCCTGTATCAAATGGCAAGACAGTCAAGGTTCTGCTGGGGCAAAAGTTCTCTGAAGAGGACGATCAGATCTCCATCCGCTTTATCAGTACCTATGCCAAGGCCTTGGCCATTGACCTCTATCTACCCCATCCCAAGGAAACCTTCACTATCCCTGATGTGACCTACTTGGAGACGGAGCTCATCTTTGAAGATGTCCTAGCCCAACTCTTTCAAGAATACGAGTTCGTTCATGTCTATCATTTTACCTCATCAGTCAGCCTGCACTTGAAAGACCTTCCCCATGTGACCATCACGGGCATTTCCCTCCCCTACTATGAGGACCGTCAAAAAGAATTGCGACGCTTAGGTTGTCAGTTCGAAAGGGTCTCACTTGGCTGGTAGCATAAATGTATATTTTTAAATATGTAAATCCATGCATCTGTATGGATTTTTTATATATAAATATAGCAAAAAACTATAGTTTGAATGATCAAAAAGTACTCAAATTCCTTGTATAAGAGGTTTTAAAGTGTTAAAATGGAAATGTCGGATTTTTGAATTTATCAATTATTTGTTAATATAACAATGTGATGAATTTTGAAAATCATACAAAAAATAATCGTAAAGGATACTAAGAATGTTTATAAATAAAAAAGAAAAATTTTCCATTCGTAAGTTTAAAGACGGTCGTTCAGACTCAGTCAAAATCGGTACAGTTGCTCTGATTGTTGGTGCAGCCCTTGCAATGGCAGGACAAACCCATACTGTAGAAGCGGCGATGAAAGAAAACAGCGACAACACAACAACGATCTCAAATGATAAGGGGTCAGTGATTGTAGATACAGCTAATATTCAGAACCCAGATGCAGGTATGCAATTTTCAACTGATCCAACTGATACAGGAACAAAAGAAATTACAAAAACTGGAAAAGTAGATTACAAATATGTAACTGCTGACGGTAATACTGTACTAGAAGAAAACAAAAACCAAGACTCTGGTGATAACAAGACAATCTCTACAAATTATGATGTATACGGTAAATCAGGAGAAGTATTCAAAGAAACAACAGGTGGTGATGCAGAAGCTAGCGACCTAAACGACGCTAAAGAAAATGGTAAGAAAGAAACAATCGAAAAAGACGGAAAAACTTATCATTTAATCGGAGAACCTAAAGTCGAAACTACTGGAGACGGTGCTGGAGTATACTCTGACACAACTCTAGGTGATGTAACTGCGAAATTGACTCCAGAAGGATTAAGTAATGCAGAAGGTAAAATCACTTATGATACTGTAAAACCTGGTGGAAAAGCTTGGATCGTTGAACAAACAGGAAAAGGAACATATGGTAAATATGTACAAGCTGATTCAGGTGCAATCACTTCTGATGCTAAGATGATAGAAGCTTTCAAAGCCGGAGAAGCTACAGCAAAAAACTTCACTTCAGCTAACGTAACAGCTGATGGTGGAATCAAAGAAGGAGACTATGTTTTCGTCCTTGAGAAAAATACCTATGTAACAGCTAAAACTGAGAGTTTCTCTTTAACAGCACAGATACAATTGTCATCTAGTGATAATGTAGCAGATAGTAAAGATGGAGCTGGGGCTACTTTAAATAGAACATATGCAATGGTAGAAAACTTTAAAGCGGCTCCAGATACTGCAACAGGAGAAGCAAACAAAACTCTTGTAAAAAACTATCTTGCATATCTTCAAGAAAAAGGATTTGAAGATAACCTCCTTAATTTCAAACGATATATTACTTTAGGAATGGCGGCAAAAACTGGTGGTCCTCTGGAGATTAGTGCTGATAAGGGAGATCAAGTTGATGATAAAGGAAGACCTACAAGTGATATAACAGCTGATATAGCAAGCGTTACTGATCAAGAAACAAGTACTTTAGAAGATAGTAGTGATTTTCTTCTTAAATTTTCTGATCCTTCGCCGGAAGTTGAAGAGTATTCTTACCGTGACGAAATCACTCCTCTTCGTGCATACCGTTTAGCAAGTGGTACTACAACAATCACTTACACTTATGCAGAAGAAAAAACTCGTGAAATCGAGAAAAAAGGTTCTGTAGTCGTTAACTACCAAACAGAAGACGGAACAGAATTAAAAGCTCCTTACACTGATACTCCTGAAACAGTAGCTGAAGTAGTAACTGAGAAATACTATGTTGATGCTGATGGAAATGATGTAATTGTAAGTAGTACTACAGCTTCTAAAAACGTACCTTACAACACTAAAGAAAATGAAACTGAAAAACCTCAAAAACTTACAGATGCACAAGGAAATGTTTACTACCTAAACGAAGCAAACACAATGACATCTGTAAATGGTACAGAAACTACATCACCAGCTGAAACAGGAACAGTAGTAGAAGGTGTTACAAAAGTAACTTACATCTATGAAAAAGCTGGATCAGTAATCGTTAACTACAAAACTGAAGATGGAACTCCACTTGCAGGAACAGTAGTAGACGAAGATGGAGCTGGTAAAACTGTAGAATCAGGTGCAAAAGACATTGATAATGGTAAACCAGGTACAGCTTATAACACTGCCGATAACGGAATGAAACCAACTCGTATTAAAACTGCAGAAGGCAAAGTATACGAATTAGTTCCAGACTTAACTGAAGGTGAAGAAACAGGTGAGGTTGAATCAGGAACAACTAAAGAAGTAACCTACGTTTACAAAGAAGTTAAAGGTAATGTAGTTGTTAAGTACGAAGATACTGAAGGTAACACACTTGCTGATGACGAAAAAGATGAAACAGATGCTTCTCTAAATGTTAAATACGATACAGCTGACCACAAAAAAGAATCTATCGAGAAAGATGGTGTTAAATATTACTTAACAGCTAAAGAACTGAAAGATGGTTCTAAACCAGCTACTGGAGACGTAGTAGAAGGAACAACTACAGTAA
>ERZ772909.1045-NODE-1045-length-15812-cov-9.913753_pt1 | contig 15812 bp, 10 predicted proteins | sample MGYA00511137_ERZ772909 | MGnify/ENA primary metagenome ERZ772909 (study PRJEB29015, sample SAMEA2738095) | human oral metagenome | biome: human oral; feature: human-associated habitat; material: saliva | place: China | collected 2270 ... | reverse complement strand
GAGATAAGTGCTGAAAGCATCTAAGCACGAAACTTGCCAAGAGATGAGTTCTCCCACACATCAAGTGTGTAAGGGTTGTTTAAGACTAAGACGTAGATAGGCAGGGTGTGTAAGTGATGTGAGTCATTGAGCTAACCTGTACTAATTGCCCGAGAGGCTTAACTATACAACGCTCAAGTGTTTTTGGGAAACAGAGCGAAAGAAAAAGAAATAAACTAAACGTTCAGCTTGTAGCCAATAAGAACGAGTGAAAGGTCGAGTAAGAGCTGAGTAACGAGAGATAGAAGAGAGAAAAGACGAGTTATCAAAGAATTATCCTGGCGGCGATAGTGCGGTGGAACCACCTGACACCATACCGAACTCAGAAGTGAAACGCTGTAATGCCGATGGTAGTGTGGGGCATCCCCATGTGAGAGTAGGGCACCGCCAGGTTACCAAATACAAAGCTAAATTAAATAAAAACAGAAGAACCCCGTGTCGAAAGATATGGGGTTTTTGTTTTTTAGAAGTTTATACTTTAACAAAATAAATTTAGATAAAGTTTGTTAGTGAGAAAAAAACACACTAGTGATACAATCCAAAAAATTTTAAGAAAGGTACCCTATGGCTCGTAAGAAAAAAACACGTCGAATTACCGATATAATGCCAATTCGAAAAGCAGATAAAAAAATAGACATAACAAAGGCACGCTCTGGTAAAAAGCTTACACGTTATGAATTGGACGCTAAAGCTCGTGAAGATAAGAAAAAACGTAAGCATAAAGGTTTAGCTTCAGGATCTCGTCATAGTGCGGTTGAAGAAAAAGCGAATAAACTTCAAAATGAAATTAAAGATCCCAAAATTGGTAGTAAGAAAAAGATACCGTTGGTTGTTGAATTTATTAATAAACCTGAAAAAGGTCAATTAATTCCTGTAATAAAACAGGTGAAAAAACAAGATCCAATGAAAGAGCTTGAAAATTTAGAAAATAACGAAATTCTTAATGAATTATTGGATGCGTTAGATGCAGGTAAAACTATTAGTAAAGCAGATCAACAATTTGTAGATGAATGCTTAGATCGAATTTCTGAATTAATGGAAGAACTTGGCATTGAAGACGAAGATGAAAGTGAAGATGATTTATACCGCACTTTCGAGCGTATCGATATTAACCAATTTAGATAAGTTATGATTTGGCTATTTATTGTAGTTGCATTTTTATTGGTGATTGGATTGAGTTTATATGCAATATATTTATTAAAACGGTTAAAAATCCAAAAAGAATTGATTACTAAAGCCAAGCATGAGCGCACTATCCGATTAAAAGAAAGTATTGATGTTATTGCTCGAGCAATGAAATCTGGGGAATGTAATACTTCAGAGGGGGTGATTCGTCTTACAATGCTATTAAGGCCTTTTGGTAAGAATTTATCTACTTATCCTGCGATGGCTAACTTATATGAAGTTGTGCGTGATATGCCTACACATGATGCTCGTAAATTGCTTGATAAAAGAGAAAGAATGCGTCTAGATTTAGATCGAGAAAGTGCAGAAGTACAATTTGAACAAGATATTAAAAAAGAATTGTATATATTATTAGAAGATATTAAATCTATTGAATTAATGTAAATATTGTTACTGTAAAGAAAAATGCGCTAAGTTTATCCTAGCGCATTTTTTATGATTATTTTTGTTAACGATTTTGTTCAAAAAATAATACCGTTGCGGCAACGCGAGAATGTACATTTAATTTGCGCAATAAATTACGGATATGTACTTTCACGGTTTCTTCTGAAATAAACAGTTGTGCTGCAATTTGTTTATTTGATAGACCTGTCGCAATTTGACGAAGTACGCCCATTTCACGATCCGTTAGGCTGTCTAATGGATTTTCTTCATGAGTGCGTTCCAACAGTAAATTTTTAATAGAATCGCTCAGAATGACTTCACCTTGTGCAATACGCTTTATTTGGTCTAGCAACGTATCTGGTTCTGTATCCTTTAGCAAGTAACCATCTGCACCTGCATCAATCAGAGTATAAATATCATTTTTTGCATCAGACACTGTTAAAATTAAGATTCGTGCATCAACGCCTTCTGCGCGTAATCCTTTGAGCGTATCTAACCCAGAAAGTCCTTTCATGTTGAGATCTAAAATGATCACATCAGGTGATGTTTGTAATGCCACAGAAATCCCTTCTGTGCCGCTGCCTACGTCAGCCACCACTTCAAAGTTATCGTCTAATTCTACAAGTTGTTTAATGCCACGACGCATTAACGGATGGTCGTCAATCAATAAAACCTTTAGTTTTTCTTGCATAATTTCCCCTTTAGTGGCAAAAGTCCACTTTAAAAAACATAATATTCTATAAAGAATTCAATTCTATGCCAATCTAGAATAGAAAAAAATTTGATTTATCTCACAAACTTACTGTTTGAGGTAGGTTGATTGATGGATACAAAAAGAGCGGTAGAAAAATAGATAATTTTTTACCGCTCTTTTAAGATAAGAAAGATTAAATGGTCGACTCTAATGCCCAAAGTTCCTGTAAGGTTTCTCGACGACGAATTAAATAAGATTTATCTCTATCTACTAAAACTTCTGCAGTACGAGGTCTTGAGTTATAGTTTGATGACATGCTTGCTCCATAGGCGCCAGCTGAACATTGAGCAATATAATCACCTTCAGCAATAGAAAGTTCCCGTTGTTTGCCCAAGAAATCAGACGTTTCGCAAACTGGCCCCACAACATCATAAATAGCTTTTTCTCTTGCTAAAGTGCGGTCAATTTCTACGATATTCATATAGGCCTCATACAATGCAGGACGGATCATATCGTTCATTCCTGTGTCGGTAATCGCGAAATTACGACTTTCATTATTTTTTAGGTATTGTACTTTTGCTACTAAAATTCCCGCATTCGCAGAAATTGCTCTACCTGGTTCAAGAATAATTTCAAGTTCAGGATAATTTTTTAGTTTTTCTAACAATGCATTGGCGTAATCGCTTGGATGCGGTGGTGTTTCATCCGTATAAGTCACGCCTAAACCACCGCCCAGATCGAGATGTTTTAATTTAATCCCATCTTCTTTTAATTGTTCCATTAGGACAATTAAGCGATCTGCTGCATCTAAGAATGGTTGTAATTCAGTGAGCTGTGAGCCTATATGGCAATCCATCCCTGTTATTTTTATGTTTGGCAGCGTTGAGGCTAATTTATATACCTCTCGAGCTTCATTTACGCTTACACCAAATTTATTTTCTTTTAATCCTGTTGAGATATAAGGGTGTGTATGCGCATCAACATCTGGATTCACTCGTAAAGATATTGGCGCTATTTTCCCCATCTTGCCTGCGATCTGGTTAATGTGTTTGAGTTCAGAAATTGATTCTACATTAAAGCAACGGATTTCAACTTCTAGTGCACGAATAATTTCTTCTCGGGATTTAGCAACGCCCGAAAAGACTACTTTTGATGCATCGCCACCCGCTGCAAGTACACGCTCAAGTTCGCCTTGTGAGACAATATCGAAACCTGAATCTAGTTTTGCCATGATGTTTAATACGCCGATATTCGAGCAAGATTTTACGGCAAAGCAAATTAAGTGAGGACGATTACCGAAGGCTGAGTCAAAAGCATGCCAATGGCGTTCAAGTGTTGCGCGAGAATATACATAAAGAGGTGTACCGAATTGTTCAGCAAGTTGTTGAACCGGAATATCTTCAGCATAAAGCTTATTATTTTTATATTGGAAGAAATTCATGTTGTGTTCCTGTTTTTATTTTGGGATTGTAATTGGATAATCGCTTATTTGGTTTGTTGTGCTTGTTCTTTTTCTGGGAAATATAAAGGACCTTTTACGCCGCATCCTGTTGTCACAATGCAAATTGCACTAAGCACTAAAATTGATAGTAGTTTTTTCATTTTTCTCTCTCTTACTTATCGGTAAATCCGCCTTTCACAAGCTAAAGAAAGGCTTTATAATTTGCCGCATTCTATCAGATTTAAACAGGAACATTTTATGAATATTGCAGAATTTCACCAAAATATTGAACAAGTTTGGCAAAAAATTGAAGAAGAATTAGAAGAGCAAGGTGCGGATGTAGATTGTGAAACGCAAGGTTCAGTATTTACAATCACCTTTGATAATCGCACACAAATAGTGATTAACAAGCAAGAACCATTACTTGAGCTTTGGATTGCGAGTAAATTAGGTGGTTTTCATTTTGCTTTTAAAAATGGCGACTGGGTTTCTAATGATGGAAAACGTTTTTGGGATTGTTTAGTAGAAGCTTGTGCTGCACATGGCGAGAACGTGCAGTTCTAAGATGCTTGATTCTCATTTATCACCAAAAATAATAGAAAAACCGGCCGCACTTTCTGTTTTGAAATCGGTTTTCGGTTATCAATCTTTCCGTAAAGGGCAGGAAGAAGTCATCAATGCTGCTTTAAACGGACAAGATGCTTTGGTGGTAATGGCAACGGGGAATGGTAAATCGCTTTGTTACCAAATTCCCGCACTTTGTTTTGAGGGTTTAACGTTAGTGATTTCTCCGCTGATTTCTTTGATGAAAGATCAAGTGGATCAGCTGCAAGCTAATGGTATTGAGGCGGATTTTCTTAATTCTAGTCAGACTTTAGAACAGCAGCAACAAGTACAAAATAAGCTTATTTCTGGACAACTTAAACTGCTTTATGTGTCGCCAGAAAAAGTGATGACGAACAGTTTCTTTCAACTTATTTCCTATAGTAAAGTCAGCTTTATTGCGATTGATGAAGCTCACTGCATTTCTCAATGGGGGCATGATTTTCGTCCTGAGTATACCCAGCTTGGCGGTTTAAAAGCTAGTTTCCCTCATGCGCCAATTATGGCGCTCACCGCGACAGCCGATTATGCTACTCGCCAAGATATTTTGACTCACCTTAATCTGGAAAATCCGCATAAATATATTGGTAGTTTTGATCGACCAAACATTCGTTATACCTTGGAAGAAAAATATAAACCAATGGAGCAACTGACACGTTTTGTGTTGGCTCAAAAGGGCAAGAGTGGGATTATTTATTGCAACAGCCGAAACAAGGTTGAGCGAATTGCGGAAAGTTTACGCAATAAAGGCGTCTCTGCTGCTGCTTACCATGCCGGAATGGAAACCGGACTGCGTGAGCGCGTACAACAGGATTTTCAGCGTGATAATGTTCAAGTAGTCGTCGCAACTATTGCTTTTGGAATGGGGATTAATAAATCCAATGTGCGGTTTGTTGCCCATTTTGATTTACCTCGCAGCATTGAATCTTACTATCAGGAAACAGGGCGAGCAGGACGTGATGATTTACCAGCTGAGGCCGTTTTATTTTATGAGCCGGCGGATTATGCTTGGTTACAAAAAATTCTTTTAGAAAAACCAGAAACATCACAGCGTCAGATTGAGCAGCATAAATTAGAAGCTATTGGTGAATTTGCGGAAAGCCAGACTTGTCGCCGTTTAGTTCTTCTCAATTATTTTGGTGAGCATCGACAAACACCATGCAATAACTGTGATATTTGCCTCGATCCTCCTAAAAAATATGATGGTTTAGTCGATGCGCAAAAAGTAATGTCTACTATTTATCGAGTGGGGCAATGTTTCGGTGCACATTATGTAATTGCGGTGTTGCGTGGCATGCACAATCAGAAAATTATTGAACGCCAACATGATAAACTTTCGGTGTATGGCATTGGAAAAGATAAAAGCAAAGAGCATTGGCAGTCGGTTATTCGTCAGCTTATTCATTTAGGTTTTGTGCAACAGGTCATTGGTGAATTAAATCCAACATTGCAACTTACTGAAAGTGCAAAAGCGATTCTGAAAGGTGAAGAACCATTAGAACTAGCAATGCCTCGAATTTCCTCAATAAGTAAAATCGCCCATAATCCACAACGTCAAAGTGTTGCAAATTACGATAAGGATTTATTTGCACGCTTGCGATTCTTACGTAAACAAATTGCCGATAAAGAAAATATTCCACCGTACATTGTCTTTAATGATGCGACTTTGCAAGAAATGGCTCAGTATATGCCAACAAGCAATATTGAAATGTTGCAAATTAATGGCGTGGGCTCTATCAAATTAGAACGGTTTGGCCAGCCTTTTATGGCATTGATTCAGGAACATAAAGCAATTTTGGCGAAAGCGCAAAATAATGAGTAAGTATCGAAAGTGCGGTTAAAAATCACCGCACTTTTTGTTATACTTGCGCCAATTTTTTCAGTTCTTAGAATCTAAGGTTAAACAATGCGTACAAGTCAATATTTATTCTCCACCCTTAAAGAAACGCCAAATGATGCTCAGGTCGTGAGCCACCAATTAATGTTACGTGCAGGTATGATTCGCCCAATGGCATCAGGTTTATATAACTGGTTGCCGACGGGTATTCGCGTATTGAAAAAAGTAGAAAAGATTATTCGCGAAGAAATGAATAAAGGCGGCGCTATCGAGGTGTTGATGCCTGTTGTGCAACCTGAGGAATTATGGGAAGAGTCCGGTCGTTGGGATCAATATGGCCCTGAGCTCCTTCGTTTTGAAGACCGCGGAAACCGTAACTTTGTACTTGGGCCAACTCACGAGGAAGTGATTACAGATTTAGTCCGCCGAGAAGTTTCTTCATACAAACAGCTTCCACTTAACTTATATCAAATTCAAACGAAATTCCGTGATGAAGTGCGCCCTCGTTTTGGTGTAATGCGTTCGCGTGAATTTATTATGAAAGATGCGTACTCATTTCACATTACACAAGAAAGTTTGCAAGAAACCTATGATGTGATGTACCAAGTGTATAGTAACATTTTTAACCGTTTAGGCTTAGATTTCCGTGCAGTGCAAGCGGATACTGGATCTATTGGTGGTTCTGCTTCTCATGAATTCCAAGTGTTAGCTTCAAGCGGTGAAGATGACGTGGTATTCTCAACAGAATCGGATTTTGCCGCGAATATCGAATTGGCAGAAGCGGTAGCTATTGGTGAGCGTCAAGCGCCAACCGCAGAAATGACCTTAGTAGATACGCCAAATGCGAAAACCATTGCGGAATTAGTAGAACAATTCAATTTACCGATTGAGAAAACCGTAAAAACCTTGATTGTGAAAGGTGCAGACGAAAATCAACCGCTTGTTGCTTTAATTATTCGTGGTGATCATGAATTAAATGAAATTAAAGCACAAAAACACCCATTAGTGGCAGATCCTCTTGAGTTTGCAGATGAAGCTGATATCAAAGCGAAAATTGGTGCGGGCGTGGGTTCATTAGGCCCTGTGAATTTAAATATTCCAGCAATTATTGACCGCACAGTGGCGTTAATGTCTGATTTTAGCTGTGGTGCGAATATCGATGGAAAACATTACTTCAATGTGAATTGGGAACGCGATGTAGCAATGCCAGAAGTATTTGATTTACGTAACGTAGTAGAAGGTGATCCAAGTCCAGATGGTAAAGGTACTCTTCAAATTAAACGTGGTATTGAAGTGGGACATATTTTCCAACTTGGTAAAAAATACTCTGAAGCAATGAAAGCGACCGTTCAAGGCGAAGATGGTAAACCTCTTGTGATGACAATGGGTTGCTACGGCATCGGCGTGACTCGTGTGGTGGCTTCAGCGATTGAACAGCATCATGATGATCGCGGTATTATTTGGCCTTCAGATGAAATTGCACCATTCACTGTAGCGATTGTGCCAATGAACATGCACAAATCTGAAACCGTGCAAAAATACGCTGAAGAACTTTACCGCGCTTTACAATCACAAGGTGTAGACGTGATTTTTGATGATCGTAAAGAACGCCCTGGCGTGATGTTCGCCGATATGGAACTTATCGGTGTGCCGCATATGGTGGTAATCGGTGAGAAAAACCTAGAGAACGGTGAAATTGAATACAAAAACCGCCGCACAGGTGAAAAAGAAATGATTAGTAAAGATCAGTTGCTCAGCGTTTTAAACAAAAAGTTAGGTAATCGCTAATCAGCATTTTATTTTGTATATTGTGACGAAAGAGCGGCTATTTTTTAGCCGCTCTTTTTGTAGATTTAACGTTTATATTGAACTATATTTAGTCCAAACTAAATGCTCGAATATAAGGTAGTTTTCCTTTTTCTAACATTTCTTGAATACCGCTTTGATGGTCATTGGTTCCTAAACCTCTTAATTCTAAGGTTACGCCAATGCTATTATCGTAAACGACCTCATTATGCTTTTGATTTTGGTGGCTAGTGACGTAGCGTCTAGCACCGACACCAACAGCCCAACAACAGCTGTTATATTGGACGCCAATATATTGTTCTACTGGTTTTTGTAAGGCGAGATCTTGATAGTAGCGTCCTACTACAGCCCAATTATTTGCAATTTCCCAGCCTACAACTAAGCCCACTTGTTGGATATCTTGTTGATATGCGTTAGCCGATTTACCCAAGTTTTGGTTAATATATTCTTGGTTCGCATATCGATAATTTAACTGAATTAAATTATTTTTTTCAGGATTATATTCTAGTGATGTATTTGCTAATGATGTTGAATTGGTATGAGTATCAAATTGATAGCTACCACGCCAATGCCATTTATCACTCATTTTCCAATTAGATTCTAATGCCCAAGCTGATGATGAAGTAGGGGTTTTATTTGCTGGATTTTCATCAATACGAGAATTACTTAAGTAATAAATTTGACCTGCAGATAAATTAAAGCGTTCTTCACCACCAATATCATAAAAACGCGTTGTGCCACCCAAGGTAACTTGATTCGCCGATGAAATTCGGTCTAAACCACTATAACGGCGATCACGGAATAGCGAATAGTAATCTTGCTGTACTAATGCTGAATCGTAACCAAATCCTAAATATTCATTATTAAGTTTTGAACCAATATTGCTTTGATTTCGGTAAGGACGATATAAATACTGCACGTGCGGTTCGAAAGTTTGTGTATAGTCTTTTAAGAACGTTGTATCGCGTGCTAATACGCTTTGTAAATCAACTTTAAATTGTGGAATAACTCGATTTACCGTTTTTTGCACGTCTTCTGCATTTTTTCCTGAACCTTTTTTCTGATCGTAGCGAGTAGCATAAAGTTTAGTTTCAATATTCAAACTGCCGTATTTATTTGACATTAAAGAATTTAGGCTAGGCTCTGCATGGAAACGCCATGCAGTTGGCATTAATTCACTGTCATTATCAAAACGAACAGCTTGTGAATGTAATTTGAAATTCAACCATCCATTAGCCAAATCATGTTTGTAATAATTGAAATCTAATTGTGGCATTGCACGATAAGGGCCGATGTCCACTTCATCGAAAATCTGGAACTGATGTGCAGAAAGAGAAAAATTATAATTTGGTTGATAATAAGCTATGCGAGCATATTGGTTTGCGTAGCCATCAGTACTGCGACCATAAACGGACTCAAAATCACTGAAATAACGTTTATCGCTTACTCGGGTATAATCAATATTTAAGCGCCAATTTTGTAAAAAGCTAGAATTGTGATTCCAATAGAACAAATGACGTTTTCGATTATCACTAGAATATTCAGAGTAACGATCCTTACCTAAATATTCTCCTGCGACTTTACCTTCGCCAATAGGGGTTAAATAGCGAAATTCCCCATTTGCTTGCCAACCACGGCGAGACATATATTTCGGGGTAAAAGTAAGATCGTAATTAGGTGCGATATTCCAATAAATGGGTTGTGCATACCAAAGACCATCTCGGCTAGATGTCCCCGCACTTGGAATCAATAAGCCAGAACGACGACGATCTCCAATGGGTAATTGTAAGTAAGGGGTATAAAAGACGGGAACGCCATGCACTTTGAAACGAGCATGCCACATTTCAGCATATTCTTCTTTCACGTATTGACGAATTTCTGATGCATCTACAGCCCAAGCATTATCACCTTGCAAACATGAAGTAAAGGTGGCGTTTTTCATGACGCGATAATTATTACTTAATGTTATATCATCGGCCTTACCGCGACCTTGACGGCCGACAAATTCATATTCTGAATTTGTTAAATTGCCATCGTGACTATCTAAATTAAACGCCGCATCTTTACCCAACATATTGATCTGATTATCTTTATAATCAAATCCATCGCGGACATAAGCCATGCGTAAAGGTGTTGGCTGGTTTCCAGATTGTTTTACCTGCACAGATTGTGCTAACAAATGACGATTACCTTGTTTCAAATCCACATTACCTTGATAGGTCGCATCATTTGGCTGATTAATTTCTGCGTTATCGGCTTCAATATATACAGGCAGAGAATTCACATCACCCGTCACGACTTCACCACTAAATTTTGGCACGCCCATTAAACATTGTTCATGCAAATCCGCCAAACTTTGTTGGCTATAAAGTGCGGTCAAAATAGCAAGTGAAATTAAAGTGTGTTTTTTATTCATCGTCTTGTTTTAATTTGTCAGAAAATTGGTCAGATTATACTGGAAAAAGCTCAAGGCTAGTAATATTTTTCAATAAACTGTTGGTGGGGAAATTTTATTATTTGCGGAGATTGAATGACTCAAATAATAAAAAAGTGCGGTGAATTATCACCGCACTTTTGGGATTTATTCATGATGAGAAAATCCCATCATAAACAATTACGCTATTACCATTGGTAACCTACGCCAACTCCGGCACCGACATCACCACTGGTGTTTGCGTTACCTTGAAGTTTTAAGATTACTTTACCGTTATCACTAATACGAGAGTAACCTACAGCTAAAGCGTTTTGACCTTTGAAGGTACCCGCTGCTGCTGCCACCATTGCTCTACCCGGAGTATAAGCTTGTGGTAATGCTGCCGCTGCATTCGCACCTGCAATACCTGCACGCGCTTGTTTGCTGTGTTTGTTTACTTTTCTATTTAGGTTATCAATAGCGCCAGCTTGACGATTAACAACACTATTTAGGTTATTAACAGTTGTACCTAAATTCGCTACTTTTTCGTTTGTAGCATGTAATTGGCTACCATTCACAGCTTGTTTAGATGTTGAATTAAGATCCGCATCTTTCACATTATTGATATTGGTTGCTGCACCATTTTTACCTGCAAGATTTAAACCTTTATCATCAGAGGTAATTGTAGTTGCATTATCACCACTACCGATAGTAACGCCATTTTTTGCTTTTACGCTATTCACATCAATATCTTGTGCTAATGCATAAGTTACAGATTTTCCATCACGTTTTACTTTTAAGTTTTTACCAGCAGTGTGAGTAACCGTATCGCCAGATTTAACTGCAACCCCGTTATCATTAGCAGTTGAAGTTGTGATAACCTCTTGTGAGTCAGCTACTTTCACGAAAGTTGCTGCGCTGTTAATTGCCTTAGCAACTGTATCAACTGTCGCTAACTTATCTTTATCAGCATCAGAAACTGTCACTTTACCTGCATTAGCTGCTGTAGGATCTGTTGCAGCTTCTTTAATAGAACCTTTATTATTATTAATAACAGAGGTTGCATTTACAGACAAGTTAACTTTCGCATTACCATCTTTATCCACAGTTGGGGTAATAGTTACTGAATTATCATCACTCGCAAAATCAAGACCTTTACCATTAGTTATAGCCGCAGCCTGATTTCCATTAGTTTTTAAATTCCAACCTGCATTTAACACATCATTAACTGTAGCTGCTTCTTTTTTCCCTGCATCGGTTAATGTAGGCGTTTTAACTTCAGTTGCATTAACTACATTACCACCAGTCACTTTAGCTGGTGCAGTTAAATGATCATCTAAGTTAGTTACTTTACCATTTTCAACAGTTGTTCCTTTACCATCTTTAGCTTTCACAGTAATCTTATCAACTTCAATTGTTGAAGCTAAACCGTAAGTAACATTTTTACCGTCACGTTTTACCGCTAAGTTTTTGTCAGCTTTCAACGTTAGAATATCACCCGCTCCCATGGCTTGAGCATCAGCATCCTTATCCTTTTGTTTCTGCTCATTCATTGAGTCAGATAAATTTTCAACTTTTGCAAACCATTTTGCGCCATTGATCGCATCAGCAACATTTTTAACTGTAGCAAGTTTAGTAGCATCACCATTATTTACGGTAGCCTGGCCCGCACCCTTTTCTCCAGGTTTTTTATTCCCTACAGTAATGTCACCAGTTTTACCTTCTAAGAGTTTTGATGAATCAATGCTGAAAGTAAAGTTAGAACCATCTTGCTCTACATTTACGCCATTTTCTCCTTTTAACGTTAATGTTTTACCTGCATTGATCAATTCTTTTTTACCAGACTCACCATTTGACACAACAAAACCAGCACTATTAATAGCATCAACAACATTTTTAACTGTAGCAAGTTTATTACCTTCGCGAGCATCTGCTTCCTCTTGGGTTTCCATTGAACCACCTGCTTTTGCTGCTGGCGTAGCATCCACAGCAACTGTACCCGCACCTGTTGCACCAGGATTATTTACATCAGCCGCTTTAATTGAGCCTTTAGTTTTTTCAATCACTTTTGCTGCATCAACATCAACAGAAACTGTCGTTGTATCTACACCATTCTCGTCACGTACAGTTTTCACGTTGACTACTGTGCCATCACCATCTTTAAAGTTTACTACATCGTTTGGCGTTACTTTTTCGGTGTCTGATACCTTATCAGAGTCGGTTTTAGCATCTAAAGTAGACTTACCATTTTGCTGAACATAGAAACCAGATTTATTCACTGTTTGATCTAACTGATCTTTATTTACAGCTTGATCTGGTTGTGTAGCCCAGCCCACATTATTTAACTGAACACCATTTTTCCCTGCGGTAATCTCATCCTTAGATTCTGGTTTAGTTTTATCATAACCAGTGGCAGTAATATTGCCTTTGTCATCATAGGTATAGGCATTACCTTTCTCATACGGATTATTCTCTGTATCAGAGTCAGTTAATTTAGCGCCTTGTTTCACTATATCTGATGATGGAATTGACTTAGCGCCGTCTTTAGGATTATTGTCTTCATCTACTTGATCTTTCGGGTACCACTTACCATCATTCGCTTTAACTACATCAACTTCATTGCCATCTACTTCGGCTTTTGTGGTTGCGTAGTCAATAGGTGAGTCAGACGAAATGTTTATATTATGAGTACCATTTTTGTTGTCAAATTCACCATCAACATCTACGTTACCCAAGCCAACAAAGTTAACAGTGTGTCCAATTGATACTGTACCTTTATCTTCACTAGTAGAAGGTGTAGCTACCTTCCAACCAGCATTAACATAATCATTCAAATTGTTAAGTGCAGTCTTTACATCTCCTGCAGCAGCAGGTGCAGTATAATCACTACCTTCAGCAACTTTTAATGGTTGTGAGAATTTATTTTTTACAGTTCCATCTTCATTCAAATCTACACCTAAAGTATCAGCAAGACCTTCTGCTGCATTACCCAACGTTTTTGCAACGCTATAAAGTTGAGAACCATTTAACGCATCAGTTGAGTCTGCCGTTATTTGGCCAGCAGCAACATGCTTAATTTGGCGCTCATTATTCTTTGAACCAACAGAAACAAAGTTACCTTGCTTACTATCTTCAGCAGGTTCATTTTTCCCTTTGTTATTCGTTCCGCCCAAATCACCCGCAAAATTAGTGTAAGTTAACTTTGATTTATCGCCAATTTTTGCAGAATGTACCGCAATAACATCATCTTCTGCAGAGCTATTATGACCTAATACAACAGCACCATCACGGCCTTCACCAACATTAATATTTGAACCTAATGTTGAAACATTACTACTACTGATTGTAGTGTTATAACCAACCGAAGAAACATTATTAAATTTTTTGTTACTTCCTTCCTTTCCAATCTTAGTATTCGCACCAACAGCAGCAATTCCATCTCCCTTAATTTCAGAATTACTACCCATAATAGCACTATTGGAACCTGTTTCTACTCTCGCATTACTACCAACAGCAATAGAGCTTCCTGAATTAACTTTAGAACGTTCACCCACAGCAGTTGAGTGTGGCGCTAATGCCTTAGATTCCGCACCAGTTGCAGTAGCTCGTTGAACTGCCTGTGATTGCTGACCAACAGCAGTCGAACTTGCTCCATTAGCATGAGCAATTTTACCTAAAGCGGTAGAATTTAAGTCACTTGCAACAGCATGAGCACCAATTGCAGTACCGCCCTGACCAGTAGCTAATGAATATGCCCCTAATGCAACCGCCGCATTTTGAGCATTTGCACCATCACCAACCTTACCATTTGCAGTATTACCAGTTGCTTGAGACATTAAACCAATTGCGATATGTGCATTACCGGCTGTACCAGAATTAGAACCAGAAAGGGCACCATTACCAATTGCAATACCATCGTAAGCATTTACTTTTGCACCAACCTTATTCTCAGTTAAACCTGTTTTAGCTTTATAGTCTGCATTTCCATAAAACTGAGCTGATACTGTAGTCGTTCCAATTGCTAATCCACCTCTATCTTCCGCTTTCGTAACTACTTCTGGTGCAGCTTGTGCAGCTTGTGCTCCACCTGCCACAACAGCTAAAAGTGCGGTAGAAATTGCGGCTAATTTTACAGATTTTGATTTACCTTTGGCTGATGCCAATTCACCTACAGCAGTCCAAGTTTGGGTGGCATGATTCCAAATTACTTTGAAAATGTTGTTCATTCAGTTTTTCTCCTAAAATTGAATAGATAAATGTCAGTCCATTGCTCGACTTGTGAAAAATAATAGATAAACGACTAAATATTATCTATACCTTGTTTAAATTGTCGCCGGGATTTTACAGGCTATCGAATTAAATAGAAAGTATCTTTACCAAACTTTACAAAGATTTACATTAAATTTTTAATCTATTTAACCCCATTTTCCTGAAATATAGATAAAATACCTCAATGATGAAAGTGGGATACAATCTGCTCCGACCAGATTACTATTTAATAAGGAAAAAATATGCTATCAAAAAAACGTTTATCCCAACTTGCCGAAATGGAAAGTATTTTAGATGAAGCAAATGGCTTTCTTGCTGAGGCAGAACAGTTTTTGGAAAAATGGCAGGCGTTTTTGCCCAAAATGAAACGCCTAGAACATTATTACTTCGAGGGCGATTGGCGAGAGGATTTCGAGGCTTATGAAAATGGCGAAGTACCAAAAGCCCAACCTTGCGGTGTACTTTCTGAAGACTTGGTTTTTAATGCCAGTGTTGCGCAACAGGGCTTGGCGGTTGAGTATTTGAAAGTGGTGACTAAAATTCTCGATCAAACGAATGGGCAGTAATTGGTGATGCAGTTTGCTTGAATTCATAAACAAAGTGCGGTGAAAATTTACCGCACTTTCTTTGTTATTCTAATTAACTAAAAATTAATTTTTCGCTGCTGCCGCTGCTTTTACTATTACTGCAAATGCTGGGGCTTTTAATGATGCGCCACCTACTAATGCACCGTCGATGTCTGGCTGAGTAAATAATTCAGCTGCATTTGCATCATTTACAGAACCGCCGTATTGGATAATTACTTGGTCTGCCACGGCTTGAGATTTCGCAGCGATGTGACCACGGATAAATGCGTGAACAGCTTGAGCTTGTGCTGGAGTCGCAGATTTACCAGTACCAATCGCCCAGATTGGTTCATATGCGATCACTGCACCGTTGAATGCTTCTACACCTAATGCGTTGATTACCGCATCAATTTGACGTGCACACACTTCTTCTGTTTTGCCTGCTTCGTTTTCAGCTTCAGTTTCACCGATACATAATACTGGCACTAAGCCTGCTTCTTTTAATGCACCAAATTTTTTCGCTACGAATTCGTCGCTTTCTTTGTGGTAAGTACGACGCTCAGAGTGACCGATAA
>ERZ772909.1034-NODE-1034-length-15984-cov-6.848390_pt1 | contig 15984 bp, 11 predicted proteins | sample MGYA00511137_ERZ772909 | MGnify/ENA primary metagenome ERZ772909 (study PRJEB29015, sample SAMEA2738095) | human oral metagenome | biome: human oral; feature: human-associated habitat; material: saliva | place: China | collected 2270 ... | reverse complement strand
ACCGCTGTTGAAGGTCATTTCCTTTTTTTTGTATTTCCTGATGCCATAGAGGAAATTGCGCACCACGCGGAGGAAATCGCGGAGGTTCGCGTCCGTCGCCTCCTCATTGTACTTAACCAGTCGAAGCAAAAGGTAATAGACCAACACTTGGTGGCGACGTTCGAGCTTACCTTCACAGAGCAAGCGGAACAAATCGCCCACCCGGCTCTCGTTTCCTTCCCTTCCGGTGAAGTGAAGCCGAACTTCGACGGGCATTTCATCCACGACACCGAAAGCCGTTTCGAGAAATTCCTTCTCTTGGTCTTGATTCTCGGCGCTTTCCCCGTGAGGGCAACCGATTTCATGGAGTTTGTTCAAGACTTGAAAGAGGAGAGTGATCTCTTCCGCGCTTTTGAACACGTGCATTTTGTCTGAACATTCTCCCGTGTTATAATGATAGTATCGGAATTCTGCCCACCAAGTGAAGAAATAGCGCATCATCTCGTCGGATCGCTGCACATGGTCTTCGAGAGGGCTCTCCCCTCCACGAGAGAGATGCCAGAAGAAGTCCTGCCAACGGCCATCGATTCGGAAAGAAAAATAATCGGCCGGCGTTTTCTCCTGCTCATTCGCTTGAAGGCTTTCCCACAAACCCGCGTTCTCCTCTGTGAAAACGACTTCACCCAAACATTCTATGGCCTTTGCCTTGTCGCACTCCCAATCGGTGAGCAGACGACCGCGGTTGTTCATCTTGATATACAGCTCATCGGTCAGACGAAACTCGTTGCTTTGGATCTCGATCACAGTGAAAGTGATCGCACCTTCCTGCAAACGCTTCCAAAGTGGGGCTGTATCCGCTTCACCCAGCCTTGTTCCGATGGCAACGAGCATTTCGATCATCGAATTGACCGTAGGGTCTTTCTGCCAAGCGGGAAGAAACCACGGGGCTTCCATGAGAGCGGACTTCGCCTTGTTGTTTTTCAGTTGCTGCTTCAGTTCTCCGTCGCCAATGTGCGCCACCAAAGCGGCACAGAAGCGGCGAGAGGAAGAACGCGTGGCGTAACTGAAATGCGAAAGCAACTTTTTCGCTGCGTCGGCTTCTGTTTCGGGACACAACATCCAGTGCAGCAGCCACAAACTGGTGAGTCGTTGCTGTCCGTCGAGAGGAAGAAATACCTTTGTCGGTTCGTTGACATGCGAATTTGGGATGTCAAAATGAAGTTCTCCCTTTTCCCAATGCGGATGCAGTCCGGAAGCCGGGGCTTCTTCGTACGTGCTGCCGTAAATGAAATCAAGATGTAAGGTTTTCTGCTTAGCTTCTGGAGTATCGGCAGACAAAGTCTCCACAAGATCGCAGATAAACAGATCGCGGATTTCCTTCGCCTTGTCGCTCCCTTGCACATAATCGCGCTGCAGTTGTGGAATCCGAACGTTTTTATCCGTTAGGAAAGCCAAGAGGTTGGTTTTATTCATGGATTGTCAGCTTTAGAGGATACATAGAAATGGTAAGTTGCGCACAGCTCTTTGAGATAATCCTGCACATCTGTGGCTTCCCAATAGAGATAAGACGCGGGATGCGCAGAGAATACCTTGTTAAACACCTCTCGCGTGGCAATGGGAATGTAAGCTGCCCCCACTTTTTGGCGCAAGATGTTTCGTTTTACAGCGAATGGATGATTGCTCACCGAGATATTCAGTGCTTTGGGCAACAAACAGAGATTGCCGACGCTGTGGAGGTCTTCTGCTTTGTCAATCGCGTAGGGAGTTTCCCAATAAATGCTTTGGAAATGCTCATCCAAAGCTCCCTTTTCCTTATTCGATTCCGTCTGATTGAGCAACTCTTTTATTGTGCTTTTAAGTTCTTCGGGAAAAGCAATGATTCCTTTTTCCACGTTCTCGGAAACATTCTTCAGCCACTCCTTTCGTTCTTCCCATTTCTCCGGTATTTCGGGATGCTGCGGATAGATGTGCTCGAGTTCCCACTTCTCTTTGTGAAACAAATGGAAGGGAAAGCGCATTTTTTCCGGATTCTGCATCGTGCGGTGCACATTATGTAACAACAGCAAACTGTGAATAGCATCACGATCGCCCTTATCGCCTTCTGCATTCTCGTAGACGAGGGAGGCCGGATCTTTAATAGATTTGATATAGTTACTGATGTCACCAAGAAGTCGTTGCTTAAACTTCATGATGCCTTCTTTTTCAAAGCATTGAAGCCACTTGAAGATACGCTCTTCGCGATTTTTCGACGCAACAAAGTGTAGCAAATAGCCGATGTGGTGGTAAATCTCGTAATCGTTCCACCAAACTTCTAAAATCTCGAAGAGCATCACCACGCGCTCCCACAACTGCTCGACTATTTCGAGCCGAAAACGTGCTTTGGATTTAGGCTCTTGCCCGTTTCCCTCAGCGAGGCACTGTTCTATATAATTGTGCAGGACGATAAATGCAGGGCGGCTGTTTCGGCGGTTGTCCCAATCGACAGCAGGATCACCGGGAAGAGACTTGGCCAACGCACGTAAAAGTAGGTCGATGTGCGAAGCACCGGGAAGTTTCACCCCGAGAAAGCCCCAAAACTCCGATTCGTGCAGACGCGTCTCGATCTTATGCCACTCGGCGGCGATGAGATCCAACCGACTCTTCACTTCATCGGCCACGCGGACTCCGTCCTTTTCATTCAACGCGGCGTACTTGTCCGTTTGCAACAGCAAGGCCTTGACCAATTCTCCGTCAGTAAGGGGGATTTTACCCTTATTGAGGCGGAGAAACACCTGAATAGGATGCTCGTCCGCACCCACTTCATAGTAAACAAAACGAACATTCGCCCCTATGCCGCTCTCATCCAATAAACGTGGTATGAGTTTTCCTTTTGCTCCCTGATGGCTGTTGTCTGTGGGATCTGCCGGTTCAAACCATTCTTTGATGGTCTGATAAGCCGAAGACATGTAGGCGAAATCTATATTACGTCCATCACTTGCTTCCCGGAACCCACCCGCGGCCAAAAATTGTTGGCTCTCGGGCCGAGAGGCGTAACTGATTTCAAAAAGTGGAGCCGAGTACCCATCTTCTCGGCGGCGATCATCTAAATAACTGAGCAATAGATACAAGGTGGTCAGGCGTTGTTGTCCGTCCAAGACATCATAAAACTCGCCGTTCTTTTGGATAACGATGGGCTGGAGGCAATAAAATTGTTGCTTCTTCGGCTCAGACTGATGAAATTCCCAAAGATCTTCGAGCAGATCGGTCACTTCCTTTTTCGTCCACCGATAGCCTCGTTGATAAGCCGGGACTCGGAATTTACGCCCCATCAGTTCAGCCACCGAAACAAGGCTGCCTGTCGTGAGATATTCTTCCATATAGATAAAGGGTGGTGATATTATTTTACACTTCTAATAGATTTTCACCTGCAAATATACACTCTTATTTTAATACCATTGGTTTCTGATTCAAAAAACGAATATTTTAGAGTCCCCACCCACAAAAAAACACCGTGACCGGCGTTGCAAACGAACGGCGGTCACGGTGGAGTGGAGCGAAGGCGGAAGTGTTGCCGAAAATCAAGCGGCGTGGCGATAGGCATAGAGCACTGCGGAGAGATAGCGCAGGTCGTCTTCCTCGGGCAGGCGCCCGCCCACCACGGCTTCGACCCGCTGTGCGAAATCGTAGGCCGAGAACGTGCCGATGTGCATGCAGGCAGCGCCCAGCGCACGCGAGATGAGTGCGGCACGGCGGGCATCGATGCGGTCGATGTGCGCAAAGGTGCGGGTGTAGTTGGGCCGATCGGCAAAAGAACTGAGCGGGGAACGCGCACTGTTTTGCCGGTCGCGTTGCGCCACAAACGTGCCGGCGGCCATATCGCCCCAACGGCGGTGCAACTTCGTGCCGAACATGAGCAACAAGCCCGTGCCGAAACTGCCGAACACGTCGACCCACAACAGGAAATAGCGCAGCAACAGGGCCCAAACGGTGGGGGCGCTGCCGTCGATCTGCACGACACGAAGCCCCAAACAGAGCTTGCCGAGCGTGCGCCCGTCGAAGAAGACTTCCTCGATGGCGGGGAGCAGCAACAACACCAGCGCTGCCACCGGCGACAAAACGCGTTCCCATTCTGAAGACGACAGAGCGAAGGCCGCAGCTACGATCCAAACCATTGTGAAGACGGAAACAATGTCGATCAAGATGGCTGCGAAGCGACGCACCAATGTGGCGGGGAGGAGAGAAATGCGGACGTTTTCGACAGAAATAAATTCAGGCATGACGAAACAAGGAGATGAAGGTGGGATGAAACAAGCGAGTGGGGGAGACGTGGGCCAACGCACAGCGCCAACAGGCGGGTGCGGAACCGAGCGACTCGGGTGGTGCCGGCGCAAAGCCGAGGGCCGTGGCACACAACGGCCAACGAGGGGCGGAACGGTGCGCCGAAGCGGTGGGATGCAGCAGCCTCTATCGATCGAAGCTTAAAGGAAGCTGAGAAATGTGGGGGGTGATTGCCCTCAATTGCGAATACCACGCCACAAAAATACATCTTTCTAAGCACAAGCCCCCTTGTTTTACCAAAACATTTACTACTTTTGCCTTGTCTCTGCCGCAGGATCATTCACCGTCCCCGGCCGGAGAGCGGTGCCCCCGGCGAATCGGCCAGCCCTTCCGGGATGCTGCGCTCAACCCTCGCCACGCGCAACGGCACCACCACCCCTCCTATAAAAAACACTCCTCCAGAGCCCCCAACCCACATGAGAGAAGCTGAATTTGTACGACTCAACACCAAGAAATGGGAGCGATATGAAGCTTCGGGTCAAGCCATCGCCTCGCTCAATCCCGACCATATCGCCGAGATCTATCTCGATGTGTCGACCGATCTGGCCTTCGCCCAAACGCATTTCGCCGAGAGTCCCGTCACCGACTACCTCGAACGCATCGCACGTAGCTTTCATCAGCACGTCTACGGCCAACGTCCCAACCGTTGGGGCGAGGTGGTGCGCACACTCCGGTACGACATCCCGATGGCCTTCTACTATTCGCGGCGCGAACTCCTCATTTCGCTCGTGGTCTTCCTCATCGCCACGTTGGTGGGCGTGCTCACACAGCAGATGGAACCCGACTTCGCGCGCCAAATCCTCGGCAACAACTATGTGGAAATGACGCTCGAAAACATAGCCCGGGGCGACCCGATGGCGGTCTACAAAGACAAAGACGCGCTGGGCATGTTTTGGAGCATCTTCTTCAACAATGCCCTCATCGACGTGCGCACCTTCCTTTTCGGCCTCCTGGCCTTGCCGGGTGCCCTGCTCATCATTCTCTACAACGGCGTGATGTTCGGCTGCTTCGAAACCTTTCTCATGCAGCACGGCGCGGTCACCGAAGCGCTCTTTGTGGTGAATCTACACGGTTCGCTCGAGATTCCCACCATCATTCTCACAGGCGGTGCGTCACTGGCCTTGGGCACGGGTTGGCTCTTCCCGGGACGCCGCTCGCGCATCGAAGCTTTTCGCCATAGTGCCCGCCGCGGACTCCTCATGCTCATGGGCGTGCTGCCCCTCACCTTCGTGGCCGCGCTGATCGAATCCTACATCACCCGCCACACCGAGGCACCGCTCTTCCTGCGCGTGAGCTTTGTCATCGGCGGATTCCTCTTAGTGAGCTGGCTCACCATTTTCCTTCCCCAAAGACTCCATCGACATGGCCACACTCTATAAAGAACGTCCCGGGGGCGCCTTTATCTCCACCGCTCTCTTCTCGCTCTGGCAACATCGCCGCAACGTGGTGTTGCGCATCTGGGCGGTGAATCTCCTCCTGATGGCGATCTTCCACTGGTTCGACCTCCCCCGTTTGGGCTTGATCGTGTGCACGCTTTGGTTGTGGTGGAATCTGAGCGAGCAAATCTTGGCCGACGACCAAGCGGGCACCGAAGCGCTGCGCAAAACCACAGGCCGAGACGACGAAAACGCGAAGCTTTCGGACGAAAATCCCCAACTTTTCGAACCGCGCAGCGAATTGTGGGAAACCTCTTTCGTCTCCCTCCCCGGCTTCCGCCATCTGCCGCTGCTGCGCATGCTCCTTTCGGCCGTGACACTCGTCGTGGTGATGCTCCTCGGCTCAGTCGCTGAAAACTTTTGGTCGCCGTTCTTTGTCACGCTGATCTGCTTTGTAGCGCCTCTGCTGCTCGTTTTTCGCCCGACGCCCGGCGAATCGCTCCTCTCCATGCTGCCGCGAATGATCCGCGAAAGCGCTTTCCCACTAATTTCCGTGCTGTTTTGCTTCGGCGTTTGGGTGTGCACCATTGGCGTATCGAGCTGGTTGATGTCGCTCCCCAGTTGGACCGAAATAGTGACCAATTTCCTGCCCAAAGCTTACTTAAATGCCATCGACAGCGTCCTTACACCTCAGCTGTCCAGCGCGATCGGAACTGCGCTCATCGCGGGCATCTTACAAATTCCGATCACGTTTATCTTCGTCATCTCCACCTATATGCTCGGACACGTGGTCGACTGCACTGACCATCGCGGACTCTACCGCCGCCTCGACACCTTTTGACTCACCTCTCTCGCACAAACGTTGCGCTCATGCCTCAATTTCACCTCAACGACTCCGTCCCCACGCCGGCACAAAGCTATGCCGAGGACTTGGCACGGCGTCTCCACGTCGAACCGCCCCCTCCACCGCCCGAGACGACTCAACACGTCACCCGGAAGTTCGATAATTGGCTCGAAGCCCTCTTCCACTTCTTCGAAAAGCACGCCACGCTGTCGAAAACCCTCGCAATTATCATCGGTGTGATCCTCATTGTGCTCATTTGCTACAAAGCGGGACTCTTCGACTACCTGAAAGAGCGCTTCGCCCTGAAGCGGAAAACGCCCACCTGGGACGAATCGACGGTGGACACCGACATCTATGCCCACGATCTGCCCAACGAACTGCAAGAAGCTGACGAAGAGCAGGATTTCCCCGAACTGGTGAAACTGCTTTATCTCACGGCTTTGCGCACCCTCTGCGACCGCGGACGACTGGAATGGCTGCCGGCGCGCACCCCTTCGGACTATGAGCGACTGCTCGAGAAAGAACAAGCCTGGGAAGCCCCCGCCATGCGCCGACTCACCCGCCACTATCTCTACGTGTGCTACGGACACTATGAGGCCACGGCCGAACTCGTGGCAGAATGCCGAACGTGGGTGGGGCACATCGAACAAAACAAAAACACCGACCCACACCAAAGCAAGAAAGGAGGTGAGGCATGAAGAAAGAGTCTAATTTCATCCTCTATGTCTTCATCGCCGTCGCGGTGATCGGCGTGGGGCTCTACGCCTTGCTCGTGCCCAAATCCTACGATTGGAGTACGTCCCCAATCGATCTGAACAGCGAGAAGCCTTTTGCCCAAAAGGTGATGCACGATGTGCTCAGCCATTCGTTCAGCCACGGCTATCGCGTGAGCGACGACCTCGATTCGACGCTGAAACAACAAGAGAAAAACGACTCGAACGAGAACCTCATTGTCTTTGCTTCGTCAGCCGATTACGCAGAGAAGGACAATCTGAAACAACTGCAGCGCATGGCTCGCTTGGCCCGCAACGGCCGACGCATTGTCTACAACACCCACATCACGTCGGGCATAGACCACTCCTTTTTCGGACTGGCAGACAATCCTTCCGGAGGGGACTGGCAACTTGATCTCAACGATGTAAAGAACGTCCCCAAGGGGAAAAGGACACTCCTGCCTTTTCCGCTCATCTACGACAACGGACAAATCGATATGAGCGAAAAGGGCGGCCGGGAAACGGTGTTCGACTGCATGATCGGCATCCCATTCGACTCCTTGAACAACGAAAATTCGTCAAAGATGCTCGTTTACGACCACCGGCGAACGGGAGCGCAGAGCATTTTCATCCCGATGTCGTCCCTGCAGTTCGAGAGCACAGCACAGAGACTGAAGAAGAGCATCGCGACCTACCAACCGCAGGCCATCCGCGTGGTGCTCTGCGACGAAGATGGGAACATCTACGGCCTGCGCTACGAGTTTGCCTCGGGCGGCTCGATCACGTGGATCGCCGGCGGCGCCATGTTCACCAACTACGGGTTCTCCGTGTCGCAATGGCGCGGACTGGCACGCCCCCTCCTGGCCGATCTCGACAACCGCCCGGTCTGCTTCGTCAATGCCACTTACCGAGATCAAACCGACGATGCGCAAGAAGATGACTACAACACCCCACTCTCCTTCTTCATCGAGCGGCCACCGCTGCGTCTGGCGCTGTGGATTCCGATCGGCATGGCCATTTTGGCACTGCTCTTCAACACGCGCCGCCGCTTCCGCGCCGAGCGCTACCTGCCTCGCGTGCGCAATTCGTCGCTGGCCTTCGCCCGACAGCTCAGCACACTGTTCAAAAACAAGCACAACTACACTCCCCTCGTGCGAAACGAGCTGCGCTTGCTGCTCGACCTCCTGCGAAACGAATATCGATTTGAGCCGCACGACTGTCTGGCCGACTATGCGCCGCAAATCGCGGAGAGAGACACCCGCGGCCTCCTTCCACACGACAATCTCGCCGAGCGACTCGCACAACTCGACGGACTGCTCGACACCGAAAACCGAGTGCCCTTCGTGACTCGCTCGCAGTTCCAAAAATACTCGCACTTCACGCAGCTCTTGCTCGCCATTCTTCAATCGCAACCTAACACCTGACCTCTTATGTCCAACGACAATCGCCTCGATCTCACCGCTTTCTCCGAACGCATCGCCACGCTCCGCACCCATGTGGCCGACAATGTGGTGGGACAATCCCTGCCCGTGCATCTGCTCCTCACAGCGCTCATGGCCGACGGCCACGTGCTGCTCGAAGGCGTGCCCGGTGTGGCCAAAACCCTCTTGGCCAAAACCCTCGCCCGACTCGTTCGTGCCGACTTCCGCCGCGTGCAGTTCACCCCCGACCTCATGCCCACCGACGTCTTGGGCACCTCGATCTTCAACCTCGGCACCCAGCAGTTTGATTTCCACCCGGGACCTGTCTTCACCCAGGTGCTCCTCGTCGACGAAATCAACCGCGCTCCGGCCAAAACCCAAGCGGCGCTCTTCGAAGTGATGGAGGAACGACAGGTGACCCTCGACGGCAACACCCGCCGGCTCGACCCTTGCTATCTGGTCATCGCGACACAAAACCCCGTGGAGCAGGAAGGCACCTATCGTCTCCCCGAGGCGCAGCTCGACCGCTTCCTCCTGAAGGTCGAAATGGGCTATCCCTCGCACGAAGAGGAGCTCGAAATCCTGAATCGCTACAATGCCGGCCGCAATCTGAGCGACGTGAGCGCTCAAGAGCCCGTGATCACGGCCGAAGAACTGCTCGAGATGCGCAAAATGCTGCCCCAAGTGGTGGCCGACGAGCGCATCCTGCACTACATCACCGGCCTGGTCGAAGGCACACGCACCTCACCGTTGCTCGATTTGGGCGCTTCGCCGCGTGCCACCGTCGCACTGTTGCGCTGTGCCAAGGCCGCTGCGCTGCTCGCCGGTCGCGACTTTGTGATCCCCGACGACGTGAAAGCCGTGGCACCTGCCGTGCTCTGCCACCGCCTCTCCCTCACTCCCGATGCCGAGATGAACGGTTACACCGCAAAACGCATCGTCGATGCGCTGCTTGAGTCCACCGAAATCCCGCAATAATCCTCTCCTTCTTCGCCTCCCGCCCATTCCATGTTTCTCACCCCGCGATTCTTTGTGCTCTCGGCCGTCGTGGCCCTGCTTTCGGCCGTCGGCTTCTTCTGGTCACCGCTCTACACGCTGGCGCTCGTCCTCCTCGCGCTCTTGGCTGGGGCTCTTGTGCTCGATGCGGTCTTCGCTCTGCTCTCCCTCCAGTGTGAGGGCCGGCGAGAAGTGGATCCGCGCCTGAGCCTCGGAGCCGAAAACCCCGTGCGACTCGTGGTGCGCAACTCTTCGCGGCTCACGGCGCGCATTCTTCCCCTCGACGAACTGCCGGAAGACATGGCTTCGTCGCCGCTTCCCGACCAATACATGGCACTGCGCCCCGGCCAAACCAAAACGCTCACCTATCGCCTCCGACCCGACCGACGCGGACACTTCGCCTTCGGCAACTTCTATGTCTTCGCCCGCACCGTGATTGGATTCTGGGAGCGCCGCCTCCTCATCTGTGGTAGCACCGAGGTCAAAGTCTATCCGGAATTTCGCCACCTCAGCGAACGCGAAGCGCAATACCGCCTGAAAAACGACGTGCAAGTGGGCAAACGCCTGGTGCGCACCGTAGACAACTCCACCGAGTTTGAGGAAATCCGTGAGTTCATCCGCGGCGACGACTTCCGACGCATCAACTGGAAGGCCACCGCCCGCCGCCAACAGGTGATGGTCAACCATTTCGACGACGAACGCTCGCAGTTGGTCTACACCCTGGTGGACTACGGCCGACACATGCAGCGGCGGTTCGACGACATGACCCTGGTGGACCATGCTATCAACGCGGCGCTCCAACTTTCGTTCACGGCAATGCACAACGACGACCTGGCGGGCCTCGTCACCTTCGGGCACGATGCGCCCGTCGTGGTGCCGCCGCGCAAAAGTGCGAAGCAACTCGGGCTCATCCTCGAGCAGCTCTACCACCTCCAACCGCGTTATGCCGAAAGCGACTTCTCACAATTGGCCTCGGTCCTCGCAGCGCGGGCGCCACGCCACGCACTGATGGTGCTCTTCACCGACTTCCTCACCGAAAACGCCTTCCGCCGGCAGTTGCCCCACCTGCGACGCATTGCCAAGAAGCATGCTTTGGTCGTCGTGTTCTTCGAAGATGCCGAACTCACCGCGGCCACCGCGGCTTTGCCTCCCGAGAGCAACACGAACGAACGCGTGGTGCACGCACTCACGGCCGAACTCGTGCTGCAAAAGCAGCAGATGGTCGATCTGCTCCGCCGCAATGGCATTCACGCCCTCTGCACCCGCCCCGAACAGCTCACGGGCAACGTGGTGCGCAAGTACTTCGCGCTCAAAAAGCGCGGCGTTTGGTGAAGACTTCGCCCTACGTCGCCCACGGGTGCTCGCACTTCTCGTCTGTGGGCCGCACCTCTTCATCGTTGTCGACACCTCTTCTATATGCTATCTGCGCGCCGAACCCCGTTTTTGCCCCTCGGTGGCGACAAAACCGCCACTTGTAGAGCATGGCAGCGCAAAAAATGAGGCAAAGGCTTGGTGCTTAGCGCAGAACATCGTAATTTTGCCCCAACTCGCGTGCTTTCGTGCGCGAATCAAACCATTCTAATTCATATCACCATGTATTTAGACTCTGCAAAAAAGAGTGAGATCTTTGGACAATACGGAAAGTCTAACACGGACACCGGTTCCGCTGAGAGCCAGGTTGCCTTGTTTTCATACCGTATCTCCCACCTGACGGAACACATGAGAGCCAACCGTAAAGATCATACGACCGAACGCGCTCTCGTGAAGCTCGTAGGTAAGCGCCGCGCCCTGCTCAACTACCTCAAAGACCGCGACATCGAGCGCTATCGCGCCATTGTCAAGGCACTGGGTCTGCGCAAATAAGCCAAGCCTCACACTCGCACAGCCGACTGCTCGGCAGTGCACCCACAAACACTCCCATGGTTCGCTTCGTGAACCGTGGGAGTTTTGCATTACCGCGATTTATTCGTACATTTGCTCCACACACCCATTTCAAAGTGCCCATGAAGCTCAAACTCCACATCGACCATCGGCTCAATCTCCTGCTCGTTTGTGCCATCAGCATCGCCTGTTTGCTGCTCGCCCTGCCGCGCGACTCCAAATTCGGCTACGAATACGAAGTGGGGAAGCCCTGGAACTATGCGCCGCTCATCGCCGATTTCGAATTTCCCATCTCCAAATCGGCCGAACAGCTGGCCGGCGAGCGCGACAGCGCCCTGCGCACCTTCTATCCCTACTATAATCTCAACGAAGCCGCCGCCCGTCAGCAAGTGCACAACTTCACAGCCGACCGCGCTGCGGGACAATTCGCCGGCGTCCCCGACGCCTACGTGCAACACGCCGTGCGCGCGCTGCAAGAGGTCTATGCCGCCGGTATTGTCAGCAGCGATGCGATGAATCATCTCACGACCGCCGGCACCTGCGGCGTGCGCGTGGTCAACGGCACCAATGCCGTCTCGCGCGATGTGGGCACCCTCTTCTCGCCCCGCAGCGCCTACGAGCACATCATGGGTGACGAGCACTATTCGCGCGAACTCATGACGCGATTGCAGCTCCATAAGTACATCAGCGCCAACCTTGTTTTCGACAGCATCAAGAGCCAGGAGGGAAAAGCCGAACTCCTCTCCGGCATCTCGAGCAGTACGGGACTGGTGTTGCGCGGCGAGCGCATCGTCGACCGCGGTGAGCGCGTCACCCCCCGACAGAAAGCCATTCTCGACTCCTTGCGAAACGAAACCGAGCGCCGAAAAGAGCAGGGCAACAGCGCCCAATTCATACTCCTGGGGCAGTTGGGCATCATTGCCGCCTTCTTTGCTCTGCTGATCGCCTACCTCCAGCTCTTCCGCCGCGATCTCTACCGGTCGCCCCACACGGTCTACCTCATTTTCTCGCTCATCACGCTCTTTCCCCTCTTCACCTATCTACTTTTCACCTACAAATTCTTCTCCGTCTACATCATTCCCTTCGCCATGCTGCCCATTGTGCTGCGCGTTTTCACCGACACGCGCACCGCTTTCATGGCCCATGTGATGACGATCTTCGTGGCCTCGCTGCCACTCCACAACGGCTACCAATTTCTCCTCACGCAACTCGTGGCCGGCGTGGTGGGCATCTACTGCATCAAGGATCTCACCGAGCGTTCGCAGATCTTTCTCACCTCGCTCATCGTGACGCTCTGCACCTGGGTGACCGGTTTGGTGTTCGAACTCGCCCAGACCGGAAGTCTCGCCGCCGTCGACCGCTCGTGGTATCGCGACGTGACCATCTCGGGCGTGGCGTTGCTCTTCACCTACCCCCTGCTCTATCTCATTGAGAAGACCTTCGGCTTCACTTCGAGCGTGACGCTCATCGAACTCAACAACACCAATCTGCCCATCATCCGCCGCCTGGCCAAAGAAGCCCAAGGCACTTTCATCCACTCCATTCAAGTGGGCAACCTCGCGGCAGAGGTCGCGGCCAAAATCGGAGCCAAGGTGCAATTGGTGCGCACCGGCGCCCTCTACCACGACATCGGCAAGCTCATCAACCCCGGCTACTTCACCGAAAACCAAGGCGGCATCAATCCCCACGACAAGCTCTCGGAAGAGGAATCGGCCAAAATCATCATTTCGCACGTCACCGAGGGCGTGCACCTGGCCGAAAAGCACAGACTCCCCAAGGTGATCAAAGATTTCATCCTCACCCACCACGGCACCTCCATGGTGAAATACTTCTACATCCAGGCGGTGAACAAAAAGGGGGAGGAGCACGTCGACAAAGCCCTCTTCACCTATCCCGGCCCCAATCCTTTCACGCTCGAGCAGGCCATTCTCATGATGTCCGACGCGGTCGAAGCTTCTTCTCGCAGCTTGAAAGACTACAGTGTGGAATCCATCACCGAATTGGTCAATCGCATCGTCGACGGACAGGTGGCTTCGGGCGCTTTTGCCAACTGCCCCATCACCTTCCGCGACATCGCCGAGGCCAAACAGACCTTCATCGACAGCCTCAAAGTGATCTATCACACGCGCATCGCCTACCCCGAGCTCAATCGTCCCGCCGACAAACCCACTCCTCCCGCCGGCGGCATCTTTGCCCACATCCGTCCGCGACCGCGCCGATGATTTCGCCCTGCGGCGGCCCACCCACACAACACAAATCCCCGAATGCACTCAGCGGCATTCGGGGATTTGTTTTTTCGTTCCGTCGGGCGAGACGAAACCGGGGAGCGTCGATCGGCACGCCGGGCCGCCGGCACGAACCTTCGGCACACTCAATACTGGAACACGCTGTGCCCCATAAACTCACGCAGCAACGACGTGGGCGGCACGGCATCGAGCGGCATCGGAGCGAAGTAAGAAATGAACTTCCGCAGGCGATAGGCCTCCGAATACTCGGGGGCGCACTCCGGCACCATCTCCAACAGCGGCAAAGCTTGGGCACGCAGCGCGGCCAGTTCGTAGATGAGCGCCGAATTGAACATGGCGTCCGCTTCCTCCTGGAAGGGGAAAATCCATTTCTCCTCGCCCGCCGTCACCGAAGGGCAGCGGCGAATCACTTCCTGCGGCAAATAACCGCGATATTTGAAGTCGCGACAGATGCGGCGGATCAAACGCGTGTCGGTGGTGGGGATATAGTTGTGGTCGTCGAGCGAAATGGTGGTCAGCGCCGAGGCGTAGATTTTATATTTCGCCCCGTCGGGAATTTTCGCGCTGAGTTGCGGGTTGAGGGCGTGGTTGCCTTCGAGAATGAGGATGGTGTCGGGCTCCAACCGGAGGCGGCGCCCCGAAGGCACGCTCTTGCCCGTGGGAAAGTCGTAGCGCGGCAATTCCACCTCCTCGCCTACGAGCAGCCGGTTCATCTGATCGTTGAACAGCGGGAGGTTGAGCGCCTCGATGTGCTCAAAGTCGTAGTCGCCCGTCTCGTCGAGCGGCGTGCGCTCGCGGTCCACGAAATAGTTGTCGAGCGAGATCGACACCGGTTTCTTGCCGCAAGCCATGAGTTGCACGCTCAGGCGCTTGGCAAAGGTGGTTTTGCCCGACGACGAGGGGCCGGCGATGAGCACCACCCGCAGGGCATCGTGCGATGCAATGTGGTCGGCAATCTGTGCAATCTGCTTTTCTTGCAGCGCCTCGGCCACATTGACCAAATCGTTGGTGTGACCGGCGCGAATCAGCGTGTTGAGTTCGCCCACCGTCGTGCAACCCAGGATTTCCTGGCGGCGGTGTTGCTCTTGGAACACGGCAAACATCTGGTGCTGCTCGGTCATCGGGCGCAGGCGGTCGGGGTGTTCGGGATCGGGCACGCGCAGGAGCAGTCCTTCGCCGAAGGGCACGAGGTCGAACACCGTGAGTTGGCCGGTGCGCAACAGCAGGGCCGAGTAGAAGTAGTCCACCGTCTCGCCGAGGGTGTAGTAGTGTGTGTAGAGGTCGCCGATGCTTTCGAGCAGGAGCACCTTGCGCGTGAAACCTTGGCGGCGAAACACCTCGATGGCGTCGGCGGTGTGCGCCGTAACGCGGCGGAAGGGCAGATCGCTCGCCACGATCTCGGCCATGCGGCGGCGCAGGCGTTCAGGCACCTCGGGTGTGATTCCGCCGGGCAGCGTGAGTCGGCAGAAATAGCCCCCCGACACGGGCGTGCCGATGCGCAGTTCGGCCTCAGGATAGAGGTCGCGCACGGCTTTGTAGAGCACAAAAAACAGACTGCGCGTGTAGGTGCGCAGACCGGAGGGCGAGGCGAGGGTGAGATATTCGAGGTCGCGCGAGTCGTTGATCGTGTAGTGCAGTCCCTCCACGCGGTTGTTCACCTTACAGCTCGTCACGCAGCAACCCAAGTCGAGGCCCAGGCTCTCATACACCTCTTCGAGCGTCGCCCCCTTCGGCACGTCGTGATACATGCCGTCGTTCTTACAGTAGATGCGAATGGATTTCATGAGTCTGCTCTGCTTATCAATTGATTTAATTCTGGAATTGTGATTGCTTTGAAGTGCTTCTTTCCACCCCATTTTGCTCTCGCAAACCAACTGCGTGCCTTTGGTTGCACTTGCTTGTTGAACACGAAATAAACAATAGGATGCAATTTTCCGCAGCCGGAAAGGATGTTCTTTGAGCAACTCACCTTCTCTTCAAGTTTTGTCGGTGACAAATTATCGGCCTTCTCATAGTTCAATCTGAGTTCAACCAGAACTAATTCTGAGATTTTACCTGAAAAAACACCGATCACCGCATCGACTGTGGGGTTGTGAATCCCCTTTTTCAACCCTTTCTCGTAGGCATCCAAATCGATACAACGCATTGCGTCGGGAAAAACCTTCGCCGGTCCGCCCTCATGCTTCACCAACGCATTGAAATTCTTGAGAT
>ERZ772909.1030-NODE-1030-length-16011-cov-2.873841_pt1 | contig 16011 bp, 28 predicted proteins | sample MGYA00511137_ERZ772909 | MGnify/ENA primary metagenome ERZ772909 (study PRJEB29015, sample SAMEA2738095) | human oral metagenome | biome: human oral; feature: human-associated habitat; material: saliva | place: China | collected 2270 ... | reverse complement strand
ATATCCTTTAACTTAGCCACTAAATCATCATTATAATCACTTTTACCAAAGATATTTTCAATTTCAACTACTGCCCAACCTTGTGCTTGTGTATCTCTATAACCTAATCCGTCTACTATCATTCCATTTTCTGATAAGTTGAAAGGGTAAGCTATTTCATTTATAGAATTTTCTGTAATTTTATATGCTCTATACTCGATACTATCTAGCTCATAAATTTCACAAATTAGAGTTTTATTAGACTTGTCATCTTTAGATAAATTGTATATTACATAACCATCAATTAATTTTGGATTATATTCATTTTTTATTGGAAAATAATCTTTAGGTGTTACTGTATAAAAGCTAAATTTATCATTTTGTGTAACTCCTTTAAAAAGTAACTTCCCACTCCAAGACTGTATAATCATAGCTTTAGCTAACAAATCGTCAAAATCAAAATCTTTTATTAGTTCTAAATCTTGCTTATTAGTAATTAAAGGCTTACTTGTTGCGAATTCTGCATAAAGTCTAGTCGTTGCTTGTAATATCCCATTTCCTACAACTAAATCTTTTAAACTGCAACCTTTACTATCACTTACAAGGCTTCCATTACTCATAGAATAAGTACTCATATAACCTTGCTTATTTACTATCCCCATATATTCGAGGTTTACTCTTGCTCTTACATCATTAAAAAATACATCTGCACTTTTACCATCTGATAACTTACGATATCTATCACAATTCTTATAAATATCCGTTAATAGATAGTCATTATATGCTTTTAATATCCTTGTTTTCTCCATTTTTAAACTCCTAGTGGCTTTCCTATTTCGCCATTTTTAAAAGTTATTTGTTTGTACTTTTCTAGTCCATATCTCATAGCGTCAACTGTATGCGGGTCTAATGTGAATCTATTTTCTATATAATTTCCGTTCTTATCTTTTTCATGACATAGTTCAGTAAGTTCTCTATATGTGTTAATACACTTATCAGAAACTATAATCTTATAAAAACTCTTTAGCTTCTGTAATCCGTCTAATACACTTCCTGCACCTTTTTCTGCATTAATTATTTTAAAACCTGCACGTCTTATTTCTTCAGTCGTTTCAGGTCTTGCACTATCTGCTATAATCTCTCTATGTTTTTGTTTAATATAACTCATAGAAGCTATTAATTCGCTTGTAATTAAATTCTTGTTATATAATTCATCATAAACATATAAAACGTTATTTTCCCTATCTATAGCCATTCTAACTAAAGCATTATAAGAAATACTAAAACCATAATCTAAGCCATCATATAAATTACCTAAGCCGTATTTGCTTAACTCTTTAACTTTTTCTTGCACTTCTGTATCACTAGCTTTAAATACATTGGTAAAAACTCTCTCTCCAACTATTCCAAACTTCCCTTGAAATGCTATTCTATAACGCTCAAGATCATATGTTTCAAAATTCTTTAATTGTTGTATATACTCATCATTAACGAATGCGTTATCTGTAACTACTGAATGATGGTAGTATGTATCATCAGTTAAGATTATTCTTTTATCATATAAATCATTCTCATTAATATTAGCTTTTTTTATAAATCTTTCATAAGTCCAATTATTGACACTAACAGGGTTATTTGTTAAAAATATATGTAAATCTTTGCCTAATGCTCTCAATCTTCCGTTTAACTCATTAAATGCGTTGTATGATATTTCTGAACATTCTTCAATCCATATCATATCGACATTATCAATCGATTTTAATTTCTCGCTATCATCTAAGCCCATAAATATAAACTCGCTCCCATTTCTACATCTTATATGTAGAGGGTTAAGTGTATAACTAAAGAATCCATTTAAGTTATAGTTGCTAATTATTCCTTTTAATAAAGAAAAACAGCTTTCTTTTATAGTTCTATAAACAGATCTAACTACTAATATTCTTCTTTTCTCTTGAATAGCTTTTAATATTAGCTTTAATCCCGTGTGATATGATTTGCTGCTTCCATATCCTCCGACAACATAATAGAATCTCTTATCCCAATTATTTAGATAATCAATAAAATGCTCATTAGCTTGTATATTAATTTCCATTTCTTTTAACTCCATTAATTGTTATATTTACATTGTTGTCTTCTATGTCTATATCTTGTTTATCTTTCCATTTACTTGATTTTCTATTCTTTAACCAAAATATTTGAGCTGCTACATCTCCTGGTATTTCTTTTGTTATTTCTTTAATATAGGTGCTTTTCTTGCCGTCTATCTCTTTAACTTCTTTTATAACTTCTTTATATTTATAGCCTATTGCTCTTTTAAAAAGTGCATTTTCAACTTCAATGTCTGCAACTTCTTTGCCTTTTTTTATTGCCTCAGAAAAGTCCGAATATTTTTCTTTATACTTATAAAATGTATCTCTGCTAATACCTAAATTCTTGAATATTTGTTCATCTGTTAATCCGTCTCTTTTCCAAGCTTCTATTTCTACAAGTCTAGGTTTAACATCTGTTTCATATTTACTTTTAGCAATTGTTATCACCTCTTAAATAACAGCCAGTTTTATAAATAGTTTTTGTTTTGCTTCCTCTGGCCTTTATTCCTCTTAATTCCATACACATATGGCTAGCTTCAACTTCAACATATACTCCTGCACAATCTAAATTATTTTGGATTGCTTCTGCTATTTCTTTTGTCATTTTTTCTTGTATTTGTAATCTTTTAGCAAATGCTTCAACTACTCTTGGTATTTTAGATAGTCCGACAACTTTTCCATTCTTTGGAGTATACTTAACTTTTACAGTTCCAATAAATGGCAACATATGATGTTCACACAAAGAATTAAATTGTATATTTTCTATTTCAACTTCATTATTGTTGTCACTTGTAAAAGTCTTAGATAATATTTCATTTACATCTACACTATATCCAGATGTCATTTCTTTAAATGCTTTTACTACTCTTTTTGGAGTATCTTTTAATCCTTCTCTTTCTATATCTTCTCCTAATTCAATTAAAAGATCTCCTATTCCTTTTTCAGCTTTTATTGTATTTTCATCAGTTTGTGTAACTGTATTGATATTTCCCATTCTCCTGCTCCTCTCTCTTTTAAGTTTTGTTTTATCTCTCCTAATAGGGCCAAGTTTTTAAACTCTCCGTTTATTTCTACTGGTGATAAAAAATACTTTTTAGCTTTTATCTTATTTTTAATATCTATGCAAAAATTTATAAAATCTTTTTTGTTGCTTGTATCTATAACTATTCTTACCTCATCAGCAGCTTTTAATTTAACTATGTTAGGTCCATATATAAACTTTGGAGATGTAGCAATATAATCTATATACTCATAACCAATGTTGTTAGTTCCGTTAGTTTCTATTGCTATCCAGTAACCTCTATCTTTTAACTCTTTTAATAAAGGTGTTAAATCACTTATTGTAGGCTCTCCACCTGTTATAATTACATTCTTACAATTATATTTTGATATTTCTTCCATAATCTCTTGTATTGTTAATTCTTTGTATTTCTTCCAGTCAGTATCACACCAAGGACATTTCAAATTACAATTTCCTAGCCTTATAAATATAACTTGTTTTCCAAAGTTGCTTCCTTCTCCTTGAATGCTTTTAAAAATTTCTACTATTTTCATTGTTATAGCTCCGTATACTCGATATAAGAGGTTTCTGTTTCATAGAGAGTGATTTTAATAAGCTCTATGTTTTCACTCTTTAAAATAGGCTTTAGTTTATTAAAAATGTATTTTGATATGTTTTCCGCTGTACTTCTACAACCTAAATCAACAAATTTTAAATTATGTTTCATTAAAACTATTTTTATATCTTTTTCAACTTCTTCATTTCCTGCACCCAAAATAAAAGCATGGTCAAACTTATTTATAATATTTTCCTCTACTATTTTTTTTAATTTAGAAAAATCTATGATCATACATTCAGAACTTAAATCTTTTTTATGTTCTCCTGTGCAACTAACTATTAATTTATAAGTATGCCCATGTAAATTTTTACATTGTCCATAATGATTAGGTAGTATATGAGCAGTATCAAATTTAAACTCTTTATATATTACTTCCATTTTTATAATTCCCCTTTGTATAAACTTTTTTGAAATTTAATAAATTCTTTTCCAGAAACTATTAAAATTTCTTTTGATAAATTTTTGTTTATTTTTTTTGTTTCACTAAATTTTTTATATACAATTATCTTTTTTTTGTTGTCAAAAATTCCAATACTTGCATATCTAACAGGTGTTTTCCAACTTGAACTATCAACTGAATAAAAATCAAATTCATTTACATTTGAGACAGTAAATCCTAATCCGTGGACTTTACAATTTTGTAATTTTGCCATTTTTAAAAGTGTTGGAAATATTTTTTTATAATCTTTTTTCTTTATATCTTTTATAGCTATCCCACCAATACAGATATAAGGATAATTTTTTATTAAATTTTTATACTCTTCAATACCTCTAGTTAAATGAAAAACTGGAATACTTTTTTTATTTGTTTCTTTTTCAATTTTTTCTCTAATTTGTTTAACTTTTTCATAACCTATAATTTTATCAATATCTAGTTCTATGAAATTTTTAATATCATATTTATTTATAAATTCAATGTAATCAGTGATATAAGTATCTAATTTTTCTAAAAAATTTTTTTTGCTTTTGCTTCCAGACAGCATACTAAATGCTCCACTATCTAAAATAAAATCTCTACATTGAGTTTTAACAAAACTCATATAACTGTCTAAATAATCTTTTTTACACTTTTTTAAATAAAAGAAACTTCCTAAAACAAAAAAAGGTTTTGTTTCTGTTAAAATTTCTAAATCTTGTTCTAGTTCATACGAAGATAAAAATAATTTCATAGTAACTCACCACAATGTGGACATCTCTTTTCTTTTGGCTTTTTCTCTTCATCTGTAATAAATTCATCTAAGTCAATTTCTTTATTTTCTGCTAATAAATTTTCAATTTCATACTCACTAAAACCTGTTAAACTTAAATCAAAGCCTTCTACTTTTAAAGCATTTAACTCATACTGTAATCTGTCTAAATCAAAATCAGTATTCATTGTGGCTTTATTATGTATTATTGAGTATGCTCTCTCTTGTGCTTCTGTAAGTCCTGTTAAAATAAAGCAAGGTACTTTTGTTAATCCTAATTGCTTAGCCGCTAAAAATCTCCCGTGCCCCTCTATAATTTGATCATCTGCATTTATTGCTATCGGATCATTAAAACCAAACTCTTGTATAGAATTAGCTATCTGTTCAATTTGCCATTCTGGATGTTCCTTAGCATTGTTCTCATATTCTTTAATGTCATCTATGTTTTTATTTATGATTTTTAATTCTTTCATTTTTTACTCCTAGAAAAACAAAAAAGGACTTAAATAAAAAACTAATAAGATTTTTACATCTTGATTAATTTGTTATCTAAGTCCTTCTACTTTATTTAATAAAGCTGTCAATAGATTTCTCTACTTAACGACTTGGTCTTTTTAATTGTTGCCTATATTGTAGCATATATATACTGTAAATTCAATAGTTATGTTTTTATTTTACTTTTTGAATTTCTACAATATTTATATGTTTACAGCTACATTTTATTTTTAAAGTATTTTTGTCTAAATACTCAACTGATTTACATTTTATTTTCATATTCTTTTCATTTTTTATATTAGCTATAAATTTATTACAATTCTTACATCTGTAAATCAATTAATTCAACTCCTCCACTTCTACTACAAAATAATCTCTATCACATCCTAATTTCTTTTTTGAACTTAGTTCATAAATAAAACTATCATCTGTATAAAGAAAACCGTTAAAACTATCTAATATCGCTTTAAAATAATTGTCTATATCTTTTTTACGATTATCTTTGAAATATAATTCTATATTTACTTTTATTTTTCCTGTAAAAGTTATATACTTTTGTATTTTTATATAATTTTGGACGTTCTCTCTAAATTGTCTCCCTGCTTTAGATAGATATTGTCCTCCGTATTTTGCAGTCCTCCAATGAGTATTTACTGAATCTGGCCTAAATGGAATTTCAAATCTTTGTTTCATCTAATCACTTCCAAATTAAAATTGCTATTGAAATAGCCTCTACAAATACTAATGCACCAAAGAAAAAGTTTAAATTTTTTACACTAGTTAATTTATTATCTACATCATAAAAACTTTCATTCCAGTATTTAGCATGATTTCTATAATATTCTTTTTCTTTTTCAGCTTCCTCTCTTTTTTCTCCAGCTTCCTTAGCTTGAGTTATATAAAATACTCTTTCAGATTCAAGCTTCTCAAATTTGTCTTTTAGATTTGCTTTTTCCTTGTTTTTAGCTAGTAAGTTATTATTTAAAATTTCAATTTCTTCTTTTAAACTGTCTATCTCTTTAATGTAAGCCTTATTATTTCCTGAATTATTTTTTAAATCTTTAATTAAATTTAAAATATATTTTTCGCACTCTTCTTTACTGTTTAGCTTAGATGAATTAAAAGAAACCTCAGAAGTTTTATTGATTTTTGAAACTAAATTTCTTAAATAATCTCTTGTTTGCATTTGTTTATGTACCATTTCCCCTCCTTAAATAACCTTTTGATATCCTAATTCTTTTAATAAATTAGATATTTTTTCAATACCTTTTTGAAATACAACAGTTTTAAAATTAATCCTAGGCTCGCTTGTCTTTTTGTCGTGATACTTAGTTTCTATTAATCTGAACCAACCTCTATCAACGTATTTTTGATATGGTATGTTATCATATTGTAGAATTTTGCTATCTCTCAATATTTCAAACAATGTATTTCTTCCAACATCTTTATAATTCAATAATTTAGCCACTGTTTGCATATCACAAGTATTATTACTATCAGCAACATCATCATAAAAATCGGCTTTTGGTTGCATTTCTATAATTTGTTTATCTTTTAATTCATTATCTAGCTTTAAACTTTCATTTTCTTTTTTAGTCTTGCCATATTCAATTAAAATTTCTCCTATTTTTTCTGGCTCGCTCATCATTAAATTATAAATATTATCAGTTATGTACATTCCTGTTTTTCTAATTGTTGGAAGTATTTCAGATGTTACCCATTTTTTAAAAGGCTTAGCTTCTTCTTTATCACTTCTTAAAAGAATTGTATATAATCCACTTTCATTGGTAAAGTTCACAAGTGCCCCATTTATTAACCCTATGTCAAACATAGCCTTATCATCTACATCTATTCTTTCAGTTAATTGTGTTGCATTTGCTATATTCAAAACCCTAGCAATGTCAGGAATACAAAACCATATATTATTACTTTTATCTAAAATTGTTCTAACTTCTCCAAACTTATTATTTTTAAATATTTGTAATTCATTCATCAGTATCATCTCCGTTAGCTTCTGCTACTCCCATAACCTTATCAGCAATAGTTTTAACATCAGTCATCATTTGTGACATTTCCTTAAGTTCATCTAGTGTTATGAATTCATCATCATTTGATACATAAAGATTATAATTTTCTCCTTTATGATATTGTGCTATCTCGATATTATGATTAGTATACTCAAAATCATAAAATGAGAAATACACTGTAATATTATCTTTTTGAACTAATACTACATCTTTTATAGTGCTTACTTCATAAGTTTTTAAATCATTTAATCTGTTCACAATTTCCTTTAAATTTTTAACTGTAGCAATTCCTGAATATGCTTCAATCTCTTGAGCATATCTCTTATTAAATTCTTGCATTTCTAAAGCTATTTTCTCGCTAATATTCATAATATCCTCCTATTTCTTCAACTACTTCTTTTATTTGTTTTATCCCTTTTTTATCAGCTTCAATATCTCTTTTATACTCTATTTTTTGAGTGTTTGGAGTTATTAAAGTTAATGTTTTTCCCATATCTCTATATCCGATTTTATTTATAGTTTGTGTCCCATTTGTTATATCAAAATATCCTAGATAATACTTACTAACTTCATAATTATTTCTTGTGTATGCCTTATAAACTTTAGCAAATTCGAAAGTTAAAAACTTATCTAGTTCATCAGCAGACATTGAGCAAAGATTTTGCCAACCATCTAAACTGTCTATAACTGCGTGTATCCCTTTGTCCTCAAATTCTATTGATGTATAGCTTCCATATCTTATCAGTGCATTCTTTAGAAGCTGTTTAGCTAAAACAACTCTGTCATCTAGGTTATTTTCAGTTGTATCTGTTGCATATTGAATAATTTCAGCAACTTGTGGAAAACTTTTATAAACTCTATTTCTAATCATAGAAATAAAAGCCTTGTCTAATTGCTCTACAGTTAGAGAACTTAAAGCAATGCAATATATATTTATTTTTTCTTTAGTCATATCATTTGTTGGGAAATAGTCTAAAAACTTTTTAAAACTTGTATTAAATTCTTGGCTAGTCATTATAATCCGTACCTCTCTTTCATTTGGTCTATGTAGTTATCATCAACTAAAAATTGGCTTGTATCTTTACTTTGAGCAAGTTTATTTGTGTTATTATTAGTTTTAGATAATTTGTACTTTGCTATCCATTCAGGCTCTAATCCCTGCCATTCCTTCTCCATTGCGATACTTATAGCTTCATCTAGACTAAAATAATTAGGGAAGTCTTTTATTATTTTTTGTATAGGCACTATTGTTTTAATCTGTTTTCTTATAGATTTTCTGTATTCTATGTACTTGAATAGAAGCTGTTTATAATCATCATCTAAATCTAAATTTTGGATATAATTTTCAACCTCATTTTTAGATTTTTCTTTTTTTATATTTTTTTCTTTTAATATTCTACTTGTATTATTAATACTTGTATTATTATCCTCACGATTTTTCGTGATAGGGGTATCATTATTTTTCGTGATAGGGTCTACTTCTTTTTCGTGATAGGTATCATTATTTTTCGTGATAGGGTCAGCAATGTATATTCTTCTTTCTTTTATATTTTTAGTTCCAACTTCATATATTAATTTTATTTTTATATACCCTGCTTTTTCTAAATCATTTACCCATAAACTAACTGTATTTTTGCTAACTTCATATAGTTCTGCAAAATAAGAGTTAGTTGCATTACAATAACCATTTTTATTACATAATGCAGTTAATTCTGAATACATTATTTTTTCCATAGGCTTTAAATTTTTATCATATCTTACATTTGCTGGTAATATTCCATAATATCCTGGATTTTCCATATAAATAACCTCCTGTATATTTGGAGAGCTTGCTGACTCTCTCTTTATTAATTCAATCAGTGAAAGCTACATATTAGCCAGCAAGCTATTAAGTAGCCCCCACTAATTCAATTAACAAATTTCGCACGATTTCACATCATAGTTTTATATCCTACATCCTTATCAGCTGCAGACTTTCCACAGATTAGGTCTTGCCCTCTCTGTGTTAGATAAAGATGTAAGATATTGAGAGTTTTAAGCTCAGAAAACCCCAAAACATATAGTTATACTTTTTTACGAACGTATAACGGCACGGCTAAGGCAAAAATTGTAAAAAACTTCTTAGCATTTTTGAACAGTCCTTTAACGAACAACTGCCCTTGTACGTTTTGTAAGTGATAGAACAAAAGAAGTTAAATTCTCAGTTTTATCTGTTAGCTAAGCCTTACATAAATAGCACTAATGAGGGGAGTTAAAACAATTAAAAATCATTTTAATATTAGTGCTATATATCTAAGATTTAGATAATCCTTACACAGAAACACACAAGGTAAAGGAGGACATCAAAGAAATTTAATTTGGATATCAAAAACCCTTGTGTGTATTTGTCTAAGGACTAGCCTTAGATATTCAATATTTCCTTTATTTTTTCTTTAACTCTTATACCTTGCCTATTTCCTCTAATAACATCAGAACAATAAGCTACTGATATTCCTATCTCTTTTGCTAGTGATGTTATTGTTTTTCCTTGTTTTCTTAATTCTTTTTTTACTTCCATTTCAAAATTAATTTTTTTCATTTCGCTTTTTCTCCTTTCTATAAGCTAAAATTTATGCTAAAATAATAATAGCCTTATGGCATAATTTGGAGGTGGTGCTGATGTTAAAAGCCCTTTTAAATTTGCCAGTTCTTTTTGCATAAATTAGTACGTGAACAAGCCACGAAAAATAAGGATGCTACTCTTTTATGTTCTATCAGCTATTGGCTTTAAATTTGCAGAACTAAAACTGCATAAGTGATAGGATACCCCATAGAAAGAGAAAGGCTGTTTTTTTCTAAGGTTTTTTAAATCTCCCTTATAATTAATTTTTGAGAGAAATTTTAAGAGTTAATTTAAGGAAAAAGATTAAAAAATTTTTGCAAGGTATAAAAAGTTAAAAAATTTAGACATTAAAGATTAAAGAACAGCCCTTTAATCTTTTTTGTTTTTAATGCCTAGCCTTAGATTTGTACTTTTTGTATAAGTTTTATTCAAAAAAAAACTCCTCTCTATCTGCTAGATATTTTGAAATTTTTTTAATTGTTTCAGTAGAAAAAGTTAATTTTCCATGTTTTAAGTTATAGTAATGATAATAAATAGCTCCTCTTGTGACTCCTAAATATTTTCCTAGATCAGTAAAGCTAATTTTCTCAAGTTTATCTATTAATTTTTCTTTGTTTACCTTCAAAAGTATCACCTCTAAAATAATTATACATTAAGTACAAATAAAAGTCAAATTTTTTTTTAATAAAAAAGCACTCTTTAAAAAGTGCTTCTAGAAATTTATAAATTTTCTTGGACTTTATTAAAAATGTCTTTTGTAATTAAAGCACATATAAAATAATCGTTCATTACTGCAATTCTTGCTATTTCTTCATCTGATAAAGTAAAATCTAAATTATTATCATTTTTAGTAAATCTTATTTTTACATTTTTAGAGTTAGCTATATCCGATATCATTAGCTGTTTGTCTCCATCTATCACATATTTTACATTCTGATAACTTTTTCCATTTTCAAAATTTGAGTCTTGAGAAAATACATCACCTTTAATTTCGTATCTGTTTTCATCAGTCAAAACGATTATTCTATCAAAACTAAAATATTGATTATTTACACAAGAAAAAGTTATATTTCCCCTTATATAAAAATCATCTAAATAACTATTATCTTTTAAATCATATTCATAAGCTTCTATTTTTATTTTATCTGTTTTCTTTTCTCCAATAGGTGTTATTTTTCTTTCACGGTTAAAGTCATCTGTTTCTGAATTAATTTTTTCATCAACATCATCAATTGTTTTTGTAAAAATTTCTTTAGTTAATCCATATTCATTCATTGTATTTTCAATTATTTTTTGAAATTTTTCTTCTTTTCTAATTTCTTTATATTCTGCAACAGTTATTTTTTTACTATCAATATTTGTGTTAGTTTTTTCTAAACTTTCTTTTTTTACATCTCCGTTTTTCTCATAACACCCAAAAATTAAAAAACAACTTAAAAATATTAAAAAAATCTTTTTCATAATACCCCTCCATTTTTTATATTATTATAATACAATTTTTAAATGATTTCTCTAAGTCTTTTCATTTCATTAATCATTAAAGAGTTTGTTTTATTTTCTATAAAATCTAAACTTTCAATAAAATCATCATTTGGAAACAATAAATAACTTGCAAATAAGTTAGCTTCATTTTCTAATTTACTTAATCTTAAAATCTTAGTATTATCTATCATAAATTGATAATTACTAGAACTGTGTAAAACTGCATGTCCTAGCTCATGACAACAAACTAACATCTGATCAAATTCTGATAATTGAGAATTTATAAAAATGTATTTTCTTTTTAAAATTTTTTTAAATAGCCCCCGAACTTCCCCTAAATCTTCATATCTTATTGATACATTTAATTCTTTAGCTAGTTTAAAAGGGTTTCTAGTTTTATATCTTTTTGTTAAATTTAAAACTTTTTTCTGTATATCCATAGCCCACCCCTTTTATTTTTATTTCTTTTTATTTTTAGCTTTAGCATCATAAAAAGCTCCTTGAATAGCCATTAAAACTTTTTCTTTGTCTTTTTCCGAAATGCTTTCATCATTAAACATTAATGACGACTGCTCTATAATTTCTTTAAATTGCATACGTCCTCTACTATCTAAACTTCTATACATTGGATTAGATAAGTTTTCAATCTCAATTATTTCCTCAGGTAATTTATCTTTTTTTAATATTTCAAGAACTTCAATTTTTTCTTTTTCACTTAAATTAAATTTATCGAAAAAGGCTTTTATAAATTTATAAGATGGGCTTCTTCTTCCGTTTATATAATGCCCGATTAATCCAAAACTATAACCTACTTTATTTGCAAAAGCTTCAAGTTTATAATCATGAGTATCCATATAATTTTTTAAAAATACAGAAAATTCACTTTTATTATCCATAATCAACCTCCTTTTTCTTTATTATAAAACTTTTTATACATTTTGTAAAAATATTTCTTGACTTTTCTTTGTACAAGATGTATAATTAGTTATAAAGTTAATTCAAACTATCAAATTTTTTTAAATTTAAGTTATACAAAAAGTACAAAAGTTTTTATACAAATTTTAAATGGAGGGGAATATGAAAGAAGCAAAAAACAGACCACAACTAAAAAAACTACTACAAGACGAAAGTTTAGTAGTAATTGAAAGAGTTGTAATAAATGATAGAACTGAATACAAAGAAGTATCTGAGGACATCAGAAACTTCCTTATAGAACAAATAAAAGGGCTAGATGTTAGCTACTATGAAAATGGTAAACAACATTTTAGACACGGATATACTTACTACTATATACAGGAAAAAACAATAATTCCTGTAATAGTAGAAACAACAATACCACAAAATATAACTTGGAATTAGGGGAGTGTAAAAACTCCCTTAAAGGAGGAGAAAATGGAAAAATTATTAAACGAATTAAAAGAAATTATAACAGATAATAAAAATTTAAAAATAAAATACGAGTTAGTTTTTTCTAGCTCTAACAATGAATGGAAAATAAGTATATATTCTCCATTCAGTCAAGATTACATTTTTAATGATTATGGTAAAAATTTTACAGTTCTTTTAGAAAATGCAATAAAAAAAGTAAAAGTTTTTATAAAAAAATAAAGGAGAAAGAATGAAAGAAGGAACAAAGATAATAATTACTGCTAATTATGCAGGAGTTGAGAAAAAAGCAATATTAGAATGTGTAAAAATAGACAACTTAGGTATTTGGTTTAAAAGAGAAGGGAAAAGAAATTTAATTTTAGCTGATAAAAGTTGGTTTGAAAGTAAAAATAGAATTATTGAAGTTATAGGAGGATAGTATGTTTAAAACATTAAAATTTTTAAGTCAAGGAAGCTACAAAGGGATTAAATGGGAGATATACCTAAATAAAAAAGAAACTTATGAGTATACTCCAAAATTTAAAGTTAACTATGAATGTAATTACGTAGGTTATATAAAATTTGATGAATGTTTTGAAAAAGCTGTAGAAACTCCAATATTTCATAAAGAATATTCTTATAAAAAATCTAAGTTGATAATAGAATTAATTAATTCAAAGATAGATGAATTCTTAGGAGGGCAAGAATGAAATTAAAAGAAGTATTAAATAACTTAAATTCTGAAAAATTTAACATAAATTACAATTTTAACGAGCAATATTGGGAATTAGTTATCTTTGCAGATGACTATGAAATTAAAGTAATTTATAAAAGTGAGTTTTTAAAAACTGTATTAGAAAATCATTTTAATACAAAAATAGATTTTAAAAGCAGTTTAGAAGCATATTATCAAAACGAATATAGAAATCTATATCTAAACTATGATAATACAGATTATTCAGATAACTTTATAACTATTTGTTTGAATGACAAATATGAACAAGAACATCACAGAACTAAGGTATTAAATAATATCAATGATTTAGAAAAATGTTTAATGACTTTAAATGATATGTTTACAGATTATGAAATAAATTTAACTAAAATTTTTGAAGAAGCTAAAGAATATAGATTATATAGATAGGAGGATAAAAATGTTAAAAGATACAGTTTTAAGTAAATATTGGAATAAAGAAGAATTAAAAGGGCTTTCATTAAAGAGGGCCCTAGCAATAATACAACAAATGGAAATGTGGGAGGGGAATGTAAATGCTAATTAAAGAGAATTATGCTGCAGCTTCTATAAAAGAAGTTTTGAAAAGATTTTAGAAATGGAGAGAGAAGATGTTAAAAGCTAGATTTATAGATAAGATATTAGAAGCACTGAGAGATGAAGCAAGAAAGATAAAAATATTTGGAAATACATTTCTTGTATATTTTTATGAAAATGATAATAAAAACAAAAATGAACAAGAAAAAAGATTAATTGAGGAAAGAGAGATACTTGATATTCTTACGCAATTAAAATTTAATAAAGTTCTCAATAAATATAAGCTTGATGAAATTGTAATTGGTTATGAATTAAACAATATTGAAATAAAATATAAAACTGGAAAAGCTATAACTCAAAATCTTAGTATGTATGGAATAAAATCGATATGGACAATTGTAATTAAAATATTGGAGGCTAACAATGAAATTTAATAAATTTAAAAAATCAAGTTTTTGGCAAGTTGTTAAATTTAAAATAAAATGGATAGTTAAAATTTTAAATTATCCATTTAAGAAATTAGAAGAATTAATGTAGGAGGGAAAGATGAATATATATGAAAAATTATTAAAAACACAAGTTGAATTAAAAGCACCTAAAGGGCAATATAACAGTTTTGGAAAATATAAATATAGAAGTTGCGAGGATATATTGGAAGCTTTAAAACCTGTACTAGACAAGCTAAAACTAACGTTATTTATTAAAGATGATGTTATTGAAGTAAATACAAGAAATTATGTAAAAGCTACAATTACTCTTGTAAATACAGAGAAGCCTGATGAAATTATAGAAACATCAGCACTTGCAAGAGAAGAAGAAACAAAAAAAGGAATGGACGGGTCACAAATCACAGGAGCAAGTTCAAGCTATGCTAGAAAATATGCTTTAAATGGTATGTTTATGATAGATGATACTAAAGATAGTGATAGCACTAATACACACGGAAAAGATGAAGCTAAAACTGATGAAGAAAAGAAACAAGCTTTCTTGAATAGTAAAGAGGGTATGATTGAAAGATTAAAAGAAAGTCTTTCAAGTGATAAATTGAGTAAAGTTCTAGGTGCTTACAATGTCAATGAACTTTGGGAAATGTCAACAGAACAATTAAAAGAAGCTTGTCAAAAGATATTTAAAAAATAGGAGGATAAAATTATGAATTTTTATGATGTAGCAAAAGATTATATTGAAAGAATGGAATATTTAGAACAAGGTATCAATGCAGAAACTGGAGAAATGACTGAGAATGAAAATCAGTTAGCAATATGGACTGAGGAACTAACACAAGATTTAAAAGATAAATCAGCAAATGTAATAGCAGTTGTTAGAAATCAAGAGCTTACTATTGAGGCTCTTGATACTGAAATTAAAAGACTACAAGATATGAAAGATAATTTAAAAAAGAATTTGGATAAGTTTAAGACTTATATTAAGAGTGCAATGCTAGTAAATGGCATTGAAAAAATAGAAACTACACTAGGAAATATTAAATTTACTAAGTCTACAGGTACTGAAATCTATGATGAAAGTTTGATAGACAAAAAATTTATAGAAGTTGTAACAACTGAAAAAATATCAAAAGAAAAAATTAAAGCTGCTCTAAAAGCTGGAGAAGAAGTTCAAGGGGCAAGACTTGTAGAAAACAAAAATTTAAAGATAGGGTAGGAGGAGTAAATGAATTTAGTAATTTTAAAAGGTAGGCTTACTAAAAGTCCTACCTTACTATTTGGAAAATCAGGGATAGGATATACAAGTATTAATGTAGCTGTTGATAGGTATAGTAAAGATAAAGATAGCAATGCAGATTTTATTAATTGCACAGCATTTGGAAAGACAGCTGAGTTGATAGCTGATAAGTTTACAAAAGGGCAAGAGATTCTAATTGAAGGAAATTT
>ERZ772909.1025-NODE-1025-length-16045-cov-3.945904_pt1 | contig 16045 bp, 14 predicted proteins | sample MGYA00511137_ERZ772909 | MGnify/ENA primary metagenome ERZ772909 (study PRJEB29015, sample SAMEA2738095) | human oral metagenome | biome: human oral; feature: human-associated habitat; material: saliva | place: China | collected 2270 ... | reverse complement strand
TACACTATTATATAAATTTTTTCAATATAATTACAATGTCTTTCTCAAAATAAAAAACAATCAAATAACATTACTTTTAAATGATTGTTTTTATTTTTTATTTATTCCATCTTTTTAAAATCATCCCTTTTTTTGCTTCAAGACTCACTATAACTCTTCCATTTGTCGCAGTTTTTATCATATTTCCAGAAATTAAATCCAAATATTTTTGATCTTTATAATCTGTTTTAAATTCAATATTATCAATATCGTCAAATGAATTATTTAAAACAACAATTATAGAGTCTTCCTCACATATTCTCTCATAAACAATTACATTTCTTTCATTATCTGCCAATAATTCATTAAATCTTCCATAAACTAAAACTCTATTTTCTTTTCTTATTTTAATAAGTTTTTTATACCACTGGAATAGCTCAATATCAACTTCTTGTGAATACACTTCACCCTCATTAATGATTGATGGATTTTTCTCATCATCATATAAAAATTCATCCCACAACATTGGCTTTCTACAATAAGGATCTGTCGCTCCCCACATTCCAACCTCATCTCCATAATACAACATCGGTGCTCCAATGTATGTCATTTGAAAGATTGAAATTAATTTCAAAATATCTTTGGGCTTAATTCTACTCCTTTTCCAATCAATAGAAGTATTTGGATGATAATTTGATGCCAAATCAGGTCTTATACTATTATAACCTTTTTCTAACTGTTTTCCTTCTTCTAAATTCCTTCCAATTCCATCATTTACAATTCTTGAATAAAGTCTATCGGTATCGTGAGAACCGTTTAAATTTTGAGAAGTTTGTAAAGCTTGATAAGGATACCAACTTCGTTTTTCTCGCAATTCATTAAAGAAATCTTGTGATGACAATTTATATCTTTCTCCACCTTCATGACTTTGATTTACAAAAAAGCCAATAACCGTTTTTAACCATTCATAATTCATAACTGTATCAAATTTATTTCCATCATTTATATCTGATGAAGCATTTCCCCAAAGCTCTGCTGTAATATACGCTTCTTTTTTTGCCGTTTTTACAACTTCTCTCCATTCAATCCAGAAATTTTGATTTTCAAGACAATTTGGAACATCAAGTCGCCAACCATCAATTCCATCATCATCCATCCAATTTTCACTTTCTACTCCATCAGGCCCATACATCCATTTTCTAGTAATATTAAAAATATACTCTTTATATTCTTGATTAAATGTATTAAATTCTGGCAAAGTATTAAATCCTGCCCAAGCATTATATTTTACTCTTGATTTATTTTTCCTTAAAGTATCATAGGCTTCTTCATCACTCATTTCATCTGTTATCGGTTCATGATGTGTAAAGTCTGTAAACTTATACCATTCACAATATTTAGAATTTTCTCCTTCTGCCAATACAATATTAAAGCTCCAATGCCTATCACTACTATGATTAAATACTCCATCAAAAATTACTCTTATTCCATTTTTGTGTAATTCTTTTATTAAATCAACCATAATCAAATCAGATTCAGTCCAAACCCATGTACTTGGATTTTCAGTTTCTCCATATCCATTTTTATATTTATTTTCGCCTTTTAACTGTACTTCAAGCAACTCTAACTCACTACTATTTTTTGCATTAACACCTAACACATCTGTATAACTTTTATTTCCGTACAAATTATCTTTACTAATTTCTACTCCATGTTTACTACCACTCGTTTTTATTGTCCCAAAATCTGGAGATATATGTCTAAAATCATTCGCTCCATATTTATGATTTTGATATGAGAAAAATACAGGATTTAGCCAAATAGCATTTATCCCTAATTCTTTTAAATAAGGGATTTTTTCTTTTATTCCTTGTAAATCTCCTCCATACATTCTCGCATATTTCAAACTATGATCAATCGTTTTTTCTCCTATTTTTTCCCATGAAACTCTTTCACCATAATCATCAGTCCATCTATTTCTTTTAAATTTCCCTTTTGTATAGTTATTTTTTGCCCATTTATATTTTTCAATAAATCTTTGCTCATGTTGATTATTTATCTCAAAATCTTCTGGTCCAAACTCATTAAATATAGGATCGTTATAATGATTTCCATTATAAAATCTATCCGGAAAAAGATTATACCAAATTACTTCTTTTGACCAATCGGGAATGCTAAATACTTGAATATCTTCACTATTCGTATCAAGTAATATATTTTTTATTTCTTTAAAAGATAATGTTTCACCATCAAAATAAGCTTTTACTCCGCCATCTTGTAATACAAAGTAATATACAATTTCATCAACTTCTTTTCCAAAATCTATAATTCTCATAAAATAGTCAAATCCATTAGTTTTATCCCTATGTCTTTCAAGTTCATACACTTTTTCATAACCATTTTCTTTATCTAAAATAATTGTAATATATGCTCTTTCAACATCATTCATTTGTGTTCTTATTTTAAATTCATATTCTCTTCCTGATATTTTATTGAAATATTTTAAATTCTTATTATTATGAACTATCGCTTTCAAATCTCTATTCTTATCAAGACCTTCAAATACAAAACTTCCCGTTCCTAGTTTCCCTTCTGGAAACAACTGTCCATTTTCTCCAATAATTAGTCTTAAATTATCTTTTTCTGGATACCATTTTCCATCAATTATATATTTATATTCATATACTCCTTCAGGAATAGCCAATGTTATTTCATATATGTTATCTGATTTTTGTCTTATTGGTTCTTCATCTATTTTCCATCCATTAAAACTTCCTGTTATCGCCAATTTTTCAACTTTTTCCAATCCAAATTCCTTCAAATCTAATTTCATTTTAAAAAATTTAGTTTTTTTCAATAAAAATTTTTGTTCATTTTCTAAATAAGTTAAAATTATATCTATTCCATTTTGAAATCCTGTTATTGATTTTGGAGGTCTATCTTTTTCTACTATCGCTTCAAAATCTGTAGCAAACGGAGCTGTATGTGTATAAGTTACACCTCTCACTTCATTGTTTTCGTCTTTTATTTCAAAAAAATAACTTCCTGATTCTACATTTGACCATTTATATATATAATTATTTTCTTCAAATTTTTTCAAAATTTTTTCAGCTAAAAATTTATTATTTTTATATATTAATACTTTATATTTCATTCTTTCTCCAAAATTTTATCATTATTCAATTATATCTCATAAAATACTTTATAAGCTTTATATGTTTCATACAAATCTGCTTTTGATGATATTTCAAATAAAGAGTGCATTGAAAGTAATGCAGGTCCTGCATCGACAGTTCTAATTCCATAATATGCTAAGAATTTTGCAACTGTTCCTCCTCCACCTTCATCAACTTTTCCAAATCCTCCTGACTGAAATTTCACTTTATTTTCATCAAATTTTCTTCTTATTTCTTGTAAAAATTCAGCATCAGCGTCATTTGCTTGAACTTTCCCACGACTTCCTGTATATTTAGCAAATGCCAATCCATGTGACAATCTTGCTACATTTTCTGTATCATGTGCTGACTTAAATAACGGATTCATTCCAGCTGTAACATCTGAAGACAACGCTTTTGAATTCCACAATGTTTCCCTTAAAACTTGATCATTTTTGTATTCTCCAGTAAGTTCTAATAATTTCCCAACAATATATTCAGGTAACGTTGTTTTTAAACTCGTTGAACCTTCACTTCCAATTTCTTCTTTATCTGCTAGATAAACCATAATTGTTTTTTTAGGATTTTCAATTTCATAAATAGCTCTCAAAGAAGTATACGCACAAATTCTATCGTCCTGTCCATATCCTCCTACCATACTTCTATCTAACCCAACATCTCTTAATTTCCCTGCTGGCACAATTTCAATTTCCGCTGTAAAGAAATCATCATACTCAATTCCATAATCTACTCTTAATTTGTCTAATATAAATTGTTTTACAGCTTGTTTTGCATTTTCATCTGTTACAGGCGTATTTCCAAATAATAATTTTAATTCTTCCCCTTTTATCACTTCTCTTGCTTTTCTATCATCTTGAACATTATAAGCTAAATGAGGTAAAATGTCAGGAATACTGAAAACTGGGTCACTTTCATTTTCACCAATTTTCAATGTAACTTTTTCTCCATTAGATAAAAATACTACTCCGTGTAAAGCTAAAGGCGTTGAAACCCATTGATATTTTTTTATCCCACCATAATAGTGTGTATTTAACAATGCAAATTCTTCATCTTCCTTTATTGGATTTGGTTTTAAATCTAATCTTGGAGAATCAATATGCGAAACAATCATATTTATTCCACTTTTTACATCTTCACCAATTATAACTGCAACTAAATTTTTATCTCTATTGTTAAAGTAAACTTTATCTCCTCTTTTTAATTCTTTTACATCATTCACATTTTTAAATCCATTTTTTTGTAATTCAGCTTCAGTTACTGTCACGAACTCTCTTTCTGTTTTTACTGAATCTAAATATGCTTTATACTCTTCTGCGAATTTAAAAATTTCTTCTTTTTCTTTTTCTGTATAAGATTTCCACAAATTTTCTCTATTCATATTTTTTCCTTCTTTCTTTTTTATTATAAAGGGAAAAAGGACTACCCTTATTTTAATACTCTTTTTCTATGTAGTCCTTTGATTTTATTCAATTTATCTCTATTTCATTTCATTTAATTTTTTTTCTAATTCTGCTGCTTCTTTTTCAAATCCAGGTTTTCCTAATAAAGCAAACATATTTTTCTTATATGCTTCCACTCCCGGTTGATCAAATGGATTTACACCTAATAAGTATCCACTTACACCACATGCAATTTCAAAGAAATAGAATGTAAATCCTAAATGATAAGGTGTCGCTTCAGGAATATTTACAGTTAATTGAGGAACTCCTCCATCAATATGTGCTAACATTACTCCGTCTGTTGCTTTTTTGTTTACATAGTCTAATGTTTTTCCTGCAATAAAGTTTAATCCATCTAAGTTATCTGCATCTTCTTCAATTACATATTCAACTTCTGGTTTTCCGATAGAAATTACTGTTTCAATGAACATTCTTTGCCCTTCTTGGATATATTGCCCTAATGAATGTAAATCAGCTGAAAAGTCTGCAGATGCGGGATACAATCCTTTATTATCTTTCCCTTCTGATTCTCCAAATAATTGTTTCCACCATTCAGCAAAATAATGAACTCTTGGCTCATAGTTTACCATCAATTCTAATGATTTCCCTTTTCTGTGTAAAGCGTTTCTAACTGCAGCATATTGTAATGCTTCATTTTCATCTAAATTAGGATTAGCAAATTGTTTTTGTGCATCAGCTGCTCCTTGCATTAATTCATCAATATTTATTCCTGCCGCTGCAATCGGTAATAATCCAACTGCTGTTAATACTGAGAATCTTCCTCCTACATTATCAGGTACAACAAATGTTTCGTATCCTTCAGTATCAGCCAATGTTTTTAACGCTCCTCTAGCTTTATCAGTTGTTGCGTAAATTCTTTTCCCAGCTTCTTCTTTTCCATATTTTTCTTCTAACATTTTTTTGAACACTCTAAATGCGATTGCTGGTTCAGTTGTAGTTCCTGATTTTGAAATAACATTTACCGAAAAATCTCTGTCCCCAACTAAATCAATTAAATGTTGTAAATAAACACTGCTCATATTTGTTCCAGCAAAGTAAATTTCTGGAGTTTTTCTTTTTTCTTTAGGCAAATTATTATAGAATGTATGTGATAAAAATTCTATCGCAGCTTTTGCTCCTAAATATGATCCACCAATACCAATTACTATTAATACTTCTGAATCTGATTTGATTTTTTCAGCTGCTGCTTTTATTCTTTCAAATTCAGCTTTATCATAGTCAGATGGTAAAGTTACCCACCCTAAGAAATCATTTCCAGCTCCTGTTCCTTCTAATAGAACTTTGTGTGCTAATTCTGTGTATGGTTTTAATTGAGTTACCTCATTTTCATTTAAAAAGTTTTTTGCGAATTTATAACTAAATTTTAATTTTGACATAATTCTTCTCCTTCATTATATATGTTTTATTTTATTTTCAATCTTTTCCGTATAAGTATACCAAAAATTGTTGTTTTTTTCAATAAAAGTAATTAATTTATTATAATTTTTTCTTCTCTTTAGTTGATAAAGCATCACTATTTATAGCTTCATTTTTTTCTAAAATTTTACTTTTTTTCAAATTATAATATGCTGCACAACCAATCATTGCCGCATTATCAGTACAATATTCCATTTTAGGAAAATGAACTTCAATTCCTTTTTCTTTAAATTTTTCAAACTTTTTACGAAGTCCTTTATTCGCTGAGACACCACCTGCAACTAAAATCGTATTCACTTTTTTTTCTTGTAATATTTTTTCTACTTTATCGTACAAAATATTTACAACTGCCACTTGAAGCGACGAAGCTATATTTTCTTTTATAATTTCATTACCTCTCATCTTTTCGTGATTAACATAATTCGTTATAAATGTTTTCACTCCACTAAAACTGAAATCATATCCATCAACTTTCGGTTTTTTTATTTTTAGAGTATCTTCTCCTATTTCTGATAATTTGTCTATCATTGGACCACCGGGATAAGAAAGTCCTATCACTCTTGCCACTTTATCATATGTTTCTCCAACCGCATCATCCAATGTTTCTCCTAAAAGTTGAATGTCTACATATCCGTCTTTTTCTTCTAAATAATAAAGATTTGTATGCCCTCCAGATACAACAAGTGACACAGCTGGTAATTTTACTTCATTTTCTATAAAACTTGAAAATATATGCCCATCAATATGATTTGTTGGAAGCAATGAAATATTATTTGCATAACTTAAACTTTTTGCAAACATAAGACCGACTAAAAGTGACCCTATCAATCCAGGTGTATTTGTAACAGCAATATAATCAATATCTTTAAGTTCACACTTAGCTTCTCTCATTGCTTTTTCAAATACCGGCATTATATTTTCAATATGATGTCTTGATGCAATTTCTGGTACAACTCCACCATACTCTTTATGTATCTCAATTTGTGTTGATATAACATTACTCAAAACTTTTGTCCCATTTTCTACAACAGAAACTGCCGTTTCATCACACGAAGTTTCAAATGCTAATATTTTCATTTTTTCCCTTTCTACAATTCTTTTTTCATTCTGTTCTACTTTTTATTATAACACATTTTATATTTTATTAAAACAAAAAATACTGAAAATATCTGTCAATAAACTGAACACAAAAAGTGAAAATAATTTAAAAGTACACTTTTCTTTATCATATTTTATTTAAAATATTTTTCAAGAAACTTATCTATGTATTCCCAATATTCTTTTTTATACATTCTTTCAGCTCTTACATGTTTTGCATCTTTAAATATATATATTTCTTTTTTTGAATTTATTTTACTATATATTTTTTCCGCGTGACTAACAGGAACAAATCCATCTTTATCTCCGTGTAATATTAAAGCTGGTAATGTTGTGTTTTCCAATCCCTTAGTCGCATCAACATCTTTAAGAAAATATCCTGCTTTTATTTTTGCAACTATACTTGCCTCCGGAAGTACAAGTATAGGTGGAAGATTAAATAATTTTTTTAATTGATAAGAAAATTCCTCATTTAAACTTAAATATCCACTATCTTCTATAAACACTTTAACATTATTAGGTAAATCTTCATCTAAACTATTCATCACAGTTGTCGCACCCATACTAATACCAAATAAAACTATATCTGGATTATCATATTCTTTTGAAATTAAATTTACCCAATCCTTTAAATCTTTACCATCAAATCCCCCCATAGTATAGTATACACCTGAACTTTTACCATGAGCATTTAAGTCTTGTGCAAAGACACTATATCCTCTGTCATAAAAACTCTTAATATATGTTGCCATATGACGAGCATTTTCTCCAAATCCATGTACAACTATAACCCATTTATTTGTATTTTTAGATAAAAATTGATACCCGACTAAATCATTACCCGTATATTTAGATTTCATTTTAACTTCAATAGCATTCTCATCAAACCATTTTTGATTTTTTTCTTTATCTTTATCTTTTAATCCATCTTTATCCTGATTATTAACTTTAGTTTTATCAACTTTATTGCTTAATGCGAAATTTACAAAATAATTCCCAACAAAACCACCTAATACTAATATTGATAAAATTATTATTAATATATACTTTAAAACTCTATTTTTCATGCTAACCTCTTTCTTTTTAATATATGTTAGTTTATCATATTTATAATCTATTGTAAACTTTTTGACATAACTATAAAAAGTTAAAAATTACAATTAAAAAAATGTACCTCCAAACTTTTTCTAGTTTGTTGGTACATATTTTTTAACCTAATATTCTTTATTTTTATTAATATTTTAATTTAACATTTGAAGATTCAGGTCTTGAAATTTCTCCTCTAGCTTTAATATATTCAATAAATGCTGTTTCAACTCCTAAATATGTATTTACTCCTGGTCTTTCTGCATTTACTTTTCCAAATGTTGTATATCCATCTTTACCTGCTGCTAAATATGAGTGAGTTCCAACATGATAAACTTTATTATTATCTATTTCTTCCCACGCTTTAGTTTTTTCATTATAAATTTCTAATTTTTTAATTCTTGTTCCTAAAGTTCCTTCTTTTGTAGCTTCATATCTAATTCTAGCTCCATATGGGAATGCACCTGATGATCCTCCTGTAAATACAAAGTTTAATGCATCTTCCAATGTTTGTCTTACTTCAGCTCCTGTCATCTTCATTACATAAATTGTATTTGTTGTAAATGGCAATAATGTATACGCATCATCATAAGAAAATTTACCTGGTTTAATTGTAGTTCTAATTCCTCCTGAATTGATAATTACAAAATCAATTTCTCCTGTTCCCATATTTTTTAATTTATCATAAATAGATTCTGCCACCATTGTTGTAGCTACAGAGCCTTCTGGATATTTATCACTAGGTATTCTTGGTGCTGATCCTCCCGGCATTTCATCTTTAACTGTTCCAACCGGTTTTTTAGCAATTTCTTCTTTTTCTTGTTTATATTTATTCAAAATATTTTTAGCTTTTTCATTCTCACTTACAAATGATATATCATTTCTTGATTTAACAAATTTTATTACATCTTCTTTATCTTTTCCTTCTAATTGAACGTTTTTCCCTTCAGCATTTTTCACTTCAAAGAAATTATCTCCAATTATAATTTGTGGATTTGGTACTAATTCTGTAATTACACCTTTTTTATTAAATTTCACTTTCATATTTCCAACTAAATAAGAATAGCTATAAGCTTCAGCTACATAAACTGGCTCTCCAGCTGGTGACATTATTTTTTTAGGATATTCTGCTACCGGTTTTAATCCATACTCTTTATATTTTTCACCTAATAAATAATGAGTATCTCCTGTTATAATCAAATCGATTCCTGATACTTTTTGTGCAATTTCAACATTTCTTTCATAACCTGCATGAGATAGTAATATTATTTTATTAATTCCTTGTTTTTTCAATTCATTTGCCATTTTTTGAGCTGTTTCTATTTCATCTAAAAATTTAATATCTTTTCCTGGACTTGAAGATTCAATAGTTTTTCCAACAACATCTAATCCAATAATTCCAACTTTTTCTCCTCTTATTTTTTTAACCATATAAGGTTTCCATTTTCCTTCTAAAATACTTCCTTTATCCGGAATAACATTTGCTGAAATAGTTGGTACTTTTAATTCTTTTAAAAAATCAAGTAACACTTTGTTCCCATCATCGAATTCATGATTTCCTAAAGTAAACGCATCAAAATCTACTGTATTCATTAATGCCGCATCAGCTTTTCCTTTAAATAAAGTATAATATAAAGTTCCAGAAATAGCATCTCCTGCATGTAAAATCAAGGCATTATCAGCTTTTTTATAAGATTTTGATTTAGGATCTTTACTAAATTTTTGAATTTGTGAAACTACTCGTGGAAATCCTCCAATTTTTACAGTTACATCTTTTCCATCTAATTTTAATTTCATTGTTTCTTCTTCTAAATGTGAATGATGATCATTTATATGTGTCACATTTAATTCCAATGGTTTCGATGCTTGTGCATTTACAGCCATTAATGCTGTCACTCCTAATAAAAATAATTTTTTCATATACTACTCCTATCTTTTTAAATTTTTACATATTTTATCTGTTACTATTATGACTTTTTAATTTTTCTATATTTTTCATATACTTATTTAATGCTGGTGAATTTATTTTATCAAGCCATTTTTGTTCTGGAATTTTACAATAACGGCTATAATAAACTGTCGTCACTTCTATTGGATCTTCTATTTTATCAAAATCTGCTTCTAATTGTATTATTCTTCCGTATGTTTTTAACGAATCTTCAAAACTTTTAACCATATCTATATTTTTATTATCAGTATGATATGATTTTAATAATATTTGTTTTGAAATAAATTTACAACGATAATCATCTCCAAAAATTGTCCCAACATTTTCAAATATATACTTGAAATTTTCATTATCAAAAGGATTACTATTTGCAAAATTAATTATTGCACTTAATACTAAGAATATTAATATCTTTTTCTTCATCTTAATCTCACTTCTTTTTAAAAATTCAATTCATTGTATGTGTTTTTATAAATTTCTTTTATAAAAATTTAGTTTTCTTCTTCATTTATTAAAAAAAAGTATTAGCACAACAAAAGTTATACCAATACTTCAATAATTATATTAATGATTTCCGCATCCGCATTTTTTTTCTGATATAGCTGCAACACCTGGTAATACTTTTCCTTCTAAGTATTCCATTGAAGCTCCTCCACCTGTTGAGATATGAGAGAATTTATCTGCAAATCCTAATTGAATTGCTGCTGCTGCTGAATCTCCTCCACCAATTATTGTTTTAGCATCTTTTAATTCAGCTATAGCTTTACATACTCCAATTGTTCCATTTGCATAATTAGACATTTCAAATACACCCATTGGTCCGTTCCATACAACTGTTTTTGCACCTTCTAACGCTTTTTCAAATAATTCTACTGATTTTTCACCGATGTCTAGTCCCATCCATCCATCTTCAATTTCATCAACTGAAACTGTTTTGAATTCTACGTCATTACTAAATTCTTGAGCTACTATTGCATCAACTGGTAATAATAATTCTACACCTTTATTTTTTGCTTTTTCTAATAATGATTTTGCTAAATCAACTTTATCAGCTTCTAATAATGAAGATCCAGTATTTTTTCCTAATGCTTTTAAGAATGTAAACATCATTCCACCACCGATAATTACTTTATCAGCTTTTTCTAATAAATTATCAATAACTCCAATTTTATCAGATACTTTTGCTCCTCCTAAAATTGCAACTAATGGTCTTTCAGGATTATCAACTGCTCCTCCAATAAAGTTAATTTCTTTTTCAATTAAGAATCCAACTGCTGATTCTTTAATATTTGATGCTATTCCTACATTTGAAGCATGTGCTCTATGTGCTGTTCCAAAGGCATCATTTACAAATACATCTCCTAATGAAGCCCAGTATTTACCTAATTCTGGATCATTTTTAGATTCTTTTTTCCCATCTAAATCTTCAAATCTTGTATTTTCAAACATTAAGATTTCACCTTCATTTAAGGCTGCTACTGCTTCTTCTAATTCTTTCCCTCTTGTAGCTGGGACAAATTTAACTGGTTTTCCTAATTTTTCAGATAATCTAACTGCCACTGGTGCTAATGTTTTTGAAGCTTTATCTTCTTCAGCTTTAACTTTACCTAAGTGAGAGAACGCAATCACTTTCCCACCATTTTCTAAAATATAGTTTAATGTTGGTAACGCTGCAGTAATTCTGTTATCATCACCGATTACTCCATTTTTTATAGGTACATTAAAGTCTACTCTAACTAAAACTTTTTTACCTTTTACATCTAAATCTTTTAACGTTTTTTTAGCCATTACTTCCTCCTAAATATTTATAAAATTAATGTTTAACTTTTATATTATAATTATAGCACTATTTCTACTATTTTTTCAAGTTATATCATAAAGAATTTTTAAAATATTTTTTTAATAGCAAAACATTTATAATATAAAGTGTTAAAATTCACTTTTTTATAGTTAATTCTCTAACTTAATTTTATTAAAAACCTTTTATTTATATATTTTTTTCAACATCTCATCATTAGATTTATACTCTGCTATAAGTTTTTTTAATTTTTTCATTACTTCAATCTCATCTTCTTTAGCTAATTCTTCTCTTAATTTCCATATTTTTTCAAGATTTTTTTTAGAAATTAAAAGTTCTTCTCTTCTTGTTCCACTTTTCAAAATATCAATAGCTGGAAAAATTCTTAATTGCTGTAATGTTCTACTTAATATAATTTCCATATTTCCTGTACCTTTAAATTCTTCAAATATTACTTCGTCCATTTTACTTCCTGTATCTACTAACGCTGTTGCAATTATAGTTAAACTTCCCCCATTTTTTATATTTCTCGCTGCTCCCAAAAATCTTTTTGGATAATATAAAGCGTTTGGATCAATTCCTCCTGTTAAAACTTTTCCACTTGATGGAATTACAATATTATACGAACGTGCCAATCTCGTCAAGCTATCCATCAAAATAACAATATCTTTTCCTTTTTCTACCTCTCTTTTTGCCATTTCCAATACATTTTCTGTAACTTGTATATGAACTTTAGGCTCTTCATCAAATGTCGCTGCATAAACTTCTGCATCTTTTACATTTTCACGAATATCTGTTACTTCTTCAGGTCGTTCATCTATTAGTAATATCCATACATTTAATTCAGGATTATATTTTATTATATCGTTCGCTAATGTTGATAACAATGTTGTTTTACCCGCTTTTGGAGATGCAACAATTAAAGCTCTTTGTCCTTTACCTATTGGAGAAATTATATCAATTATTCTACTTGAAATATTCCCTTCTCCAAGATTAATTTTTTCATTTGGATAAGAAGGTACTAAATCATCAAATATAGGTCTTTCTTTAGATTTTTCAGCTAAATCTCCATTTATTAACAATACTTTTAGCATTCCATAATTTTTTTCATCTCCAACAGGTATTCTTAATTCACCAAAAATAATATCATCATTTCTCATATAAAATCTTCTAATTTGTGATGCTGAAATATAAATATCTGCCTCTACTGTCGTTTCACGTAAAAAACCATAACCGTCATTGAATGTTTCTAATTTCCCAAAACCATAAATTTTACCATTATCATTTCCTTTTTCAATTAAAATATGATTTATTAAATCAATTTTATTCATTGTCGTATAATTTTCAATCTTATATTCTTTTGCCATTTTTTTTAAAGACGTAATATTCATAGACAAAATTTCTTTTATTACCTCTTCATCAGTCATTATCTCGACTTCAACCTTTTCTTTTTTTACCATCTAATTTTACTCCTATTTTTTTCTTATTATATCATATTTTCCCCATCTATTTAACATCCTAATATGTTATTTAAAAAATATTAAATTTAAAATAAAAATACAGAAAGTATTTCTTTCTGTACTTCATATTTTTTTATTGCCCAAATAATATATAATTTTCTCTACCTTTCATATTTTCTTCAGGTATTATATAATTATTTACTTTATAAACTTCTAAAATTCCTTCTGAAGTTACTCTTCCAATAATTTCTAAATTTATTTTTTGATTCTCTTTAACTTCATAATTTAATTTTAAATAATTAAAAATTCTTTCTATTGAACCATCCATCGGTTTTACAGTATAAATAACTGTTTTATCTGGAAAAATCAAATTATCTTTTTTATAAGTAAATGTATTACTTGCTTTTATATAATCACCAGTAAAAACTTTAGTTACTATTTTTTTTGTTTGATTTTTTGCAGAAAAACCAAACGTAAACACTGTACACATTAATAAAAATAAAATTAGTTTTCTCATTTTTCCTCCACAAATCTTAACTTTTTTATTAGTTAAATTTTAATCTTTATGAAAACTATTTATGAAATCCTAAATCTGCAGGATTTATATCTCCCGATATTTTTTTTATTATTCCACCTTTATCTTCATAATTTTTTCTCATTTTTGTTACTTTTGTTATTAATTCTATTGTATCTTTATCAATATTTTCTTTATTATATCGACCTAAAGACCAATATTCTATAATCAAATTACTATCGCCACAAATAATTTTTTTATTATATTTATCGGCATATTTTAAAGCTGCATAAAGTCCAACTAATTCACCAAAATTATTTGTTCTGCCGTCTGATAAATAATAGTTTCCAAATTCATTTAATTTTGATTCGCCCAATACTTTATTTAACAATGAATTTCCATCATAATCAGAGATTTTAACTTCTACTCCTTTACCACGACCTGTTCCTGCATCAAAGTAAACTGCCTCTCTATCTAATTCTGCAAATAAATCCGGCATTCTTCCTAATTTTTGTTCTTTAGTTTCGTATTCAGCTCCGTTTTTTAGCCATTCAACGGCTTCATTTTCTGTTTTAAATGATTTATATCTTGTCTTTTTTCCACTCACTTTTTTTTGACATTCATCCCAATTTGTTAAAACTCCTTGCTCTGAAGTATCAATTATATAATAAGCGTAATATTTTATTTTTGTCATAAACTATAAGTTTAATCCTCCATCAATTCTTATAACTTGTCCCGTTATAAATTTTGAAGCATCACTAGCTAAGAATAATGAAGCTTCTGCAATATCTTCAGCTGTTCCCATTCTTTTTAAAGGTGTTTGTGCTAATACTGTTTCTATTACTTTTTCCGGTAAAACATGTGTCATATCAGTTTGAATAAACCCTGGTGCTAAAGCATTTGATCTTACATTTTTTCTACCAAATTCTTTTGCCCATGTTTTTGTCATCGCAATAACTCCACCTTTTGTAGCTGAATAATTTGTTTGACCAACATTTCCATCTAATCCAACTACTGAAGCCATATTTATAACACTTGCAGATTCACTTTTAAATAATAATGAAACAAATCCTTGCATCACATTAAACACACCTTTTAAGTTAATGTCAACAACTAAATCCCAGTTATCTTCCGACATTCTTTGTAATAATGAGTCTCTCGTAATTCCTGCATTATTTACTAATATATCAAGTTTTCCGTATTTGTCTTTTATTATTTTTGCTATTTCTTTTATGTTTTCTCTATCTGTTACATTTAGTTTAATGTGTTCTACATTTTCATGAGTATAGTCCGCATCAATTAAATCACCTGAAATAACTGTTGCTCCATTTTCAGCGTATTTTAACACTATTTCTTTTCCTATACCTCTTGATCCACCTGTTACTAATGCTATTTTACCTTTTAACACCACTTCTCCACCTTTCTTAGTTTTTTATTTCTTATTTTAAAATTTCTAATTTTACTTTTGCTACTCCACGACTTACATTCTCTATTACTGAAAATGCCGCATGGCTCAAATCAATAACTCTTCCCTTTATAAAAGGTCCTCTATCATTAATTTTTACAACTACTGATTTCCCATTACTTAAGTTTGTTACTCTTACTTTAGTACCAAATGGTAAAGTTTTATGAGCTGCTGTCATTTGCGAAGTGTTAAATATCTCTCCACTCGCAGTTCTTCTTCCATTCCATTTTCCACCATAGAAAGAGGCTCCACCAGTTTGAAAATACGCTTCCTTAACAGATTTATTTTCTATTACATCGTTATTTTCAATAGTTTTTTCTAATCTAGGCTCTAACTCCTTTTTTATTTCTTTAGCTAATTTCTCTTTTACACTTTTTGATTTACTAGCTGCATTTAAAGACATAGATATAGCCAACACCATAAGTATGGTTATTATCTTTTTCATATTTCCTCCATTTTTTAAATTTTGGGCAAAATTATTATAGCACATTATGCTTTGTTTAATCTTAGATGAAACAAAATAAAAAGCTAGAACTCACAGAACATGTACCAACAAACTGGACAGAAAAAATGAAAATAGTTTGGAGGTACATTTTTTTATGGAAAGAAAAAGTAAATTCACATTAGAAGAAAGAATTTCTATGT